>Ga0134126_10011983_pt1 | contig 10947 bp, 5 predicted proteins | sample KB31752_FD_96881 | JGI IMG/M metagenome (GOLD analysis project Ga0134126, IMG submission 96881) | Terrestrial soil microbial communities with excess Nitrogen fertilizer from Kellogg Biological Station, Michigan, USA - KB3-175-2 | ecosystem: Environmental > Terrestrial > Soil > Unclassified ...
GCGATGCGGATCGTCGCTGACACCAACACCGTCCTCTCGGGACTACTCTGGCAGGGGCCGCCGCGGCGCCTGCTCGAGCTCGCCCGCGAGCGCAAGGTCTCCCTCTGCACGAGCCTGACGCTCATCGCCGAGCTTGCCGAGGTCATCGCCCGCGACAAGTTCGCCGAGCGGGTGCGCGCTGCGGGGCTATCCGCCGCCGAGCTCGTCCAGGACTATGAGCGCCTGGCCGAGGTCGTCACCCCGGAGCCGCTTCCCACCCCAGTGAGCCGCGATCCCGACGACGATCACGTCCTCGCCTGCGCGCTCGCCGGCAAGGCCGAGCTCATCGTCTCCGGAGACAAGCGGCACCTGCTCGTCCTCGACCAGTATCAGGGCATCCCGATCCGTACCGCCTCGGACGCTTTGGGCAAGCTCACCGCACCCTCACCGCCGCAGAAGTGACCCCGGCCGACCCCGGCGCCCTGAGCCGCCGTTGTCTAACAACCGTTAACAAAACTCGCTCCTCGCCTATCCTGCATGCCTCCCTGAGCCTCGATGCCGTCCCGACGCCATATCGTGTATCGGTCCGACATCCGGTGCTGCTGCAAGGGCGGTGCAGGATAGCCTTCGCGGCAGCTCGTGTCAGACACCCGGCCGGGAGGCGGGGCGTTCCTCGATCGCAAAATCGGCGGCTCCGTGGCTGCCACGCAAGTGCCGGTGAGCAGAGCGGTTTTGACCGGGCTGGCGGGCTGGCAGACAACGGCAGCCGTTGCCTGCCACGCTGGCCGCCACCTTATCGCCTTGGGGCATCAGGGAAAGCGGCTAAAGGGAGGCCGGGGCTTGTCTGCCATCGCAGGATGCGTCGGGTGTGCCCCATCCATCCTCACTCCCGGCCCCTGACCGATCGCCGGATCGAACCGCGCCATACGCCGCCCGATGCCGCTCCGCCGCGCCCGGCCGCCTCCGGCAGCCAGCTAGGGCCACTCGATTCCCAACAGGAACTCCGCAGCCAAACCGTACACCGCGGTCTGCACGAGCGCATACCAAAATACCGTTGCGGTGGTCATGGGTATATCGAAAGTGCCGGTGATGACCAGGTTCGCCACTACCGTCCCAATGACCGTCGTCGCCAAGAAAAGATACAGTCCCAGCCTCCTTTCCGAGACCAGCCGCCAAGCGTAGACCCCCGACAGGACGTAAGGGAGTATTGCTGGAAGCGCAATAAGGACTGCCCCCACGCCAGACCGCGAACCAGAAATCGCGACGAGGGACACATTTACCTGACCCAGGTAAACCAACGCAGAAACAAACCCAAGCCCTGCGTAGATGCCAAGAAGAAGCCGCCGGTTCGCTGTCAGGCGATCATTCACAGCTGCCTGGAAACTCATAATTGATTTCGACTAACTCTGACCTGATAGCGAATCGAATACAGCAGGTCTCGTCATCCATGGTTGAAATAACAGGACCTTGCACGAGAAAGGATTTCTCCAAAAGGCAACAGCATACCGAACGAATCCGACCGGCATCAGAAAATATCCGAGCAATCGCCTTATCCAGCCGAATTCTCCAGAACGATTTAACCTGCACCTCCATATCATAGCCGCCTTATGAGCTTGAGCATGGTTCAACAGATCGTATGCAGCACGTCTGTTACGACTCGTGGGATCCCGACCGTTCCATACAAACGTGACAAGGTCCAATCTTGCCGGCAGAAAACCAGCCAAGGCAGCCCTCTTCATCATGTCGACCGCCTCAGTCCCCCGATTAGCCAACGCGAAGGCCCATGCAAGCACATAGCCCGCATAGGGGTCCCCCGCTGCCGCTGGGGCTCTACACAGCTCTATGGCACGACCCGGATCACGCGTGCCGTCCTTCGATTTGCATATGCATAGCCAACCCAGAGCAGAAGAGGCCCATGTCGAACCCAGGCCTGAAAGTCGCTCGAGTTCGCTCTTCAACTCGACCAGGCCATTTTCGTTTAGCGATTTGAAGATATGACGCCCCTGCTCTGGAATGTGCAACGGTACGGCGCCGCTATTGCGACGCCACACTTTTGCTCCTTCGTTTACACCAATGCTCAGCATGCAGGTCTTCGTCAGTTCAGGGCCTCATTGGGTCAAATTGACCGAGCTCCTGGGCACCCTCTTCGCTCATGTATTCCTCTGCCGTCTGCAGGAGCATGACTTGGTCGAGTTGCTCGGCTCCCTGTACATTCAGCATCTGCGCGATCCCAACAGTTGCGTCAGGAGAAAGCTGCATAAGTAAGGCGATAGCAGCCGTAGGCGCTGAGTTTGACGCCGCATTAGACAGTGCAGCCCCAGCAGCTCGGGCTACAGTTCCTGTCACAGCCCCGCCAGCCACGCCGGCCGCCACCATCGTTGGCCCCCGCACAAACCTCCACGCCAGCTCACCATTCGAACACTGTCCCCCTGCGCAATCTACCCAACCAAACATCGGCTCCACAAACGAGTTGAAAATAAAAGTAGTAACTGGTCCAGGCAACCTCGATGCCTGAACCACCGGGCAAACCGGGGGACAAAGACTCGGCGGATTACTTTGCTGCGATTGATCACCCTGGGTATCAGGCGGGGGCGACTTCGGGGGAGCCGCTACCGCGCGGGCAATGATGGAATTGAGTTTCGACTCGATCTGCAAGCCTAACTGATCAGCTGGGCTCGGCCCTGTTCCATCCGCCGCGGCAGAACCACCGCCGCCGCTGGCAGCAGTCAAACCGTTGTCCAAGGGTGCCGTGATGTTAACTAGACCAAGGTCAAATCCCGTAGGGTCAACATAAGTAAGGGGGCTGTTCACGACATAGCTGAACCGATTATAGTCCTGAGGATCCGTTGGGTTGGTGATGTGTGGATCTGCCGATAAGAATCGGCCGGTGATCGCATCCTGCACCCGCCCGACCATGTCATTGAGCCCCATCGAAGCCAGAGCACTTTGGAAGGTGTAACCATGACGGGTAATCCCCGCGATGGTGCTCAAGTCCGTGTTGCTCGGTGACCCCGACCAGGTGGCGGGGTTCCGGCGACTGCCGTATGCCGTGAAGCTCTCGCTCACCACGACAGCACCGGAGCTGTTCGTGATGGCCGATATGCTCCCCTGGTGATCTGAAAGGAGATAGTAGAAGGCATTTGCGCCACTGCTCTTTCGGGAGTCGATAGCTACGGGTTCATCACCCGCGTAAATGTAGTGCCGATAATCGGTCACTCCGCCGGAGGTGACCACGTCGAGGAGCTCACCGACATGGTAAGCCACCTCCGTGCCGCTAGGCCCCGTGGTCTGCTCGATGAATGCGCGCCGGTCAGGATCATAGGAGAGGGATACACTCTCATTGGTCGCGGTATCGTTGATCAACGTCGGATAGTCATAGCTCGACCACGTAATCGAGCCCCCCTGGCGCGAGGTCACGTTACCGTCGACATCGTACGCGTATTGATAGGCGCTGCTTCCTGCCTGCGTGACTTCGTGCAGGTGCACCGGGTCATAGGTCCAGGTCGCTCCACCGGCCACGTCGCTCCGGGATTTGATGTTACCCATTTCGTCATACGTTAATGACAGGTTCTGGGTGCCGTTCAGCGTGGAGTAGCTCAGGCGATTGTCGGCGTCGTAGTAGAAGTTTTCGTTAAGGCCATGATTGTTGTCCTGGCGCTGCGTCACGTTCCCCACTTCGTCATAGAGGAAGCCCTGGTTCTGAACGGACGCGCCGCCGCCCGGACCGGACTGCACGGATGACAGCCATTGCGTGACCGCGTCATATGCGCGGCTTGTCACGAGTCCGTTGCCAAGCGTCTCTTGGGTGATGTGGCCATCCGGGTCTTCCACGTCCGCCTTCCAGAGCGTCACATTAGGCGAATCGAGAACATCTGTGATCGACGCCAAAATCCCCGCTTGGTAGCTGTACTTGAGCTGTAGCGCTTTGCCTGAAGTACTCACCGGGTATGTCAAGGTATCGAGGAACCCCGTCGTCGCATTATATTGCCAGGTATACGTGGAAGTGCCGATCGCCGGGATCGAGATTGCCCGCTGCGAGAGACGGCTCAGGCTATCGTAGGTATCGGACTCTGAATAATAATACGACGACGTGCACGGATAGGCCGCACCCGTGCAGACGTTCACGAGCTTACCGACATTGTGGCTCGAGGCGCTCGTCCCCCAGATCCAGCGGGTGTAGAGGTCCGGCTCCTGACGGACGGTGAGGCGAGAGAGCGCATCGTAGCTGGCATAGGTAGTCTGTCCTTTACCGTTCGTCCAATGGACGCGATCCCCCAGCGCATCGAGCTTATAGCTCAAAGAGCCGCGGTCTACGTCAGTCTCGCTCAATAGAAATGGGGAGATCCCATACGCGTAAGTGCCCGTCCAAAGAGTGTGTCCCAGGCTATCGGTCACGGACGTCTTCGTGCCAGCCGCATCATAGCCAAGGATTACCGAATAGCCACCGGCGTCCTTGCTCTGCCTGAGCCAGCCGTTGACATCGCGAATTACTGTTTTGGTGTGCCCGTTGGGATCGGTAATCGTACTGGTGTGCCCGGCATACCCATAGCTCGTCGTCTGGAGCGCACTGTCGCTCTGATTGATCGGGCGTTGCACTTCGGTCACTCGATTCAGCAAGTCATAAGAATAAGTTACGGCTCCGATCTGATTGCCCTCGTACGGCACCTGATCGCTCCGCACTCGCCCGAGAGAATCATATGAGCGACAGACGACAGTCGCCAGGCTTCCATCGAGGAGTGTCCTGTCCTCGACGTACAGTCGGTCGAGCATGTCGAGGAACTCGGCAGTCTCCGAGATGACATTACCCGAGGAATCATGCGGCGCTTCAATGATATGCATGCGGGGCTTGGGGTCCGATCCCGAGTACAGGCTATAACCCCAGGTCGTGTATGTCCCATCGGGGCGCGTCTCCTGGGTAACCCTGCCGAACCCGTCGCCGTACTGCCATGAAGTGGTAAGGCCATTTGGATCAGTCTCGCTGCTCACGAGGCCGTAGCCGAAGTTGTAATTGAATCTCGTGGTTTCGTTCAACGGGTCGGTCACGGACATGGGGAACTGCCCCGTAGTTCCCCAGTTGGCCGTCGTCTGCCGCGCGGTCATTCCGATTCCGGTGATGGTGTCGCTGTTGATATTTCCGAAGCTGTCATAGCCGAGCGATTCCGCAACTTCATAGGTGCTGCTCGAGGGCTCGGTCGTAATCCCGGTGTAGCGGCAATTCGTGGTATCCGGAGTGAATTGCCGCGTACGCGTCACGGCGGGACTACCATCGGAGGCGCTGTAGGAGATCTGTTGCTCGCTCAGCAGCCCCAGGCACCAAGTGCTCGCGTCCACATCAGGAGTATTGGTGACCGTAGTGGTCCAGGAATCCCCCACATACGGCGATCCTGAATCGTTGTCGGTCTTCGTAGTCGCAAGAGACGTCACATTACCGTAGTTATCGTACTGGTAGGTTGCAGTGTCGGTCTCTACCAAGGGGCCGGTGCTGCTACCGGAGCCCGGGGTCCAGGAGACCTGATACGCCAGCGCCGTTTGCTGGTTCTGGTAAATGAAATAGCGCTCGTTGTTGGCAGTTCCATCGAGGGTGATGAGCGCATGGTTGCCATAATCGTAGCTGATGAGCTGGCTGCCCGCCTGGTCGAGCGAAAACCTGGTACAGGCCCGCATGCCGGAGAACGGGAATTTGTTCTCATAGCAATCCTGCCGCCAGACGTTGTTGCGAGAATCAAGCCTCTGAACACCGATGAAGTTGCTGAATCCCCGCCCCTGCAGGTTCGTCCACGACCCGATGTAATGATAGGACTGCGAATACGTACCGCTCGGCGGACTCGCGGGGTCACTGAAGACGGCGTTGGCTACGACGTATAGCGGAGCCCTATAGAGGCTGTATGGATAAGCGGGACTGACGGCATAGTCCGAATACGCGCCCTGAACGATGGATGTATAAGTCGGGGCGACGCTGTTGCCATACCCATCCGTGACCGAGCTCAAGAGATCCGGCGGATGTCCTGAGCCGTTGTGGAGGTTGTATGTGAGCGAGCTGGAGTTCGGAATCCAGGTCAGCAGCTCATCCAAGCCGTCCCCGGTGAAATCGCCTCCCATGTAAGTCTCGGATGAGCTGTACGCGATCCCCGTGGAAAACGGAGTGCCGAGTCCACTTCCGGTGGACGGCTGGACATACAGAGATGCGCCGGAGGCGTAAAGAAAATCCTCGCGGCCGTCGCCGTCCCAGTCGATCACCCCAACGGGGACCACTCCAAGGGTGATCTTCGAACCCGACGCGCCGTTGCAGGTGGACAGAAAGAGACTGCTCCCATTGACGTAGTCAGTACAGGAGTCGTCGTTCCAGTTCAAGTAAAATGAATTCGTGGCGTAGGCAAAGGATTGCGCCGAGAAGGTCGTACCCCTGGACAGGAGCTGGAACTCCTCCGGAATGTGGATCTTGTCCGCGCTGTCGTACCAGGTAATGCGCAGCACGAGGTCGTCGCGGCCATCTCCGTCGAAGTCGATCCGCCGCACCGGAATCGCATGCTGCGTATCAGGCGTGCTCAAACTCCCGCCCGTGACGGTGTATCCCGGATTATCCGTATTCGTGTACGCGACGTTGGCGCCGCCGAAGCTTGCCGTACCACCCGAGCTGTCATTCAACCATATGTAGACCTTCCCGGCGGCGCCGCCGGTGCTCAAATCGAGGGACACCAGATCGGGTAACCCATCACCATTGGTGTCGGCCAGCGCGAAAGCAATGGCGGACGTGTCGAATGGCACGCCGGTACTGGCGCCGGAAAACGAGGAGCCGTTCCAGGTGTAGTAATACCAGGTACCTGCATTATCGGCGAGCAGACCGTCCTTTCCGGCTCCCAGGAGGTCCCCGATCAGCACCCTGCCTTCGCCTGGCACATAACTTACCGTGCTGATGCCGCTGTTGACCGGAGCGCCGTACCCGCTCGCCGAGCCGAAGGCTACGTACCAGGTCCCGCCAACCTGGTAGATGAGGTCTTTGTACCCATCGCCATTGAGGTCGTAGCCGGCAAAATACCAGCTGACCCCGCTACCAAGGTTCACACTCGACGAGCTCGCGGACACCCCGGCGCTGCCGCTTTGGTAGGTCAAAGTGGTCGGCGCCAGGCAATTCGTCTGTGCAGCGTCCGCGCACTCCTTTACTTGCGCAAGCTCGTCACGACCGGTGGTGGGTGATTGCTGGTAGGAGAGCGCGTACTTCTTTACAGTCCCACCGTTGTAGTTTATCGAGATCGATGACAGAAGATTCGTATTGGAGAAGGGCGTGCCGGCGACGTACCCGTAAGTCGAGCTCTGCGGCACATTGGCGCCATACGCAAGCTGCATCGTGTAGGCGTACGTCGTGGCTCCGTAACTGCTGGGTGTCCAGGAGATGGTCGTGGGGACCGCAGTGCCATTCGAATCACTATAGGAAATCGTCATGGTATTGCCGGCGCGGTCGGTGACCTTATCCAGCCACCACGTCCACGCAGTGCTCGTACCGCTCGCGAGCACCTGGGGGTTGCCTCCGTTGCCGTACTCGTATGTCCGGCCATCCCGGTCCTGAACCTCGAAATAGCCCGGACCGTTTCCCGCCGAGCCATAGGCCGTTACATTGGCAAAGTTGGCCACTTCAGTCTGATAAGTCGAGCCTGCCGACCCGTAGCTGCCGCCGGTCAGGCGCAGTCTCTGGCCATCCATGCAGAACACGTCACTCGAGGTAAGCGTGATTGGCCCCGGGGCGGGGTCCTGAGCGTAGGTCTGCGCACAGCGGTAGATCGAGCTCAATCCCGATAGGCTCCAGCCGACGCCGAGGGGGCCGTCGCCGGCCTGGCTGTTGTAGGTCAGCGACATGGAGGGCTGCAGACCGTTCGGGCCGCGCGGCGCCCAGATCGGGATGGTGTAGGTGGCTGCCCCGGTTGACGAAACCGCGTAGGCGCCTGAGGTCCGCCCTACGGCAGCCCCGGCATTGGAGGATGCGCCGCAAGCCACCAGAAAAAGCACGAAGCCTGCCGCGCGGCCGACACTCGTCCAGCTCTTCATGAGACCTCCCCGCTGCAAACCGCATCAATTATTCATGGGTGTTCCGGCTCGACCTCTGTCTTCGAGCCTTCGATTCGAAGCTCTATGGCCCTGGCTGAATGCGGCCCCTTGGCCGCTTGGCGGAGCGCTTGGAATGGGTTCGGGGATTGCGGTCCGCTGTCGCCCGGTTCAGCGCGCGAGCCGGTCACGGCTGGCGGCGACTCGTAGAGTTGGGCGTCTGCGCCATCCGAATAGGCCATCGCGCGGAACTGCAGGAGCACGTGGCGAGCGAAGACCGCGGGATTGGGTGGTGCGGGCAGCGGCGAGGCCGCCTCGATCGCGTGTACCAGGGAAAGCTGCCAAGGGGCATCTCCGTTGCAGTGCAGCAGCGTAACCTCCCCTACCCGGCCAAGACCGTCCTGATCGACCTGCACTTGGCACTGGAAGAGCGGTGCGCCGATCGACGTCCGGGGTCGCTGCCAGGCGCGATCGATCCGGGCCTGAATCTGGCCGACGTACCTGCCGTACATGACGCCCAGACTGGAGCGGTCGTCGTCGGACTGAGCGTGCTTGTCCTGCGACGCATCGGGAGCAGAGGCAGGCAGTTCCGGTGTCAGCAGACTGTCGGACACAGTGACCGCAGCCATCACCGGCGCAGTCGGTGTGACCGGCTTTGCGGCCGCAACCACCGGAGAGTCGTCCAGGACCACCCACTGCAGGTCGGTAGAACCCGCAGATTTCCGGTCGGCCGGATGGGGCGGTCCGGTCGCCCAGAGCGCTGGAACCACGAAGAGAGCGTGCAGCGCAATGGATGCCAGCGCTGCGGCACAACTCGTCAGGGTGCGGTGTTCGAGCCGCAGCCGGCTCCAGATGTGCTCGGTTCTGTCAGGGTAATCGACCGGGGCCGCGTCGACGGGCTGTCGCGGTACGAACTCGACGACTTCGAGCGCTCCCCTGACCACCACGGATATCCCATCCGAACAGTGTTTCGCCGGATGATAGCTGCCTGACAAACAACCTTCAAGTAGTGTTGTAGACTTCCAACCGCGCCGACCAACCTCAACGTCATGGGGATGTACCGGGCAGTCATGCGGCAATCTCCATGGCTGACGGCCAGATAGCCGCCACAGCCGCGGTGCATGGGTTTACGGTCGCCACTCGCGATACTGCTCCATTTGCCGCGCTGGCGTCCCGGTGGTGTATCCATGGGGGATTGGTGGCCGGGGCCTGAAGCGCTGATGGATTCCCTGCTTCAGGTACGCCCGGACGGTACGTGCGTCACATGCGGTGCCGATCGGTCGACTCGCTCTCGTTCCGGTCCGTCGAATGTCGCTCGAGCTTGCCGACTGCAGTCAGGACGATCAGCGCGAAGAACACGCCTATGAAGGCATCCGCGAACTGACCTAGCCCGGCGGCGACGCTGGCTGCAGCGGTGAGCCAGATGCCGGCGGCGGTCGTCAGGCCCCGGATTTCATGCTCCTGCGTCAGTTTGAGGATGGTGCCGCCGCCCAGAAACCCGATGCCGGTGATGAGTCCCTGGATGACGCGGGAAACATCCCCCGACTTCATGTTTGCATTCACGGCAGCGACGACGAGGAGCGCCGTACCGAGCGCCACGAGGAGATGCGTGCGAAGACCCGCGGGCTTGTGGGTCAGCTCGCGCTGCAGGCCGATCACTGTGCCGATGATGAGGGCAGCGAACATTCGCAACGCCACACGCACCACCTGACCCGCGTGAGGCACGGTGCTCGACAGTACTTGCATGACCGGCGTCAAGGTCGATTCCGCACTGCGCGTGCGGAGCGCGATGAGCCGCGCGTGCCCCGACGGCTTGCGGGCACACGCAGGCGCAGCTTGGGCGGCTCGTTGAGGTTCTGAAGGAAATCCCGGCGCTGCGGCGGCGTGAGGCTCGCCCAATCGACTTTCTCGGCGTGAGTACGGCGCAAGTCCCGGTCAGTGACCCGCGCTTCCGCGCGGCTGTTGCTCGTCCATCGGGCAGGCAAACGCGTCGTGCACCCTTTGCGCAGCAGGTCGATGATCGCCGAGGCAACATGCGCATCGCGGGTCAGGTCGCTGTGAGCGACACTCGCAAAGTAGGTATTCGCACCTTCCAGGGCCGCGCTCCGGGCAGGGACCGTTCCGTCTCCATGCCGGGTGAGGGTATATACGAAACCATCCCGCGCTTTGGATACTGCGGTCACGGTCTCTTGCCCTACACCGGCAATGGCAACGCACCGCTCATCGCACGGCGGAAGTCTGTCGCGGAAGCGGCGCGCATCCTCGAGCAGGGCCGGCCGCAGCGCCGGTCCGGAATCCGGCCACGAGCGCGGATCCAGCAGGTCGGCGGCACCCTTGCCTCCGAACGCGGGGACCATCTGGTACAGGCTCGGAAAGCTGTTGAATACCTCCTCCGTGAGACGCTCGGCGGTCGTCGCGCCATCCAGCCGCGCGATCTTCCTGACGACCGCATAGGTTCCGCGTAACGCCTGAACCGGTGCGAACGACCCGAGGTTTGGTGTGCCGAGAAGCACGACGCGCTCGACGTGCTCCACGCCCGGCAACGCCAGGGCAACGCGGCTGATGAGTCCTCCCATGCTGTGTGCCACGATCGCCAGCCGCCGCGAGGCGTGTGTGCGCAGCCGTTCGGCGAGCGCCGTGCCCGACTCCTCGATGCCGAGCCGCCAGTCATAAGCGTGCGCGGTAACGGCGAACCCCGCCGCCCGCAGACGGAGGCGCAACTTCAAGTGGGAATACAGGACTACTCCCAGCGGAATGATCGGCGCGCCGGCATCCAGGCCGAGGAGCCCCAGCCTACCCACCTGGATGTCGATGGGATCGAGCCACAGCACATCGTTGGGCAGCGGAGGACGGCGCGCGATACCAAGCTGTGAGCCGAGAATGCCGGGGACCACTACGACGTGCGGGTGGCCATCCTTCACGCCGACACGC
>Ga0134126_10011985_pt1 | contig 10946 bp, 10 predicted proteins | sample KB31752_FD_96881 | JGI IMG/M metagenome (GOLD analysis project Ga0134126, IMG submission 96881) | Terrestrial soil microbial communities with excess Nitrogen fertilizer from Kellogg Biological Station, Michigan, USA - KB3-175-2 | ecosystem: Environmental > Terrestrial > Soil > Unclassified ...
GCCGATGTGAGGCGCGACATTTTGCGGACGGCTTCTGGTGAAGATTGCCGTTCCGGAATAACCCTTCTTCGCCGCGCAATTCCAGAATGTCGTGTATGTTGCCGGCCAGAGTTGCTCCACGTCGTCGGGCATGCATTTGGTCTCCTGAAGACAGAGCACGTCGGGCTTCTCCGTTTCGAGAAACTCCAGAAAATTTTTCCGCAGCACGGCGCGCAGGCCGTTCACGTTCCATGAAATCAGTTTCACGCCGCCAAGCTTAGCAGCCGCGGTTCGCGAGGAAAGCTGGATTCCTTTCGTGGACTCCAGTATGAAAGCCGCGTGTCAATGCTCGCCAACAAAGTCCTCGTCGTTATCGGCGGAACCACGGGCATCGGTTTGTCGGCGGCGAAAGCGTTTGTCGCTGCGGGCGCAAAAGTGGTGGTGGTGGGCCGCAACAGGGCCAATGTCCGGGCGGCGCAAAAGTCACTGGGCAAGCCGGCCAGGGCGCTCCCCGGTGACGCAACGAATCCAAAAACGGCCGCAAAGGCAATTCAGATCGCGCTCAAAACGTTCGGAGATTTTCACGGACTCTATCACGTCGCGGGCGGCAGCGGGCGGAAGAAAGGCGACGGACCGCTCCACGAAATCACGGACGCCGGCTGGGAATACACGTTGAACCTGAACTTGACCTCGCTGTTTCACTCGAACCGCGCGGCGGTGACACAGTTTCTCCGGCAAAAAACCGGCGGCAGCATCCTGAACATGAGTTCCGTCCTCGGCTTCTCGCCGTCGCCGCGGTTCTTCGCCACACACGCTTACGCCGCGACCAAGGCCGCTGCCATCGGTCTGACAAAGTCGGCGGCGGCGTTCTACGCGCGGGACAACATCCGTTTCAACGTCATCGCCCCGGCGCTCGTGGCCACGCCGATGTCCGGCCGCGCGCAGAACAACAGGAGGATTTTGGATTTTGTCGCCACAAAACAACCTCTGGACGGCGGACGCATCGGACGGCCCGAGGATCTGGACGCGGCGGCGGTTTATCTCATGTCGGACGAATCGAAGTTCGTCACCGGTCAGGTACTCGCCGTGGACGGCGGCTGGTGCGTAAGCGAAGGACAGACCGGCGATTGAAGTTTCGAGTTTTGATTTCAATTCGCGAGGCAGCCCAACTTGAAACATGAAATCTGAAGCTTACTCGTTGGGCATTGACCTGGGTGGTTCGAGCATCAAAACAATCGCCGTGACGCCACAGGGTGAAACGTTGTCCCGCCACAACACCGATTTCGATCCAGCCAAATCGATGGAGTGGGCGGAAAAGATACGCTCGCTCGCCGGCGAAATTCAGAGAGAACGCGGAACGCCAGCCGATGGCATCGGCCTTTCGGCGCCGGGCCTGGCGGCGGCGGACGGGCGTTCCATTGCCTGCATGCCGGAGCGTTTGCAAGGACTGGAAGGCCTCGACTGGACGAAGTTTCTCGGCGCGGCACGGACCATTCCGGTCTTGAACGACGCACACGCGGCATTGCTGGGCGAGGCCTGGGTCGGCGCGGCGCGCGGTTTCCGGAACGTCATCATGCTCACGCTGGGCACCGGTGTCGGGGGCGCGGCGATCGTGGATGGCCGGCTGCTTCGCGGCCACATCGGTCGCGGCGGTCATCTGGGCCATTCATCGCTCGACCCCGACGGTCCGCCGGATTGCGCCGGCGCGCCGGGCAGCATCGAAGTCGCCATCGGCAATTGCACGATTCAACAGCGCTCACGCGGCCGGTTTCAATCCACGCACGATCTGATCACGGCGCACCTGAACGGCGACGCCGACGCCACCGCAATCTGGCTGAAGTCGGTGAAGGCCCTGGCGGCCGCCGTTTGCTCGTTCATCAACATTCTCGACCCGGAGGCGGTCATCATCGGAGGCGGCATCGCGCGCGCGGGAAAGGTCCTGTTCGAGCCACTGGAAAAATTTCTCGATCCGATGGAGTGGCGGCCGGGCGGCCACCGCGCGAAAATCCTGCCGGCGCAACTCGGCGAGTTCGCGGGGGCGTTCGGAGCGGCGGCCAACGCGTTGAAACCGGCGTCCTGATTTTTTCCGGCACCTCCGGGATCCGCGGCCCTGTTGATGAGGCGCCCCGGCTCGCGCGGTCCTTCCGCCTGACACACCCGGTCGGTAGCCCGCTCTTCGTCGGGTTCCCGCCGGTTTTCGAGGTGCGGACAGGCGGCCCCGAATGTTCAAACATGAGTAAACTCATATTTTACTTGACCATCCCCGCTGCCCGCATGAATATGAGCGCACTCATTTATGAGCAAAGACACAAAGCGAAGCGGGCGGCGACGGCCCTCCGGCAAACGTGAGCAGAACAAGGAGCGGACAAAGGAGCGGATTCTTGCGGCTGCGCTGGAATTGTTCAACAAGCAAGGATTGGAGGCGACGACGAAACAGATTTCCAGAAAGGCCGGGATCGCCGAGGGAACCCTGTTCAACTACTTCAAGACGAAGGAGGATCTGGCGTTGTTTTTCTTCCAGAAGGAAACACACGATCTGATCGAGTGGTTTGAGTCCCAATCGCGGCTGCGGAAGGCGCCCCTGGCGGAAAAGCTGTTTGCCATCATCCACCGGCAGCTCGAATACATTGCCCCGTATGAGGATTTCATTGGAGCCGTTTTCTTCCGGGCGTTGCAGCCGCGTTCGAAGTTGAGCCCGCTCAGTCTGGATTCGCACGAGCTGCGCGTGAAGTATCTCCGCTTCATCCGCGACGTGCTGCGCGAAGCGGAGGAGAAAAAGGAAATCCCGATGATCGGTGAACTGGGAGCTTATTGCGTCGGGCTTTTCTACATGGGCATGGTGCTGCACTGGCTGCACGACCCCTCGCGCGGCAAACAAAAGACGCTCGCCCTGCTGGACCGTTCGCTCAATCTCGCGAGCCGTGTGCTGAAGAAAGGGGCGTGGGATTGGTGAAAAGGCGCGGCTCATCGCTCGCCCGCGCGGCCCGCATCGTCCAGCTCGGCGCGGGGTTGACGGGAAGCTATCTCGCGCACCAGCTTCAACGTCCGTTCCTGAGCGACGAGAAGAGGGAGGCACGACGCCAGTCGTTGCACAACAGGAATGCAAAACAAGTCCGCCGGGAGCTGCAACATCTGCGCGGACCCATCATGAAGGTCGGTCAGGCGCTGAGCATGCAGACCCATCTGCTCGGGGCGGAATGGATCGAGGAACTGTCCGGACTGCAAATGCAGGCGCCGCCGATGCATCCGACGCTGATGCGCGCGCAGTTCAAGAGCGCGTTTGCAAAATATCCCGAGGAGATGTTTAGTTCGTTCGAAGAGGAGCCTTTTGCCGCCGCGTCGCTCGGTCAGGTGCATTGGGCGGTCACGAAGAGCGGCGATGAAGTGGCGGTCAAGATTCAGTATCCGGCCATTCGTGAAGCCATTGAAAGCGACTTCAGTCTGCTGCGCACGGCGGCGATCGGGCCCCGGATCACGGGGCATCTGCCGGACTCCGTGATTCGTGAAACCGAGCGCGGCATCCTCGAGGAAACCGACTACCGGCGGGAAGCGACAAACCTTGAGCACTTCCGAAAGCAGCTCGCGCCCCTGGAATTCATCCACGTGCCGCGCGTGTATCGCGAACTCAGTTGCGAACAGGTGCTGACAATGTCGCGAGTGCGTGGCGCGCGGCTGCAGGAGTTTCTGAAATCCAATCCCTCGCAGGAGCTTCGCGACAGGCTGGGCGCGGCGCTCACGCGCCTGTTTTTCTTCCAGCTCTTTCGCGTCCGGGCGTTGCACGCCGATCCGCATCCCGGCAACTATTTGCTCAACAACGACGGCACGATCGGCCTCGTTGATTTCGGCTGCGTGAAGTATCTGAAACCCGAGGTCGTTCGCTGCTACGCGCAATTCTGGTCGCGCGAGTGGGTCCACGACGCCGCTCTGTTTGCCGGGATAATTCACGTCATCTTTGGGCCCAAAACTTCGCCGGACGAACCCCGGGTGCGGCGTTGCATGAACGAGATCCGGCGCTTCTACGACGAATTTCATCCTTTGACCGACAAACCGGTCATTCTCGAACTCGGCGATTCAAGGTTCATGGACGGACTCAGCGAACTTGCAAAGACCCTGTTCAAAAACAGATTCCTCTCGCCGGAATTTCTGTTTCTCTCGCGCACGGAATCGGGCATGTGCCTTCTGCTCCACTCGCTCAAGGCGCGAGTCGCCACGACCCAAATCGCGCGACAGTGGATGCCGGCCATTTCAAAAACAAAAAAGGACAACTGCGGCTGAAAGAAAGCTGCGCGGCAGGGAACCGGGAATAAAACAGACATGCCTCCGAGGTGCGGGCGGGAAACTTTTCCCCTAACAGCCAGGTCCGGGTGGACTGACAATTCTTCTTACGGTGGCCCGGGGTATTTCACCAATCCACCGTCAGCTCCGCCGTGGCTGCGGAGCGCGGATCGGCGCGTTCCTGTAAAGATTGGCGGATCACTTCGGTGCGACGCGTTACGCGGCCCTGAAAAACTTCGCGGCCATTGACGGTCACTCGAAGGGGCGAATTCAGATTCGTGAGCCTGTCCGAAAGCCGCAAAGTCACGCCTTTGGGAACGTCGCCCGTCAGAAGAATGGACTGTCCGTTCACTTCGGCGACGATCCTGTTCCCGGCTTTCGCCGCGGCCTGCGGCACGGCCAGCCAGTAGAAACGCGTGTGGGTCACGTCGTCCTGTTGCCACACCACCTTCCCCGGCCAGGGATTTCGCGTGTGCGCCGCCATCCATGGAAGCGCCTCGGCATCCTTGCGATTCATCCAATGCGGGAGACCGGGATAAACCCGGGCGAAATGTTCGTAGCCGCCGGGATCGGCTTCGCGGAGTTTGTCGAGTTCGGCCGCGCGTTCCGCCACGATCTTGTTCCGATCGTAGGCCGCGTCGTTGCCGCCAACGAACAGGGCAAAAGGAAGATTGCGCAGCGAGAGGAGCGATGCGTCATTGGGATGGCCGGCCATCATCGCCGCCGCCGCCCAGCGGTCGGCCATGCGCGGCGCGAGCTGCCACACACCATCCCCGCCTGCCGAGTAACCCATGATGTAAACGCGGTCCGGGTTCACCCCGCGCAACACGACGTAGTCCTCGATCAATCGGTCGAACATCGGATCAATGTGCGCTTCGTGCCAGAGATTCCAGGTGTCCGTCGGGGCGCGGGGCGCGACGTAGATGCCCTCGGCGGGCTTGTAGAGAGAAATCTGGTTGGTCCATTGCCTGTCATTGACGCGGGCCGGGGCGTTGCCGCCGCCGTGCATCGAAATCCACAGGCTGTGTCCGTTGGTGGGAGCCTCACCGAACACGCGTTCTTCCCAGCGCAGAGTTTTTCCGGACAACTCGATGGCCTTTGCCTGAAACTCGTCGGCGCGTTCCTCTTCGAGCTGCGATTTCCTTTCGTTCCATAGCGCGCGAATTGCCGCCTCGGCGCCGGACCGACTGAGGTTTCCGTCCTTCGCAGGCGATGGAAGCGAACAGGAACTCACCGCCAGGACGAGCAGGAGGAGAGTGAATCGAATCATGATCGCGGCCAGGGCGGCCGGAAATCGGCGTGACGCTTTCGTCACGCGGCAAAAGCGATGGTGAAAGAACAGGCTCGTCATTTTTTACACGTTTCAATGGTACCGACTGGCAACGAAAATTACGAATGAATTCCAGATTTGAATTCTCCCGGTAGCGAGCCGCGCTGACACGAAAGTTTCGCGTCAAATTTTCGTTTCACACCTCTTCGACTGCATTTTCAGGACCTGTAACCGCGCCGGCATTTTCGTAACCGTAAGGAAACCGCGAACCATTCGACCGCTTCACCCTCTCCACGCCGGGGAGAGGGACGGGGTGTGGTGCTTTGCCGTAATAGAACACACGGAACGCAAAACTTTAACCGCTGAATGACTGTGATGAACGCTGATTCAAAGGGCTGAAAGCCCGAAAGATGATAGCCCAGGGCAACGCCCTGGGTTCAAAGTCAAAAAAGATTTCCAAGCCCTGAAAGGGTGACAGAACCCTCGCGCATCTCTTCGAGCGTGCCCGGTCGCGCAGGACCGTAGCGCAGGCGGACATCACGCGGATAACGTGCGCCGGCCGGGCAGTCGAATTCGCTTCAACTCAAAAGGCGCGGAGTCGCAACGGAAACCGCGAACCACGCCAACCACGCGAAAACTTCTCCCTCTCCGCCTCGAACGGGGAGATGGCCGGGGCGAGGTGTCGCGATTGGAGGCATCGTGAATATGTCTTACCAAATAGTTCTTGCCTTACGTTGTGAACCACGGCAGACTTTATTCAAATGAAAGAAACGCTATGAATTCAGCCTACGTCACATCCAAAGGGCAGTTGGTTGTTCCCTCGCGCATCCGCCGGCGGTACGGCATCAAACCCGGCACGCGCATCAACTTCGTCGAGGAAGGCGACCGCATCATCTTCCAGCCCGTCACCCGCGAATACATTGATTCATTCTGCGGTGTCTTCAAACTGAAGCCTGGCGAGAAATCCGTGGTGCAGGAACATCTTGACGAGCGCCGCAAGGAACGCGACCGGGAGAACCGGAGGTGAAAACCACTGTTCTGGACGCCTCCGCGCTCTTGGCGATGTTCTTTGGCGAGCCGGGCATGGAAAAAATGCGCGAGCTTTTCCACAAGGCCGCCGACGCTGACAGGCCCATGCTCATCAGCGCCGTCAACTGGGCGGAAGTGCTTTACCGGATGGAACGGAAGCATGGCAAGGAAGGCCTGGAAACCGCGCGCCGGTTTGAGCACACCATGCCGCTGGACGTTGCCCCGCTCGACCGCGAACTGGCCGAGTCCGCCGCGCACTTGAAGAACGAACACGACCTGGGACTGGCCGACGCCTTTGCCGCAGCGCTGGCCAAAAGCAGGAAGGCCGAGCTCGTCACCGCTGACACGGAATTCAAGCCGCTCAAAAAGGAAATCGAAATCGTCTGGCTGAAATAGGAGAAGTCCAGCTCAGGAGATTTCGGGTATTCCAATTTCCTTCAAGTAATTGAATGTCGAATCGTAAAACACTGGCGAACGCGTCGCGTCGCTGGAGTCGCCGGGAGGAATGAAAACAATCATGCCTTGCCTCGCTCGTGTGAGAAGAACTCGGTAGGCATTGCGCAGGTAGTTCTTGCTGTCAGCGTTCTTGATTTTCTGCCAGCGTTTCCCACGAAAATCGTGATAACTCCAGTCCGCTCCGTTGAATCGAAAATCGCCGTCCCACGTAACGCACACCCAATCGAGTTCCAGACCCTGCACTTGAAATTCTGTGGCGGCGTCTTCGAGGTAATAGCTCGATCGCGTGTCATCGCGCTCATTCAGGAAGTAGTGCACCGGATTAACGGACACGCGGATGTCAATCGCGTGAGGTTTAAGCCTCATCGCCTTTGACGAAGCTACCAAGCCGAATCGCTCTGTTCCCCTCGCGCGAGATCGAATCCACTGCTTGGCGGCGTTCAGATTGCGCGTGAGGGCGATTGGATAACGGCTTGCCAGATTCGTGAACGTGTCTCGCGCTTGCTCCTTTTCGCAGTCGAGCAGGGCTTTGACAAATGCCGAGACGTTCTCGGCTCTGAACGACCGCATTGAGACAGCGAGATGCAGACAGTCATCGAAGTCTGTTCGCGCCCGTTCGCGGACAAGTTCCAAGGCTTTACCTGCCGCGTATTCACTGTCCGTGAGTCTGGAAGAGACAAACATTTTCCAGTGTGGAAAGCTTTGATTCACGGCGCTCAGCCAAGCATCTATCCCGGCTTCCCCCCTGTTGATCTCCTGCCCGCCGCCAACCAGGCACACAATCACGGCCCAATCTTTGTGTCGGTCCATGTAGGAAATAAGAAACTCGGGCTCGGAGTGAGCGAAGCCGGGGCGTTTCTTTTTCCGCAGCATGAAACTCGCGGTCTCCTTCAAGTTCCAAGCTCGCTGCGCTTCGTCGAAGATGACGACGTGCTCGTCTGGGCGGCCGGGATCAAGCAACGCTTCATCGCGAAAGTTGTGAACATTTTGAATGAATGCTTTGACGCTTTCACCAATCTGGCCCTTTCGAATCTTCTCGCCTTGTTTCTTTCGTCGCGAGAATTCGTCGCGTGTCAAAGCTTCACGGAGCACGGCCACCAGCGGGGCGTTGCCTGAGAGAAAGACGGCATGTGTTGGCAGGTCAGCCTCACGCCGGCGCGTCGCCAAGTTCAGACCAACCAGAGTCTTTCCTGCGCCCGGCACACCTGTCACAAAGCAGATGCATTTTTGCTTTTTGACCTGAGCTTCATCCACCAGTTCTTCGATGCGACGGGAGGTGACTTGCAGGTTTTGAGCACCAGCGTCGAATCGAGCGATGGCTTCGACAGAGTGTTGGGCATACAACGCACGCGCAGCTTCCACTATCGTCGGCGTCGGGCGATAGGAAGCACAAGACCACGCCTGCGCGTCCAGCGCCGAACCCGAAGCAGCACGCAATGCCAATTCCAGGACACCGCGCAGACCGGCGGTATTAGTCAGGACGGGGCGATAGACCTTGTCTTCGTCAGCGTAAAAGTTGATCTCCGGTGAAGCGGCTGCTTTTGTGACCACGAGGATTGGAGCAATGGCAACATTATGACTGGCTTCATGAAAATTTTTTAGGTCCAGCGCGTAATCCCAAACTTGATCAATGGATGCGCGGTCAAACACTCGCTCACCGACTTTGAACTCCAACGGGAACACGACCGATCCGATTAGCAGAACCACGTCAACGCGCCGTCCCATGCGAGGGATGTTGAACTCGAAGAACAACGAGCCGTCCACGCAGCTAAGTTGCGAGCGGAGGATTTCTATCTCAGCGAGCCATGCATCTCGCTGCGTTGGGATCAGTGCGAAGTCGCAATTTGCGGTAAGCTGGCCCAGGACAGTTTCATCACTCGTCACAATGAAATCGGCAATGGACGCGCCATACCAAGCTCGCAACGATCCCGTTGTTGTGACTATGCCGGACATTTCGCGGCGAAGTATGGCAAGAGAACGCCAACAAGTGAAGGACACATCAGGTGTTAACCCATGAGAAAAGGCGAACGGTTTCCCGTTCGCCTTTCGTGTTTCAGATTTGAATTCGCTCAGTAGCGGTAATGCTCCGGCTTGTATGGGCCTTCGGGCGGCACGCCAAGGTAGTCGGCTTGTTTCTTCGTGAGCCTGGTCAGTTTCACGCCGATGCGTTCGAGGTGCAGCCACGCGCTTGACGACGGTTCTCACACTGCGCAAGCTGCCCTTACTCCATGAGACTCGTGCCCGTCAGCCGGCAAGATTTGATTCGACGCCTGCGTTCGCTTGGCTGGAGTGGACCGCATTCGGGAGCGAAGCATCAACACATGGTCAAGGGCAATGTCCAGCTTACGATTCCCAATCCGCACGGTGGTCGAGAAATCGGGGTGAACCTGTTGAAGATAATCCTGAACGAGGCTGGAATTTCGCGCGACGAATGGCTCAATGCGCGCTGACCAGTTCTCGCGCTGACTGATTGATCCGCGGCAAACCTAACCCGCGCTTCAAAGCGAGGTCTATCCAATCGGCAAGTGCAGATTCCAACTCGGCAAGCGCTTCCCTTTTGGTCTGGCCAGTGGCGATCAATCCGCGGAAGCCAGGAATACGTGCGGCAAAACCCTCCTCCTCACTGAGGAACGAAATCTCCGCGAGTTTCAGGGCTTGTCGCCGATATTTTTCCATCGTTTGCACAACCCGACTTTCGTCCAAATTGCCAGTTGTTTCAAGAACCAAAAAAGCGAACGGGATTTCCGCTCGCCTTTTGAATTCTCGACTCCTCATCCAGCGCACCTTATCCGGCCTGCGGCCACCTTCTTCCCGTGTCGGATGCGGAGAAGGAAAGTTTTGCGGCAAAGCACCTCACCCCGTCCCTCTCCCCAGCGCGGAGAGGGCGAAGCGTTCGTGTGGTTCGCGTGTTTCGCTGTTCAACTCTGCGTCTCCGCGTCCCGGCGGTTAAAATAAAGGAGGCGGACAGATCTCTCCGTTCGCCTTTTGCGTTTTTGGTAGGGCGGCGTTGCTGCGCCGCCCCAATTCCGGCTGCGCGGCAGCGCAGCCCTTCCACAAATCAATACCGATAATGCTCCGGCTTGTACGGGCCTTCGGGCGGCACGCCAAGGTAGTCGGCTTGTTTCTTCGTGAGCCTGGTCAGTTTCACGCCGATGCGTTCGAGGTGCAGGCGGGCGACTTCTTCGTCCAGATGCTTCGGCAGGCGATAGACGCCGACTTTGTTCGTGTCGCGATTTTTCCAGAGATCCAGTTGCGCGAGGCATTGGTTGGTGAAGCTGTTGCTCATCACGAAGCTCGGATGGCCGGTGGCGCAGCCGAGGTTCACGAGCCGGCCTTCGGCAAGCAGATAAATCGTGCGGCCATTGGGCAACACGTATTTGTCGTACTGCGGCTTCACGTTGATTTTCTTCACGCCTTTCAACGTGTTGAGCCTGTCCACCTGAATCTCGTTGTCGAAGTGACCGATGTTACACACGATCGCCTGGTCCTTCATCTTGAGGATGTGGTCGAGCGTGATGACGTCGCAATTGCCGGTGGTCGTCACGTAGATGTCGCCGATGCCGAGCGTGTCTTCGAGCGTGGTGACTTCGAAGCCTTCCATCGCAGCTTGGAGCGCGTTGATGGGGTCAATCTCGGTGACGATGACGCGCGCCCCGAATCCGCGTAGCGAATGCGCGCAGCCCTTGCCGACGTCGCCGTAGCCAGCGACGACCGCGACCTTGCCGGCGATCATCACGTCGGTGGCGCGCTTGATGCCATCGGCGAGCGATTCGCGGCAGCCGTAGAGGTTATCGAACTTGGACTTGGTGACCGAGTCGTTGACGTTGATGGCGGGCACTAGGAGCTTGCCCTGTTCGAGCATCTGGTAGAGGCGATGCACGCCAGTGGCCGTTTCTTCGGAAACCCCTTTCCAATCCTTCACGACTTCGTGCCAGAA
>Ga0134126_10011987_pt1 | contig 10944 bp, 9 predicted proteins | sample KB31752_FD_96881 | JGI IMG/M metagenome (GOLD analysis project Ga0134126, IMG submission 96881) | Terrestrial soil microbial communities with excess Nitrogen fertilizer from Kellogg Biological Station, Michigan, USA - KB3-175-2 | ecosystem: Environmental > Terrestrial > Soil > Unclassified ...
ACTGTGAATCCATACCGCGCCGTGCGCTCAACTCAGTGGCATGGGTCGCGCCCCAGTAGAAGTACACTCCCGGTGTTGCCGCCGTGAAGGTGGCATGCTCGGTTGTGTTCGGCGCCAGATGAAGTGCCTGCTGATGGCCGGCGCCCGGTTGTGCAAGCCCATAGACGCTGACTGGCACAGGCAAGGTGTTGTGGACGGCGACGTGAATCTCGGTGCCCTGGGGCACGCGCAGCAGCGGTCCCGGATTTTGCAGTGGGTGCCCAGCCTCGCCAAACGCGTACACTGCCAGACCGGTGCCATCTTCGCTTTCCGGATGCCAAATGCCTTTGCCGATTTCTAGTTGGAGGGTTAAGACTCCGTTCCGGAGTTCACCGGCAGGATGGTGATTCTGATTGGGCGCAATAGTGGGTACGGACTCGGCGGCCGCTAGCAGGGCAGTGGCGAGCCAGAAAAGAATACCTGCTGAACGTAACCATCTCACGATTGGCGCGAATTATAGGCTCAAGCTTAACGTTGGAGAAAGCCAATACTGCGGCAATACTTGCCTCCGGAGGTCCGGGCCCCTAACACCAGAAGGCCCTGGTACTAGGAACCAGAAATCCCTCTATAATTCGCTGAGACACTCATGAGCACCCAAGCCATATCCGTCCCCAGAACGCTGCCCCAGCGCTACTACACCGAACCGGAAGTCTTTCGAGAGGAAATGGAGCGCTTTTACTGCCAGACCTGGATTTGCGCCGGACGTGCCGACCAGATTCCCCAGCCGGGCGACTACTTTCTGCGCGAGGTGGCGGGGGAAAGTATCATCGTTACGCGCGATCAGGGCGGAAAAATTGGCGCGTTCTACAATGTGTGCCGGCATCGCGGCACGCGCATGTGCAGCCAGCCGCAGGGCAGCTTTGCCGGGCGCATCCAGTGCCCGTATCACGGTTGGACCTACGGGTTGGACGGGCGACTCATCGGCGCACCCCATATGGAGGAAGGCGGCAGCTTCTGCCGCGACGAGTATCCCCTGAACCGGGTGGCGGCTGGAGTGTGGGATGGCAACATTTTCATCAACCTGGCCGCCCGCCCCGAGCCGCTGGAAAAACAACTGGCGGAGCTGCCGGAGAAGTTCGCCGCCTGGCGCATGCAGGACCTGCGCCTGCACAAGCGCATGGTGTATGACGTAAAGGCCAATTGGAAGCTCATCATCCTGAACTATAACGAGTGCCTGCACTGTCCGGTGCTCCATCCCACGCTGAACCGCCTGACCAACTACCTGGGCGCGGATAACGAGACGCCGCAACCGACTTACGTGGGCGGAGCCATGGGTTTCAAGGGTGACGCCGAAACCATGAGCATTGACGGCAAGCGGCGCCGCGACTACCTTCCCGGCCTGAATGAAGACGAGCGGCACAAGGTCTGCTATTACGCCATTTATCCCAACTTCCTGCTCAGCCTCCATCCCGACTACATGATGGCCCACACGCTGTGGCCGAAGGCGGTGAATCACACCCAGGTGGTGTGCGAGTGGCACTTCCACCCGCAGGAGATGGCTAAAGCGGATTTCCAGGCCAACGATGCCATTGATTTCTGGGACCTGACCAACCGCGAGGACTGGGGTATCTCCGAGCTTTCACAGCTGGGGATCAGTTCCCGGGCCTACAAACCCGGGCCCTATTCCACCCGCGAACAACTGCTGCACGCCTTCGATGAGGTGGTGCTGGCGAGGGAGCGGGAGGCGAAGAGAACATAGCAGTGAGGATGCGTGTGTAGGGACGGGTCTTCGAGCCGTCCAGGCGGGACAGAGCCCCGCCTCCACACGCTGCTACATTGCCGCACTTGAGGAGATCACGTATGCGCATTGAAACCTTCCGCATGGAACGAATGCAGTGCACCTATGAAAACGAGGTGGACTACAACCTTTCCGAAAGCGGCGTGCTGCCGCTGAAGATCGACGAACTGCTCGGCCGGGAGGAGATGAAGGAGTTCGGGTCCTACAGCCTGAAGTACGCTCCAGCCAATGGCTCGCCGGAACTGCGGGAGAACATCGCGCAGTGGTATCCCGGGGCGACGGCCGACCACGTGACAGTGGTGAACGGCGGCGCCGAGGCCAACTACATGGTGCTGTGGTCCATGCTGGAGATGAGCGAGCGTGCGGCGGTCATGCTGCCGAATTACCTGCAGACCTGGGGGCTGGCGCGCGCCTACGCCGGACGAGCGGATGCCATCTGGCTGAAGGAGCGCCGCGAAAATGGGAAGTTGCGCTGGGCGCTGGACTTGGAGAGCCTGGAGCGCGCGGTCACGAAAAAGACGAAGCTGATCGTGATCACCAATCCTAACAATCCCACCGGCGGCGTGCTGACCGAAGAGGAGATGGAAGCGGTGGTGCGGGCCGCAGGCCGGGCCAACGCCTGGCTGCTGGCCGATGAAATTTACCGCGGCGCCGAACTGCAAGGCGGCCTTACGCCGTCCTTCTGGGGACGTTATGACAAGCTGCTGATCACTTCCGGCCTGTCGAAGGCCTTCGGCATGCCCGGGCTACGCATTGGCTGGATCGCGGGGCCGCCCAAGGCAATTGCAAATCTGTGCTCCTACCACGATTACCTCACGCTCACGCCCAACTATGTTTCTGAGCGGTTGGCGCGCATTGCCCTGGAACCGGCGCGGCGCGACCAACTGATCGAACGCACGCGCACCATCCTGCGGCGCCAGTTGCCACGCCTGGAAGCCTGGATCCACAGGCACGACGATATCTTTACTTACATTCCGCCGGTCGCCGGCGCCATCGCCTATGTGCGCTACAAGCTGCCGATTTCCTCGACCGCGCTAATGAACCGCGTCATGAAGGAGCAGTCGGTGCTCATCATGCCGGGCGAATTTTTCGGCATGGGCAAGTATCTGCGCCTGGGCTATGGCTATGACCTGGATTACACGCTGCGCGGGCTGGCGAGAGTGGAGCAGGTGCTGAACGCGCTGAAGAAACCGCGGATGCAAGCGGTGCGTAGCGGAGCAGCATGAGAGCGGGGCTACGCCCCGCCTGGACGGGGCAGAGCCCGTCCCCACACATGTATCTAAAGCGCCAACTTTTCGCCGGCGCCGGCGGACAGCGCACGCTCCATGACCAGAGAAGCAGCGGCTACGTCCTGCACGCCTACGCCGGTCAGGTCACAAACGATCAGCTCCTCGCCGCTTTGGCGGCCAGGCTTGAGTCCAGCGGCAATCTCGCCCAGCTCGGCGCTGACCTGTTCTTTGCGGATTGCGCCCTGCTCCACGGCATGATGGATTTCGCCCAGGCGCAGGCATTGCGGCAGGCTGTCCGCCACAATGCGAGCGGCACGCGCCAGCACTCCCACGTCGAGCTCTTGTTTATCAGGACCATCCGAGCCCACGGCAATCACGGTGGCGCCAGGAGCAAGCCACTCGGCGCGCAGCAGGGGCTCGCGGCTGGCGGTCACGGTAATGATGAGGTCAGCTCCCCGCACCGCCTGCTCGACAGAGTCAGCCACTGAAAACGCGCCAGGAATGGCGGCTCGGCGCAGATCTTCAACACAGGCGTCCGCCTTGTTTCGGTCACGGCCCCACACGCGCGCTTCGTGGAAATTCCGCACCAGGGGGAGCAGTTGCATCTGGTAGCGCGCTTGCGCACCCGAGCCGATCACGGCCACCGTCTTGACCTGCTGCCGGGCCAGATACTTGGCGGCCAGTGCGCCAGCTGCCGCGGTGCGCAAGTCGGTGATGAACCCGTTGTCCAGCAGAAAAGCGGCGGGCGCTCCGGTGCGCGCATCGAAAACCAGCACCATGCCATTGCTGCTGGGCAGGCCGAGCGCGGTGTTGGCGTAGAAGCCGGAAGCAATCTTCACCGCGTAATGAGGGCCTCCGCTCAGGTGGCCAGTCTTGATGTGCACCTCGCCGCCGTGCTCCGGCACCTCCAGATTGATGACGGGAGGCAGCTGCGCCTTACCGGTGGCGTACGCGGCAAACGCCCCTTCCATCGCCTGAATGCAGGCGGCAGGATCGAGCAAGGCCCGAATTTCGGCTTCGCGCAGAACCAGCACTTCGCGTTTCATGGCACACTCGGCCTGCTCATCTTCCGGAAGCCCATGGCTTGGAACAACCCTCAGGGGCTAAAGTCCAGAATCGTCGCCCTGCTTTACGGCTCGGCTAAAGGCCGTTCCGAAAGCTCCCACGTAATGCGGCATGGGAAACTGAGCGGTTGAAAGTTTCTGCTTTACTGAGGCTTCTTCTTTTTGCCCAGGATATTGCCGAGCATCTGCTGGACACCCTGTGCGGGGTTCTGCTGCAGCTGTCCAGCTCCTATTTTGCCGGCCAGCATGCCTCTGACGTCGGGCACAATGATGGGCCGCGAGGTGGTTCCCTGGATGAGGAAGGGAATGCCCTGGGCCGCCGCACCTTTGCCCAAACCGGCGCGCCCGGCAAGGTTGCTGAGCGCGGTGCCGGCACCGCCTTGAAGCAGCATTTTGAAGTTCATCGCGCTGTTAGAGCCGATGGTTCCTCCGCCGGTGAGGGTGCCAATTCCGGCTACGATCAATTTCAGATTGTCAGCAGTCATGCCGGCGGGCGCGATTCGCAAGCCAGAGCTCAGGGTCTGTATAACCGTGTCGGACCCTGCTTTGTTGATGCCGGACAAGGCGGACAGGGCGGACAACTTCGAGCCTAGATTGAAGCCGGCAAGCCGGGCATTGTTGAGCGCCACATTGCCGGTGGTGATCAGGTTGCTCAGCGGCCCGTCCGCTGACAGGTGCGCATCGCCGCTGCCGCTCTGGAAGGATGCGCCTTGGGGCAGAATCACTCCCATGGCGGGCAACAGCGCCTGCACATCCTGCACCGGGATGCTGGGGGCATTCGCTTTCATGTGCAGCACCGGTGAGGCGCCGCGCAGGTCATAGGTGCCGGCCAGGTTCACCGCGCTTTTGCCGGTCACAATGCGGGTGTTATCCACGGTGCCGGTTTGCCGTGCCAGATCGTAGTCGGAAGCGTAATCCACGGTGACAGGCTCACTGGCGGGATGGCAGCCCTTAACCAGGCAAAGCTTGTTGGCGGTGATCATGCCTTTGGCCTGGGCGTGGTTGCCGTCGGATTTCAGATTGCCCTTGAAGTCCACGACGCCGGCAATTCCGGCACCCGGATCCACCAAGCCGCTGGAGGCGAGGTCCAGGCGCGTGATGTTAGCTTGCGCGCTGAATGGAGTGCGCGAGGCGTCAGCGCGATCCACCGGGCCTGCCTGGCCTTTGACGTCCATCTTCCCGCCGCCGGGCATGTTGGCTGAAAGTGCGAAGGGGAAACTGGACTCGTAGGAGACATTCTTGGCGCTGAGGTTGACCGCGTCGTAAGCCTGGGGACGGCGGCCTGGCGTGCCCAGCAGAATGCGACCGTTTACGACCTCTAGCTTTTGAACCTGAATTTCGGGCATGGCGCCGCCGCTGGAGGAACTGGTGCCGCTGCTGCTATTCGAGGGATTCGCGGGCGCTTGCGTCTTCGTGGGCGGAGGATTTTTGGGCGCAGGATTTTTAGCGGCAGGAGGAGTTCCCGTCGCCCGGCTGTTCACCGGCTGATTGCCCTTGGCTTGCCCGATGCTGGAAAAATTCCAAGTGCCGGCAGCGGAGCGGACCAGCGCCACCTGCGGCTGCTCCAGCGTAAGCGACTGCACATGCACCGCGCGGTTGAAGATGAGCGGCATGATTTCCACGCTAATATCCAGCGACTTGGCCTGAACAAAAGGGTTGCGGCTGAAGGCGGGGTCGTCGGCAATGGAAATGTTGTCGGCGCCCAACTTGCCGCGAATCAAAGAAAAGCTCAGATTGCCAATTTTTACCTGTCGCCCCAGCGCATTGGTTAACTGCGTTTCCACCGTAGGACGGAACTGGTTGGCGTCAATGAAAAAGGGAATTGCGACGGCCACTGCCACCAGCACCACGATAACGATCCCAATAATGATCAGAGCTTTTTTCATAATTCCACCTCGCACGCGAACGTTCACCCTGCGCGTCGGCAGCCCGGGGCCACGTAAAAACTCTAGTCCTTGCCTCCCGCAGCCCGCAACCATTTGATTGCAAAGCAGCAAAGCTGTGTTGCCGATACGGCACGCAGAATTCGAAGCGGCGTTCAGTTTTGGTGGTGATGGTGCTTGATGTCCTGACACATTGGCTTGCGGCTGGAGGCTATGGGTCGCAATTTGGAGTAGCTCCCAGCCCTCAACTGAACTGTGTCTGAACTTGCTCCTCGCCCCGCTGGGGCTCACTCGAGGTCCATCAAGCACACCCCCGGCTTATGCCCGGGGCTACATTCTGTCGTCGCTTGGCGACTGACCTTCATGCCTAGGCGGCTCGGCTGAAGCTGCGCCCTTTAGAAATAAAAACTGGATTCAATTCTGACGCATGATCAGGTACGAGGCAGTAGCGGGCCAGGTATAGCTACTCCGTCCCGCCCGAGAACTACTTTTACGCCGGTATGGCCTTCGCCAACTGGCCCAGGGCGCCGGAGGCGAACTCCGCCAGGCCGCTGATGGCGTCAACGTCAGTCTGGTCAAAATTGCGGTGCTCTTCGTGAGACACCACCCAGAGAGTGCCCCAGGGAATGCCGCTTACGAAAATAGGCACAACCAGGCTTTCCACAATGGCAGGCTCGATCTTATGCAGGTAATGGAAACAGCGGGCGGGATAAAGGAAAAGCTGAGGTGATTTGCAATCCAATGTAGTGCCGGAAGGGCTCCAGTCACGCGGACTGGTAGCGCCGGCGTGCCGGGCCAATGCGCCCGCAACGGTTTCCCAGCGAATGAGTGGCGGACCCTGAGGGGACGGCTCTACCCGGCTCACCCCGGCGGCGGTAGCGTTTGAGACCTCCCGGGCGGCCCGAGCCAGCGCCTCGAGAAGTTCATGGGTAGAGGCGTTCTTAGCGGCCAGTTCCTTAAGGAAGCGCTCCTTGGACCGCGCTTTGGCCACAAAATCACTGTTTTTGGGGATGCGATAGCGCAATTCCCCGGTGATCAGCACATCCTCAACTCGCGCACGCCACAGCGGAACCGCAGTATCGTGCAGGGCCATATGCCTAGTCTCTCCAGCGACCTGGAAGCAGCCGCTTGTCTGGATGAACAAGGTGAGTTTTGCGTTGTACTGACGCGCATGGGTGTGAGCTGCGGAAACGGGGCCCAGCGTTCAATGCGAGCACTTTTCATCTTACTCCAAAACGCCCGCGACAGAGGCGGCTTTCGTATTCCCATACTGCCAGGGACACGCTGGTAGTCCGGGACTGATTGGTTCAACAATTAAACAACTGAATGTTCCGTTGCAGGCTTTACACCAAGCTAGAAGCACAGGCATTCTGTATTGTCCTGAGCTGTTCAGGCGGTGAACCGTCCGCAGAAGAATATGTGCCCCACGCAAAAGATTGTCGCCTGCCTCTTTCTTCTGGCCTGCAGCCTGGGCGCGCTGGCCCAGTCGGTGGTGGAAGGTCGCATTACCAACGACCACGGCAATCCGGTGCCCAACGCCGAAATCGTCCTGAAGCACAACCAGAGGGAACAGCGGCTGGCCACCGATGCCGAAGGCAAATTCCGCTTTCTGGGAGTGGAGCCGGGGGAGTATGAGATCACGGCCTCCGCCAATGGCTTCTATAACGCCGAATACGAGTTTGCGGCGCGGCCTCGCCAGCCCATCGTTGTGGAAATGGAGTTGATGGCGCAGACGGTGCGCAAGGAAGACGTTGAGGTACGCTCGGCCGACATCAGCATGGGCGAAACCGGGGCTTCGCGGCTGCTTACCCGTTCCGAAATTTCGGCGCTTCCTATCCCCCTCAAGCGCGACCTGCCTACCCTGGCGCTTTTTACGTTTCCCGGGGCCACGCTCAGCCACGACAACTTTGTTCACGTGCGCGGCAATGAGGTCTCGCTGCAGGAATTTATTGACGGCGTCTCGTTCCTGGAGAACCCGCAGGAGCAGTTCAGCCCAGGGCTAAGTCCGGATATGTTCGAAACCATCAACATGGTTTCCGGCATTTTCCCGGCCGAGTTCGGCAACCGCTTCGGCGGAGCGCTGGACGTGACAACCCGCTCCGGCTTTGACCTGCAGGGGCACGGCTCGGTGAGCATCGGCGGCGGAGCCTTCAACACCAACGACGCGACCGCCGACTATGGCGGCACGGCGGGAAAGTTCGGCTACTACTTCTTCGGCAATGGCTTTACCAGCGACTGGTATCTGAACCCGCCGGAGCCGCAGGCATTGCATGATTACGGATTCGGCCTGCGGGGCGCGGGGCAGTTCGATTACCGGCGAGGCAAGGACGCGTTCAGTCTGTTCCTGAACGGCGGGGGCACCAACGCTGAACTGCCAAATTTAATCGAAGACCAACTGCAGGGCCGCAACCCCGCGCGCCGCCTGCGCTCCCAGACCGGCATTCTGAACTGGCAGCACACTGCTTCGGCCAACCTGCTGATCTCAACCTCGGTTTACGACCGCACTCTGGATGACCGCCTGGCGCCGACCACCGACCTGTTCACGCCCTTTGGCGACGGCCAGCGGGATAGCCTGACAGCAGGCATCAAGTCCGACCTGACCTGGTCGCATGGCAAGCACATCGTGAAGGCGGGCGTGGACCTGACCCGACTGCAGGAGAACGAGAGCTTCGTCTTCGATCCGCGCGAAACGCCGCTGCCGCCCTCGGACCCGCCCGCGTTCTCTTTTCACCACAGCATACCCGGCGGGCAGGCCAGCCTCTACCTCCAGGACCACGTGATGCTGACGCCCAACTGGAGCGCGGATTTGGGCCTGCGCTGGGACTATTTCGACCTGACCGGAACCTTCGCCCAGGTCAGCCCGCGGGTGGCGATTGCCTATCATCTGCCTTCCAGCCGCAGCACGCTTCACTTCGCCTACAACCGGTTCTTCTCGCCTCCTCCGCTTGAGTACGTGCAGCTGGCAAACTTCTTTGGCGCCTCGGCACCGGATCCCGGCGATCGCGTGGGCACGGTGCAACCATACCGCCAGCACTATTTCGAGGGCGGACTGGAGCAGGAGATCAATCCCAAGGTGGATTTGGAGGTCACCGGCTTCTATCACCGCGGGACCACCCCGTTTGAGTACCGGGAGATCAGCATTACGCACCTGTTTTTGCCTATCAACTCTTCGCGCGGGCATTCCTACGGCGTGGAAAGCGGGCTCACATTGAAGCAACTGGAAAAGCTGGGATTGAGCGCGCGGCTGCAATACGCGTACCAGCGCACATTTTTCTTCGGGCCGATTGCCGGAGGGTATGCCGTAGGCGAGGACATTGCGCCGGGGCAGAAATTCCTGCCGGCGTTTGACGAGCCGCACAGCGGCACCGCCAGCCTGATGTACAACAACAAGTGGCGCAACCTGTTCGGCGGAGTCAACCTGCGCTACGGCAGCGGCACTGCCGCTTTCGACGGGGCCGTGCGCCTGCCAGGCCACACCACCGCCGACATCACCGCCGGCTTTGACGTGTGGCGCCGGGAGGCGAAACGCGCAGCGGTGGAGTTTAACCTGACCAACATCAGCGACAACCGGTACCAGATCGCGAAAGAAAGCGAAGATATTCCTGTCCAGTACGCCACCCCCCGAATTATCGCGGGGCATATCCTATTTTATTTTTAAGTCGGTTGACTCATCGAATCCTACATAGCTAGAGTTCCTGCATGAGTGTTCGCTTGCGGCGCTCGCCCCAGACCCTGGCTGTGCTCTCGGCGCTGCTGTGCCGCGCCCAATCCTGGCATTACGGGTACGACCTGCTGAAGGAAACCGGGCTGAAGTCGGGCACTGTTTATCCCATTCTGGCGCGCCTGCTCCGGGGAGGGTGGCTGGAGCAGAAATGGAAGAAGGCTTCTGCGCCCGGCCGTCCGCCCCGGCATTTGTACCGTTTGAACCGGCATGGCAAGGGCGCCGCGCGCGAGTATTGCTCAGGAGCTAAAGCCCCGAGTTGAGGAGGCATGGGTCGGCGTGCCCTGATACGAACCTGCGAGCGCGTGCCCCGATATAAATGTTCGAGTGGTGTGCTGATACGTTGCGCGATACAGAATGGTTTGATTGAAACCTGCGAGGGCTCAAGCCGGCATCACCTTTAATGTCGGGCTGATGAGGAGGGTGGGTTCGGTGGCGGCCTGAACGTGGCCGGCAGTAAGGCCGGGCGCCACTTCTTCCAACACCAGGCCGGTTGAGGTCACGCTGATGTAAGCCATTTCCGTGACGATGGTGTCCACCACCTTCACCCCCGTGAGCGGCAGCGTGCATTTTTTCAGAATTTTGGGATTACCTTCGCGGGTGGTGTGCTCCATGGCGATAATCACGCGGCGCGCCCCCGCCACCAGGTCCATGGCGCCGCCCATGCCTTTGACCATTTTGCCGGGAATCATCCAGTTGGCCAGATTGCCCTGTTCATCCACTTCCATGGCTCCAAGAACGCTCAAGTCAATGTGACCGCCGCGGATCATGGCGAAGGAGTCGGCGCTGGAAAAATAGGCGGTCCCGGGAATTTCGGTCACGGTTTCTTTGCCGGCGTTGATCAGGTCGGGGTCCTCCTGGCCTTCCAGCGGATAGGGGCCGATGCCCAGCATGCCGTTCTCGCTTTGCAACACCACATCCATCCCCTTAGGAACGCAGTTCGCCACCAGGGTGGGCATGCCGATGCCCAGGTTGACGTAGAAGCCATCGCGCAGTTCACGGGCGATGCGGCGCACGATGCGGTCGCGTTTTTCGGTGTCCTTACCCAACTTCGTTGGAGTGGCCATCTGCCCCTTTTGACTAATAATCAGCACTCAGCAGTTAGCATTCCGCGATCAACTTCCGTGCGATGGCTTCAATCAAACAGAATTTACTTCCGTTTTCTGTTGGCCGCGGCGTTGATCCTCTATTCCCATGCAGCTTCGGTGCGACGAAAGTGAGTGAGCACGCGCTCCAGTTCTTCATACGAGGTTCGGGCATCGGCGTTAGA
>Ga0134126_10011988_pt1 | contig 10942 bp, 14 predicted proteins | sample KB31752_FD_96881 | JGI IMG/M metagenome (GOLD analysis project Ga0134126, IMG submission 96881) | Terrestrial soil microbial communities with excess Nitrogen fertilizer from Kellogg Biological Station, Michigan, USA - KB3-175-2 | ecosystem: Environmental > Terrestrial > Soil > Unclassified ...
CGATCCGCATCGACCCCGACCACGCCGACGCCCACCACAACCTCGGCGTCCTGCTCAACGGCCTCGGGCGGCGGCGGGAAGCGGCGCTCTGCTTCTCGAGGGTGATCACGCTCAGGCCGAAGCATCCGGAAGCGCGGCGGTTGCTCGCGCTTGCGCACCACACGCTCGGCGAGGTCGACAAGGCGATCGACGTCTTCGACGAGTGGCTGCGGGAAGAGCCTGACGACCCGATCGCCCGGCACATGCTCGCGGCGTGTTCCGGGCGGGACGTGCCGGCAAGGGCGTCGGATGCCTACATCGAGAAGACCTTCGACAGCTTCGCGGCGAGCTTCGACGCGAAGCTCGCGAGCCTCGACTATCGCGCGCCGGCACTCGTCGCGGAGATGCTCGCGCACGCGGGCATCGACGCGTCCGGAGGTCTCGACGCCCTGGATGCCGGCTGTGGCACAGGGCTCTGCGGGCCCCTCGTCGCACCGTACGCGCGGCGCCTGGTCGGGGTGGACCTCTCCGAGGCGATGCTCGCCCGAGCGCGGGAACGGAACGTCTACGACGAGCTGGTCAGGCGGGAGCTGACCGCGTACCTGCTCGACTCTCGCGGCTCGTTCGACGTGATCGTGTCCGCCGACACGCTCGTCTACTTCGGCCCGCTCGACGGTGTCGCCGCGGCCGCCGCAGGCGCGCTCCGTCCCGGCGGCGTCCTCGTCTTCACCGTCGAGGAGCTCGCCGGCGAGGCCGGGTATGCGATCGGCCCGACCGGCCGTTACCGCCACGCGCGTGGGTACGTCGACCGCGTGCTGGCAGATGCAGGGCTGCAGTCCGAGGTCGCCCCGGCCGAGCTGCGCCTCGAAGGCGGCGAGCCGGTTGCGGGGCTGGTGGTGCGGGCGTCGCTTGCCGAGCGGTGACACGCAGGTGTGGTAGAAGGCTCCGTGTCGGAAAACGCAGTCCTTCTGCCGCCGGGCCACGGCGAGCGGATCGAGAACCCGCTCGGCGGAGAGATCGTGTTCAAGGCCCGGGCCGCGCAGACGGCCGGGTCGCTGACGGTCTTCGAAGCGGTGAACCCGCCGGGGAAGGGGCCGCCGTACCACGTCCACGAAGAGCTCGACGAGGTGATCTACGTCCTCGAAGGCACGCTTCGCGTCCGCCTCGTCGACGAGATCGAGGAAGCGACGGCCGGCGCGTTCGTGTTCATCCCACGCGGGATGCCGCACACCTGGGCGGGGCACGGCGAGGAGGCGGTTCGCCTCCTCGTGGTTGTCGCGCCGTCCGGTCTCGAGGGTTTCTTCGACGCGACGGCGGCGGCAGGCGGCGGGCAGACCGACGACGCGTTCAACCGCTTCGGCGGCGACGATCTGAGAGTCCTCGGCCCGCCGCTCGCGGTCACCCATCCGCTCTGAGCCCGGAGCCTGACTCGCCGCGCGAAGCGGCTACAGTAGGGCACTCGCCCTCTTAGCTCAGCTGGTAGAGCACCTCCATGGTAAGGAGGGGGTCGACGGTTCGAGTCCGTCAGAGGGCTTGATTGCCTGCCTCGTGCCGGGCGTCGGGTGACAGCTCGGCGGGAGGGTCGCAGGTACCAGGGTGGTACAGCGACGACCGCCACGAGGTGACGCCCCTCCTCGGACACGGGTTCTTCGAAGGAGAAGGTGTGCGCGACGGCGGAGGCGCGGGCGGCCGCCGTCGGCTGACGCTCAGCTCCGCGCGGAGGCGTCCATCGCCGCTACGACCGTCGCGAGGCTGGCGCGGTGGACGTCGTCCGGCGTCGGCGGCAGCACGTCGTCCCAGATCATCGCGAAGCCGCTGGCCGTCTGGCGCAGACCGGTCTGCCGGGCCATGAACCACCAGTGCAGGTGCGCGGAGCCCTCGCCGTAGCGCAGTATGTGCACGCGCTCGACGCCCTCGACCGCGAGGACTGCGCGCTCTACGCGGGCCAGCATGATGCCCATGTCGGCGAGCATGTCGTCCGACAGGTCACGCGGACCGTCGACGTGGACGCGCGGCTCCAGGATCAGGACCACCGGCAAGCCGCTGGGCGGGAAGGACTGGAGTCGCCAGCGCTCGTTGGTCCAGATGTACTCGTCGTCGCGCTTGCCGCACGCGGAGCACGGACGAGCGCCCTCGCCGTTGCGGTCGGGCTCGGGCTCCAGCGCGCGCAGCGTCTTGGGCGTGACCCCGCCGGCGAACGGCCAGGAGTCCCACTCCTCGACGGCCGGCGTCCGCAATCCGCCGGTGTCGGGCCGGCGTGGATCCTGGGCGTGCTCGGGCATGCGGGGCATCCTAAACCGACGAGTACGATCGACCCGTGGAGTGGCCGGAGCGGTGGTACGCGTGGCGGGCGGGTGACGGCTGCCCGTCGTGTGCGGAGGGCCGGCCAGACGAACTGCCGATGGGCGTGCGGTACTTCGCGGGCGAGGTGGCCGACGCGTACCTCGTACGGGCCGACATCCAGCGAGGGCTGTCGATCGTCGTGTGGCGCGGGCGACATGTCGCCGAGCCGACCGAACTGAGCGACGAGGAGGCCGCCGCGTACGGCCGCGAGGTGCTGGCCGTCGGCCGCACGTTGGAATCGACGTTCTCGGCCGTCAAGATGAACTACAACCTGCTCGGCAACTGGGTGCCGCACCTGCACACGCACGTCGTTCCGCGCTACTCCGACGACCCGCGCCCGGGCTGGCCCTTCCCGTTCCCAGAGCCGGACCCGGAGCCGATGCCGGAGGAACGCCTGGCGCGGGACGTAGCGCTGCTGCGCGCGGCGCTCGCACAGTGACCACATGCGCCGTCTCCGCCGTGTCCCTCGAACGTCCGACGCTGCTCGCGCGCGCGGTCGGATCAGGCGAGGGCGCGTTCGAGAGCCGCGCGGTCGGCGGGCTCGCCGTGCGTCGGCAGCACGATCGCCACGGGCTTGTCGAGCAGCGGCCTCAGCCCGGTCGCGACCTGCTCGACCGTGACTCCTTCCGGTAGCCAGCTCGCGGGGATCTCGAGCCCGTTGCCGAGGTTGATCAGCGTGTCGCCGGCGATCACTGCGCGAAGTCGCTCGCTCCAGAGCACGAGGTCGAGCTGGCCTTCACGGCCGGGATACGCCTCCATCCCGAACAGCGAGTCGCCGATCGCATAGCGCGTCGCCGGGACGAGCTGGTCCTCGGGGCGATCGGGCGCCGGAGCCCACACGGGAAAGCCGAGTGCGGCGGCGTCGCGCTCGTGCCACGTCGAGGTGAGCACCGTGACCACCTCGCGCGATCCGAACAGCGTGCGAACGTCGTCCGGAACAGCGATCGGGTCGATGAGGATCAGCCGCTCGCCGTCGTCGATTGCGTACGCCGACACCGGCCCTTCCCACTCGGGATGCGTCGCGGTCCAGTGGTACACGCCCTCGGGAAGCATTCTCGGATGCTAAGCAACTGCGTTCTCCCCGGCACCCGGCCAGCCGCTCCCTGATCAGCGACGCGAAGGCCGTCTGGCTCGAGCCGATGAGTTTTCGGTGGACTGGCGGTCTCTACCGCGGACGAATCCGTAGCGCCCTGACCGTTTACCTGCAGCAACGACACCCGGGAGGCCGCATGAAGCTTCTGCTCACATCCGCTGGCATCAAGAACGCGAGCATCCACGACGCACTGGTTGAGCTGCTGGGCAAGCCGATCGCCGAGTGCGACGCCCTCTGCATTCCCACTGCGTTGTACGGGCATCCGTGGGCCGGCCCCCGCCAGGCATGGCGGTGCATCAGCGGGCAGGAGTCTGGCACTCCCACGGTCGGACTGGGCTGGAAGTCAGTGGGAGTGCTGGAGCTCACCGCCCTGCCGAGCCTCGACGCGGAGCGCTGGGTCCCGCTGGTCCGAGAGACGGAGGTGCTGCTCGTCGAAGGCGGCGACGCCGCGTACCTGTGCCACTGGGTGCGGGCGTCCGGCCTCGCAGACCTCCTGCCGTCGCTGGACGAGACGGTCTGGGTGGGCGTGAGCGCCGGAAGCATGGTGATGACCCCTCGAGTCGGGGCGGACTTCGTCACCTGGCAGTCGCCGGCCGGCGACAACACGCTGGGCGTGGTCGACTTCTCGATCTTCCCGCACGTCGAAAACCCGGACCTGCCGACAAACACCATGGCCGCTGCCGAACGGTGGGCCGCCGACATCGCGGGTCCGGCGTACGCCATCGACGACCAGACCGCCATCACGGTGGTCGACGGCATCGTCGACGTCATCTCCGAGGGGCAATGGAAACTGTTCACCCCCAACCTGGAAGCAACCGAAGCGGTCTAGGAGACAACCCGCACTCGGACTAGCTGCTTAGTGGGATGTCGAATGCTGCGTACATGGCGTAGAACGACCACGCCGAGGGCGAACATCGCCGTGATACCGGCGGCCGAGGTCAGGCCGCCGACCATGAGCGCCCGGGAATCCTGGTCACCAGCCAGGCGGAGCTCCCGACGCCGGGGTTGGCTGCGGTGAAGCCGGCACAGCCCGACGACCCGTGATGCGGTCGACCATGGCAGCGGCCGTCGCGAAAGCTGCCCCGAGGCCCGGCTGCCCCAGCACGACCCCGGTGATCGTCGTCCGCTTGCCGTCGATCCGGCTGATCGCCCGAAACGCGAAGCAGCCGCCGGCCGCAGCGGTCGAGCCGGTCTTGACGCCGACGAAGCCGTCGTGCCCGAGCAACGTGTTGGTGTTGTGCACGGTGCCGGCGACCGGCAGCGTCGCGCTCGGTGTGGCGACGATGCTCGCGAACACCGGCAGGCGCATGGCGCGATCGACGATGCGCATCTGGTCGGCGGCAGTCGACACGGTTGCGTCGTCGTAGCCGCTCGGGTCGGTGTAGCGGGTGTGGGTCATGCCCAGCGACCGTGCGGTGCCATTCATCCGGGCGACAAACCGGTCCGCCGAGCCGGCGTCCCATCGCGCCAGAACCGCGGCGATGTTGTTCGCCGACGGCAGCAGGAGCGCCTGCAGCGCCTGCCGTTCGGTCAATTGCTCTCCGGCGGCGATGGACACGACCGACTCCTGCTGTCCGCGCCGGTCGTCGGTCTCGGCGACATCGGCGTCGGTGAGCGTGATCGTCGGGCCGTCTTGCCCGGCGCCTAGCGGGTGGTCACGGAGCACGAGATACGCCGTCATCACCTTCGCGACGCTGGCGATTGGAGCCGCATGCTGGTTCGGGCCAGCCTGGACCTGCGATCGTCCTGTTTGGACGAACGCGGCTTGGCCGTAAGCCGGCCACACCGTGCTGGGCGCTTCGCGGAGCCCACCACGATGCTCAATCCGAAGGACATCGGTGGTCGATGTGGCCGTCGAGGACGAGGACGCCAGCAACTGGTAGCCGAGGCCGGCGATCGCCCCGACGACGACGAGCAGGCCGGCGACACGGGTCCTGCGAATCCGGATCCGACGGGTCGTTGTTCGCGCCGGTTCGCAGTAGGTCATGCCGCCATTCAAGGCAGCGTGGTGTTGCCAGCACGTATGGGCTTTTCGATATGCCTGCGATATGCGCCAGCTCGTAGCATCGGAGCATGCGGGTGTTGATCGTCGAGGACGAGCCCTATATGGCAGAAGCCATCCGCGATGGCCTACGTCTCGAAGCGATCGCGGCAGATATCGCAGGTGACGGCGACACCGCTCTGGAGCTGATGAGCGCCAACGCCTACGACATCGCCGTCCTCGACCGAGACATTCCCGGACCTAACGGTGACGAGGTCGCCAAACGTATCGTCGCTTCTGGCAGCGGTATGCCGATCCTCATGCTCACCGCTGCTGACCGTCTCGACGACAAAGCCACCGGGTTCGAACTCGGCGCCGACGACTACCTCACGAAGCCGTTCGAGCTCCGAGAGCTCGTGCTCCGGCTCCGAGCACTCGACCGCAGGCGCGCCCACAACCGGCCGCCTGTGCGAGAGATCGCAGGTCTGCGGCTGGATCCGTTCCGTCGCGAGGTCCACCGCGACGGCCGCTACGTCGCGCTGACCAGGAAGCAGTTCGCAGTGCTCGAAGTCCTCATCGCCGCCGAAGGCGGTGTCGTCAGCCCCGAAGACCTCCTGGCGCGAGCATGGGACGAGAACGCAGACCCCTTCACCAACGCCGTGCGCATTACGGTGTCGGCCCTGCGCAAACGCCTCGGCGAACCCTCGGTCATCGCCACCGTGGCCGGCGTCGGGTATCGCATCGACACGCAACCGGACACCGGGCCCGAGGGAGGAGAGCGTGGATAGAGCCCCTGGCTTGAGTGTTCGCCTCAAACTCACCCTCAGTTACGCCGGCTTCCTGATGCTCGCAGGTGCTGTGCTGCTCGCCGTCGGGTACTTCTCCCTTTCACGTGGTGTGCACCCTGGTGTGGTCTTCATCGTGCAAAGCCACGCCGACCTCCTGCGCGCTTTCGCTCCGACCGCGGCCATCGTGATGGCGTTCCTGCTGGTGTTCGGTCTGCTGGGAGGGTGGCTCCTCGCCGGGCGCATGCTCGCCCCGCTGACGCGCATCACAGACGCCACACGCACTGCCGCGAGTGGGACACTCTCGCACCGCATCGAGTTGGAAGGCCGTCAGGACGAGTTCCGCGAGCTCGCCGACGCCTTCGACACCATGCTCGCCCGGCTCGAAGCGCACGTAGCCGAACAGCAGAGATTCGCCGCCAACGCCTCCCACGAACTGCGCACCCCGCTAGCCGTCACCCAGACGCTGCTCGACGTCGCCCGCAACAATCCGAACCGCGATAACGGCGAACTCGTCGACCGCCTCCACGTCGTCAATACGCGAGCGATCGACCTGACCGAAGCACTGCTCCTGCTCAGCCGCGCCGACCAACGGTCCTTCACCCGAGAACACGTCGACCTCTCCCTCATCGCGGAAGAAGCCACTGAAACGCTCCTCCCCCTCGCAGAAAAACGCGGCCTCACCATCGAAACCTCGGGCGACCCGACCGCCGCGATCGGCTCACACGCGCTGCTGCTGCAGATGACCACGAACCTCGTGCACAACGCGATCGTCCACAACCTGCCTGAACACGGCACCGTCTGGGTCACGACCAGCGTTCACCTCAACAGTGCGGTGCTCACCGTCGAGAACACCGGCGAGGAGATCACCCCACAATTCGTTTCCACGCTTGCCGAGCCGTTTCTTCGCGGCACCGAACGCATACGTACCGACCATGCAGGTGTCGGGCTCGGCCTGGCAATTGTCAAAAGCATCACCCAGGCACACGACGGAACCCTCACCGTCACCCCCCGGGCCGCCGGCGGGCTCCGCGTCACGGTGCAACTACCCGTCGCGCCACCGCATGCCGGCAGATGAGGATTAGGGGCGTGACCGCGACGTGAACGACGAAGGGCCCGCAGGTGCGGGCCCTTCGTCCAATCCATGCTGCGTGTTACGGCGTCGCTGCGAGCGCGGCCCTCGAGTTGATGAGGCCCCACCCGAACTTCGTGTCGTAGTTCGGAACGCCAAGGTCGGTGGTGTTCCGCTCGATGATCGTCTCGACCTGATCAGGCGTGAGCTTCGGGTTCTTCCCGAGGATCAACGCAGCGCCGGTCAAGCCGAGGTGTTCGAAACCGTCGCGAATCCGTTCGGCTTTGCCTTTGCGCCGAGTACGGTTCCGATCGTCCCGTCGGTACGACAAGCCGGCGTGCTGGGCCTGGGAAAGGCCATGCCCCACGCGACGATCGCATTGGAGCTGAGCTCTACCGGATTGAGAGTCGCGTCGAGGGAAGCGTCCGGCCTATGGCTGGACGTGGTCTTCGTGATCGTCTTCATCTGGGTGCCTTCCGAGCATGGGAAGGCCCGCGAGGTGCGGGCCTTCCCTGCGTCGAGCCGGGGCTTACGCCTGAACGGCTCCGTCGGTCTTGTGAACGATGACCTCGCCGTCCGTCACCTTCGGTGCATTCGGGAGGATCTTCTCGAGCTTCTCGTCGCGCACCCACTCGGATGCGACACGAGTCGACTCGTTGGCCTGAGTCGAAGTGTCGAAAAGGCCGATCGAGCTCATGACACCGTTGCCAGTGTCGATGAGGAAGTAGTCCTTGAAGCCGGGCAGCTTGCTCAGACGCGGCGCCAAGCTCTCGCCGACCTTCTTCGTCAGTTCGTCCTTCTGACTGACGTCGATACCTTCGTAGCGTCTCACGGTCGCAAACATTTGTTTGCTCCTAACTGTCTTTGTTCAGGGTCGGAGAACTCGGGTCGAGTTCTCCTGATGCGCTCAGGCCAGGTTTCGCAAGTCGAAGAGGAACTTTCGAAGCCTCAGCGGCTTCCGCGCTAGGCCAACGCGCTGACCCACCATAGCCGCGATCTCGTTCCACCGCGGACCAGACGGTATTTTCGCAATTCGACTGCTAGTATGCGGGATAGCTAGACGAAGTCGGTGGCGCTCCTGCGTCCTCCCGCTTTCGTGCGGAGGTTAGAAGCAGCAGTGGAAGCGTCACGTATCGACGGCAGGCATCGCCTGTTGGTCCAAGCGCTGGTGCGCTTGCATCATTCGCGGCGGGTCAAGTGGGCACTCGGAGTCGGGTCGTTCGCAATTGTGATCGTCCTGGTGTTGCTGGCGGCTCGTCATTTCGCGACGACGTCCTGGCCGCTGTCGACCGGACACCCGGCTTTGCTAGTCGCCGTAGGGCTGCTTCTCGTCCTGGCCCAGTGGCTGAAGGCGTACGGGTGGGGACGGCTGTTCACAAAGGAGGAGCGCCCCAAGCCCCTCGCGCTCGCGGCCGCCAACGGTGGCGCCGCTCTGATCGGCGTTGCGCTTCCTGGCCGCTTCGACGACGCCATGCGAGTCGCCGTCGTTCGCCGCTACAAACCCTGTCCTAGCGGCGTGCGCGTGCTCTGCCTCTCGCTCGTCATGCTCGGCCTGATCGACAGCGTCGCCCTTGCGCCGCTTGCTCTTGCTGCAGCCGTTTCCGGAGACGCGGGAAACGCCGTGCGTGCAGGACTGGCAGTCGTTGCGGTCGCCGGTCTGGCGGCCGCCGCAGTAATCGTCGCGCTGCCACGCGTGGTCGCAAGCAGGCACTGTTTGCGCTTCCGGCTCGGCCGCTGGCTGACCCCGCGCACGACCTCGCCACGGCGCGCGTCGCAAGCGTGCGCCTTCGTGTTTGCCTGCTGGGTCGTCCGCGCAGCAGCAGTTTTCTTGCTCTTGGGTGCGCTCGGGATCGGCTACTCACTCCCACTCGCGCTCGTTTTCCTTTGCGCCGGCGCGGCAGCAGCCGCGCTCCCGATCGGTCCGGGGGGCGCCGCCACGCAGGTCGGGGCCGGGGCTGCGGCCCTGATCGCCTCGGGCGTAGGTGCCTCCCAGGCACTCAGCTTTGCGGTCGCGATCGCGACCCTCGGCGTCCTCACCGGAACCGCCGTCCTTGTCTTCGCGGTTGTGTTGCAAAGCGCGCGAGCGCTCATGCCGACCGCCAGCCGTACGGGTCTGACGAGAGCGCAGCTTCTGACCGAGCTGTCGATGGTCGCGCGCCTCAGTCCCGCACTGGCGCGAAAGGGCCCACCTCGCAGTTAGGTGGGATTCAGTTCTCGGCGGCTTCTTGAGATTCGTCCCTGCGGCGCATCGCCTCATAGACCGCGTCCCAGTGACCGGAAATCTCTCCAAGCGCACGAGCCGTGGTTAGTGCAGCCTCTTCCAGTCGCGTGTTCACCTTCTCGACAGCGGCGAGACGCTTGTCGAGCTCATTGAGCTTATGGCCGAGCGCGCTCAGCTCCTGGGCGATCATCTCTGAGTCCTGCATGGCCGGAATTTACCCGCATTCGTGGCTGCTCCCGCGCCACTCCTTGCGTATTGGTGTGTAATCCGCCCGATGACCGACGAAGCTCCTGCATACATCGCCTCACCGCCGACGGGAACGGGCCTACCCGTCTTGCTGCTGCACACCTGGTGGGGGCTCAACCAGCCGATCAAGAACCTCGCCGACGGCCTCGCGGGCGACGGCTTCACGGTCATGGCCCCCGACCTCTTCGAGGGGACCGTCCTGACGACGATCGAGGACGCGGACGCGCACGGCCAGAAGATGGACAGCGAGTACGAGCGGATCCTGGGGCTCGTGGGATCCGCGCTGGACGACCTGCTCGCCCACCCGGATGCGCACGGGGAGCACGCCGGAATCGTCGCTCTCAGCTTCGGCGCCTGGTATGCGAGGCAGGTGGCCGAGGCGAGGCCGCAGGTCACTGCCCTCGTCTCCATCTACGGCGACGTCTTCGAAGGGCCCGAGGGGGTTGCCTACCTCGGCCATTTCGCCGAGAACGACGAGTTCGTCAACTCCGATGCCGAACTGCTGGCTGCTACCGATCGCGGCGAGGCCCACGTCTACGCCGGCACGAAGCACTGGTTCATGGAGGACGATCGACCCGAGTACGACGCCGCGGCCACGGAGCTCGCCTACGCGCGCACCGTCGAGTTTCTGCGCCAGCACCTGGCGTGAGAGCCTGGAGCGCGATCGCAATCGTCGCCGTCCTCGCGTCCGTCGCGGTACCGACTGCGTGGAGTGCAGGCGGCGCACGCAACCTCGCCGCGACTCTGAAGGTGAAGGCCGCGCTACGCGCAGCGTTCATCCGGACGCACTCGAACCTGACGGCGCGCTCGATCCACGGGCCTCTTCGCGGCCGTACCTATTACGGCAGCTACCAGGGCCGTGAGTACGCGGTCGCCGTCTTCTCGATTCCACGGCTCGGGACGCAGGACCAACCGGAAGTCTTCAGACGACCAAGGGCTGGTGTCTGGCGCGATCTCGGCGATACCGGCGGCGACATCTGCCCGCCGACGATCCCTCTCCCGCTTCTGAAGGTCTGGAACTTCCAACGGTCGAGCACGACCGAGAGCAACGGACTCTCGGTCCAGTGCTACGCGCCTCGCCCCTAAGGACAGATGAGCCAACAGGAAGTCGATCGCCTCTTCGAGCTTCCACCCGAGGAGTTCACCGCCGCGCGCAACGATCTGGCACGCCGGTTGAAGGACGACGGAGACGCTTCCGCAGCCGCTGACGTCAAACAGCTCA
>Ga0134126_10011990_pt1 | contig 10941 bp, 8 predicted proteins | sample KB31752_FD_96881 | JGI IMG/M metagenome (GOLD analysis project Ga0134126, IMG submission 96881) | Terrestrial soil microbial communities with excess Nitrogen fertilizer from Kellogg Biological Station, Michigan, USA - KB3-175-2 | ecosystem: Environmental > Terrestrial > Soil > Unclassified ...
CACCGTCTTGGGCCCGATTCCTTCGATGGCTTCAAGTTGCTCCGGCGTCATGTCAGCCAGCGCCTCGACGGTGGAGATGCCTGCGGCCTTGAGCTTTTCAACCAGGCCTTCGCCCAGGCCCTCAACGCTCTCCAGCGGAGTTGCACTTGCGCTGGTGAGTTCGGCCATCTGCGCTTCAACTTCCTGCCGCTTCTCTTCTTCGCTCTTAATGTCAATCTTCCATCCCAGCAACTTCGCCGCGAGACGGACGTTCTGGCCCTTCTTTCCGATAGCCAGCGAAAGCTGGCTGTCGTCCACGACGACCTCGAGGTGCTTGTCGCCGGAATCGAGGATGGTGACGCGGCTCACTTTTGCCGGCTGTAAAGCCTTTTCGGCGAAGGTGACGGCATCTTCGTGATACTCGATGATGTCAATTTTTTCGCCGCGCAGCTCGCGGATAATGGATTGCACACGCATGCCCTTCATGCCAACACATGCGCCGACCGCGTCCACTTCTTTGTCTTTAGACATCACGGCGATTTTTGTGCGCTCGCCGGCTTCGCGAGCGATGGCGCGAATCACGACGGTGCCGTCGTAAATTTCGGGGACTTCGGTCTGGAACAGGTGCTGCACCAATTCCGGCGCGGCGCGCGAAACCACTACTGCCGGGCCTTTCGAAGCTTTCTCGACGCGAGCGATGACTACGCGAACGCGCTCCCCGATGGCGAAAGACTCGAGCCGCGACTGCTCTTTTCGTGGCGCGCGAGCTTCGGCTTTGCCGATGTCGAAAATCACATCCGGGCCTTCGATACGCTTCACCGTGGCGTTCACGATCTCGCCGACGCGGCCAATGTATTCGTTGTAAACCGTATCGCGCTCGGCTTCGCGGACTTTCTGAAAAATGACCTGCTTGGCAAGCTGCGCAGCAATGCGCCCGAGGATCCCTTCAGTCACTTTGGGAATCTGCAGCTCTCCGCCGACCTGCGCTGCGGGATCGGACTTGAGCGCGTCCTCAAGCGTGACCTGGAGTGTTGGATCTTCTACCTGTTCCGGGGCTTCCACAATCGTTTTGACCGCGAACGCGCGGATTTTGCCGGTATCTTTGTCGAGCTGCGCGCGCAGGTTTTCCTGGGTCTTGTAATACTTCCGCGTGGCCACAACGATGGCGTCTTCCACCGCGCTGACCACTACCTGCGGATCAATCCCCTTCTCCCTGCTGAGAGCATCAATCGTGTTATAGAGCTCGCTTGCCATAAGAAAACCAGTTGTCAGTTGCTAGTTGTCAGTGACCAGTTATTTGGGCCAGTTCAGAACTGACAACAGTCAACTGGTTACTGACAACTTCTAAATCTCCGGCACCAAGTTGGCCTTTTCCACGTTGGCCAATTCGATTTCCAGCTTCTGCACTGACGATTCTTTCGGGCGGAACTTCTTTCGCGCTTCCGCCATATCCAGTGTTAAGCGCCCCGACTCAAAGCGCTCCAAACGACCCTCGAAGTGCCGGTTACCATTCACCTCATCGCGCGTGGTCAGCTTCACCCGGCTACCTTGAAAGCGCTCAAAATCTGCGGGCCGCGACAACTTGCGATCCAACCCTGGGGATGAAACTTCCAAGGTGTACGGTCCACCGGGCATCGCGTCCTCAACATCGAGAATCGTGCCGACTTCCCGGCTCACGCTCGCACAGTCCTCGTGGGTGACCCCGTTCGGCTTGTCGATAAAGATTCGCAGCATGCGGGCTTTGCCGCCCCCACGCAACTCAACCTCTACCACCTCGAGCCCTTGCGAGGACGCCACGCGTTCGACAATCGCCCGCACTTGATCGAGGTCAACCGCCATAAAAACAAGGACTTACACAACTTTTGTGTTTTGAAATCTGTGTGCAAGTAAAAAGTGGGCTTGCGCCCACTGGTGTGTTCCGCCAAATCCTGGTACTACACAACAGTTCCAGTTACTTAATATACGCCCGCATCTTGCAAAAAACAAACTGCTCAGCTGCCACGAATGCCCGTTATGCAGGGCTTATGACAACGGCTCGATCCTATCCACATGGATGACATTAACACCGGTCTCGATCGTCCCAGTCACCCGCACTCTTTGGCCTTCATACTGTTCGATCTGATGCTGGGAGTCGAGTTTATAGCTTGTGGTTTCGGAAATCTTGAGCACGTAGCCATCGCCTTCTTTGCTGATGACTCCAGTAAATGATGAGGCTGCCGGCGCCTGGTTCTGGTTAGCAGGAGTCTGCGCCGAAGGAGTGGGAGCGGTTTGCTGACCCGGTTGCTCTGGCGCTTGCGGTTGCTGCATCGCCGACCACGCGATCAGATCGGAGGAGAAAAATTGATCCGGCGCAGGCGCCTCCTGAGAAAAGCCAAGCGCCGCACAACATATAAGAGCCGCGATCAATAGCGACCAGCGTTTCATTGAACGCCCTCCTCTCAGCAGGGCATTGGATGTGCAAATCTCACTTGGGGTTTAACCTTCCGATCATCCAGCGAAGGAAGCCCGACAGCAGAATTAGTGCACGAGAGAGCCAGCAACTTTTTTACACGTGCGGCAAAGAAATGGCTGTACCGCGCATTCTGTATATAGGGCTAAACACCTAGATCTCCAGCGAGGAACTTCTGAGTTACGAAGGTGTGTTACAGGCACCTAAACAGTACACGTTCTGAGCTCAAATTCAACCTATGATGTCGGAAACGAATTTCCGGAGGTACACCCGCCATGGCAGCTAGTCAGGTTGTGCTCTATTTCGATCGGCAAGAAGACGCGCTTCAATTCACCCTTGCTGCCAGCTCGATTATTGCCGACGGCGCGGCCCTACGCGATACCGCTTTGAAGGTGGCAAAAGAGGTCTGCAAGGCGTCGCGTATTACTGCCGAAGGCAGCCTGAATTCGGATGGGAAACCGTCGAAAGCCAAGCGTGTGTAAGTCACGCCCGGAAAATTCCCAAAATTCCTGGTTCGGCTACGAACGCACTCCAATGAAACAGAGGTAACTTACTTCCCTCGCGCCTTTGCGAATGCCTCCACTCGTTCTCTCACACTGAGCACATGTTTTGGCAAGGGCAATCGGCTGCCTTCTTCCAGAATGGGGATGAGCTTGTCGAATTCCGGCCCGGAGTGTGATCCCGTAATCACGATACGGATGGGATGGAACAAATCTTTGCCCTTTGCTCCGGTTTCGGCTTTTACTTCGTTCACGATTTTCTTGAACAGCTCCGACGTGAGCCTGGCTTCGCGTGCCGATTCGTCTTCGAGAATCTTGTATGCGAACCGGGTCAGGACCGCGTCGGCGTTCGGCAGCGCGAGCACCTCGGTGTTGTCGGGAGACGACAGCGCGGCTCTGGGATCGTAATTAAAGATGAGCGAAGCCTTTTCCGGAAGTTGATCGAGGCGATCGACGGAAGGCGCCAGCAGTTGCGTCACTTTCGCGAACCATTCTGTAACAACGGAAGCTTCCGAGGAGCTTGCGGTCGCATCCTGGGGAACGGGAAGCTCGCCGATTGAGCTCAGGAAAAAAGGGCCGGCTAGCCGTTCGATCCGCTCCGGGGGCGCTTCCTTGATGTAGTGGCGGTTCAGCCAGTAGAGCTTCTCCATATCGAAGACGGCGGGCGACGGGGTGACTCGCTCGAGCGAAAATTCCTTGATCAGCTCCTGACGCGCAAAAATTTCACGCGTACCGCCGCTCGGCGCCCACCCCAGAAGCGCAAGATAATTCTCCAGCGCTTCGGGCAGCACACCCATGTCGCGGAAATTGGCAATCGAAGTTGCGCCATGGCGCTTCGAGAGGCGCTCGCGATCAGCTCCGAGAATGGTTGACAGATGCGCAAACTCGGGCACCGGCCAGCCCAATGCTTCATACAACGCAACCTGCTTTGGCGTGTTTGACAGGTGATCGTCGCCGCGGATCACGTGCGTGATCTTCATGAGCGCGTCGTCAATCACAACCACGTAGTTGTAAACCGGCATTCCCGACGAGCGCAGAATAATGGGATCACTGACTACCTCATTCGAGAACTCAACTTCGCCGTGCACGATGTCGTGAAAGCGAATGGGATGTTCGGGGATGCGCAGCCGAATGGCGCAGGGTTCACCTGAAGATCGCCGACGTTGCGATTCTTCTGGATCGATGGCACGGCACTTGCCGGAATATATCGGCTGCCGATGCTCCGCAGCGGCCCGCTCACGATCGTGCTGAAGCTCCTCTTCTGAGCAAAAACAGAGATACGCCTTGTGCTCGCTCAGCAGACGTTCGGCGTGCTCGCGATAGATGTCTAACCGGTCAGACTGACGATATGGTCCAAAAGGGCCGCCGATATCCGGACCCTCGTCCCAATCGAGCCCAAGCCACTTTAGATCTTCGATCAGTTGTCCTTCATACCGCGCTTCGCTGCGGTCAAGATCGGTGTCTTCGATCCGCAGAACCATTGTTCCGCCGGTTCTTCGCGCGAATAACCAGTTGAACAGAGCTGTACGCGCGTTTCCGACATGCAAATGCCCGGTGGGAGAAGGCGCGAAGCGTACGCGGACGGGGGAAGAAGCAGTCACGAAATGATGGTAGCAGAGGACAACGCCAGACTAGACGCGCGAAGGGATCCGCTTAGTCGCCGGGCGCAAGATGCGTTCGCGTAATGCGGTCGTGCCACGAGAGCTGGTCCTCGTCGAGAAAACACCACAGATAGCCCAGACCAAGAGAGCCGGCGGAAAGCAGTGAAGCAATCACGCGCCAGCGCCGCAGGTTGCGAGAGGCGGAGCCGCCATCGAACCTTTGCAGGCGCAACCCAGCGACGCGCAATCCCGGAGTCTTTCCGCAAAAAACAAGAAACGCATACTGATATGCCGGCCAGAAGACGGCGAGTAATCCGGCGACGATCTCTGCTTGTGCGCGCCATGGCAGGGTTGAACCGATGATGCGAAGTGCGATGTAGCCGAAGATCGCTACAGCAATGCCGACCACAAGCGCGTCGAATGCGCCCGCGAGCACACGGCGTTCCGGCGGCGCTGATTGCAATGGAACATCGAATCCGGGACGATGTTCGGGCTCAGGTTCGCCGGCTGTTTCAATCAGAATCCCACCCAGGGCAGGGGGCGGCGGCAGGAGTTCCGGAGCCTCAATGATTCGAGGACGATCCATGACCGGCTCGGCCAATTCATCGCTGGTGGCGAAAGAAGCCGAGGATCGCGGAAACTCCAGCACACGGGCGGTGGCTTCGAAGATAACTGCAGGGCCTGAATTGCGCGCTGCGGACGGCCTTTCAGGTGGTTGCGGCGGCTCAGGTTCGGGGAAGGGCGATGAAAAGTTGAAATCCTGTACCTCAGACCTTTGCCGCCTATGACCGGCGTCGAATTTTAGTTGTAGCGATGGATAGCGGTCTTTGCGTGGTCGCCGCGATTTGTAACTGTTTACTTTGGCGCTGACCAGGTCACGCCAATCAGTCTCGCTTCTCTCTTCGGAAGTCGCATTCTGATTTTCTTTTTGCTCAGGTGTGGCGATAAGGATTTCTGGGGAATCTGCGGAGGCAGCAACGGCATCCTCTTGGGGCAAGATTGCGGCATCTATTTCTGATAGCTGGGGCTTGGTTTTTTCGATCGCAAGCCCGGCATCTGCGATCGGCTGGGCGACAGACTCCACTACGAATGCAGGGACAGAGGTTTTCTCCTCCAGGCTTACAGCAAACTCCTGCTCGCTGCTGTCGGGTAGCTCGGGATCGAAATACTGCGGTTCGGAGTTGCAATCGGATTGGTTTTCGGGCGGATTCATTACGGCGAAGTCGCTAAGCTACAGGTTTTTGCCTCCGGTCGCGCAATCGTGCTACCTTCACGCCAGTTCCTGCTTGGGCTTGGCACTGCCTTGGCAGAGATACTGCGGCTTCCGATGACAACCCGCATTCGATTGCTTATCACGGCAGTGTTGGTTTGTCATCTGTTACTCGCCCCGCGCTTAGTTACCAGCCAGTTGCTGCCGGCGAAGAAGCAGGCAAAATCGACTGCCCCAGCGCACACAAATCACTCTACCGCGCCCGTCACGATACGCGCTGAGCATCAGGAGAAGGACGGCGAGGTTTACAGACTCAATGGCAATGTAAAAATTGACTATGGCGTTTACACCATTTCTGGAGATGAGGCGACTTACAACTCAGACACCGGAGACGTATTTGCCGAAGGCCATCTGCTGCTCGAGGGCGGACCCAACGATGAGCACATCGAAGCAAGCCGCGGAACTTACAACATCGAGAAGGAAACCGGTAAGTTCGAGCACGTGACCGGCAGCATTGGTCTCAAGGTCCACAAGGGTGCCGGCATTCTCACCGGTACTAACCCATTCTTTTTTACTGGGAGAATCGTCGAAAAGACGGGACCCGACCATTACATCGTCATCGACGGCGCGGTGACGACTTGCGAGCTGCCGCGTCCGAAGTGGCAGTTCTACTCACATAAAGTGAACGTCGAAGTCGGTGGCAACGCGACAATTTATTCCACTAATTTCCGAATCGAGGGAATTCCGGTGCTGTACCTGCCGTTCGCGACTCATCCGGTGCAGAAAGAGCCGCGGTCAAGCGGATTTCTCATTCCCAATATCGGGCGTTCCTCGACGCGCGGCTTCACGTTTGGCGAGTCCTTTTTCTGGGCAATCAACCGAAGCATGGATCTGCACGCGGGAGCGGAGTACTTTTCGCGGCGCGGATGGGCGCCGGACGCTGAGTTTCGCGCGCGTCCGACAGAAAGTTCTTTCGTGGACCTGACTTTGTTCACCGTTCTTGATCGCGGAGTAAGCGGGGTGAAACAAGGGGGAACCGAGGCCCATCTCAACTCCGAAGACCAGTTTGCCCGTAACTTTCGCGGAGTCGCGAATATCGATTACCTGACCTCATACGTGTTCCGACTGGCCTTCAGCGACGTGTTTACTCAGGCCGTAAACTCGGAAGTGAAATCGGAAGCTTTCCTGTCATCCACAACGGGTAATCTGTTTCTGAACGCAACCACCCGTCGTTATCAGGATTTCCAGAGCACAACTCCGGGGGATGTCGTCACCATTCTGCATGCCCCGGGTTTTGAGCTGTTGGCGCCTGACCGCCAGCTCGGCAGTCTGCCGTTCCATGGCACGCTGGATGCTTCTGCTGAAGGCCTTTCCCGCAGTGAACCGAACTTCAGCACCGCGCCGCTGCTAGGCCGTTTCGATCTGAATCCTGCGGCTTCTCTTCCGCTGGTGTTCAAAGGGTGGAGTCTGCGGCCGGAGCTTTCTCTCCGTGACACAATTTACACACAGCAACTGGTCCCCCCGGCCGGGCTTGCGCTCACGGACATCGGGACCGCAATTTCGAAGGAGTTAAATCGGAAATCACTGGAGGGATCGGTAGAACTTCGCCCGCCGGCGATTGACCGCATCTTCGATCGCGAGTTCCTCGGCCGCAAGTGGAAGCATGTCATCGAGCCCAGAATAATCTACGACTACGTCACTGGAGTTGAGAACTTCCCGCACATATTGCGTTTTGACGATCGCGACATCCTTACTGACACAAACGAGGTTGAGTATGCCGTCGTGAACCGTTTTTATGCGAAGCGGACATCCGACGATCCGGAAAAATGTGGCAGCGAAGGCATGCCCGCGCTTCTGGTGGGGTCCGCTCCACCTCCCACACATGTTCCGTGGGAGCATCCGTCGCGGGTTCCTGAACAGCCGTGCCCCAAACAGCCCAGCACCCGTGAAGTCATCACCTGGGAGCTCATGCAGAAGTATTTTCTGGATCCCACGTTTGGGGGTTCGCTGGTCTCTGGCCGGCGCAATGTTTTCACCAGTACGGTTGATCTCACCGGAATCGCTTTCCTGACCGAGCCTCGACATCTGTCGCCGCTGGTTTCGAAGCTGCGGGTTTCGGCGGGGCCACGCAGCGATATGGAGTGGGACGTGGATTATGACTTCCAGTTCGGGCGGGTGAATACCAGCACGGTGCTCTTTAACCACCACATCGGATTGTTCACTCTGGGCGCGGGCAATGCGTTCCTGCACGCTCCGGGTACGATTTCGAGCACAACCGGGCAAGCTCCTCAGGACGTGAGATTCAACCAATATCGAGCGGTGCTTGGATACGGCAGCCCGAACAAGCGCGGATTCAGCGGAGCCTTCGATCTCGGCCTGGATGCCCGGCTCAGCCGGGTGCAGTACGGGTCAGCGCAGCTTGGCTACAACTGGGATTGCTGCGGCGTCAACCTCGAGTATCGGCGGTTTTCACTGGCACAGGTCCGGAACGAAAACCAATTCCGGTTTACGTTTGCTTTGTCGAACGTGGGTGCATTCGGGAATCTGCGGCGCGGCGAAAGGCTGTTCTGAGGCCCCGCCGGAGAAATAAAACCTGGAATGCAAATTCGTCTTAAACTAGAACTCATGGCATTGAGTCTTGAGCTTGCGGCAAAGCGAGCTGTTCTGCACGAGCGTCTTTCTTCGTTTCGCAGTCTGCTGGTGGCTTATTCAGGCGGAACAGACTCGGCGTTCCTGGCGTGGGCCGCCCATCAAACCCTGGGAGATCGCATGTTGGCCGTAATCGCCGATTCACCCAGCCTGGCGAGATTCCAGTTGGCAGATGCAATTGCTTTTGCCAAAGAACGAAGCATTCCACTTGAAATCGTCAACACCAGTGAATTTGAACGCCCGGACTATGTGCGCAACGACGGCGCCCGTTGCTTCCACTGCAAGGACGAACTCTTTTCGGTAATGGAAGGCTTCGGCCGGAGCCGCGGGTTTGACACCATCGCATATGGCGTAAATCTCGATGACAAATCGGACTTCCGGCCAGGGCAGGCTGCGGCCACGCAGCATGGCATTGTTGCCCCGCTTTTAGAGGCTGGTCTTAGCAAGCAGGAGATTCGCGAACTTGCCCGCGAGGCGGGGCTGCGGATCTGGGACAAGCCAGCTTCGGCTTGCCTGTCATCGCGCATCGAATACGGACGTCCGGTTACCAGGCAAGCGCTCAGTGCGATCGAGCAGGGCGAGGATGCGCTGCGGGCGCTCGGGTTCAGCCAATGCCGCGTGCGTCATCACGGCGAAATTGTCCGCATTGAAATCGCCCGCGAGGAAATGACGCGAGCGTACACACCGGAAATGTCCGCAGAATTCAGCCGCATTTTTCACGCTTTGGGCTTTAAGTTCGTAACTCTCGATCTGGACGGTTTCCGGTCCGGCTCCATGAATGCCCTGCTTCCGCTCGATCAGATCCGCAAGAATGCTTCCTGATGTGCGAATGCCGCAGCCGTTTGCTTGTCGATGGTGTGAGATAATTTAAGGAATTCCCAATGTTCAGGCGGTTTCTATTGACATCGTGCAAACGCACGTTCTTGTTTTCCCTACTCATCTGTCTGGGCTGCTCGGCGCAGCTTGCGCCGACCGAGCTCTCTCAGCGCATTGAACGCCAACTACGTGCCACCTACAACGTTCCGGCAGCTGTGAAAGTCAGTATCACCGCGCCGCGCGCCAGCGAATTTCCCAATTACGATGCCATAACGGTTACCTTCAACGGCGAAGGCAAGAAGCAGGACTATGAGTTCCTGGTTTCGAAGGACCAGAAAACGCTGATCCGTATGACGCGGATTGACATGAGCAAGGACCCCTACGCGGACATCATCAAGAAAATTGACGTGAAAGGGCGCCCGGTCCGCGGGAATCCCAATGCCAAAGTCGTGATGGTGAACTACGACGACTTCGAATGCCCGTTCTGCTCGCGGGTCCATCAAACTCTGTTCCCGCAGTTGCTCAAGGAGTATGGTGACCGCGTCGCGTTTATCTATAAGGATTTCCCACTTTCAGAGATCCACCCTTGGGCAATTCACGCCGCCGTTAATGCGAATTGTATTGCTGCGCAGAATAGCGACGCGTATTGGGATTTCGCGGATTACATCCACTCGAACCAGGGAACGGTCAATAAAGAGGGAAGCAAGGACAAGCAGTTTGCCGAGCTGGATCGTATTACGCTGAGCGAAGGGGACAAGTTCAAGCTGGACTCGGCCAAGTTGCAATCTTGCGTCAAAGAGCAGAAGAGTGAGGCCGTGACCGCTTCGGTGAAAGAGGGCGATTCCCTGGGCGTTACCGGCACGCCGACCATGTTCGTGAATGGCCAGATGATGGACGGCGCGCGTTCGGTGGCGGAGATACGAGAGCTCTTTGACAGCGCGTTGCAGCGGGCTGGAGTTGCCCCACCGCCGCCGAGTCTTGCGTCTGCCCCGGCCGCAACCGCCAAACCGGCCGCCCCGGCCCCAACGCAACACTGATTCATTCGACGTCGGAGGAATTTTGCATTTCAGCGGATTCAGGAAGTGGTTTGTTCTAGCGCTGGCTCTTTCTTCAGGCGTATTCACAGCCTGCAACATGAAGCCTTCGGGCGACGATGTTGTAGCCACGGTTGACGGGCAGAAGATTTATCGCGCCGATCTGGAGAAGTATTTTCAGAGCCAGACCGCAGGCTCGAACCAGCCTCTCAGCGACGAGCAGGCGACCAGTTTGCGACTCAGCATTCTGCACCAGCTCATCGAAAACGAGATTCTGATTCATCGTGCGGAAAAACTTGGGCTGCTTGCCACTGACGACGAAGTGGACCGTAAGCTGAATGAGATCAAGTCCCCTTACAGCAATGAAGAATTTGCTCAACGGCTGCAGGAGCGAAAGCTTTCGCTCGACAGCTTTAAGCGCGACATCCGGCGCGCGCTGACTGCCGATAAGGTGCTGCATAAAGAGGTCACTTCTAAAATCAACATCACGCAACAGGACATCACCGACTACTACAACGGACATAAAGCGGAGTTCAACCTGATAGAGCCGCGCTATCATCTTGCGCATATTCTGGTGACGACCGCTCCGGAGCAGCAGGGCGGGACCAGCAGCAACAAGGCGCACAATGAAGCTGAAGCGCGGAAGAAGATGCAGACCGTGCTTACCCGGCTGGAGGCCGGGGACGATTTTGGATCACTGGCA
>Ga0134126_10011992_pt1 | contig 10940 bp, 8 predicted proteins | sample KB31752_FD_96881 | JGI IMG/M metagenome (GOLD analysis project Ga0134126, IMG submission 96881) | Terrestrial soil microbial communities with excess Nitrogen fertilizer from Kellogg Biological Station, Michigan, USA - KB3-175-2 | ecosystem: Environmental > Terrestrial > Soil > Unclassified ...
CCTGGAAACCGATACCCGCGCGATCGAGGCCGCCGCGCGCCGCTCCGCGAACCCCTCGACCGAGATTGTCGCCATTCATCCTCCCCGTGTCCCCCGAGGCCTGGGCGGCTATGGCGCCATGGCACGAGACACGGAAGCGGTTCTGCATTTGGTATGCACCCGAAGTGCCGAGTTTGACGCTATCGTCATCGCCTGCTTTGAGGATCCCGGACTCTACGCGGCCCGCGAGGCGATCGACGCTCCAGTCTTTGGGATTGCCGAGTCCGCCATGCTCGTGGCCTGCACCCTCGGTCATTCCTTCTCCATTATCACCACGCCGGCCCGCTACCGGCCCATTACCACGAACCTGGTTCGATTGTATGGTCTGGAGCAGCGGTGCGCCTCCGTCCGCACCGTCGGTCTGCCCGACGAGATCGAGCCGAGCCACGACCCTGGCACCGAGGCCATTCTGGCGGCGGAGGGTCAGCACGCCCTGGAGGAGGACGGAGCCGAAGTGTTGATCCTCGGGTGCGGGAAGCTTTCCCGCTTCGACAAACCCCTGGAGCGCGCCCTGGGAGTGCCGGTGCTCGATGGGGTGGCGTGCGCGGTGGGACTGGCCGAGGCGGCGGTACGCTATGGGCTGCGAACCAGTAAACGGCTGGGCTTTGCCGCGCCGAGCTCCGAGGCGCGGAGCGGCTAACCAAGATCCCTCGGCGGTTCCGTAGGGGCACCCCTGGTGGGTGCCCTCGCACGGCAGGCCAAGGGCACCCACCAGGGGTGCCCCTACAAGCGCGGGGAAACGTACGTCGAGTACCTACATGCAGGCGGCTCGCCCCGCGTCGCCAGGCTGCTGATCGCGGCTCAATACCCCCGGTAGCCATCGGTCCCCTTGCGGCGCAGGAGCAACCCAGCCAGAAAGGTGAGCAGGATCGTGCCCGCCGTGCGTGAGGTGAGATTGCGGAAGTCCACGCTGGGATTCATCTCGACCAGATCGATCATCCCGACCATCGGGTGCTGACCGAGCGTGAACATGGATTCCAGCAGATCGATGGCATTGAGGCCATCGGGCGTGATGCTGCCGCTCGCCGCCAGGCAATAAATCTGCGATAGAGAATCCAGATCCACGCTCACATAGATCTCCTGGGTGCCGCGCGAGGCGATCTCGATTGCCTCGGCCAGAACCTCCTCCATCCCACGCTTGCGGATCGTCCGTGCGGAGTAGATGGTGATCCCCTGCTCCTCCGCCCAGCCTTTATACCGGCTCGAATTCATGAAGCCATGGATGCCCAACTGCACGATGTTGGTCCCCGCGAGGTTGGGGCAGGTCTGGATAATGCCGCGGATGGGCGTCCCGTTCAGCGGCCCGCCCTCCTCGAAGGCCCGCACATCGTTGTGCGCGTCAAAATGGATCAGGCCGACTCGCCGATCCTGGCGCGTCTTGCAGAAGGCGCGGACCAGGGGCGCGGAGACCGAATGGTCGCCGCCAATCGCCAAAGGCACGCATTGCGGCTGCGCGGTCAGGACGTCGATCAGCGCCTCCTCGATATGGGCGAGGCTCCGCCAAACATCGGTTGAAGTCACCTGAATGTCGCCGAGATCACGCACCACCAGATCTTGAATGTCCACGTCGTAGTCGGGGCTATAGGTCGTGTTCTCGATGAAGCTGTTACGGATGGCGTTGGCCGCTTCCCAGCTAGCGGTTGGCGGGGCCGTCCCGCTGCTGAGAGGGGCGGAGATCATCCCGGCATCGAGCCGCGTTTGCCCGTCCCAGGGGGCCATCCAATTGGAGACGCGATGGTCGTGCGTGTCCTCCCAGGGGGTATAGTGCCGCAGGGTCTGAGGAACCAAATGGCGAATCAAGCTGGGCTCCCTCTCACGACATGCGCCTACGTGTTCATCGGAAAAAGTCGAACGTATTTCTCCTGCCTGACCAACCTGACTGTGATCGTTCCTCCTTATTTCACCCGCAAGGCGCTGTGTTGGATTGACTGCCTGACGACCTGCTGCCGTTTCTCCTCCTCGCCGGCGTTCACTATCGGCAACCTGCCCCGGAGAGTCTGCAACTGCATCGCAAACATCTCCAGTGGCAGCGCGTAGGCCAGCGGCGTCAGCACCTCGTTGATATCGTCGGCGACCGGGAACAGTACGTCGGCTTCAGCGACGAGTGCCGCTTCGGATGGCGACGTCACGACGATCGTAGTCCCGCCCACCGCACGCACCGAGCGCGCAATCTCAAGAGCACGATCGGCGCTGCGCCCAGGTGGAGCAATGACGATTACGTGCGTACCGGCGCGGGTGATAAAGTATTGCTCGTGTGCCCACTCCTCGAGCTGCTGGGGCACACCGTTGAGGTTCGGCCCCTCCAGTAGCTTCGCCGCGCCGAACATTGCGGTTGCAAAGTTGGGTCCGGCACCGACCAGGAAGAATGCGTCGGTATCGTGAGCCTGCTCGGCGCAGGTCCGGGTGCGCTCCAGATTATCGGTGACGACCCGCTCCATGACTGGGGATACACTGTGCAGCTCCTGAATGAGGTCTTCCGCTTCCGCTTCCCGCAGTAATCCAACACCGACAGCGATCCGCGCCGCGATAAGATGAAGCGTAAGGAGGCTGGCCTGATAGTTTGCCAGCCCTCGCGTGCTCAGCCGCTGTTCATCGCCGTCCAACACCGTATAGTGCACGATGCTCTCGGGCGCAATCTGCGTCAGCTTACTGCCCGCTCGGCCGGTCAGTCCCACTACCCAGCATCCGCGTCGTTTGGCCCATTCGGCCGCCTCCATCGTACGGCTGACCCCACCGGAGACGGAAACGGTGATGACCAGGGAACCCGGCGGCACGTAATCGACAAGGTAGCGCGAGAACTCAAGCGCCGGGACCGCCTCGGTCGGAATGTGCGTCAAGCGCTCAAACACCAGCCGCGCCGCCATTCCGGCGTAGAGCGAATCGCCACACCCTACGAGGTAGATGCGTGGAATACCATGAACGGACTCGGGCGTGAACGAACGTGCGACCTGTGGAGCAACTACATCGAGAATGAGGGGCACAAGCGGTCCCTGGGCCTGGACGATACCCAGCGGGTCACTTTGCCGCTCCCATACCTCCGGTGAATACTGTGGCATGATTTAACCTCCTCAAGTACTGCAACCGTATTGGCGCCTGATCCCGCAATTGTGCTAGGTCGTGTAGGGCTGCCAGCGCCCCGGCCCGCTCCACAACCAGGGATGCCGCCACCGTTGCCCATAGCGCCGCCTCAAACGCATCCCCCGTTTCGATGTAGGCCACCATGAACCCACCCACAAAGGCGTCCCCGGCACCCGTCGGGTCGATCGCCCTGGTTGGGTAGGCTCCAACTCGTTGCGCGGCATTCCAGGCCCTGTCATAGACGACGCTACCGCGCGCTCCCAGTTTGATGACCACCACCTGAGGACCGAAACCTGCCAAGATGCGTGCGACCCCCTCAGGCTCCAAGCTCTGATCTTGGGTCACAAAGTCCGGCACCTCCATTTCTGATGGGAGGAAGACATCAAGCGACCGCACAAACTCCCGCACGCCGCGTTGTGACAGCCCCGCACTCTGTTCCTCGCTGGGATCGAGAAATACACGCAGGCCCTGTCGGTGCAGGAATCGCGTATGTTCGCGCTGCATCTTGAGCCCGTACTGGCAACACTGCGCGGCCTCGGCACCCAGGTAGGCCACCGGAAGTCGCTCCATCAAGGGCAGAGCCCTTGCGCGGTGCCGGCGCGGAAGCGACCTGCTCACGTCCACATGCCGGTAGCCGTCGTCGTCGTAGGTCGCGCGGAAGGTTAGCGCATGCTCCTCACCCGTTTCCCGCACCCCGGTGAGGTCAATACCGGTACCTCGTAGTGCTTCCAACCACGGCGGCGGGAACGTCGTGCCGACCGATCCCGCGATCCCAACCTCGGCCGGCCGGCGCGCCCAGATGGCGGCGCCAATCGCGCCGTAGAGCGCGTTGCCGCCGCACAGCACGCGCGGCTCGGTCTCACCCGGGAAGTACACGGTGTCTATGCTTAAGCCGCCGAGCACGATAAAACGGACCGCCATTTTCACGATGACTCCCAGTCCATAGGACGATCGCGCTGCCGCAGGAACGCCTTTAGCCCGCTCGCGGCGATCAACTGTTCCTGCTCCGCCCAATGACTGGCCGGCTGCGCGAGATGGGAGAGGATCAGCGTCTCCAGGTTGTACTCCAGAGACTCGCGCAAGCCCATTATCTCGAATGACCGATTGACCGAGCGCTTCATCTGGTGAAGCGCATCCGCCGGCACGCTTACGAGACGCGCGGCCAGCCGGCGTGCTTCAGGGAGCACGTTCTCAACGGCAACCACCTGGGACACCAGGCCCAGCCGCTGTGCCTCGGCGGCGTCGATCATCTCGCCCGTGTAGAGGAACCGCCGAAGGCCCTTCATCCCCCCCGCGTAGGGATAGAGTAGCGCGGCGACCCCACCGCCGTGTCGTATCTCCGGCACCCCGAATTGCGTGTTCTCCGCCGCTATCGTGAAGTCGGCAGCCTGGGCGAGGTCACACGCATGTCCGAGCACATGTCCATGCACCGCGGCAATCACCGGCACCGAGAAGTCCCACAACTTCAGACAGCGCTCCATCAATCTCCGCAGATGCCGGCGTTCCCGCGGTTCGGACATTGGTTCCTGTTCAATCTCCCGCAGGTCCATACCGGCCGAGAACGAGCGGCCATTTCCGGACAGGATCAGCACCCGCAGGCCCGGCACCGCGGCGGCCTGTTCCAGCGCGTCATCGAGTTCGGCGCAGAGTTCTTGGTTCAATGCGTTAAGCTTCTCCGGACGGTTCAGGGCTATTTCGACAATGCCGTCCTCTTGCTGCTGGTAGGTGAGCATTTGATAGGTATGCATGCCCGTCACTCTCTCTCTGCTGCGTGCCTCCGCATCATCCGCGCTCGGTTCGAAAACCTGGGCGTCCCGTTGCCGCACCGCGGCCTTCAGACCCTGCTTACGAGCTGTACGTAGGAACAGTTCGGCCGCCTCCCCTTCCAGGTGCGGTTGTAGCGCCAGTGTGAGGGCCAGTATCTCCAGGTTTGTCTGCAAGGCTTTACCGAAGCCGCGCCGCTCCTCGGCGAAAAGCAAAGATCGCTTCTGTCCTCGGCTTGCGGCAGGTGGTACCGTGGCGAGCGTAAGCGCCATGGCCCGCGCCGCATCTCGCACCTCAGCATCTGGAACAACCCGATCCACTAGCCCGAGCTCATAGGCTTGGGGGGCCGTAATCGTGTCGCCTGTGTAAAGTAGGTGGCGCGCCCACTTATGCCCAACCCGAAACGGCACGACGGGGACCAACAGCGGATTGCCAAAACGCACCTCTGGCTCTCCGAACAGGGCGCCGTTACCGGCTATAACCACGTCACACATCGCCGCGAGATGGTGGCCGCCGGCAAGGCAGTATCCGTGAACCGCGGCGACTGTCGGCTTTATGACCTGAGCGAGTCGCGAGAACACCAGTCCGCCCCTGCCTTCGTCCATGATCTCTTCCACCCGTGGTGGCGGCTCGTTCGCACGTTCCTTGAGATCCGCACCGGCGCAGAATGCGCGACCTTCGCCTGCCAGGACAATCGCATCCACCGTGTGGTCAGTATCGGCCACCATTAGGGCGGCGATCAGATCCCTGTCTGTCTGCCGGTTTAACGCATTGAGGACATGCGGCCGGTTAAGGCTGATTTCCGCGACCCGCCCATACCGACGATACAGCACGGTCTCGTAGATGCCGGCCAAGGGAGGCGGATCGCTCCTAGGCTGTGATGATATGTTTGGCGACTGGCACAAACCGAAACTCCTGTTCTGTACATTCACTGGTGAGAATGCAGCCGGGGCAAGCTTCATGAGTCAGAATGACCAGGCTGCTTTCGGCGATGGCCTTGCCGCAGAGGTCACGGCGCGTGTGCGCTGAGACGTTGGGGTCGAGATCCACGTTTGACGGCAACCACGGTTGCTCCATATGGTGCCATGTCGGGGCCACATCACCGAGAAACAGCAGTGATCGCTGACCGTCGCTCACCTCCACGTATTGGTGCCGAGAGGTGTGCCCCGGCGCTATCACACACCGGACCTCAGCCGTCACCTGAGTGCTCCCGTTCAACCACCGCATATGCCCAGCACGCTCGACCGGCTCGACGTTCTCTGATCGATACAGTGCGCGTCGCCAATCCGTGAGTCGCAACCCTTCTCTCCACTCGGCGCGTTGAGCCCAGTATTCGGCACGCGGATACGTCGGCTGCACCGTGCCGTCCATCAGTTTTGTGTTACCGCCGCAATGGTCGGCATGGAGGTGCGTGTTGATTACCACGTCAATCGACTGCGGTCCGCCGAGCGCCCGCAGCTCCTCGACGAGCCTTCGCGAGTCGGTGGAAAACTGCACGTCGTCCACGTCCCCCGGCTTGTCTCCGAATCCCGTGTCGACGAGGATTCGTTTGCTTCCGGATTGAATCAACAGGCAGTTCAACGCAAGAGTCAACTGGTCCGGTGGTCTGTAGCCGGTTGCGACGGCTTCCCTGGGGAAGAACATCGAAGCATCGTCGAGAAATGTGCCGGCGCTGATGAGCTTCACCGTGGTGCCGCCAATAACCCATTCCATCACTGGTGTCCGAGAATCACAAGCGCATCGACTGCCACCACACCCTTGCCTAGCCCCAGGTTAATAATCGGGTTCAGGTCGATGTGGTCGATTAGGCCGCCCAGATCCTCTGCCATATCGGATAGGTTAAGGATCAACTCGACTAGTGCCCGCGCATCGACCGGCGGCATGCCCCGAAACCCCTGCAACAGCTGCTGGTGCGGTAGGTCGGCCAGCATCTGCCTAGCGTCGGAATCGCGCAATGGTGGCATACGCAACGTAAAGGAGCGCTGTAGGTCCACGAAGATACCTCCCCACCCCAGGAGAATCAGCGGGCCGAGCTGCTCATCGCGCGCTATACCCGCGATCAGTTCTGGGCCGCCACTTACCATTTCCTGTACGAGAAGGCCCTCAACCCACACCCTGCTCCCGTCAGTAGTTTCGGTGACCTGTTTCATCAGGCGATGGGCGGCCAAAGAGACGTGTTCCGGTGACGTGAGATTGAGCGCAACCAGGCGATGCTCGGTCTTGTGGGGCATTTGGGGTGACAGGAGCTTCAGCGCTACGGGTTGCTGCCATTGAGCCGCGACCTGAGCGGCGGCCTCGGCCGAGTGTACGACGATACCCCGCGCCAACGGGACGCCATAGTCCTCCAACAGTTCCTGGGTAACACTGTACGGTAGTACGTCGCCGCCACTCCGCTCGTTTGAGGCCGCGCGCAGCAGAGGGAGTACGCCGGTAGCCGTGCTCGGCCGCCGGCGAGGCGGCTCCAGCAGTGCCGGGAGTGCCGCCGCATGCCGGGTTATCCTGGCTAGTGCTGTTAAACCCGTCCGCGCCCCCTGAATGAACGGCACCCCTCCACCGGTCAGTGTGGACGTGACTTCCGGATCCTGGGCGCCGGCCGTTAGCGTGCATACCGCCACCAGCTTGTCAGTGCGGGTGGCGGCAGCGACCGCCGCCCGAGCATGGTCGACGTAGAATGCGGTAGCCTCAGGTGTACGCCCCCAAGGAGTATTCTGCGCCACCGTCAGGACATCGATCGCGGGATCCTCGGCCAGCGTCTCGACACACTTTCCGTACAGTCCAGGCTGGTCGCCGGCGCGGGCCACATCGAGCGGATTGCCGATATGCTGACCGGGCAGCAGAGCCGCCAACGCGATGACGGTATTCTCACTCAACGGCGCCAGATTTAGACCCACGTCCGCGGCAAGGTCGGAGAGCAGCCCACAACCGGCGCCGGAGACCGTCACGGCGACCATACGGTCTCCTTTCGGCGTTCGGCCCCCCTCCAGCAGTATCATCAACTCCAGGAGTTCATCCAGGTCGTGCACCAGGATAGCGCCGTGCTGTCGCAACACGTCGGCAACGGCGGTGTACGACCCGGCCAGCGACGCCGTGTGCGCTAGGGCCGCGCGTCGAGAGCCCTCCGAGCGGCCCAGCTTGAGGATCACGACATGCTTGCCCAGATCGAGAGCACGGTCAAGTGCTCGCAAGAAGGTTTCCGGCCGCCGGACGCCCTCGATCACCATGGCGACTCGGTGAATCCGCGGGTCTTCAACAAGATAGGCCAGGTAGTCACCGGCGGTAAGCACTGCTTCATTGCCGACCGTGGCCAGGGCGGAAAATACCAACCCACGCTCGGCGGCCGGGTCAGCCAGTGAAGCGATCAGCGCGCCGCTCTGGAGCACTGCTGCCAGGTGCGATGTGCAGTCTAAGCGCGGGCTTCGCTCCCAGTAGGCGGTATGCGCGGATAGACTCCAGACCCCAAGGCAGTTGGGACCACACACGAGCATGCCGCTCTCACGAGCGCACCGCGCCAACTCCTCCTGCAGCCGGGCCCCCGCCTCGCCGGTTTCCGCGAAACCCGCCGCGACGACGGCAGCAGCGCGGACGCTCACATCCGCGCACGCGCGCAAGGCTTCCACGGCCGCTTCCGCCGCTAGGGCAATGGCGACGGCCTCCACGGGGCCCGCGATGTCACGCACACTCTGGTAACACCGCAAACCGGCCACCTGGTCGTAACGCGGATTCACCGGATAGATCTCGCCGGCGAATCCGACGGCGCGCAGGTTCTGGAGCACCTCGAATCCACGTTTTCCAGGCGTGTCCGTGGCCCCGATGATGGCCAACGAGCGCGGCGCGAAGAGGGGCTGGAGATCGGGTGCGGAGTGCTGGTCGGGCGACGCCACGTAGAGCCTCCTCTTGCAGCTGTGGGTTCGTGCTTAAAGGTACGGACATACCTACCGATGGACATGCGCGCCTCTCGTGACAGTACAAGGTCACGCATGTCCACCTGCCGGTCGCCCCTCACTTATACATCGGGTAAAAATCCCAGGTATAGCCGTAAATCGGGTTGGAGGAGTAGTTATGGATGCCGGTGCGATAAACGTAGGCGTTTCCGGCATAGGAGATAAAAACGGCCGCTGGATCTACCCAGGTCAGGATGTTCTGGATCTGGTTGAACATCTGCTGCTGCTTCGCGTGGTCCACGGTCACCGCGGCCTGGGCAAGAAGCATGTCCACCGTGTGGTTGCTGTACATGCCCATGTTCACGACGCCGCTGCTGCCGGCCCGGGTGTGATAAAGCGGCGTGATTACATCGATGGGGTCGCTGTAATCCGGAAACCAATTACTTACCCAGAGGTTGGGACGCTGGCTAACCGGCTCCGTGCCACCCTGTGCGTTGATGTACGCGGCACCGTCGCGTTCAGAGACCTGCACGGTGAAACCGATCTGTTCGAGTTGTGCCTGGGTGATCAGCGCGATCTCGCGCGCTATAAGATCGCCGGAGATATACCACTCCGACAGCGACGTGCCGGGCTTAACTCCGGCCTGCGCGAAAAGCTGCTTTGCCTTGTTTAGGTCGGTGTGCGGAATCGGCAGCGAGGAATCGTGGCCGGAAATGTCGCGCGCGACCGGACCTTGTGCCTGAAAGGCAAATCCCTTGAGGAACTGCTTGTTCATCGCATCGTAATCGAAGGCGTACGTCAGCGCCAGGCGCGCTGTCTTGCTCGCGAAGGGACCGGCCACGGTGGGGACGAGTACCTCCTGCAGCACACCGGGGGTCACGTCTACCTTGAGCTGCGCTTCCGTGGCCATGGCGTGCAGGTTCTGCGGCGAGAAGGTTAGGGTGAGATCAACATCTCCCTTTTCAATCAGATTGCGCCGGGTGGCCTCTTGCGTGGCGAAGGTCACGACGAGTCGGTTGATATGTTTTCCGCTCCATCCGCGCCAGTAGCCCGGGAAACGGTCCATGGTGATACTGCTGTTGGGCACGTAACTTGAGAGGACATAAGGACCACTGCCCGCATCGTGATTCGCCAGCCACGCCTGGCCCCAGTCATTCTTCACCGTGTGCGCTTTGATCGCGGCGGGGCTGACGATCCAGTTGCCCCACTGCGAGGACATGGCCGCGAGAAGGTCCGGGGCGGCCTTCTTCAGATCAAACTGTACCGTGTATGGGTCGATCACCTTGACATCGCTGGCCGTCATGAACTGACCCATAATGAAGGCCGGTGACTGGTTGATAGCCAGCGTACGGGTAATAGAGAACTTCACGGCGTCGGCGTTGAACGGCGTACCGTCGTGGAACGTGACGCCCTTGCGCAGATAGAACGTCCAGACGGTCTGAGTGGCATTGGATGTCCAGCGCGTGGCAAGCTCGCCCTCGTAGTGGGTGGTGTTGGTGCCTTTTAGGCGTAACAGCTGCTCATAGACATTACGGAAGACCAGCGGGCCCACTCCGTCGTATGCTATGCCGGGGTCAAGGCTGGTTGGGTTGTAGTTGTAGGCGATGAACAACGTGTTTACATCGGACGCAGCGCCCGCACGCCGGGCGCTGGTTTGGACTGCTCCTACAAGAGAGCCAAGCGCCAGCGTAGCCACCAGGAAGATCGCCCGAACCAATCGTGAACGGCTCATACTCTGCTCCTTAGACGTTCCAAGCGAATGTCAACGTAAAGAGGCCTATGTCGCGTGGGTCAGGTCCAGCATGTCGTTCAGCACGTCGCCAAACAGGTTGAAGCCCAGCACCGCAAAAATGATCGCGAACCCCGGAAACGCTCCCGCCCACCACACCGATTTAATATTGGCCTGGGCGTCGGCGATCATCAGTCCCCAGTCCGGCGACGGTTGCTGCACGCCGAGTCCGATGAAACTCAGGCTTGACGCGGCTAGAATAGCGAAGCCGAAATCGAGGCTGATCTGCACGAGCAGCGGCGCGAGCGTATTGGGCAATAGATGCCGGCTCATCACGCCGAGCGGGGACACACCAACCGCTCTAGCCGCCTCGATATACTCTCGTTCACGCAGCGATAATACCTGGCCGCGGATCAGGCGGACATACCAGGGCCACCAGAGTACCGTGA
>Ga0134126_10011993_pt1 | contig 10940 bp, 11 predicted proteins | sample KB31752_FD_96881 | JGI IMG/M metagenome (GOLD analysis project Ga0134126, IMG submission 96881) | Terrestrial soil microbial communities with excess Nitrogen fertilizer from Kellogg Biological Station, Michigan, USA - KB3-175-2 | ecosystem: Environmental > Terrestrial > Soil > Unclassified ...
ACGCCCGCAACGCGCCGCAGGTGCGCTGGTTTTTAGAGGTAGTTCCGAAATGTGTTTTCGCGCTTCGCGCTCATTGCGGGCGGGACGCCCGCGGTCCCAGCAAATCACTTGATTTCGAATTCCTGGTTGTACGAACAGACGGAGTCACTATTGGGTGGAGCGAACCTGACTGCTCTCTCCTCATCGACAAGAGCGTTAAGGTCCTCTAGCTCGACAGACTCCCACTTGCCTTTCGCTGCAGCGATCCCCATTGGCCCTGCAGGTGTCAACGCTACCCCGTCGGTTACCACAAAGATTTCTTTCGCGATTAGTTCCAGCTCGGACTTACTGAGCGTGATCTGATGACTGTTTGTCTGGCTGAAGGCCGCGGGTGAGAATGCGACCGCGAGAACTGCGATGACCAAAACTCTGTGCATGTGCGAACCTCCTTTGACGGTGCAGGTTTACAGCTATAACGCTGACCACGCCGATCCGTTCCGGTAAAGTAGTTACCGAATTAACCGGAAGCAGCGTTTACCTGAACCCTCAATTAAGACAGACTACTTAGAGTTCTGCCGTTGATCGAGCAATTTGGTGGTGGATTCAGTAACGCTCGCCGGCTGAGCGATCTCTGCCGTGTCTCTACTATTCTTTCGGAAATCCGTGACCGGAACGCCTTGCCCAGCAGGCAAAGAAAGTGCGCGCGTGCGAGCGCCAACTTGAGTCCTGTTCTTCAGATCCATCTCTTGTTTAGCCTCGAACACCGCATATCCAAACCGCAGGATCGGAAGTGTCAGTAGAATGAAAAAAGCTTTTCCCAGGAATAGTTGAGGCACCAAAGCAACGTTAAATACACCCTGCATAGCCATCAAGAAGATTGTTATCAGTGGGAGAGCTAGCATGAGCGCCGCTTGAGTTAGCCCCCTTCGGGAACGCAGGTCCCCGCCCACTCGGATATCGAGCCAGCTTGGCGGCAAATCCTCTTTATCATCAGGCGGGACCGGGCTTAGCAAATCCTTGACGCCATCGAGCGCAAAGCCACAGCGATTACAGAAGCTTACAGCATCAGAAACTACCTGTTGACCACATTGCGGGCAGTGCATCAAGGAATCCTCCTCTCAAGAGACTGGCGAGGCGTGCGTGATCGTAGTTCACTTACATCATGAATCCGGATTATGGCATCAAGCGGAACCGTTAACGAGGACGCCATCACGTTCAAACCAAACCTCGCCGACGGCTGAATTCAGGTGAATGCCACCTACCCAGTCATCGATCCCGTTCAGCCTCACTGCATTGACGCTTCCATTCAAAACCGCTTTGCCGGTTTCCGTCACCGTAACTTCGGTTTCTCTCATCTCGGCCAGGTTACCCTTGAGCGAAACAAGTGGATGATTCAATGACGGGTCACCCAGTAGCTTGAGGCGCGTGAAGAGATAAGCATCCCCGACACAATCCAGGCTGTCAATCAAGCGGATGATCGTAAATCCAATAACTTTCACAGCCCTTGGCCCTCTTTCAAGGACCTGTCTGAGTAATTCAAAGTCCCACAAGTTGAGCCCACTCTCAAAATTCGGGAAACGTGTTATCAGCGATTTAAGACTTCTTTGTAGAAACGGCAACGGGCCGGGATCACCAGCCACAAATTTGACCAGGAGGGCTGGCGTTGAGATGGTAACAGCCGTCCACGCCGCATCGAGTCCATCAATCGCCTCGTCCTTGAGAACTAACGGTTCAGGATGTGCCCTCACTTGCTCGGCATTTAGTGTTCCGATGCCCAAAACGTGATAGCCGCTCGTAGGGTCATTTGCAAACTGAATTACGGGCCGCACGATAACACATCGTCATGGATTAATAGGTCATCGTGAGAAAGGCCTAACGCCTGGCGCAGAATACCGCCTCCAGAACTTCCATTAACAATGTGTAACTCACGATGATTTGACATTAAACAATACTCTAAGCATCACAACGCTGGATCCACACCACGACTCGCATCCGCTAATTATTTCCCGAACCGAACACAGCCACCAGGATCATCAGAACGAATAAGATCGCCGTTACGAAGAGCGCGATCTTCCAGGCACTATACGGCCGGTCGCCAAGTATCTCGCCGGTGCGCCCGTTGATCACGATTTGAAAAAGCTTCCGATTAAAGCGGTAGGCGCCGGCGTATACCGGAAGCAGTAAATGCTTGAACGTAATTCCGGAATAGTGTGTGGCGACGTTGTGAATCCGCTGATCATCGCCGCCGATGTCGTTGCTGACGTCGGTGCGAATTACGCCTGAGCAAACCTGTCTGACCCGCTCGAAACCTTTGGCGAGGTCCACCTGATAATGCTGGGCCTTAAACCCTGAGAGGAACGCCGGATCATATGGCTTCAACTCCATCAGGTCCCACGGCTCCAACGCCTCCAGACGATTCTGCGGCATTGAGACAGTAGCGGGGACGAGTATGTCGTCGAACCAGCGGCTTACAGTGCCGGAAGCTGGAGACCAGCGGGTGTGTCGCACTTGTCTGGTGCGTGCGACCTGGTTCCCTTTGCTGTCCCGCTCGTAATAGGTTTCGGTTGTGTAGTAATGATCGCCGCGTTCACCGTTGTAGAAACTGGTGGTGTTCGTGTCGTAGGTCCAGAACGGAATATACACACCTCGTATCGCGTCGGGTTGTGCAAAAGTCTTAAGCGCGTTCGGTGCGAACCATCTCGACCGGAGCCATTCGCGCAAGCTCGCGTTGGCCTGTTGTTGCGTAATACAAAAAGGCAGGATTCCTTCAGGCGCGAGGGTGGGATCGGCGGACTTGGGCTCGGCAACAATCTGCACGCCACAGAAGTCGCATTGGCGCGCGACTTCCGGTGGAGTGAACGCCACTTTTGCACCGCAGCTTTGACACTGAACCTCCAGCGCGTTAATCGCCAAAGGCTGCAACTGTTGCGGGCGCATCTGCAGGTAATGCTCGAATGAGCGTTCCTCGACCCGTTCTGCGCTTTCGGGAATTGCCTCCTTGTTACCACAGTGCAGACAGGAGAGAAAACCGTCCTTTGGTTCGTAGAGAAGATCAGCTCCGCAGGCCGGGCAGGGATAGCGATGAATTTTCTGCGAAGGGATGGCGGACGTTTGCTGGCTCATTCTTTGTCAGTCTCGTCTCCTTCGATACCCGCGCTCACGCGAAACGTGTGGCCGTCAGGATGTTGGATATGGCACTCGCGAACGCCCCACGGCTCATCTGTGGGCGGCCAGGTGACGGTCAGGCCCTGGTCCAACGCGAGCTGGTGAGTTGCATCTACGGCGGCGGGAGAGTCCACCCACCAGCTCATCCACACGCCACCGGTATCATCATTGAAGCCAAGATGCCGTGGCGTCGGACCACCGCGCGAACCCTGTCCATTCTCGCAAAGAAATATTTCTACTTCACCACTGCATACGCCGCCAAAGCTTGGCGGATCCCCCCAATCCCAACCCTTCTGCCAGCCAAGCTTTTCAAACCAGGCGAAACTCTCCGCGATATTTGAAACGTTGAGAATTGGAGTAAGGCGTTTGACGTTCATCGTCTTGGAACCTCCGCTTGAATAGTTATCTTGCGTTCACAACCTTACTTTTCCAGCATTTTTGTGACTAAGTCGTTCAGCATTGGGTCACTCTTCGTACCTTGAGCAAGCTCCTTCGCTCTTGCTGTTACCGGCCCTGACAGGAACTCCATTTGCGCTGAATTCATTCCATTGTTCATTAGGAAGCGTGCGCGGTCTGATTTCGCTTCGCCGACTTCTATCTTAAGATTCACTCTCTCTTGAAATTCACCCCCCAATCTTTGACTCAATATGAACCTGAACTGGAAAAACGCGGTGTCATCAGGATTACAACACTTCTCTAAGCCGAGGAAGATTCGATTGGTACTTTCGGAATGGGTGATCGCAAGAGTGACGGATAATGGTCTACACTTACTGCGTAACGGCTCACTGGTTGGTTCCGACTCCTGAACGCCAGGTTGTTCGCCAGGATAGGTAACGGCTTTCTCTCCTGAGGTTACAGCCTGCGCCGGATAAGTGGGTGCAATTGTAGGCTTCGCTCGTTTACCTAGAATGCCCTCGAGGAGCGCCTTTTGAGCTCCCATCTCATCTAAACCTACAAAATCTATGTAGCTAATCTGGTTTAGTAACCCCTTCAGTTCAACCTCTCGAACACGTACCGGCAACAGGAGACTCCTTTGTCCTGTTGGGTCTTTGTTAAAGGCTGCCTGCCACTCTGACTGAGTGTAAACGCTGGAAAAATAATCCGGAGAAAGCACTGCGATGGTCCGAGAGGTTTCGCTGGCGGCTTCCTGCATACGCTGGACGAAATTCTCCCCGGGACGAAAGTCCCAGGCCTGCAAGACGATCGAACAACCAGCTTCTTCCAGCTGCCACCCAATCCACTCCGCCCACGAACGATCTTTCTCAGTGTAGCTAATGAAGAAGTCTTTCATTCTCAACCTCGAGCTTCCTGGTTTCTCGGTCCATTCCTAACCAGGATTCAACGCGTTAGTTTGCGGAATTGCTTTTGGAAGTATTCGCGCCAGCTGGGGGATAATGCTTCCAGCTTCACCGCGCGCCGGAGCGTCTCTACGTCATCTTTCTCAAAGGCGTACAGCCGCGTAATGTCGGCGATAGTGATGTCGTTGCTGTCCCGGCTGAGCAGTTCGATTTCGTCTCCTGCTTCGACCTCTCCCTCTTTCACGACCGCAAAATAAAATCCGGTGCGACGACTCTGCAGAAACCTCCTGAGGATGTCGGTGCGGCCAAACTTAATTCCGAGTTTGTAGCACGGCAAACGCGGCTCCGTCACCACCAACTCAGCTTCGCCGATACGAAAGCGATCGCCCACATTGAGTGAGTCTTCGAACAGACCTTCAGTAGTAAAGTTTTCGCCAAACATACCGAAAGGCAACTCCATATCCGGCAGTTCTCTTCTCCAAAACTCGTAGTGTTCTACGGGGTAGCCGTAGACCGCTTTGCTGACCCCGCCGTGCACCGTCAAGTCAGCCTGCCGGTCACCATCAAGGTTGAGCGTCCGCAACATGACCGGACCTTGTTTCGGGTCTTTAAAGATGCCGGTTGTGACCGGCTCGCCATTTGACTCGACGATGCGTGGCAGTCCGACGTTTAGCGAAATGAGTTTCACGATTTGAAAGGCAGTTTACTCGCACTGTGACTTACTTGTCTTCACCAATCCACTTGGTAGGCGGAGCCCTCCATAACTGTCGGGCTACTGCCCCGGCGCAGGTAGTTCGTTCCGTCGCAAGTCTCGTCGTCTCTGATTGTCAGAGCAATGTGGACCGCAGCCCGGGGCAGTAGCCCGACAGTTATGGAGGGCTCCGATACCTTGCGACTCATCTTTGAAAACTTTGCGCCAGGTCGTGACGTAATGGTACTCATACTCTCAGCAGACCCTGGAAAACCTATTTGGAGGCGACGTCGATGACTTCACGAAGTTTCGGAATCCTTTTCTCTTTCGCCTTTGCCCTGGTGTTGATGGCGGCGACCGCGTCTGCCGCGAGCTCGCAGAATGTTCAGGACGATCGCGCCGCCGACCGCGCAGCGATTCGAGCGCACATCGACAGCATCTTTCAGGCTTTCATCAAGAAAGACGCCGCCGCGTTGCGTGCGACGCACGCTGAGAACTGGCTTGGCTATCTGGAAGGTTCACGCGAAATGATTAAGGGCGTAGATGGCTACATGGACTGGAACTCCGTCGATCCCAAGAGTCCTTACGGTATGAAGAGTTACAAGATGCGCGAGTTCGACATGATCTTCAAAGGCGATGCGGCATTTGTTTGTTTCGTCGCTGAAGTCGAGTCGATTACGCCAAACGGTCCGTACCATCGAGTGCTGCGAATTTCGGATTTTTACACGAAGCAAAATGGTCAGTGGATCCAAAATGGCAGCGACACGGCGCTGCACGCTGAATCGATTGAGGCGCAGTTGAGCGCGCCGCGACCTTTAGGCGATCAAATGAAGCTGCGCTTGCTCGATGCGCGCGAAGCAGTCTGGCGGGCTTTCTTTGCGGGCGATCGTGCGACGCTCGAAAAACTGATTCCTGACGAAACGGTGGCGATCGAAGCCGGCACCAACAACTGGTCTAACCGTCAGTCGATTCTCGACAGTTCAACGCAGTTCGCGAAGAGCGGCGGCAGGCTGGTGAAGCTCGAGTTTCCCAGGACTGAAATCCAGGTCTATGGCTTCACCGCCATGGTTTACTCAAATTATGTGTACGAACTGGAAGTCGGTGGCCAGCACGTTAATCGCTCCGGCCGCGTCACGGAAGTCTTTGTGTTGCGCAACGGGGAATGGATCAATCCTGGCTGGCACATGGACAGCGGGGAGTAGAAATGGATTGGTTCGACGGCGCACCCAAGCAAACCGAGCGGGGGCAAGCCCGCCTTCTGTATAGACCAGAGACATGGTAAACACCTGTTCAGAGACATGGTAAACACTTTATAAGGCGATACCAACAGACCCGAAAGGAGTCGCCAGCGACTACCACGGTAAGTGACCATAAAGCCGGAAAAGTTTCGTTGGATTGTGTTCGTGATGGCATGGGAGGAATTATTACATATAACGAACCGTCGAGAAGCGCTGACTTGCAGAACCGCGAGCGGTAGCGAGCGGATGCTTAAGCTCAGCATGGGTTCGCATGTTCTTCAGACTAGTTCCTAAAGCACCTCAACGAGATGAAAACCTACGAAGCGAATGTTGACCTTAGCATCCGCTCGCTACCGCTCGCGGTTCTGCAACATGCTCAACGAATCCCGACCAACCCCTGCACCGACTGAATAAGTTTCTCCGAGTCGTAGCCGACGCCATCTTTGAAAACGATCTCGACCTTTTCGATGTCGTTGATATTTGCAGCGGGATTTCCTTTTACGATCATCAAGTCAGCTTGTTTGCCAACGGCGATGGAACCGATATGCGCGTCCTCTCCGAGAAACCTGGCGCCGTTTAAGGTGGCAATCTGGATCGCCTCGACGGGTGTAAAGCCGGCTTCGACCAACAGCTCAACCTCACGCAAATCCCCAAAGCCCGCGACAATCCCACCGTTGCCGGTCGGGTCGAGTCCAGCAATCAACAAACCGCCGGCGGCGACAAACGCGCGTTCGAAGTCCATCGACTTCCGCACCAGGGCCGCAGTAGGCGAATCGGCTGGAACACGTCCACGGTTCGTTAGGTAACGCACGCGCGCGTCGGTTGACATCGCATTAAGTACACGCGGGTTCATGATCGCGCTCGGTGCGCCAATCCCCTTTTGCGATGAAGTCAACAGGGGCGCGCCGGCTTCGAACACCGGAAGAGTCGAGGTGATCGCGACGTTCTTCGCTACCAGCATGCGAATTGTTTCTTTCGCGCCTTCGCTGTTCAGATCGAGTTTAAGCAGGCTGGCGCCAACTCCAGCCGGACAGACATCGGGTTTTTTGTCGGCCACGAACTCTGAATCGGGAAGCAGGCCATGCTCAAGGTTATCGATGCCGATCTCCGCCGCTTCACGATAACCGATTGAACAGAGATGGCCGGTGACTTTGAGCTTGCGCTTGTGCGCTTCTTCAACCACCGCGCGCAGCTCATCACGGGTGATGTTCATGTAGGCCTTGAAAGAGGTCGCCCCTTGATCGGCCCAGAAGTTAACCATGCGGCGAGCATCGTCAGGTCCGGTCAACGTGTGCATGACTGGAGTGAAGGAACCGACGCCTTCCAGATATGGCGCGGTGATGTGCATCTTCGGACCGATCATGCGCCCCGCATCAATCAGTTTCTTGACCTCCAGATCACTATCCGGTGCCACGCTGCCCGTCGTTCGAATCGTAGTAACACCAAGTGCGAGATAGAGTCGCGGGAAGCTGCTGGACATGTTCGAGTAGATCGGCGGGTTACCGCCCATCGGGAAGAACATGTGATCGTGCATCCCCACCAGCCCAGGCAGCACGGTGTAGTCCCTCAGATTGAGTAACAGGACATTTGGCGGCAACTCGGCTTCGGCGTCTGGCTTTATCGACTGGATCTTGCCGTTGGCGATGATGATCGTCTGATTTTCTCGCGGGGCGGCGCCAGTGCCGTCGATAAAGCGCACGTGCATCAACGCTATCACTGGCGCTTCGGCGCGGATGAATTGTTGACGGTCAGACTGTGGCGCTTGCGCGAAGCAATTCATGCAGGCGAGACAGAGCAGCAGCAGAAGCTTGGTTATGATTTTCATGGGGTTTCTCCGAGAGGCATTATGCTGAAACAGTGGAGGCTTGTCATGCTTTCGTTCCAATCGCCATTTTATTTCCAGCGTCGATCAATTAGAATCCATCCACTTTCTAAGCCTCTTTACAGGACGGGTGTCAATGCTCAAAAAAAATCTTCGATGCATAGCCAATGCATTTCTAATCGCAGCCGTCGTCGCCTCGAGTCAGTTGACAACTGCTCTCGCCGAAGACTGGTCACAGTTTCGTGGGCCAAACGGAACCGGCGTTTCCGTAACCAGCAATCTACCGGTCGAGTTCGGACCCGGCAAGAACATGTTGTGGAAGACCGATCTGCCACCCGGTCACTCCTCGCCAGTGTTAACCAAGGATCGTATCTACGTCACTGCCTACAGTAAGGCAGCTGAGAAAGAGAAGAATCATAAGCTACTGGTCATCAGTCTTGATCGCCAAACAGGAAAAATCCTTTGGCAACGTGAGGTGCCGCGCTCGCGCGAGGGCCGTCTGCAAAACGTTAACGGACCCGCTTCGCCCAGCCCGGTAACCGACGGCTCGAATGTCTACGTTTTCTTCCAGGAGTTTGGGCTGATTTCCTACGATGGCGCCGGCAAGGAACGATGGCGGCTGCCGCTGGGACCGTTCAATATGTTCTACGGCTTCGGCGCCTCGCCAATTCTCGTTGACGACAAAGTCATCCTGCCAATCGATCAGGACAACCCGAGTTCATACATGATCGCAGTTGATAAGAAAACCGGACGTTTACGCTGGAAGGTTGAACGTCCAGTGGTTATCTCCGGCTATTCCACGCCGATCATCTATCAACCGAAACAGGGTGCCAAGCAAATCGTAGTTCCCGAATCGTTTCAGCTCTCAGCTTACTCGGTGGAAACGGGCAAAAGAGTCTGGTGGGTACGCGGGCTAGCTTGTGAGATGAAATCGATTGCCAGCAACGACGGCGAATATCTGTACATCAATGGTTGGGGCTTCCCGCAAAATCAACCGGGGCAGCAGGTCAAAACAGTTTCTTTCAACGAGGGCCTGGCCAGGTATGACAAGGATGGTGACCACCAAATTGCCAAGGCGGAAGCGTTGGGCACAGACCCGATGGACAAAATGTTGCGCGACGCGTTTGAAGCTTTTGATATGAATCGAGATGACAAGTTGAACGACGAGGATTGGGAAGTGTTTCGCGGAATGATGGCCTCAGAGAACGGTTTGCTGGCAATCAAGATGGGCGGCCAGGGTGATCAAACTGCAACGGCAATCCGTTGGCGCTATCAAAAACCAGTGCCGCAGGTTCCTTCGACGCTGCTGTACCAGGGCGTGCTCTACATGATTAACGATAGCGGCATTCTGATCTCATTTGACCCGGCAACCGGAAAGGTCCTCAAACAAGGACGCCTGCACGGCGCCATTGATAAATATTTTTCGTCTCCCGTCGCGGCCGACGACAAGATAATTCTGATTGGACAAGGCGGTCAGGTATCGGTGTTGAAGGCGGGAGGCGAATGGGAAGTCCTGGCCGTGAACGAGCTTGATGACGAGTGTTTCGCAACGCCGGCTATCGCAGATGGGCGAATTTACATCCGGACTCGAAGCGCGCTTTATTCGTTCGGCAAGTTGTGATTCTATGACACTGCAAATTCACGATCGGGAACAAAGATCAACGGGGCCCACGCAAAAATCAGAACTGGGAGCGATAGCGACGAGCCAACGCATTCACCGCAAAAGGTTGGGGTTTGAACGGCTAAGACGGCAGTGTCTTTCGTCAGTCGCGTCTTTGGCTGGTCGCTACGCTCCCAGTTCTGATTTGTTTGGAGGTCCGCTCCAGAAACCACCCAGGACATGTTTTGTGCAAAGCCAACACTAACTTACGATCTGCGAACTGAGACAGAAGCAAACGAGCGATGCTCGGGTGTGACTTCGTTCTATTTCGTGGACGAATTCTTGTAAACGATCCCGCCCTTCATCACAAAAACCACGCGTCGTACCGCGGTGATGTCCTTTAACGGATCGCCGTCGAGCGCAATAATATCTGCCTGTAAGCCTGGCGCTATGGAGCCGATTTGATCGGCCAGGCCCATCGCCTCGGCACCGAGAGAGTTTGCGGAAACCATCGCCGCCATTGGATCCATTCCGCCATCGCGCACGCGATCAATAAACTCCTCCGCGTTGCGGCCGTGCGAACCTGCCAGCGCGTCTGTGCCAAAAACAACTTTCAATCCCGGAATCTTCAACGCTCGTTGCATCAGCGTGTGGTTGAGCGACAAGACCCTCTCCATCGCCGCAAACCCTTCTTCGGTGTAGCCGGGCGTCCCAAGAAACTTTTCCTTGTTCAATAGATAATTTTCAATCACGAGCCCGGCCTGAGGATCAAGATAAGTTCCCTTCTCGGCCAGCAATTTCAGATCGTCGTCGGTAGCCATAGTCCCGTGCTCGATCTCGGTGCACCCCGCAATAGCTGAAGCGCGGACGGCGTCTTTGTAGGCGTGCACAAGGGTGCGCAGTCCCTGTTTTCTTGCTTCATCACAGGCCGCGTTCAGCTGTTCCTGCGAAAGGGTCATCGCCCCGCCGAGGCGTATACTTTGCGACGCGAAGATTTTGATCAGATCGGCGCCGGCTTCCTTCTGCTTCCTTACGAAGGCGCGAATTTCGGCGGGGGTGCCGGTCTTCTCTCCTTGTCCGAAGATTGGTTCAACGGCCGTTAGGATACGGGGCCCCGGAAGCGAGCCTTTCGAGATCGCATAACGCA
>Ga0134126_10011995_pt1 | contig 10939 bp, 8 predicted proteins | sample KB31752_FD_96881 | JGI IMG/M metagenome (GOLD analysis project Ga0134126, IMG submission 96881) | Terrestrial soil microbial communities with excess Nitrogen fertilizer from Kellogg Biological Station, Michigan, USA - KB3-175-2 | ecosystem: Environmental > Terrestrial > Soil > Unclassified ...
CAGCGCGTCGGTACACGCGCCCCCGCCAGAAGCCACGCCCGCAACGCCGGCCCCGGTCGGGAGCCCCGCGCCGCCCTCAGCGCCTGCGCCGTCGACCTCACCGCCTTCGTCGCCCGCTGCGAGCCCGGTCAGCCCGGCGAGCGCCGGCCCGGCTGCGGCGGCGCCCTCGGCAGCATCAGGTACCGCGCGCACCGCCCCACCTGCGACCAAACGGCCCCCGCCCGGGGCCGGGGCCGCGCCGCGGACGCAGCCGCCGGCCACCGCGCCGGCCGCGTCGACCGCCGCACCCGCGAGCGCCAAACCCGCGGCCCCGGCTGCCGCCGCACTGGACCTGAACGGCCTCGAGCAGCGCCTGCGCGATACGCGCGCGATAGGCGTGTTCACCAAGCTGTCCCTCAAAAACCAGGTCGATGACCTGCTCACCGAGTTCCGGACCTATCACAAAGGGCGCACCCCGCCGACGCTGACGCAGCTGCGCCAGCAGTACGAGGTGTTGCTCATGAAGGTCGTCACGCTGCTGCAGGACGGCGATCCGTCGCTGGCCGGGGCCGTCGTCTCCTCGCGCGAGGCGATCTGGGGCGTGCTGACAGATCCGGTAAAGTTCGCCAATATCTGACTGTCCACCCAAGGAGTTCCCATGCTGGCCCGACTGATACTGTTCCCTGCCGCCGCACTGCTCGGCGCGGGCGTCGCCGCCGCCGCCGGCCCCTCACCGGGGCAGGACCTGAAGGCGGCGATCGCGCTGCAGGGCATGCCGTGCGACCAGATCGTGAGCTCAAAGCGCAACGGCGACAGCGATTACACCGCCACCTGCAAAGACGGGAATCGCTACCACGTATTCGTCGACCCGTCGGGGCGCGTGGTGGTCCAGAAGCTCTGAGCTGCGGCCGGCTCAGCGCGCGGGGACGGCCGCGACCGACGGCACGCTGACGCCCCGCAGCAGGAACCAGGCGCCGAGCGGCACCTCGTAGAAGAACATCGGCAGCATGTACATGATGCCGACGTTGGCCGAGAACCACGGCGACAGCATCTCGGCCAGCGAGCCCAGGGCCAGGAGCAGTGAGGCGCCGATGCCCCAGCCGGCCAGGGCGCGCGGCACGTAGCGCGAGCGGTACAGCACGTACGCGAGCACCGCCGAGCCCAGACCGAGGAACACGAACCCGACCCCGAAACCGAGGCCGCGGATCCCAATGAAGAGGCGTGCCAGGCCCTGCAGCTGCTCGCTGTTGAATGCCTGCAGGTAGTCCGCACCGCTCAGCAGGCGCAGGGTCACCAGGCCACTCACCGTCGTCACCGCGAGGATGGCCGCGTCCGCAATGCGCAGCCAGGCGCCGAGCAGCGCCAGAGCCCGGTCGACGCTGCGCAGCAGCCCGTAGAACGCCCAGGCAATGACGACGTCGCTGACGAAGGTCACCACATCGAGGGCGATGCCCAGACGGAACAGCCCCCCGGACTGCGCGAGGTTGGCGGCGGTCGCCGCCGCACTCCCGGGCACAACTATGCGGCCGAGTACGTAGGACTGGGAGAAGATCGACACCGCCATTGCCCCCAGGTAGATGCACCCGGCAACGCGTGCGTAGAACTGCGCGGACCGTTCGCGGATTTCAGTCATCGCTCCTCTCCCGGCGCAGCCGCCGTGTGCAGGTTGGTCGTTGGTATCGGCTGCAGCGCCAGTCTACGTCAGGAGCCCACGCGCGCAGCGGGCGGTCGCGGCACCCCGGGCAGCGCCTCGGCGCAACAGGGGCGTGTCGGCTAGACTGCGCACCGATGAACAGCGCCCCCGCAGCGGCCGCTTCCGGGCACGCAGCCACCGTGCGCGCCACGGCGGTCATCGCCGGCTGCATCGGAGCTGCGTTCTGCGAGGGCTTCGATCTGCAGGCTGCCGGCGTCGCGGCCGCCGGCATCGCCGCTGAATTCCGCCCGACGCCGGAGCAGCTGGGGACGTTCTTCAGCGCCAGCACCCTCGGCCTGTGCGCCGGCGCGGTGCTCGGCGGGCGCCTGTCGGATTCCTTCGGGCGCAAACGCACGCTCATCGGCTCCATCGTCCTGTTCGGCCTGTTCTCGCTCCTCACGGCGGTCTGTCGCGACATCCAGACCCTGTGCTGGGCGCGACTCCTCACCGGCGCCGGGCTCGGCGGCGCCTTTCCGAACCTGCTCGCGCTGGTGATGGAATCCAGCAGCGAGCGGCGACGGCATGCCAACGTCGCCCTCGCTTACAGCGGCATGCCCTTCGGCGGCGCGGTGGCGAGCCTCATCAGCATGCTGAGCGCCAGTGCCCACTGGCGCGTGATCTTCATCGTCGGCGGCGCAGCGCCGCTGTTGCTCGCGCCGCTGCTGCAGCGCCTGCTGCACGAGTCGGCGGAATTCCGCCGCGTCGCCGTAGCGCCTGGCCCGGGAAGCGAGCGGTCGCCGCGCGGCAGGTTCCGCGAAATCCTGCGCGAGGGGCGCGCGCTGCCGAGCCTGCTGCTATGGGTAAGTTCCTTCCTTGAGCTGCTGATGCTGTATCTGATCCTGAGCTGGCTGCCGACCCTGCTGGTGGGCAACGGTTTCAGTAAGGCCGAGGCTGCCTTCGTACAGGTCGCCTTCAACGTCGGTGGCGGCATCGCAGCCCTCGCCATCGGCCAGCTGCTCGAAGGGCGCGCCCGCAACCCGAGCATCCTGGTCGCATTCCTCGCCGTGCCGCTCCTGGTGCTCATGCTGAGTCAGGCGCCGCCGGCACTCGGCGTGGTCACGCTCATCGTGTTCGGCCTAGGCTGCGCGGTGCTGGCGGCACAGGGATTTCTCTACAGCTCCGCGCCGCGCATCTATCCGACGCTCATCCGCGGGGTCGGCGTCGGGGCCGTGGTGGCCTTTGGCCGCGTCGGCTCGATCGTCGGCCCGAAGCTCGGCGGCATGCTCAAGGCTGCCGGACACGGCTCCTCGCAGCTGCTGCTCGACATCCTGCCGCTGGTGATCCTCGGCAGCGTGACCGCCCTCGCCTTTGCCTGGCAGATTGCACGGCGGCCCATCGCGGCCGGAACCCGCTAGCTGCTCGAACTAGTCGACGTTGATGATGACCTTGCCGCGGGCGTGCCCGGTCTCCAGGTAGCGCAGTGCCGCTGCGGTCTCGGCCAGCGGGTAGCGGCGATCGATGACCGGCGTCACCTTGCCGTCCTGCATGAGCTGCGCGAGCACCGCCAGGTCCTCCTTAGTGAGCTCGGCGAGCATCGACTTGAGGCCCTGGCTCACGAACGGTGACAGCAGGGAGGCCTCGATGAACCCGGTCAGCGGGCCGATCCAGTTGCCGTTATTCGGGCCGCCGACGATCACCAGCGCGCCATGCGCGGTGAGCACGCGCCGGTAGTCGAGCAGCCCATGGCTGCCGACCGTGTCGACGATCAGGTCGTAGTGCTGGGCGTCGCGCGTGAAATCCTCGTGCGTGTAGTCGATGACGTGGTCGGCGCCGATGGAACGCACCAGCTCCAGATTGCGCGTGCTGCACACGCCGGTGACCTCGGCGCCGAAGGCCTTGGCGATCTGCACCGCGAAGGTGCCCACGCCACCGGAGGCGCCGTTGATGAGCACCTTCTGACCCGCCTGCAGGTGACCCTTGTCGCGCAGCGCCTGCAGCGCGGTCAGCGCCGCGATCGGCACGGCCGCCGCCTGCTCGAAGCTCATGTTGGCGGGCTTGAGCGCCACGGCACGTGCCTCGCGCACGGCGACGTACTCGCCAAATGCACCGAGCTTGCCGCCGAATACTTCATCGCCGGGCTTGAAGCGCGTGACGTTCCGGCCGACGGCCTCGACCGTGCCGGAAAAATCGACGCCGAGACGCGGATTGTTGGGCCGGCCGAAGCCGGTATCGAACCGCACCAGGTACGGCGTGCCGCGCATGTAATGCCAGTCGAGCGGGTTCAGCGAGGCTGCGTGCACCCGCACCAGCAGCTCATCGTCGGCGGGAGTTGGCTTGGCGAGGGTTTCGAGCTTCAGCACCTCGGGCGGCCCGTAACAGCGGTAGGCGATCGCCCGCATCGCCGCTGTCTTGTCGGCCAGAGCCGGCGCGCTGCCGCAGGGTGCGTCGTGGCTGAGGGTGTAGGCCAGCGAACCCACCGCCACCGCCAGCAGCAGGGCGATGCTGCCAAGGATCTTGCGGCGTAGCGTCATAGTTCTGTTCCCGCGGGCGGCCCGGTAACGGGTCTTCTGCCGCGGAGCGTATGCATCGCAAGCCCGGTAGGCAAGGAGCGCACCCGGGTCCTGCGATCGCAGGTTGGATGGCTGCGGCGAGTCGCGCTGCCCGAGTCGCGCTGCCCGGGCCCCGCCCCGGGTGCGCCCCGGGCAGCGGACTTTGAATTTTTGACGGGGCAACGGATGATGGCCGCCAGGTCACCCAATGCACGCGCCGGTCCGCGAATTCGTCCGTCTGCCGCTGTCGCTCCTCACCCGCCTGAGACTGATCCTGTTCGGGCACGAGGACCTCGCGGGCATCGTCTTCTGGGCGGCGCTCATCGGCATCTGCGGCGCGCTGTCGAGCGTCGCCTTCCGCGAGGGCGTGCACCTGTTCGAGCTGCTGTTCACCGGGCAGTCACAGAGCCTGGTGCACGCGGCCTCCGAGATCGCCTGGTGGCACCGGGCCATCGTGCCGGTGATCGGCGGGGTGCTCGCCGGGCTGGTGCTGCACTTCGCGGCGCGCGTGCTCACCTCCTCGCGCGCGGTCGACTACATGGAAGCGGTGCTGGTCGGCGACGGGCGTATCGGCTTCCGGGTGACACTCGCCAACGCGCTGTCCTCGCTGCTGACCATTTCCTCAGGCGGCTCGATCGGCCGCGAGGGCGCCATGGTGCAGCTGGCAGCGATGCTCGGCTCGCGCCTCGGGCTGCTGGCACGCGCGCCCATTCCGCGGCTGCGACTGATGGTCGCCTGCGGCGGCGCCGCCGGCATCGCCGCGGCGTACAACGCGCCGATCTCGGGCGCATTGTTCGTGGCCGAGATCGTGCTCGGCTCGATCGCCATGGAGAGCTTCGGGCCCCTGATCGTCGCCTCGGTGTGCTCCAGCGCCACGATCCACCAGTTCCTCGGTTACGGTTCCACCTACGACGTTCCGCACGTGCAGTTCCTGTCCAACTGGGAGCTGGTCTTCTATGCGCTGCTCGGGGTGGTGCTCGGGCACCTGGCGCCGCCGTTCCTGGTCCTGCTCGATTTTGCCAAGTCGTGTTTCGCGCGGCTGCGACTGCCGGCGTACTGGCAGCTCGGCATCGGTGGACTGGTGGTCGGAGTCATCTCCATCTTCGTGCCGCAGGTCTGGGGCAACGGCTACAGCGTCGTCGGCAGCATCCTGCACGGCCAGCTGGTCGGGGTGTGGCTGCTGTCGGTGCTCGTCGCCAAGGTCGTCGCGACCTCCGCGACCGTCGGTTCGCGCGCGGTCGGCGGCGTGTTCACGCCGACGCTGTTCATCGGCTGCGCCGTCGGCGCGCTGTTCGGCGGCCTGCTGCACCAGGCGCTGCCGCACTTCACCTCCCAGCCGGCTGCCTACGCGCTCGTCGGCATGGGCGGATTCCTGGCGGCGACCACCCATGCACCGCTCACCTCGATCCTCATGCTGTTCGAGATGACCGCCGACTACCAGATCGTCATGCCGCTGATGCTCACCTGCGTGGTCGCACACTTCACCGCCAAGGTTTACCGCGGCGGCGAATCCATCTATCACGCCTCGCTCACCCAGGCATTCACCGCCCAGGGCGGCGATGACTGGCGGCTGCGCACCATCCAGGCGCTGGTGAAGCCGGTGGCGGTGACCGCGGCGCCGACGCAGTCCCTGCAGGAGCTGTTCGCCGCGCTGCCAGCGCGCCCGGTCGGGCGCGTGTACGTGACCGAGGGCGGCAAGCTCCTTGCCTGGCTCGATCCACGCGAGCTGCTGGCGCAATTCAAGAATCAGCAGCTGGCCCCCGATGCGACCGTCGCCTCGGTGGCACGCCCGGTGGTTTTCGCGCTGACGCCCGACATGCCGTTGTCCGCCGCTCTGGAGGGGTTCCTGCGCGAGCAGGCGACCGTGCTGCCCGTGACACCGGACCAGTGGCGCAATACCCTGCTCGGCGAGGTGTCGCGGCACGACCTGCTGCTCGCGATCCAGGACCGCATGACCTACCCGAAGTAGCGCGACGCACACGGTCGTCGTCCCCGCGGATGAGCGCGCACCGCCACGCCGGTGGGCGGGCAGCGCCATGACGCCGTGCCATTTCTGTCACGCGGCGCGCCGGGAATTTCGGGAAATTCTCCCGCAGCCCATCCGCTAAGCTCCCCGCCAAGAGCGCCGCCCGCTGCGGGCACGCGCCGCGCAACAGGTTTTGCACAGCGAGGGAGGCCGATGAGCTCGAGAGCGGCGGTCGCGACGGCGATCTGGCTGGCGGCCGCAGCGCTGGTGCGCTACGCGCCGGCGCATGCAGCCGACAGCGACGCCACCAGCCCGCCGAACAACGCCGCCGCGGCGCAGGAGCTGCCTCAGGTGACGGTCATCGGCAACGCGCCGCTGCCGGGGCTGGGGCTGCCGCTGAATCAGGTACCGTCCAACGTGCAGACCGCCGACAGCGCGGACCTGAAGCGTGCCCAGTCCACCGATGTCGCCGACTATCTGAATCGCAAGTTCAGCGGCGTCAACGTCAGCGAGAGCGCCGACAATCCGTTCCAGCTCGACATCAACTACCACGGCTTCACGGCCTCGCCGCTGCTGGGCACGCCCGAGGGCGTCTCGGTGTACGTCGACGGCGTGCGCATCAACGAGTCCTTCGGCGACACCGTGAACTGGGACCTGATCCCCGAATCAGCGGTATCCACGGTGTCACTCATCTCCGGTTCCAACCCCGTGTTCGGACTCAACACCCTCGGCGGCGCGCTATCGCTGCAGACCAAGAGCGGGCACGACAATCCGGGCACCCAGTTCGAGGCCTACGGCGGCTCGTTCGGACGGCGGGCCTTCGAGGCGGAAACCGGCGGCGAGCGCGGCGCATTCGACTACTTCGCGACCGTCAATTACTTCGACGAGACCGGCTTGCGCGACATGTCCTCGTCACGGTTGTGGCAGGCGTTCGGCAAAGTCGGCTGGCAGACCGAGAAGACCGATCTCGATCTCAGCTACACCTACGCCGACACCAGCCTGTTCGGCAACGGGGCGCTGCCGCAGAGCATGCTGGCGTACCGCCGCGAGCAGAGCTATACGCCCGACTTCACGCACAACGTGCTGCACTTCGTCAACCTCACCGGCTCGCAGTTCCTGTCCGAGCACCTGCTGCTGACCGGCAACGCCTACTACCGCCGCCTGATGACCGGCAGCAGCAACGTCAGCAACAACGACAACTATCTCAGCGAGAACTACCCGGGACCGCCGGTCGACTGCGATGCAACGCCGTCCGACCGTGCCGCGCTGGCCTACTGCGCCCAGGCCGCGACCCAACTCTCGGGGCTGCGTCAGCGCACCGCCGGCCTCGGTCTGCAGCTGACCGACGCCGCCGACCTGTTCGGCCGCAAGAACCAGGGGATCCTCGGCGTCGACTACAGCGACTCGCACGACACCTTCGACCAGACTTTCCAGTACGGCGCCTTCGCGCCCGACCGCACGCTCGTGTTCCAGCCGAGCCCCTTCAACAACGAGACCGTCATCTCGCTGCGCGGCACCAACCGGATCCTCGGCGCATACCTGACCGATACCTGGTCGCCGAGCGAGCTGCTGCACGTCACGGCCTCGGCACGCTACAACCGCAACACCGAGACCCTCGACGGCTACAGCATCGACACCGACGTCGGCGATTTCGGCTCCGGCTTCGATGCGGCCTCACCGCTCACCGGAGACCACACCTTCAGCCGCCTGAATCCGGCCATCGGCTTCACGGTCACGCCGCGCGACACCCTCACCTACTATGCAAACTACAACGAGGCCAGCCGTGCCCCGACTGTAGTCGAGCTCGGCTGCGCCAATCCCGCACAACCCTGCGGGCTGCCCAACGACTTCGCCAGCGACCCGGCGCTCAAGCAGGTGGTGGCACGCACCTTCGAGGTCGGCGCGCGCGGCAATTTCTCAGGCCAATGGCTGCACTGGAGCGCCGACCTGTTCCGCACCGTGAACCGGGATGACATCCAGTTCATAGCCACGACCACCAATTCCGGCTACTTCGACAACGTCGGCACCACGCGCCGCGAGGGACTCGACCTGGCACTCGGTGGCCAGGCCGGCGGGCTGCGCTGGAACCTCAGCTATAGCCTCGTCGACGCCGCATTCCAGTCGGCCTTCGAGGTGAGCGCCGAATCCAACAGCAGCGCCGACGGCGACGGCAACATCCTGGTGCGCCCGGGCGACCGCCTGCCACTCGTGCCGCGCCACACCGGCAAGCTGGCGCTCGACTACCAGCTGACGCCGGCGCTCGATCTCGGCGGCACGTTTTCGGTTACTTCCGGCTCATACCTGCACGGCAACGAGAACAACGCCAACCAGGCCGGCACCACCAACGCCGCAGGCGACTTCATCGCCGGCAGCGGCTGGATCGGCGGCTACGCGCTGCTCAACATCCAGGGCACCTACCGCTTCACTCCGCACTTCGAGGTGTTCGCACGCCTCGTCAACCTGCTGGACCGGCAATATGCGACGGCCGGATTCCTCACCACCAGCACCTTCACCGCGAGCGGTGTGTTCCTGACTCACCCGGACGACTGGGCCAACGAGAATGCCGTCTCGCCGGGCGCGCCGTTCGGCATCTGGGCCGGGGTACGGGTACACCTCGACTAGATTGCAGGACTGGCGGCGCGCGCGCTGCCGGCCGCGACGCCGTCGCGGCGCGCGGCGAAGAACGCGACGATCAGACCAAACAACAGCATGGCGGCCATATTGGGAAGAAATTTAGCCAGGTTGAACGGTGGCACCACGTGCCAGGCCGACAGGGGGAGCACGACGTAGTTCATGACGAAATACACGACCACGCCGAAGGCGAGGCCCCAGGGCACCCAGTGCCGCGTCAGCAGCGTCAGCCGAGTGGATGCAAGCACGTAGACTGCAGCGATGATGACACCCATCAGCTCCTGCAGGAGCAGGCCGAGCAGCGCAGTCCCGGTGCCGCCCGCCAGCGCCTCCTTGCCAAGCAGTCCACCTGCGATCACGTGCAGGATGTAAGGGATGCCGCGCCCGCTGATCAGGCACGCGGCGCCGATGTCGATGGTGCCGGCGACGAGACCACCCCAGAGGATGGCGGTGAGCAGTGCGCGTGAGTTGGCGTTCATGGGGCCTCAGTTGATGCCGAGTTGACGCGCCACGAGGATCAGCTGCAGGGCACTGGTGGCGCCGAGTTTGTTCTTGATGACGGACTGATGGTTGGCGACGGTCTTGCTGCTCACTCCGAGGCGTGCGCCGATCTCGGCGAGCTCGTAGCCACTGGTCAGCAGGCGCAGGATTTCGTGCTCGCGGCTAGAGAGCGAGGCCACCACTCCGCCGCCGCCCGTGCCGGATAGCGCCATGGCCTGCGCCACGTCTGGACTCACGTAGCGGCGCCCGGCGGCGACCGCGCGCACCGCCTCGACCAGCAGCTCCGGCGCACTCGACTTGCTCAGATAGCCAAGCGCGCCGGCCTCGAAGGCGCGCGAGGCGTAAATGGCATCCTGATACATGCTGAACATGAGGATGCGCACCGCGTTGCGGCGGGCGATCAGCCGCCGCGCGGTCTCGATGCCGCTCACCCCCGGCAGTGCGATGTCCAGCACGACCACGTCCGGCTGGCAGCGCCGCTCGCACTCCATCGCCTCGTGCGCGCTGGCCGCCTCCGCCACCACCTGCATGGCGGGATCGCGTGCCAGCAGGCGGCCGTAGCCCTGCCGCACGACCGCGTGATCGTCGACCAGCAGCACCGAGATCGGGACAGCCGGCGTGGACGCGGCGCTCATGCGGCCGTCCCGAGCGGAATGAGCGCCCGCAGCGCGAGGCCGCCGGCCCGCGAGCGCTGCAGCTGCAGCGAGCCGCCGACCGCCTCGACGCGCTCGCGCATGCCGACCAGACCGAGCCCGAGCCCGGTGCGACCCGGGTCCATGCCCACGCCGTCATCCTCGATCGCCGCGACGATGGCCGCGCCGGGCTGCGGCGCGCCGTGCGGCTCGCTACCGATGCGGATGGCGACGTGCGTCGCCTGCGAATGGCGCGCGACGTTGGTCAGGCCCTCCTGCACCAGGCGATACAGCGTCAGGCGCCGCATCTCGTCGAGCTCCTCGAGCGGCGCGTTCACGGACAGCTCGAGCGCCAGCCGTGGCAGGCGACGGCGCCACTCGGCAACGCAATGTTCGAGCGCCGCGGCCAGGCCCAGCTCGTCGAGGCCCACAGGCCGCAGCTGGCGGATCAGGCCGACCACCACGGTCTGCACGCGATCCAGTCCGCTGACGATCTCCGCGGCGGCGCGCGCCAGGGGCGCCTCGAGCGTGCCGCAGCGGTCGCGCACGCCGACGGCGTCGATCTTCATCGCGTTGAGGTGTTGGCCGAGCTCGTCGTGCAGGTCGCGCGCCAGCGCGCGCCGCTCGGCCTCCTGGATTTCGAGGTACTGGCGCGCCAGGCGGCGGTTGGCGGCGAGCGCACGGCGCAGCTCCTGTTCGGCGCGCTGCCGCTGGCTGAGTTCGCGGCACGCCTCGCGATAGCGGCGCGCTGCGAACCACGCCATACATACCGCGATCACCAGCAAGATGGCGGGCAGCTCGTCGAGCTGAAAGCGCTCGAGGGGCTGCGACCAGCGCAGCAGCGCTTCGCTGACGTTGAGTCGGGCACAGACCGTCACGGCGACGGCCGAGATCGCGAGGACCAGCACGAGATCGCGGCGCCAAGCGACGGAGGAAGGCAGGGCCGGCGTCGGCCGGCCGGTCGGGGACTCGCTCATGCCCCTTCTATAACGGATTCCGGGCACAGCGAACAGCCTCGCCGCGCGCCACCCGCCGCAGCCGCGCGTCG
>Ga0134126_10011997_pt1 | contig 10939 bp, 6 predicted proteins | sample KB31752_FD_96881 | JGI IMG/M metagenome (GOLD analysis project Ga0134126, IMG submission 96881) | Terrestrial soil microbial communities with excess Nitrogen fertilizer from Kellogg Biological Station, Michigan, USA - KB3-175-2 | ecosystem: Environmental > Terrestrial > Soil > Unclassified ...
CACTGCTAAAAGGCCAGTCACTTGGCTCTTCACACAAACCGGCCTTTACGGGATTATTCTCGATGTATTCGATCGTTTTGTAGAAGTGTTTTTCGTTTCTTGTGTACCTATCAAAATAATCGTCAATCCAGAGTTTGCCTGTGCGCCTGAGTATTTTATTCGCCTCGTGCGCCGTGTATGACTTGTGTGAGTGAAGAAGATCCTCCAGCTCGTAGTCCTCAAACCGCGTCATTAAGTAATGCACATGATTTGGCATCACAACCCACGCAAAGAGCCGGTATCGTAAGCCGTCGAACTTCAGCAGAGAATTCTGCACCATACTGGCGACTTGCGGATTCTTGAGAACGCATTGCCCGTATCCCTGATCTAGATATTTTTCCACGCGACGCATTAGGAGAAGTGTTTGCTGTTCGTCTTGAACCAGCTTTAGTTCATTCTGCCAACTTAAGATGACTTTGCGTGGCATTGAGTCAGCGAGGTGGAATGTAATAAATTGCGGGATCGCTATGCCGTCGAAGTGCGGGAGGTAACCCCGACTACGCCAGCCGGCAGCGCGAAGCTCATCCTGATGAGGGTCATTAATCAGTGACATGAGAAATGATCTTAGCTAGGGTGCGAGGGGAATACACGGACAGATCTCGAGAGGCAAGTTTGACTGGTTGCAAGGATTCTTGTTCGCGCTTCGCGCTCATTGCGGGCGGGGCGCCCGCGGTCCCAGCAGTTCGCTTGAGTGGTTCGAACTAGCAACTGAGGCGGGGGAGCGTTGCGGGCGGGACGCCCGCGGTCCCAGCAGTTCGCTTGAGTGGTTCCGAGTAGAACCGTGGCAACGCCATCTTTGCGGGCGGGACGCCCGCGGTTCCGGCAGTTCGCTTGAGTGGTTTCGATTAAAGCTAAGGCAGCGCTGGCTAGCTGAGGACGAAGACCGCACGTTCGATCAGGTGATGAACTCTGGTGAGCAGGTGGGGATTCGTAGCCGCGATTACAAAGCCGATGAAGAGCATACTTGCAGGAGCCCAGACGATTAGCCTCGGTAAGATGTCATAGCGAGAACCTTTGCGTTCGGCAGTGGCGAGGGCGATGAGCCGGCGCACACGCGATTTGATACCTTTCGTTTCCTCATCGCCGAGCAGGAAAACACCGGCCGGCATGGTGGGCCGCCCACCCAGAGGAATGATCCTCGCAATCTTGACCAGCGCGGACGCCAGATCGAGTGCTACTCCGTTACCTTGCCTGGCAGCATTTTCATCCGCAGCTTCTTCTGATGCCTCCGACCACGATCGGTCGAGTAAACGCCCGCAGGGAATAATCAGCAGCGCATCGCGACATGCTTGCAGCAAGCCACGCTTCAGGTTATCGCGCGCTGTCAAATGACCGTTCTCGTGTGCAACTGCGGCTGAGATCTCTTCAGGCGTCAGCACCTGGAGAACCTGGCTCGCAATAAAAAGTCGCGGACGCAAGAAACCTACAATTCCAATCAGCGGAAAAGCGTGATTAATCTCATAGGATCTAATGTCGATGCCGGGAATCTTGATGGGCTTGCCCTGCCGCAGCCAATCGGAGGTAAGGTTGGCCGTAGCTCGATGCGTGCCAATGCCGCGGTAGACGGAGACCGCTATGCCGGTAGCCGAGAAGATCGCCAGTAAACCAAGTTTGAAGCTAACGGTTTCCGCCGCATGTCGTGGTTCATAGGCGAGATACGATGGCACCAGCAGCAACGAAACAGTCAGGAAAGCGAGAACCGGAGGAAGAATACGCAGCGAGAAAAGCAATCGGGCGCGCGCCGCCGCTGTCCAGTTATCCGTCGCTCGACCGAGTAGTCGCCAGAGACCGGCAATGGCAAACGTTGCCAGGCTATTAAAAGTAAGCAACGCCGCGAGCAACAATGAGAGGCCAAGGAGTTCGAACATTGATTAGCGACCTTGTTTCAACTCTCTACGCTTTTCCTTAATCAGGCGATCGAGCTCGTCAAGCAACTCGCGATCTCTCTCGCTGACTGTGTCGACGATACACGCCAGCACCGGCCGCACTTCATCTGCGCCGTGGCCGAGGAGACCTTCGATGACGTCTTCCCTAATTCCCTGTTCAAGTTCATCAGGTGAAACGGCTGCCAGGTAGAAAAACGCACGCCCATCTTTACGTCGCGTGAGCAGCTTCTTCTTGAAGAGACGATCCAGCGTGGTCATCAGCGTCGTGTAGGCGATTTTTTCATCGAACGCGAGATAAATATCGCGCACGCTGGCCTCCTGTCGACGCCAAACCTCCTTGAGAACGTTCTGCTCGAGTTTGCCCAGCGCTTCGGAAACCACCTCCCGAGGTCGCTTAAAGCCTCGCAAAAAAAATCTTGATGTCTTCATAGTTGCGCATTGTTGTGCATCCGCGCCTGAACTGTCAATCCGAAATCGGCCGAACTGGCGACCCTGAAAAATCAGAATTTGGCCGCAGATTAACGCGGAATAACGCGGATCAGAACCGGAAGGACTAATCCGCGGAGAAAGTGACGCAGGGCGCCATTTTCTTGTTCCCGGTCTCCCCTGACGATCTGCGCTGATCCGCGTTAATCCGCGGCGAAATATTCTTCGCCTCCGTTTCGCCTGCGCGAAGAATCAGGGTATCATTCAAGGTTTACGAACGGCCTCAAACTTCTGTCTATCTGGCCGTCGGAATATTTAGAACATGCCTGAAGAAGCAATCGAAGTTCGGGGAGCCAGGGTCAACAACCTGAAGAATATCTCCTTCTCAATCCCGATTAACCAGTTGACTGTGGTTACCGGGGTTAGCGGGTCCGGCAAATCTTCACTCGCCTTCGACACTATCTACGCTGAAGGACAGCGCCGCTACGTTGAGTCGCTATCCGCATACGCGCGACAGTTTCTCGAGCGTATGGACAAGCCCGATGTGGACGAGGTACGCGGGATTGCCCCGGCCATCGCGATTCGTCAAAAAAACTCGACGCGAAATCCACGTTCGACAGTGGGCACGCAAACGGAAGTGTTTGACTACCTTCGCTTGCTCTACGCTCGAGTGGGAATAACTTACTGCCGCGTTTGCGGCCGCGAGGTCTACAAAGATTCCCCGGAGTCGGTAGCAGATGAAATCCTACGGACGCTTCCTGAGGGTGTGCGCTTCTACGTCTTGTTTCCGGCGCAGGCCGGCTTGGCCGAAACTCAAAAGAACGGTGACACGGAGAAGACTCGGAAGAAGTCGCCGCGTGGCCGCGTGGCCGCGTCTCAGCGGTCGTCCACTACTCCGCGCCAATCAATCACCGCTCACGTCATGAGCCTGATGCAACGCGGCTTCACTCGTTTGTACTTCGCCGGCCAAACCATCGATCTTCATTCGCCTGACGATTACAAGCTCGACAATTTCGCTGATGTCTTCGTGATGGTTGATCGTCTTGTCGCTCAACCTGAGATTCGGCAACGGCTGGTAGATTCACTGGAAATTTGTTTTCAGGAAGGACATGGCACGGCAAACATTGAAACTGCCGAAGCCGAGCCGACGCGTCTAAAGTTTTCCGATCGGTTTGAGTGCAAGTATGACGGCACAGTTTACGCCCAGCCCGAGCCGCGTCTGTTCAGCTTCAACAATCCCTACGGCGCTTGCCCGACCTGTCAGGGCTTTGGCAACACCATCGGACTCGATCTCGATCTCGTAATTCCCAATCCCGGGCTAAGTTTGAAAGACGGGGCGATTGAGCCCTGGACCAAACCGCAACACGAGTGGGCGTTGGACGAGCTGAAGCAGTTTTGCAAGTCGGAAAAAATCTCCATGACCGTTCCCTTTGCACAACTCTCGCGGGTCGAACAGCGCGCGATAGTTGAAGGCCGGAAAGACTGGGGTGGTGTGCGCGGCTTCTTCGACTGGCTCGAAACCAAAAAATACAAACTCCACGTGCGTGTCTTTCTTTCAAAGTATCGCGGCTACACGCTGTGTCCGGATTGCGGCGGCGGACGACTAAGGCAAGAAGCACGCGACGTGAAGGTTGGGGGCGCAACGTTGCCTGACGTCTGCGCTCTGTCGATCAAGGATGGCGCCGTCTTTTTCGACTCGCTGCAACTTTCCACGGAACAGGGCGCGATCGCCGAGCGGATCCTGTTTGAGATTCGACGCCGCTTGCGATTCCTGGTTGAAGTAGGCCTGGATTATTTGACCTTGGATCGTCTTGCTTCCACGCTTTCAGGAGGTGAAGCACAACGAATTCAGTTGGCGACGAACCTGGGTTCTTCGCTCGTTGGCGCACTCTACGTGCTTGATGAGCCTTCGATCGGTCTACACCCCCGCGATAACGACCGTCTCATTGCTCTGCTGCACAACCTGCGCGACATCGGAAACACCGTGCTGGTCGTAGAACATGATGAGGACATGATCCGTTCCGCCGATCACATTCTCGATATCGGGCCTTCGGCAGGCGAACTTGGTGGTCGCGTAATCTACGAAGGCGACTTCAAGGGATTGATGCTTGACGAGAGTTCACTGACCGCGCGTTATCTGCGCGGGGAAGCCGAAATCAAAGAGCCGAAGCAACGTCGCGCGGCCCAGGCGAGACGACTGGCGTTGCGTGGCGCTTCCGAGCACAACTTGAAATCGATCGACGTCGAATTTCCGCTGGACATGCTGGTGTGCGTAACCGGTGTTAGCGGTTCGGGCAAATCGACGCTGATTCACAACTGCATCTACGCGGGACTGAAAAAGCAACGGGGAGACTGGCAGGGACATGTCGGGGCCTTTTCGAGGTTGGACGGCGGCGAACTGATTGACGATGTAATTCTGGTTGATCAGTCTCCCATCGGACGGACGCCGCGTTCAAATCCAGTCACCTACATCAAGGTTTACGACGGCATCCGCGAAGTGTTTTCCGCCACTCGCGAAGCGCAGGCGCACGGTTTTGATCCGTCTCACTTTTCTTTCAACCTGCCGGGCGGGCGTTGCGACGTGTGCCAGGGTGATGGCACGGTGACGGTGGAAATGCAATTTCTCGCCGACGTCGAACTCGTTTGCGAGGAGTGCAAGGGAACCCGTTTCAAGCAACAGATTCTCGACGTGCGTTATCGCGGCAAGAACGTGCACGAAGTTTTGAATATGACGGTACGCGAGGCGATAACTTTCTTTCGCGAAGTGCCTAAGATAACTAACCGGTTGAAAGTGCTCGACGAGGTTGGACTCGGTTACTTACGTCTGGGCCAGTCTGCCACCACCCTTTCCGGCGGCGAGGCGCAAAGAATCAAACTTGCAGCGCAACTGTCGAAACGAACTGGCGTCAGGACGCTCTACATCTTCGACGAGCCGACCACTGGGCTGCACTTCGACGATATCAACAAACTACTGGCGGCGTTTCGAGCGTTGATTGCCGCCGGCGGTTCGCTGCTGGTGATCGAACACAACCTCGACGTGATCAAGACCGCGGACTATGTCATTGATTTGGGACCCGAAGGAGGCGACGCCGGCGGAAACGTCGTAGCGACCGGGACACCCGAAGCGATCATGAAAGCGAAGGGGTCTCACACCGGCCGCTACTTGAAGACGCATCTCGCAAAATCAAACGGACATACGCATTAAAGTAACCCGTCACAAGGGTGTTTCCAAGTTCGACTGGCTTAGCCGCCTTCGACAGGCATAGCTGCTGCAACTGCGTAGAACTACTCAGCTAATATGGCCAACCTATGGAGGATACTGAAAAAATTAAGCACGATAATCAAGCAAAGCTTCGCATCCCATTGAAGCGTCGCCTGGTTTACGTTGCGATCCTCTATCTTGGTTTTCTGGCGCTACTCGCTGCCGTTGAGATCGGCACGCGGCTGACGCTGCCACACATCTCCAGCCTCAGTCTGTTCGTGGTCACAATGCAGCAACGGGCTCAGGTCGCTGACGAAAAGCAGTCGGTGATTTTCGAAGGCGATCCGCTGCTCCTTTGGCGACTAAAGCCCAATCTCGATCACGCGGTCTGGGACTTCACTGTCCTTTCGACTAATGCCCAACATCTTCGTTCCGAGCATGTCGGCGAAACGATCGGAGCAAAGCAGCCGGGCACGACTCGCATCGTTTGTCTCGGCGACTCCGTCACGTTTGGGTTTCGCGTACCGGTAGTCTGGCCGGAGAGACCGACGGAATATGATCCGGGCTGGCTTCCCTTCCCGATGCTGCTCGAGAAAGAGCTGCGTGCGGCCAATCCTGATCACAAGATTGAAGTAGTCACCATGGCCGTACCTGGTTACACGAGTCATCAGGGACTCGCCTGGTTGCAACGCGACATCGACGAGTTGCAGCCGGATCTGCTGATTGCGAGTTTTGGTTGGAACGACGCCAGCTTCAGCGACGTGCCCGATCGCGAGGCCATCAGGACAAGCTGGTATGCGGTTGCGGTGCGCTGGTTGATCGATCACAGCCAGGCGTTTGCTCATGCGACCCACTGGCTCCGAGCGAAGGAAGCGAAGGCACGACAACAGAAACAAACAGGGCAACCTGTTGTGCGTCCAGCAGCGCGCGTGTCGCAACAGGAATACCTCAACAACATGATCGCGATCGAGGATTTGGCCCGCCAGCGCGGCGCCTCAGTGATTGTGGTGGCGGCGCCTTATCGCGATAACGATCCGAATGCGCCCGAGGCTGATCTGATGTTGCAATACCGCGTCGCCCTGGGGACAACGATGCGACAACGCGGAGTTCCTTTTGTTGAACTCCGAGAGTTGACGCCGGAAGCATATCCCTCAAACGAGGGCTGGTTCGGCGAGCGCATCCATCCGAACCACATGGGACACCGGCTGATGGCTGCGGAGTTGTTGAAGGTGATAAGTGCCAGGCGAATGCTTGGAGATTTAAAGACGCCTGAGCTCGTACCGTAGTTTGGAGTGCGGTGACCTGTCACCGCTTTGGTCCGTCGCGACCTGGCGCGACCGCGTTAGCAAGAGTCCAGCTCCGGATCTCGGCGTCAAGCCGCCGAGGGCGAAAGCGGTGACAGGTCACCGCACTCCAAATTCAGCTTCGCAGGCTCGTTGATTGCTTCATGCGGTATATTGTGCGCGGAGGAACTTACTGATGAGTTTGAAACAACGGGTGATTTCTGATCTAACTGCGTCGATGAAAGCGCAGGACGCGCCGCGCACTTCAACGCTGAGAATGGTGAAGGCGGCGGTGATGAACCGCGAGATCGAGAAAGGCGGCGAGATGGACGACGAGGAGATGATGAAGCTGCTGCGCTCGCTGGTCAAACAACGTCGCGATTCAGTTGAGCAGTATGAGAAGGGCGGGCGAGCAGACCTCGCCGACAAGGAAAAAAGTGAGATCGATGTTATCGAAGCTTACTTGCCGCAAGCCGCTTCAAGCGAAGCAATCGAACAGGCGATCGACGCCGCGCTAGCTGAAACCGGCGCCACCTCAATGAAAGAAATGGGGAAGGTAATGAAAGCCACCCAGGCGGCACTCGCAGGCAAGAATGCCGACGGCCGTCTGGTGAGCGAGTTAGTGAAAGCAAAACTCGGCGGGTGAAAAACTCACGCCTGTTCAAGTGCATAAGAGCGGGGCAAGCCTTCCCAACCCTGAGACTCCTCGACTGCTCGATTCCTGGCACGTTGAAAGCCTCTCCTGGTTAAGATCATACTCAACGGCAATCATCTCCGGGTTGGGAAGGCGGGCTTGCCCCCGCTCTTGGCCGACTACTTATAAGTGATCGCAATCTCCGGCTTGTTGCCCACTGGAGTGAGGTCGCTATTGAACACCTCGGCACCGTCTGACCTTCTGATAATGATCTTGGTTATGTGTTTGCCGCTCTGCTTGTGCTTGTACTTACCGGTGTTGTCGTTCGTACCCAGGCAATCAGTATTGTGATTCTTGCCGCACTGGATCTCCAAAGAGCCGCCTTTAATGACGATATCATCGTCGGCTGGGGCGCGCTGAGCGGGACGATTTGCCAGTGCAAAAACACCAAGGGCCAGCACGCTAAAAGCTGCGAGCGCGATTATCAGGAAACGTAAGTGACGCATAGTTTTTCTCTCCTTCTGGGGGTGGAGTCAGCCCGGAGGGCTGCTAGAAAGTAGCCGGTGGTTGAAGCGAAGCGAAAACCACCGGAACAAGTCGATAAAGTTGCACCCCGAAGGGGTGCGAGAAGCTCAAGAGAATCTGCTAACGGCTCTAATCTGGCACCCCTGTTGGGGTGCAATCTTCTGCCTGCTCAACCGGTGGTCTTCGCTTCGCTGCGACCACCGGCTACTTTCTCTCAACCCTTCGGGTTGTTCCGGCCTACTGGGAAACGGTAAGTTGCTCGAGTTGTTTACGAAATCGTTGAACATCAGGACGGCTGAGGTACGACTTGTAATCTTCACTACCCCAGCGTTGTTCGAGTTTGGCCAACGTGTCCTGGGCACGCACAGCATACTCGCGAGCCTTCGTTTTGTCGCCTGAGTTTTCGCTCGCCTGCGCGGCAATCAAAAGGGCCTGCCATTCAGATTCGATCTGGCCCAGCCTGGCGAACACTTCCTGCGCCTGCAGCGCGTTGGTTAATGCCGCTCTGGAATCGCCTGCCATTAACAGTACGGCGGCGTAGGCCGATTGAGCTGATGCCAGTTGCGCTGGATCGTTTAGTTGTCTGGCTAGATCTACGGCTGCGCTGGTCGTCTGTTTTCCCGCCGCTTTGGCCCCGCCGTAGCCTTCGGCCAATCCGATTACAGCCTTCGCACTGGCTACGCGCCCTTTAAACTCGGTTCCTGCTGTTTCGATAGCGTTCTCGGCTGTGGCTTTGGCATTCGGAAAGTTGTCCTGCATCAGCGCAATCTCTGCGAGCGCGAGCTGGGTTTCAACTGAGAGTCGCTTCAACTCATTTCCGGGCTTGTTGGCGATAGCCGTAGCTTGATCCAGAAGCGCTTTGGCCTCATCAAACTTGCCAATACGCCCGAGCACTTCACCGCGACTCGCCAGGTTGTAACCCATGCTTCGTGGTATTCCCTGGGAGCTATAGATCGAATAGGCCTGATTCAAATGATCGAGTGCCTCAGGAAACTTTTCTTCGCGAATCAGCGCCGAGCCGCGTTCCGCATGCGCCCGCGCAATCAGCGACTGGTCATTAGATTCCTGCGCCAGACGCAACAGCTCTTCATGCCCCTTGTCAGCGGCGGCATAGTCGCCCTTTTGCAGGTTTGCACGACCGAGCAAGGCGAGACATGAAATTGTTTCTGATCGATAACCGCCCTGCTGATAAAACGCCAAGGCCGGCTCGAGAAATTGCACTGCTTCGTCAGGCCTGTCCTGCTGTTGGCGAAGACTGGCCATCGCCACCCGCGCGCGCGCCTCGTTCCGTCGAGCCTTGGAGCGCACTGCCGCTGCCAGTGCCTGCTCGAGGTAGTTTTCAGCCTCGGCTTGTTTTCCGCGAACTAAAAACGAGTTGCCCAGGTCAATCAACCCGCGAGTGCTGAGATTCTCCATCCCACTCTTCTGCGCCAACTCAATAGCTTGCTGGGCATACTCAGTTGAGCGTGCGGTTTCACCTTCATCAAAAGCGACACTGCACAACTGCAACAGCGTCTTAATCGTCTGCGACTTGTTGTCGTTGGCCTTGGCAAGGTTCAGCGCCTGCTCTAATTCCGTTTTAGCCTGGGGCAGGTTGTTACGTTTGTTGAAAAGGAAGCCGCGTTGAAAGGCCACTTCCGCGCGTCCTTCCAAATTCCCGAGCGCCTGGTAGATCGACTCCGCTTGTTTGAACGACTCCAGCGCCTGATCGAGTTCGCCTTTTTGTCCGTAGACAATTCCCAGGTGCAGATAGGCGGTGGCGTATTGCGAGTTTCGACTGCTGGCTTCTTTGTAACTCTCGATGGCGGCCTTGACGTCGTTGTTGTTCTCGTAGGCACGTCCAAGATCTACCAGCACATAAGCCTTATCCGCGTCAGGGACTGCCTGAACAATTTGCTTGTACAGTTCGACCGCTTTAGCGGAATCCTGGCGGGCCGTTGCTGTAATCGCATCCAGATACAAGGCGTCGACTTTTGGCAACGTCGCACGATCAGCAGCATTCACTCGCAGCAGTTCATCCTTCGCCTGATCAACGTAATCCAGCTCCACCAGCGCCTCAGCTAAACGCGCGTGGGCCAACATATAGTTGTCGTCAGCCGAGATCGCCCGTTGCAGCGCCTGGCTGGCCTGATAAAAAGCGCCATCTCTGAGAGCCGCGGTTCCAACCGTGTACCAACGCTGCGCTTCGGCCGCGGGCGTATAAGGCTTCGGACGCAGGAGCACGAAGAGCCCGCCTAACACCACGATCAAAATGCCGACGGCGATCAGAATGTGGGCGATGGGGATCCGTGGCCGCTGCAGAATTTGAGACAGGTTACTAAGCGTTCCGGTCGGACTTCCCAGAGCTGAGCCCGTGCTGCGCCGGATTAGGGTTTGCCCTGACTTCTGCTCCAGCTGAGCCTTGACGGAGTTAAGGTCACTGATCAGTTCTTTTGCAGACTGGTAGCGCTTGTCTGGTTTTTTTGACAGCGCTTTCAAAGTAATAAAGTCGAGTTCTCGCGGGATTAGGCTGTTGAGTTTTGAGGGCGGCTTTGGTTCGACGTGTAGAACGTTAGCCGCGATCTCAATAAAACTATTTCCTGCAAACGGAGTCCGACCGGTGATGGATTCGTAGAGCAGTGTGCCGACGGCGAATAGATCGCTGCGCCCGTCAACCGCGTCGCCCGTAGCTTGCTCCGGTGAAAGATATGCGGGCGTGCCCAGGACAACACCGCTGCGAGTTTCCGTGGAAAGCAGCGTGCGCGCTTCGGGCGCCGCGCTCGCCACCGGATCTTTGTTCAATTGCTTGGCGAGTCCGAAGTCAAGCACCTTCACCTGCCCCTTGTCGTCAATCATGATGTTCGAAGGCTTGATGTCGCGGTGAATAACACCGCGCGCGTGGGCTTCGACCAGGGCTGTGGCTATATCACTGACGATCGATACGGCGCGCTGAAGATTGAGTTCC
>Ga0134126_10011998_pt1 | contig 10939 bp, 7 predicted proteins | sample KB31752_FD_96881 | JGI IMG/M metagenome (GOLD analysis project Ga0134126, IMG submission 96881) | Terrestrial soil microbial communities with excess Nitrogen fertilizer from Kellogg Biological Station, Michigan, USA - KB3-175-2 | ecosystem: Environmental > Terrestrial > Soil > Unclassified ...
CCACCCGCGCCAGCTCCTGCGGCAGCCGCAGCAGCTCTTCCGGAAGCAGGGACTCCCACAACGCGGGCCGATCGCCTACGGTACGAAACATGATGACCTCGATCCCTTCCAGCACAAGGGGTCGAGGTCATCTTCGCTCGCCAGCCTCAATCAGTCACGCGTCACGCGGGTTTTTCAGGTCGAAGTAGTTAGGCGTCCGCGAGGGACTTGCCGGCGGCCGCCGCAGCGGCGTGGGCGGCGTCCTTGAACTGGGCGGCCAAGTCCTTGAAGCCGTCCAGCGCCGGGTTCACGCCGACCAGGGTGAACTCGCGCTCGACGATGGTCAGGTCCGCCTTCCAGACGTCGCCGAGTATCCGGCGCAGGTAGTCGGTGGAGTGGTCCCAGCCCTCGCGCGGGGTGCCGGGGCCGTAGGCACCGCCGCGCACGACGACGAGAACGACCGGCTTGCCCTCGAGCAGGGGCTCGTCCGCGCTCTTCGCGCCCGCCATGACCACGTCGATCCACGCCTTGACGTGCTGCGGGATGCCGAAGTTGTACAGCGGGACGGCGAACAGCGCGGCGTCGGCGGAGCGCAGTTCTTCGGCCTGCGCCGCGGCCAGGGCCAGGGCGGCGCGCTGCTCCTCGGTGCGGGCCGCCTCCGGGGTCCAGGAGGCGGCGACCGCGCCGGTCCATGCGGTAGCCGGCAGCGGCTCGGTGCCCAGGTTCTTGCGGACGATCGGGCCGCCGGGGTTCGTGGCCTGCCACTCGGCCTCGACGATGTCCGCGATGGTGCGGCTCGAGGAGTTGGCCGGGTTGATGCTGGCGTCGAGGCGGAACAGGGTCATGGAGGGTTCCTCCCAGGTGAGGCACGGGGTGGCCGGGCCTAAACAACAGTTCTTGGATCAGATGATCCGAGGCGAGAATATCCGATCAAAGAATATATTGTCACGCGGGTACCCTGTGAGTGTGAGTACAGCGGGACAAACGGCGCGGACGTCCCAAGCCGCCGATGAATACGGGCAGGAGCCCGTCTGCACCGAGCCGATGGACGCCGACCGCCCGGACCTGACGTGGCTGCTGCACCGGGCCGCGCAGCACATGCGGATCGCATTCGACGAGGCTGCAAAGGCGCATGGCCTGTCCGGCGCGCGCGACTGGCTGGTGCTGTCCGCGCTCAGCACCGGGCCCCGGCAGACGCAGCTAGCGCTAGCGCACTCGCTCGGGGTTGACAAGACCACGATGACCTCGCTGCTTGACCGCCTGGAGGCGCGCGGGCTCATCACCCGCTCCACCGACAGCCATGACCGGCGGGCCCGCATCCCGGAGCTCACCGAGGATGGCCGCAAGGTCCAGGCAGAGGTCACCCGCGCCAGGGATCACGTGGAGGCGGGCCTGCTCGCCGCGTTTACGTCACAGGAGCAGGACTTGCTCCGCAACTTGCTCTCCCGCCTAGCGAACGAATCGCCAGGACCAGCGGGTTCGTGCATTTAAACGGGCCCAGACAGCACAGAGACCGGTCGCCGTGACCTCCCCTGCGGCGTTCATCATCGGCGCCAAGAGCCGACACTGAGCGCCGCATCCCCCCCAAAAATGTTGGTCACGGCGACCGGTTTTCTGTTACGCCGCGCGCGATCCCCTCACAAAACCGGACACGGCACCGGCACCTACGGCATGCTACGCATGACGCCACTTGTGCGACCCACCCCTTGGGGCGGGAAAGTGAACCTGAGGTGCCTAACTGTCGTAGAGGCTAAACTAGAACGTCACCGCATCGCATCATCAGAAATATGTAATGCGATATGCAGATGCGGCCCCATCCGCCCCTGGGGCATCATCCGTCCCGGATTCGGATCGAGGTATGGACATAGGGTCAAGACTCCCCACGGAACTGAACAGCTTCGTCGGTCGCGAACACGAGCTCGACGAGCTGCGCAAGCTCGTGTGCGCGACCCGCATGGTGACCCTCACCGGCCCGGGCGGCATCGGCAAGACCCGCCTCGCGCTGCGGACCCTCGCCATGACGGCCGACGACTACGCCGACGGGGCCCGCTACGTCGAGCTCGCGGAGGTCACCAGCCCGGATCTGGTCGTGGCCCGCGTCGCGTCCGTGGTCGGCGTGACCGAGGAGAAGGGCCGTCCGCTCATCGACACGCTCATTGACGCGCTGCGCCAGCGGACCATGGTGCTCGCGCTCGACAACTGCGAGCACCTCCTTGAGCCCTGTGCCCGGTTCTGCCAGCAGCTGCTCGCGGCGGCGCCAGACCTCCACGTCCTCGTCACCAGCCGTGAGCCGCTGCGGGTCGCCGGCGAGACGATCTGGCAGGTTCCCCCGCTGGCCGTCGCGGCGGCCGGCGGCACTCCGTCGGAGGCGGTGCGGCTGTTCGCGGACCGGGCGGCGGCAACCGCTCCCGGCTTCGCGCTGACCCAGGCCAACAAGGACGAGGTAGCGGCGATCTGCCGGGAGCTCGACGGCATCCCGCTGGCGATCGAGCTGGCCGCCGCCCGGGTGCGCGCGCTGGCGGTGGAACAGATCCGGATGCGGGTCGTGGACCGGTTCGGGCTGCTGACCTTGGGCGGCCGGGCCGCGCCGCCCCGGCAGCGGACGCTGCGGGCCGCCATCGACTGGAGCTTTGACCTGCTCACCGCGTCGGAGCAGGCGCTGCTGAGCCGGCTTTCCGTCTTCGCCGGCTGGTCGCTTGAGATGGCCGAGCAAGCATGCAGCGACGCGCTGGTCCCAGTGTCGGCCGTCCTCGACACGATGACCGCGCTGGTCGACAAGTCCCTCATCGTGCGCGAGCCCGAGGCACTGGGCCAGGCCAGGTTCCGGATGCTTGACACGATCCGCGAGTACGCGGCGGAGAAGCTGATCGAAGCGGGCGAGGCGACTGAGATACAGCACCGCTTCCGCGACTACACGCTCGGCGTGGTCGAGCGGAACTTCGCTGTCGGCATGGCGCTCGTGCCCGCGCCGTGGGAGGACCGAGTCGACACGTTCCGCCGGTACGACGTGGACGCGGGGAACGTGTGGCTGGTCCTCGGCGAGTGCCTCGCCGAAGGCGACGTCGAGACCGGGCTGCGCATCTGCACGGCCATCAGGCCCTGCATGCTGGTGCGCGGCGAGTTCGCCCTCGGCTGCGAGTGGCTTGACGCCTTCCTGGCCCGCCCCGAGGCAGCCAGCGTCGCTCCCCGGATCAGGGGGCAGGCGTTGATCGGCCGCGCCCAGCTGACCTTGTCTAGTGACCCGGCCGGTTCCGAGCCGTCGGCGCGGGCGGGCCTCGCCCTGTGCCGTGCGTCCGGCGACCAGTTCTGGACGGCGGCCGGGCTCAACCTGCTCAGCGAGATCGTCCTGCACACCGGCCACCCTGACGAGGCTGAGATGCTCAGCCGGGAGGCAGCCGAACTGGCGGAGGCCGGCGGCGACGGCTGGAACGAGGGCTGGGCGCTCGGCATCAGCGCCGCGATCGCCGCTGTCCGGGGAGACATGCAGGAGGCAGCCAAGCTCGCCAGTGCCTCGATTGAGGTCATGCGCTCTATCGACCACCTGTGGGGCGTCGCCCGCGCGCAACTCGGCCTCGGCGACCTCGCCCGGACGCGCGGCGACCTCGGCGCCGCGCAGCAGATGTACGCCGAAGCGCTCGGCTACCTGCGCGAGGTCAGCGCACGCCCGGAGATCGCCCGCTGCCTGTCCGGCCTCGGCCGGATCGCCCTCGACCTCGGCGACATCGAGGCGGCCAGGGAGTACCTGGCGGAGAGCCTCCGGCTGTGCCGGGACATCGGCACGCACATCGGGATGGCACGCGGCCTTGAGTCGTGCGCCGCGCTCGCCGCCCGCGAAGGCGACGCCGACCGAGCGGTGATGCTGACCGCCGCGTCGGTCGCGCTCCGCGCTACGTCCGGGCTGCCCCCGCTGTCGGCCGCGCGCGTCGACAAGTACATCGCCGTTGCCCGTCACCGTGGCGACGGCGCTGTCGCGCTGCTGTGGTCACGCGGCCTCGCCCTTTCCCGCGAGGCCGCCATTGACCTAGCCATCGGGCAGCTGGTACGCGCACCGGAACCACGGAGCACAGTGGTTAACCCAGTGACGTTGCCGGGCGGGCTGACCGTACGAGAGCTTGAGATCGCCACGCTCATCGCCGCCGGACGGCGGAACAAGGCCATCGCGGAGGAACTGGTCATCAGCCCGGCCACCGTCGCCAGGCACATCGCCAACATCATGAAGAAGCTCGGCTTCCGTTCCCGGGCGCAGATCGCCGCCTGGATCACCGACCGGCGGTTACCGGTCGGCGCGGGCTTCCTCGATGGTCAGCTCGGCGGCTGGGTCCGCCTCAAGGCGCTCGGCGGGGATCGGCTTGCCGCTGAGCACCGACCGCCCGTAGGTGCCCGCCTCCAGCCGGGCGAGTGCCCGGTCGATCGCGCCGAGCCGGTCGCGAAGCTGCGCGGCGATGGCTTCATCGTGCGCTTCCTCGGTCAGCGGTAGCCCGGCGTCGCCGAAGTCCGCAGGGATGTCCGATACCTGGTCGTCGATCTTGGCTTCTGCTTCCGTGTCCTGCAGGAGCGTGGCTACCTCGGCCCGCTCCGCCCGCAGCAGTTCGCGCGCCCTGCTTTCATCCATACCGCATCGCCCTTCGTCCAGTGTCATCTTCCGGGGGCGACCCCCGTATCCCCGCTGTTCGGGGCAGCTCAGGTGAGGGAAGACTCCCGTACCTACGACAAGAGCTACGGAATGGCCCCATAGCCGGGTCTCAACGTTACCCGGCGAGGCCACGGTCGAAGTCGGCGGGGAGGATGACGTCGGAAGGGAGCAGGTCGTGGACTGACGCGCGGCCCAGGGAGAGCAGCGCCGAGTCGATCCCCGCCCGCAGAATGTCAAAGACGTTGCGGACGCCCGACGGCCCGCCAGCGGCGAGCCCCCACAGGCAGGGACGGCCGATCATGACCGCCCTGGCCCCCAAGGCCAGGGCCTTGACGACGTCGCCGCCGCGCCGGATACCGCCGTCCAGGAGGACCTCGGCGCTGCCGCCCACGGCGGCCGCCACCGCGGGAAGGGCCCGGATGGACGCGGGGGTGCCGTCCAGGTTGTTGCCGCCGTGGTTAGAGACGGAGACCGCCGTCGCTCCCGCGTCGATGGCCCGCCGCGCGTCATCAGGCCGCATGACGCCCTTCACGAGGAACGGTCCGTCCCACTGCGACCGCAGCCAGGCGATGTCGGCCCACGTCGGCGGCGGCACGCCCGTCCACGACCGGTAGGCGGCGAAGAAGCCCGGGGCGGCCTGCCCGGGAAGGGCCATATTGGGGACGGTGAGGTCGGGTAGGGCGCCGTGGCGCAGCCAGTCGATCAGGTAAGCGGGCCGGGCGAGGCCGGCGGGGGCGAGCCTGGCGAGGGTCCGCAGGTCCATCCGTTCCGGCAGCGCCGGGCTGCCCCAGTCCCGGCCGCCGGGAAATGACCAGTCGAGCGTGACGATCAGGGTGATCGCGCCCGCTGCGCGGGCAGCCTCGGCCCGCGCGAGCAGGGCCTCCCGGTCGGCGGACCAGTGCACCTGGAAGAACAGCTTCTTGTTAACCGCCGCCACCTCGGCCGCCGGCCTGCTCGCGAACTCGCTCAGCCCCATGGCCGTTCCCGCGTCCCTGGTCCCCATGGCGACGGCCACTTCGCCGAGTGGGTGCACGGCCTGCGCGCCCACCGGGGAGGCGATCACCGGTAGGTCGATGTCAGTGCCCAGCACCGACGTGCGGAGGTCGCGCCTGGACGGGAGGTCGGCCAGCCGGGGCGGCGCGAACTTGATCTCGCTGAACGCGGCCACGTTGTCGGCTCGGGTGACCCCGGCCTCGGCGCCGGCTTCCAGCGCCATGAACACCGGACGCGGCAACCGCCGCCGCGCCCGCCGCCGGGCCTCGGCGACGGACTCGAACCAGTCCCGGGTGGACGCCACTGGCCCCGGTCAGCCTTTCGGGGCCCAGCCAAGCAACGGGCCGAGCCTTGTCGCCATGTCGGTGAGGATCTGCACGTAGTCCTCGTACTCGAAGCTGAACGGCAGCGCGAACGCTACCTCAGTCACCTCGCGGAATGCCGCGTGCGCGTAGAGCGCTTCCGCGATCTCCAGCGACGTGCCGAGGATGTCCCGCGCGAACATCATCCGGGCCGGCCCCAGCGGTGCGGCCGTGCGCGGCGTCCGCGCAGCTACGTAAGCCGCGTACTTCTCCCGCTGCGCGGGCGACGCCGAGTCGGTCGGGATCACCACGAGCCCCTGTGACACCCTGGCCACAGGTCCGGCCGGGTGCGAATCACGGAACGTCTGGATATGGGAAAGCTGCACCTCGGCGAAGTCCTCCGACTCCTCCGCCTTGGCCACCGACGAGAGCAGCAGGTTGACCCCGTTCTCGCCCGCCCACTTCGCCGAGGCGAGCGACCCGGCGCCGTACCACATCCGTGACCGCAGCCCGGGGGAGTGCGGCTCAACCCGCGAGGAGAACGCCTCGAACCCCTCCAGCGCCGGCAGCGCCGCCGCTGGCTCGCCGGCCACGAACCGCAGCAGCCGGGAGACCCGCTCATAGGAGAAGTCCTCCCCGTCCGAGGTGTCCGGATAAAGCGCCTCGCGCACGGCGTCCCAGTGCCGCGGCTGCCCGACACTGAACCCAGGGTTGATCCGCCCGCCGGACAGGATGTCCACCGTGGCCAGGTCCTCGGCGAGCCGCAGCGGGTTCTCCCAGCCCAGCGGCGTCACCGCGGTGCCGAGTTCGATCCGCGACGTCCGCTGCGACGCGGCCGCCATGATCGCGACCGGGGACGAGATGCCGTACTGCAGGTGCCGGTGGCGCAGCCAGGCCGAATCGAACCCGAGCCGCTCGCCAAGCTCGATCATCTCCAGCGTCACCTGGTGCCCGGGGCCCGGATCCTGCCCGTCGAACAACCCGATCGTCAGGAACCCAAGCTTCTCCAGCGCGATCCCCGGCTCCGGCATCTGCGGTCCCTTCGGCAAGAGAGAGTAAGAACAACGTTAACAGCGGGCGCGGGTCTGCCCGCCGCGAGCCCGACCCGCTCGGTACCGCCCCTTATTCAGAACGGAAGCGTGTTTCACCATTTCCCAACCGCAACCAAGCCGAAGGGCGCGGCGCTCCGCTAGCAACGCATCAATTCATCCCAAATCTGGTAATCCTCTGGCATACTGCGACGGAAGACGGCCACGATGGGAGGGCGCGAAGTGGCGATCAATGAACCACTCGCGCTAGCGCTCCCCCGGCAGGTGAAATGATCCGCTTCAGCCATGGCGCGGCCACGTCCGTGGGCCGCGTTCGCCAGGTTAATGAGGACAGCTATCTCGCGGTTCCGCCACTCTTTGTGGTCGCCGACGGCATGGGCGGGCACGGCTCTGGCGACCTGGCGAGCCGGATCGCGATCGAGGAGATGAGCGCGTGCGTCGCGCTCCGTCCGCTGTTCGCCGAGGCGGTCCTCACCGCCCTGCAGCACGCCAACCAGCACATCATCGAGCGGGACGCCGCCAGCAAGATGGGCACCACGGCGACCGGGCTCGCCGCCCTGGAGACAGCGGGCGGCGATCACCTGATGGTCTTCAACATCGGTGACTCGCGCGTCTACCGCCTCACCGACAACCGCCTTGAGCAACTGACCGTGGACCACTCCGAGGTCCAGGAACTCGTGCTCGCCGGCGTCATCACCAGAGAACAGGCGCGGACCCACCCGCGGCGAAACGTCATCACCCGCGCGCTCGGCAGCGACACCGGCCTCATTCCCGACCACTGGCTGCTGCCCGCCGTCGGCGGCGACCGGTACCTGGTGTGCTCGGACGGCCTGTTCAGCGAACTGCCCGATGAGGTCATCCTGCCGCTGCTCGCTGACGGTTCCCCCCAGCAGGCCGCGGAGGCGCTGGTGGCGGCGGCCAACGAAGCGGGCGGGCGCGACAACGTGACCGTCGTGGTCGTGGACATCGACTCCGATGACGACGGCGCGGACGAGACAACGCTCCCGCGCGAGCTTCTGCCCAGGGAAACGCAGTCTGGAGGACGGTAGCCGGATGGCATCGGGGGACGTCAGCTACATACCGGGAGCGTTGACCGCGGTGGCGGGCGACCAGTGCTGGGCGCTCGTCGATACCTCGCCGGACTCCCCGGCGGTAACCAGGATCTGGCAGCAACTCGGCCAGGGTGTCACTCCGGACGCGCTGCTCGCCGGCCTGGTCGCGGACGGCCTTGACGGCACGGCGGCCTTCACCCTGCTGGTGGCGGGGCCGGGCGGACAGCACCGGCTGTTCTGCCGGGGCACGGTGGGTGCCACCGTCGTCAGGGGAGCAGCGGCTGGCGGTAGCCCGCCCGGCGGCGGGCAGACCGTGACCGAGCGGTTTGACGGGGCCGGACTGCTGACCTGGCGGGAGGAGGTCGTCGACGGCGCGATGCGGATCTTCCTCGGTGAGCCGCCCGCCGACACGGCCCTGCGCCTCCCCGCGACATCCGGCGTGCTGCTCGCCGGGTGCGTGGTCATCGACCTGACCAACGCCGCGTCGCGGGAAACCGTCTCCTACGACGAAGGAAGCCCCTACGAGCCTGGACGGCCGAAGAAGACCATCGTCTTCTACCCGGAAACGCTCACCATTTCGAGTCCGCGCAGCCTCGCCGACCAGGCCGCCGCCGCGTCCCTCCCGCAGGCCTCGCCCGCCTCCGCGATGCCCGTCGCGGCAGGCTCCCCCAGTTCGTTCGGTGCGGCGGGCGCCCAGGCCTGGTCCGATACCCAGGCCTCTGGTGCTTTGCCCGCACAGGCCTGGGCTGAGGCTCCTGGCTCCGCTGCGATGCCCGCCCCGACCTGGCCCGACACCCCCGGCTCGGGTGCGATGCCTGCCCAGGCCTGGCCCGACACCCCTGGCGCTGGTGCCTTGCCCGCCCAGACCGCGACCGATGGCCCGGGCATGACCGCCCAGTACCAGGGTCCCCCGCCCGCCGCGGAGCCCTGGCAGCCGCTGCCCGAAGGGGCATGGTCCGGCGGCCCGCATCCGGGAGCGCCGCACCCTGGCGCGCCGCTGCCGGGCGGAGCCTGGTCCGGCGGCCCGCATCTTGGAGCGCCGCATCCTGGCGCGCCGCTGCCGGACGGAGCTTGGTCCGGTGGGCAGTATCCCGGCGGCCCGCATCCCGGGGCACCCCTGTCCGGACCGGCTGCGCCGTCAGGCCCGATGCCCGCACGAGCCCAGCAGGTACCCGGCGGCATGCCCGCCACGGTGGTGCCTGCGGGCCCGGCCGACGGCCTGATCGATGTGCCGCCATGGCTGTCGGGTCCTGGCGGCGCCCCGCCAGTGGGCGCCCCGCCAGTCGGCCAACCGTCCGTTGGCCAGCCGTCAGTCGGCCAGCCGTCAGTCGGCCAGCCGTCAGTCGGCCAACCGCAAGCTGGCCAAATGCCAGCGGGTCAACCGGCGGTCAGCATGTCCGCTGGCCAGGTGCCGACCGGCCCGACGCCCGCCGGCCCGCCGCCGACCGGGCTGGGGTCTGGGGCGACGGTCACCATCGAGCCGCAGTACCAGCAGCCCACACCGTCGGCGGAGCCCGGGGCGCAGGACTCCGGGTCCACCGTCAAGCGCAGCGATCTCTCCGATTTCGTCGCGATGACCTCCCCGCCTGACCGCATCGTCCCGGTGGTTCCCGGACTGCTCTGCCCGAGCGGGCACGTCAACCCCCCGAGCAGTGCGACCTGCCGCCGGTGCGGTGCGCCGCTGCCGCACGACCCGGTACCGGTGCCGCGCCCGGTGCTCGGCGTGCTCCGCCTGTCGTTCGGCGACGTGATCACGCTGGACCGCGGCGTGCTCATGGGCCGCAACCCGCGGACCGACTTCGCGGGTACCGGCAACGAGGAACGACCGCATGTGGTCAAGCTGCCCAGTGCCGACGGTGACATCTCCCGTACCCACCTGCGCATCACCCTGGATGGCTGGCACGTGCTCGTCACCGACCTGAACTCGACCAACGGGACCCTGGTGACGCTGCCTGGCCATGACTCGCAGCAGTTGCGTCCCGGCGAGCCGTTGCCGATCCAGCCAGGCACCGTCGTCACGCTCGCTGAAGGCATCGACTTCCGCTACGAGGTGACCGAGTGAGCCGGACGCCCGCGTCCGAAGTCACGCCGCCCGACCTGCCCGGCTACCGCTTCATCAAGAACATCGGGGCGGGTGGCAACGCGCAGGTCTACCTGTACGAACAGGACCTGCCGCACCGCAAGGTGGCGGTGAAGGTGCTGAACGACTCGGCGCTCTCCGACACAGCCCGCCGCCGGTTCACCGCAGAGGCGAACGTCACGGCGGACCTGGCCCACCGGCACATCGTCCAGGTCTTCGACGCCAACGTGACCCCGGACGGCCGTCCGTACATCGTGATGCCGTATTACCCGCAGCCGAACCTGTCGGTCCGGGCGCGCCGTTCGCACTTCTCCGTCGCCGACGTGCTGCGCACCGGCATCCAGATCGGCAGCGCGGTCGAGACAAGCCACCGCCGCGACGTGCTGCACCGCGACATCAAGCCGCAGAACATCCTGACCGACTCCTACGGCGAGCCGGCGCTTACCGACTTCGGCATCGCGACGACGAAGGGCGGCGACGGGCCGGAGGGACTGTCCGTGCCGTGGTCGCCCCCGGAGGTCATCTTCGGGATCTCGCCAGGGGACCAGCGCGCCGACGTCTACTCGCTCGGCGCCACGCTCTGGCACCTGCTTGTCGGCCGGTCGCCGTTTGAGCAGCCAGGCGGCGACAACAGCACGTTCGCCCTGATGGGGCGGATCAAATCAGAGCCGCCGCCGCGCACGCAGCGCGCCGACGTCCCCGACAGCCTGGAGCGGCTGCTGCGCCAGGCGATGGCCAAGTACCCGGCCGCCCGCCCGCAGTCGGCGATGGAGCTCATCCGCGGCCTGCAGTCGGTCGAGCAGGAACTGCGGCTGCCGCTCACGCACCCCATCCTGCCCGCCGACGAGCCG
>Ga0134126_10012002_pt1 | contig 10938 bp, 11 predicted proteins | sample KB31752_FD_96881 | JGI IMG/M metagenome (GOLD analysis project Ga0134126, IMG submission 96881) | Terrestrial soil microbial communities with excess Nitrogen fertilizer from Kellogg Biological Station, Michigan, USA - KB3-175-2 | ecosystem: Environmental > Terrestrial > Soil > Unclassified ...
CATCACGCGCGCCCGAAATTGGCGAACCATGGCCTTGATCTCCGGGCTGGTTGCGCTCGTCGCGGCGACCGGCATAGTCTGGCTCTCTGCCAGTTCACGTGTCGTGCCTTTTGTCGTCCTCGTCGATAGCCTCGGGCGGCCCCTTGCGTCGGGTCTTGCCGATCAAACCGGAGTTGGTGACGACCGTCTTCGCCGCGCAGTAATTCTGGGCTGGATCGAAAACGTCCGTCTGGTAACCACGGACGGAGTCGCACAGCGAAGAGCAATCGACCGGGCTTACGCTCACATTGCCACTGGTACGAGTGCGCAGGCGTTCATCAGCGATTTTTACCGGAGCGATCCGCCCTTTAAACGTGCCCAGACGGAGTCCGTCGCAGTGGAGGTCAAATCCGTCTTACCAACGAGCGACCGCAGCTTCGAGGTGGATTGGATTGAGACTTCGCGTGACCTCTTTGGAACAGTGAAATCAACGGACCACTGGAAAGGATCGTTCACTGTTGCGATCAATCCTCCAACCGAAGAGCAGCAGGCACGAGTTAACCCAATCGGCCTTTATGTGACGGCGGCCAGTTGGGCGAAAGTCTTGTAAATCAATTAAGAGGAACAATCCATGAAGAAGCAAATAATCTCGGTCGCGCTCATCGTTGCCGTGTCCGGTCCATCTCTGTTCGGCCAGTCGCCTGCGAGCCCGCCGAATCCCGCCAAGCAGCCACCCGTACAGGTTAAGCGCGTACCCGCGACCCAACAGTCGCCCGGAATACAGAACTACGATTTCGGCGGGCAGCTCCGAACTCTTCAGGACCCAACGGCGATGGACACCCAGAAGCTGGCAGGGTCCGCTCCCGCAAGTCCCGATGCGGACGGCAAGGCTCCAAAGGGCTATCAGCCCCGCACAGATGTCCCGCTGAGCTCAACGGCAATGGAAGCTGTCCGAGTGAGCGAGACATGGCGGGGCGGGCAAAACACGCCGGCAGCCGGGTCGGACGGCCGAGTCCTTTATGTCTACGGCGCCGGTTTGCCAATTATCGTTTGCGCCCCTCTTCGCGTTTGCATGATTGAACTGCAAGCCGGCGAGAAGATCACCGGCGAACCACAGATTGGCGATTCGATTCGGTGGAATATCTCCCCCGCCGGTTACGGTCAGGGCGAGGAGTCGACTTCTGTGATCGTCTTGAAACCGCAAGAGCCGGGACTCGATACCAATCTCCTCATCACGACCGACCGGCGCGCCTATTACCTTCGCCTTGTCTCGAAGCCCCAGGAGTACGTCGCCCGCGTGGCCTTCAGTTACCCCGACGACGACAACAGCCAAAAATGGCAACAACACTTGGTCGCGCAACGTGCCCAGGCGCAAGACAACAAGCGTGAGGCGCAATTGATGCCCGCGCTGATAACGGCGGACAAGCTGAACTTCAGCTACAAAGTGACGGGCGCAACTGAGCAAATGCGGCCAGTTCGGGTCTTCGACGACGGTGCGAAGACGTATATCCAGATGCGTCCTGAGGTCCAACACCAGGAGGCTCCCGTTCTCGTCGTGCTGGGTTCTGACGGCAAAGGTGAAATGACTAACTACCGGGTGCAGGACCAGACATATATCGTGGACCGATTATTTGAACGAGCGCAACTGGTGTTGGGGGTGGGCAAGAAGGCCCAGAAAGTGGAGATCACCCGTGAACAGCAACCCAAAGGATAGGCCCGCAGCAGCCGGGCCGGAAGTGAAGCCCATCTCGGCCCCTGCGGGACTCGATCTTCGTCCAGCGCCCCGGACTTCCACCAGAATAAGTAAGCGCGCCGGATTCGCGATCGGGGCGGTTGCGCTTGGGCTGCTCTCGCTCTTCGCATATGGCGGATACCGTCGCCAATTGCGGTCACAGATTCAGGCTCGTGAAGCCACTCTCCCAACGGGAGTTGGTCCGGCAACAGCTTCAGCCAGAGAAGTCGAAAAGGACGTTCCCGTAGGGAACGCGTCGCTTGTTCACAGCGGGGCGAATGAGTTGCAGCCGCCAGTGGACGCGAGCGCAATGGCAGCAACTGGGTCAGCGCAGTCGCTGCCGAATGGGTCGTGCGGGCTGGATCCGCGGAGCGGGCTCCCCTATCGCTTTAGCCCCGAAACTGGTCAGCCTTGCTCCTCGGCGCAGGATCGCGTAGTGGTTCGGCAACCGTCCTACGCGACTACTCAGCCGACCTCGGCCGTACCGCAGCCGACCCCGGAAGAGCGTCGAGTCGCTGCCGCTTACCAGCGTGAACAGGAAGCGATGTCGGCACCGACGAGCATTCGCTCGGGAGGTGGGCTTACGGGACTCGGATCACTCAACAGCGGCAGCGCGTCGTATTCCAGTGGCAATGATCTCGCTCAGATTGCTGCACTCACTCAGGCCATTGCAGGGCAGAGTCCGGCCGGAGCCGCGCCCGCCACCCTGAGCCGCCCCGTCTCGCTCCCCGGTAGGCCGTCCAATAACGACCCCGACTACGACAACCAGAACCTGCAGGCGGCTAAGGCGGCTTTCCTTGCCTCATCAGGGCAACAAAAGGCGGACGATTACTTGCACTCGACGAGGACAGCGCCTTTAGGTGCGTATGAGATAAAGGCCGGTTGGGAAATCCCCGCCATTCTCGAACAGAGTCTGAATTCGGATTTACCCGGCGACATCAAGGCATTGGTTACGTCCGGTGTGTTCGACACCGCCACCGGGCGGTACCTGCTGATCCCGCAGGGTTCGCGTTTAGTTGGCAAGTACGATTCGCGGGTGGCATATGGCCAGGATGGCGTCCAGGTTGTCTGGGATCGAATCATCTTCCCCGATGCCTCGTCGGTAGACATTAACGGAATGGTGGGTCTCGATTCCCATGGCAATTCCGGCCTGCGGTATGACGTCGATCATCACTACAGGAGGCTCTTCGGATTCTCGGCGCTGACGAGTGCCTTCTCGGCGGCGTTCGATCTTTCGCAACGCAACACACAAAGTGCTTTGACCTCGCCGAGCGTCAGCAACACAGCAACCGCCTCGGTAGGGCGCGACATAAGCGAGACCGGCGCGCAGATTACGCGCCGAAACCTCAATGTTCAACCGACGATCAAAGTACCGGTCGGCTACAAATTCACCGTTCGGGTCAATCGCGACATCTTATTCGACGCGCCCTACCAACCGATTCAGGCGAATCCTCTTTCAGTGCCGGCGCCCGGACAACTCCGCAAGCGAACGGGATTCTCCAATACCGGTTACGCGCGTTAGGGAAGACAGATGAACAAAGTGCGACTATACCTTCGACTAACGGAGGAAGTAAATGACCGCCTCAGGGAATCGATGCGGCATAGGGGCGACCTTTCGCGGCAGATCGACCAGGCACTTCTCTCGACTGATTTGGCAACCGTCGAGTTAAACAAGATTCCGCCGGGAAGGAGTGCTCACGCTCTGACCGCGATTGTGTCTTCCCGTGCCGACATTCAACTGCGCGACCTGGCACGGCGGCGGGGCTGTACGGTCACAGCACTCGCGAATGGTGCTTTGAGCAGATGGCTCACGAGGAAATTGTAAACCGAAAGAGGATCGAGGTATCAACCCATGAATTCAGAAGTCGTGAATCAGATTCGTCAGACCACGGACGATGAAGTGAATTCAAGGCCTTCAGCCTTCGAATTCGAAATGGCGTACCAGGCGCGCGCCGCTGTTGATCGGATCAAGTTCGCGATCAAGCACACTGAACAATTTGGAGCTCGCACGGAACAGATGTTTGAGGCGAGTCTGCAACTGCTCGACGCTGTTGAACGACTCGAAATGCTTGATCGGCGCTTTCAGGAGCGATCCCGCCTTGGTTCGCGGTCTTCGCATGCCAAACCAGACCAGGATAAACAAACCGGGAATGGGCGGAGAATGAGTATCCCGCACCAGCCCGCGAACGGCTCTTGTAACGGCGGCCATGACCTCCTGACGTCAGTCGGGTGAATAAGGAAACCAAGAAGCAGGAGAAAAATATGGCAGAAATCTACAGCCCCCATACTCTGCTGACGGAGACCGACGTCTCAAAGCAGCTTCGAGTGAGCCTTGCCGCTTTGCGGAAGTGGCGCGTCTCGAATCGCGGACCACAGTTCGTGAAGATGGGACCTCTTGTTCGGTACCGCCAGGACGATATCGACTTATGGCTGGGTTCGCTCCCGGTTGGCGGTGGGCCGTGTCACGAAACGGATTTGGCGATTCGGGGTAGTGGACGATCCGTCGGGACCTTGAGCCCACACCTGAAAGAGAGTGTCACCACGCACTAGTTTGAGGTGGTATCAGGAACAATCTCGTTGGGGTTCAAGTCATCCTTCCGCGCCGTTGCGTGAACGCTGAGGACGGCCGGGCGTCAGTACTCTAACTGCTGCGCTACCATTGCCTGTAAATCTTTTCTTTACTGTGGGTTGCAAACGGCGCAAACAGGAAGTATGCTAAATGTTTGGGCCTGCTGGTGACGCTATGCGATCAGGGATGCTATCTCCGCCATCATTCACGGGCCTCCAGCCCGCCTCCGCAGCCAGTTCCCGTTCAAAACGCAGCAATACCAGCAGAGACACGAAGCCTGAAATTGCCTTGCGCCTGCAACTCTGGCAGCAAGGACTTCGGTATCGCAAGAACGTAAGAAGTCTTCCCGGAAAACCCGACATTGTCTTTTCTGCCGCTCGAATCGTGATCTTTTGCGATGGCGACTTTTGGCACGGCAGGCAGTGGAGAACTCTCGAAGCGAAGCTTCGCTCGGGCACGAACGCCTCGTATTGGGTGGAAAAGATAAGATCGAACCGACGGCGGGACCGAAGGACAACCCGCGTGCTTTCTGCCGATGGCTGGACGGTTATGCGGGTCTGGGAATCCGACATCAAGAAGTCCCCCGAGCAAATTGCACGAGGGATCGCTCAGCGCGTTCGTGAGCGTAAAGAGGCTGCGAATGCGGTTCATTGATATCTTCGCCGGCCTCGGCGGATTTCATACGGGGCTGGCCCGTCTCGGGCATAACTGCGTTTTCGCGAGCGAGCTCGACGCGAATCTGCAAAAGCTCTACAAGAAAAATTACGGCCTCCAGCCCCACGGCGATATCAGAAAGATTCCCATCGATCAGATTCCGGCGCACGATATTCTGTGTGCGGGATCGCCATGCCAGCCCTTCTCGAAAGCCGGTGAGCAGCAGGGGTTCGAATGTCCTAAATGGGGCGACCTATTCGGCCATGTTCTCCGCATATTGGAGTACCACAAGCCACAATACGTGATGCTTGAGAACGTACCGAATTTAGAACGTCATGCAAAAGGCGACACTTGGGCTCAGCTCAAGCGCGATCTCGAAGCCGCCGGTTACAAAATTGACGCTCAGCATCTTTCGCCTCACCAGTACGGCGTTCCGCAGATCCGGGAGCGCGTTTTTATTGCGGGAAGTCGGACAGGGCTTGAACACTTCACATGGCCTGAACCAGTAATAACGGAGGGTCTGTCGATCCGGTCCGTCTTGGAAAAAGACCCCTCTGACGCAAAACAGATCTCTGCACAGGTCAGCAAATGCCTGACCGTTTGGCAGTCGTTTATCAAGGCATTTCCGAAAGACGAAGAGTTGCCATCTTTTCCGATCTGGTCCATGGAATTTGGGGCCGACTACCCGTACGAAGACGAAGCGCCGCACGCGATGGGCACGCGAAAGCTATGTTCATACCGCGGCAGCCACGGTAGCCCGCTTCGGGATTTCCCGCCGGAATTGCGGATGGACGCACTTCCGTCATACGCGCGCTATAAAGAGAAAAAGTTTCCTCTCTGGAAGATCCAGTTCATTAAGCAAAACCGCGAATTCTACCAGCGCCACAAAAAATGGATAAAGCCGTGGCTTCCCGAGATCTTGGAATTTCCGCCGAGCCTGCAGAAGCTTGAGTGGAATTGCAAGGGCGAAAAGCGCAACATCTGGGAATACGTCATTCAATTCCGTGCTTCTGGCGTTCGCATCAAGCGACCGACGACCGCGCCCTCGCTTATCGCCATGACCACCACGCAAGTGCCCATCATCGGCTGGGAGAAGCGTTACATGACACCTCGCGAATGCGCGCGTCTACAGAGCCTGCATGACCTGAAACACCTGCCTGAGGTGCCTACGCGAGCATTTAAAGCACTCGGCAACGCCGTAAACGCGGATTTGGTGCAGCTCATTGGGGCACAACTCCTTCAATCCCCACGCAGGCAAGTTCCCCGCGCCGGCATGGAGATCCCCGTTCCGAACGGCCTTGTCGGCCATCGCTATGCCAGCGTCTAATCCACAGCTTTCTCCTTCGCAGCCTCGGGTTAGCATTCGACCCGGCGTTGGCATCCTCTCGGTCTTGCGTCACCTGAACTATAAGTCGTGGTTCGCGATGGCTGAGTTTGTTGATAACTCGCTCCAAAGCTATCTTCAGAACCGCGACGCGCTTCAGCGGCTTCATGGGGATGCCTTTCGCTTAAAAGTCGAGATCGAAGTAGAGAGATCCGACGAAGTACGAATCAAGATTCGAGATAATGCCGCGGGTATCGCCACGCGCGATTACGCCCGGGCATTTCGTCCGGCGGAACTGCCCACAGATCGCACCGGGCTCTCCGAGTTCGGCATGGGCATGAAGAGCGCGGCCTGTTGGTTCGCGCCTCAATGGAAGGTTCGGACGACCGCGCTCGGCGAGGATGTTGAGCGCACGCTGGCGCTGGACATTGACTCAATCGTTAAGGGCAGCATCGAGGAACTCGACGTGACTGAGCAGCCAGGAGCGGCGAACAGTCATTTCACCGAGATCACGCTCATAGCCCCATACGATAAGCTGCAAGCGAAGACCGGCAGCAAGATCAAAGACCATTTGGCCAGTATCTACCGGATATTTCTGCGCGACGGCACGATGGAGCTGTGGTTCAACCGGGAGAAGCTCTCCTACGAAGTGCCGAAGATTCTCGTAGCACCCTATTTCAAGAATCCCGCGGAGCAGCCACAGCGCTGGTACAAGGAATTCGCGTTCGACTTTGGCCTCGATCTTAAGGCCTCCGGCTTCGCGGCTTTACGTGAAGTGGCCAGCACATCCACAGCCGGATTTGCACTCTTTAGGCGCCAGCGCCTCATTGAAGGCAGTCTCGATGAGCCGTACCGTCCGGAGTTTATTTTCGGCACTGGCAACTCCTACCGAAAGCAGCGCCTCATCGGTGAGATACACCTCGAAGGCTTTGAAGTCAGCCACACCAAGGATGGTTTCCAGTGGGAGGATCATGAGCAGCCCTTTTTGGAATTGCTCTACGATGAGTTGGAGACGAAATGAGGTTGTCCCCTGGGCTGAGACAAACAGTTAAGACACTGTTGACCGTTCGCTGAAAATTCATTGTGCCCGATCCCGGAACGGTTTTAGGATGGGCGTGCCGGTGAAGCGGAGGCGGGCAATGCTGGCGAGCAACCCGCCGAGGAATAGCCGGTCGGTACTCGTCGCGACGATGAGTAGGGCGCGGAACCTCCGGTGCGTCCTTGCAGGAAGCCTGGGTCGAACCCGGCCGGGGAGCGGTACTTCGGCCCAGGTGATTTAAAAGAACATTCATCGGCCGACAGATACCGTCATGCCTGAAAAAACGCACGGTCGGTTTCATGCCTGCGCCCCCTGTGCCATCAGTCGCTCCTCGAACTTCGCCGGCGCGCAGTAGCCGAGCGCGGAGTGAAGCCGCTTCTGGTTGTACACACGTTCCAGAAAATCCTCGATCGAGGCGCGCGCATCGGCCAGATCGCGATACTCCTGCCGGTGAACTTCCTCGTATTTCAACGTCTTCATGAACGATTCACAGAAGGCATTGTCGTAAGGATTTCCCTTCCGGCTCATACTGATGGTGATGTCCTGAGTCTTCAGCAGGCCGGTGTAATCGCCGGATGCATACTGGACGCCGCGGTCGGAATGATGCACCAGACCGGGTGCTGGTGAACGACGCTCCAGCGCCATGCGGAGTGCACCTATTGTCAGTTCGTCTTCCAGCGTGCGGTCCAGAGCCCATCCGATCACACGGCGCGACCAGGCGTCCAGAATCACCGCCAGATAGACGAACTCCCGTTCCAGCCGGATGTAGGTGATGTCGGCCACCCAGAGCTGATTAATGCCGGTGGGCGCCATCTCCCTGGCCAGATTCGGGTAAACCGGCCGATCGTGATTGGAATCCGTAGTCACGACCACGAACTTCCTCTTGCGCAGGCACAGCAGATTATCCTCGCGCATGATCCGGTAAACCCGCTTGTGATTCACTCGCCAGCCGCGATCACCCAGCTCGCGCGTGACGCGCGGCCATCCGTAATAAGGAAACTCCAGCGCGATCCGCTGGATCTCATCGCGCAGATCCAGATCCGGATCGACCGCCTCCGAAGCGTACCGCCAGCGATATAAGCCCGCCCGGCTGACCAGCGCCAGCCGGCACAGCCGCTCCAGCGGAATGGGTGTGGCCAGACTCATTTCCTTTTCGAGGTACGGGTAGACGAGCTGCGGATATCCAACGCTTGCAGCTTCCGCTGCTCTTCGACATGCTGCAAGCAGCGTTGCAAAAAATCGATCTCCAGCGCCTGACGGCCTACTTTGCGCTCCAGTTCGGCGACGCGGCTCTCATCGGCCCGGCGCTGCCCGTTGCCGGTAAACGCCTTCCCGCCGAATTCCTGGATCTCCCGTCGCCAGCGGTGCAGCACGTTCGGGTTGACCTCGCAGGCCTTGGACACCTCGGCCATCGAGACACCCAGACCCAGTCGTCGAACAGCTTCTTCTTTAAATTCCCTGGTGAACTTCCGTCGCGTTCCCATGACACAATTCTCCATTCGCTGAAAATTGTGTCTTAACCGTTTGTCTCAGTTTTGGGGACAAGTCCACCCGCGTCGTTCGGTGCCTTCGCGCGCGCCAATCCTTATTACCTGGTGGCGCCCGTCAGCGATTCGTCGAACCGGGTGACCGCGGGCATCGACTATACGCGCAAAGCCTGGACGCTGCACTACAAAATCGGCATGCAGCGCTTCGAAGAATCCATCAACGGCGGCAATCCGACCACTGGTGAACGCAGCATCAATATCGACGACCCCATCACAGCCAATGAGCTTCTCACCGCCGGAACGTGGACCGACTACCGGCGGCTGACGACGCCCGTCAGCGAGTTTTCCTGGAACGGGAAAATCCGCCCGCGGCTCCGGGCCAACGGAAGCTATCTCTTTTACCGCTATTCAGGCCCCACAGCGCTCGACATGTCGGCGACTGGCTTTGCGCGCGGGGCAACGGGATCTGCTGTTTCGCCGTACGCCGTGAATGAGTCATCGCGTGGCTCCGTCGCCGAACCCAATCAGGTGCTGGAGCAGGGTTTCACGTATGACGTCAATGACTGGTTCAGCACGGACGTGAATTACAAGTATTCCCGTTCCACTCTCGATGCTACGGCCAGCTTCTCCAGTCTCTATAACGGGGCTCCCGCTTCCGGCATCACCACGGACGGGTGGCGCGTGGGCACGCACCTGCTCGATTACGAAATGGTTTTCACGCCGGCCTCTTCGCTCCTCATTCATGCCGGCGTGCGCTACCTCAAAGAAGATGTGGAATTTCTTAACGACGGGGTTTCCGATCCCCTGCAATCGAAGCGCATGAAGACGGTGTGGCCGGCCTTCAGCCTGTCCTATACCCCTTCGAAGAAAATCTCTGTCCGTGCCGATATCGACGAAGTCAACAACGGAACTCCCTACACGCGGCTCTCACCTCACACGGACGTCGGCAGCCGCTTCGTTGTCCGTTACCATCCCTTCGGAAAAGTCTGGCTGGATAATTCCTCCACCATACGCCACAGCAAGCAACTGAACGCCAGTTACGAGAGCACGGTTCGCACCAACGCCACGACGGCAACGTGGGACTTCACCAGCCGCATTTCCGGATTTGGCGGCTTCAGCTATGACAGTTTCTTTGCGAGCGGCACGGTCAGTTTTCTGCGCGGGACCGCTCCCATCGCCAATCTCCTGATGCTCGATCAGACGGTCGACCGGATCTGGCAGGGCGGCATCCGTGCCTTGCCCGCGAAGCGGATCACTTTCGAATTCAGCGGGAACTACGTGCGCGTCACCGGCCTCGGCCAGGTGCAGGGCGAGGCCCCACTCTACGGTCCGATGAAGTTTCCCTACGCATCCGGATCGCTGTCGTATGACATCCCTCAAACCGGCAGGTTGACGGTGCAGTTACAGCGCACATACTACGCCGAACAGATCGTGCCCGGAAATAATTTCAGTTCCAATATATTGCTGATTGCTTTGAAAAGGAGTTTCTGAAATGTCAAAAACAATATCACCAACAAAGCTTGCCGCCGGAGTCGTGCTCTGCCTTCTCGCCGCCTGCGCGGGCTGGGCACAGGACGGCGGAAAAGAGATGTATCTCGATAAGTGCTCCGTGTGTCATGGCCCCGACGGCGCGGGTAAGACCGCCAAAGGAAAGAAACTCAAGGTCGGTGACGTCCATCAGACCGCGGCGAAGGAGAGCGAAGCGGATATGGTCAAAATCGTCACTGATGGCAAAGGTGCCAACATGGACGCCTTCGCCAAAGATCTGAAACCCGAACAGATCGTGGCCATCGTGCAGTATTACCGAAGCCTGGCGAAATAGCCGTCATGCCTCTTCCGCTGACGCTCACGCTGATCGGGATCGGTGTTGCGCTCGCGTTGCTCGTGGCTTTTCGCCCGGGCATTCTGCGTTCGCGTGAGGGGAAGACGCTGGCATTCGTCGCCCTGTTCATCCTGCCCGTCGTTTCGAGCTGGAGCACTTTTGAAGAACACATGGACCGCGCGACGTCCACGCAGTTTTGTCTCTCGTGTCACGTCATGGCGGACTACGGCAAAAGTCTTCATTATGAAGACATCAGTTATATTCCCGCAGTGCACTTCCAGAACAACTTTGTGCCGCCCGGGCATGCCTGCTACACGTGCCACACCGACTAC
>Ga0134126_10012003_pt1 | contig 10937 bp, 10 predicted proteins | sample KB31752_FD_96881 | JGI IMG/M metagenome (GOLD analysis project Ga0134126, IMG submission 96881) | Terrestrial soil microbial communities with excess Nitrogen fertilizer from Kellogg Biological Station, Michigan, USA - KB3-175-2 | ecosystem: Environmental > Terrestrial > Soil > Unclassified ...
TGGCGAAGATGGCAAGCCCGTGCTGGCAAGCTTCCTGGAGGATGTGCCGATCGGGGCGAAGCTGAAATAGCAAAAGGCTTACCGCTGATTACGCGGATGGCACTGATTGGCGCTGATTTTTTTCAAGGGTCATAAGCTGCTATAAGATCGAAGCGGTTCTCTAAACGTGTACATCGATTCCCACGCACACATTGAAGGTCACAAGTTCGATCAGGACCGTGCTGACATGCTCAGCCGCGCTCGCGAAGCTGGACTCGAACGCATCCTGGCTATTGGCAGCGGCACAGGACCGGGCACATATGATTGCGCTTTGAAGTATGCAGAACAGCATGATTGGATTTTCGCCAGCACAGGCCTTCATCCCCATGAAGCCAGTGTCGCCACGCAGGCCGACTATGACGAAATGGAGCAGGTGGCGCGGCATCCCAAGGTGATCGCATGGGGCGAGATTGGGCTGGATTATTTTTACGATCACTCGCCGCGCGACGTGCAGAAGGAAGTCTTCCGCCGCCAGATGGACCTGGCCCGCGCCGCCAAATTGCCCATCATAATTCACTGCCGACCCAGCAACAACAGTGAGAACGCCTGGGACGACACCCTGGAAATGCTGCGCGAGCACTGGGCGCCATCTGGATTGCCTGGAATTCTGCACTGCTTCACCGGTGAATGGAAACACGCACAGGCCGCGCTGGATATCGGCTTCTATATTTCGTTTGCAGGGAATGTCAGTTTTCCCAAAGCGGAAAACATACGCCAGGCAGCAAAACAGGTTCCGCTCGACCATATGCTGATCGAAACCGATTCACCATATCTTGCTCCGGTGCCGCATCGCGGAAAACGCAACGAGCCGGCGTTTGTGGTGAATACGGCTGAGGCGATCGCGCAAATGCGGGGCCTATCGAAAGACGAAATCGGAAGCCAAACGGCGGAAAATTTTTACCGCCTCTTCTCCTTGACACGAACTCTTTAGCCCTCTCCGCAGCTGATGATCTACTTCATCCCAAGTTGCCAGGCGAGGAACGACAGTTCCAGCGCATCATCTTCAATAATTTTTTTCAGCGGTTTGCCGCCGGAATGACCGGCCTTGGTGTCATAGAGCAGAAGGACCGGCAAACCCGATGTGGTGGCGGCCTGCAGTCGCGCCAGCATTTTCCGTGCTTGCTCGGGTGGAACGCGCGTATCGGCGTCACCGGAGATGATCAGTGTTGCCGGATACTTTGTTCCTGGCTTGACATGCTGATATGGCGAATACGCGTACAAGTACTTGAACTGCTCGGGGTCTTCGGCATTTCCATATTCGAGCAGCGCCGGAGGATTGTTGTTCTTCGTGAACTTGTAATAGCGAACCATGTCGAGATCAGGATGCCAGCAATCAACAGCATGGAAAAGCTCAGGTCGCTGAGTCATCGCGGCGCCGACGAGAAGACCGCCGTTGCTACCGCCTCGGATCGCCAGCTTGTCGGATGTTGTGTACTTGTTCTTGATCAGCCATTCGGCCGCGGCAATGAAGTCATCAAAGACATTCTGCTTTTTATCCAGCATGCCGGCGCGATGCCAGGCTTCACCGAATTCACTGCCACCGCGAAGGTTGGCGACAGCGTACAGTCCTCCCTGCTCAATCCACCACGCGATGAAAGGATCGAAACCTGGTGTTAGACTCACATCGAAACCGCCGTAACCATACAGGATTGTCGGAATGTGGCCGTTAGGTTGAAGGCCCTTCTTGTGAATGAGCGACATCGGTACCTTGGTTCCATCTTTCGACTTGTACCAGATCTGCTCCGTGGTGAATTGCTCGGAGCGGAATGGGACTGGGATTCGATACCAGAGTTCGCGCTTGCCCGTCGATGCGAAGTACCGGTAAGACGTATAAGGCTCCGTGTACGAAGAAAACGTCAATACTCCTTCGTCCTCAGCATAGTTTCCCGATATGTCCGCTGTACCGTTGCCTGGCAGATTTACCTCGCCCAGAGCATTGCCTTCCATTGAAAAAATAGAGATGTGCGTAACCACATTATGGAGATAATTTACATAAAGCCGGTTACCGACCAGAGAAAAGCCTTGGATTGCGTCTGCGGCCTGAGGAACTATTTCCTTCCAGTTCGCGCGCTCAGGATGGTTCAGGTCAACCTTCAAAATCCGATATCGCGGCGCATCCAGATCTGTCATCACAATCAGGAAATTCCCCGCAAAATCGACGTTAAAATGTGCGTTCAGGCCGGTGATCAACGGTTCAAAACCGCTGTCGCGTTGCAGGTTTTTGATAAAAATCTCATTGCTTGCCCAGCCTTTACTCACATCGACGAGCAGATATCGGCCGTCTCTGGAGGCGTATGGAGTAACCCATGTGTCAGGCCCGTATCCTTTTCCGAATAACTCCGGATCGGAAGCTGGATTTGTTCCCAGCTGGTGGTAATAGATGCGTTTCCCCACTTCGCGATTGCTCTTGCCATAAAAGAAACCAGAGCCATCTTTCTTCCAGGTGTAGCCGAGATAAAGTGCGCGTGGCATTACGTCTGCGAGATCGTGATGCGTCTGCATATCCAGAATGTGCAGTTCCGTCTCGTCTTCTCCGCCCTTGCGGATGCTGTAGAGCATTAGCCGTGCATCCTGGGTGGAACGGGCATTGCTGATGGAAGTGGTATGGTCCGGACTCAAAGGCAGTGGATCGAGCAGCAACTCGTTAGGGCCATGTACTCCCTTTCTCCGATAAAAGCTCCACAAATCCTGTCCCGCACCGCGATGGGAAAAGAAGTAATATCCGTTTTCTATGTAGGGAGCGCCCTGGCTTTCGTAGTTCACCAACTGCCAGAGGCGACCGAAAGCCCGTTGTCGAACTGGCAAGTGGTCCAGCATTGCATTTGTGTATGCGTTCTGGTCCTCCACCCACTTCCTGGTCTCGGGGCTCTGTTGGTCCTCGAGCCAGCGATACGGGTCCACAATCTCTACACCGTGAATCACTTCGCGGACGTTGTCCTGGCGCGTGGCAGGAGGCGTGAGCTTCTGTGTCTGAGCAGCGACGAAAATTGTGGCAAGTACAAGAAGTGAAGCAACACCCGCAATTCCCATGAATCTCTTGCGCATTGTATTAATTCCTCATCAACAAAAAAGCTGATCCAACTTCTTTTCACCAATTATCTCGACGCGGTCGCTTTGCTTTCCGATCTCGGCTCCGTTCGAGCGGATAACCAGAATAGAAGTGGAACAAATCCCAGTCCGGCGCTCAGATGCTTGAGCGTGTGCCCACTGACTATACCGCCCAATTGATAGATCGGTTTGTCGAGCATCTCGAAAAGCTTCGCAGCAATATTCGCTGCGACAGCGATTACAAAGGCGCGCGTGCCTTCGGCTTTTACAGGGCGAAACAGTACAAGAAGCAAGGCGCCGACCAATATGACCAGCGTCTGAAACAGCAGATACCAGCGCAGGTCTCCATGGCCGCGCGATTCACTCCACCACCACTGCAACACGCTCCCGATTCCAAGCAGGCTCAGCAGCGGCAGGCACCATGCAGCGGCCGCCTTGTTTACTCAATCCAGGAGTACTACCGAGAAAAAACCGGCCATTACGAGCGTCATCGGCAAACGATCCCAAACCAGCCGCTGATTGTCAGGCGCGAGATGATAGTAGCCAGAACCAAAGCCGGTCAGCAACAACCCGGCAAACAATGTTACGTACGCCAGGATCACTTCTGCGCTCAATTGCACAGGCCGCTTGACCAGGCAAAGATACAGGCCGATGATCCCGACGAAAACAAATGGCAGATTAGACAAAACATCAAGAGCGCGGGGGATGCCGAGCATCTGTCTGGCATCCCCGAAGTCATGATAGGAAAGTGGTTGCGGAAATGGCTTGAGCGTGGCCGTAACCAACACCGCCACACCTATCGCAAACAGCACCAGCGTCCAACGCGCAGGAACTGTTAACCAGGACTTAGAGGGTTCGCCTTTCACAACACACTCGTAATCAATTCCCTGCCGGCTCCGCCGCAACTGGCACTTTCTTCTGGCCCTTCAGTTCTGCATCGGTCTGCTGAATGTTACGGACAGAAAAAGCTTTGTAAAACCCCCAACTGCCGTACTTAGCCTGGAGTTGCGGGAGTACCTCATCCACCAGAGGCTGGCCGCTTTTCCCTTCTGCCTGAACCTTCGCAATCGTATCCCGCAGGAAAACAAGATAGTCATGGAAGTCGCGTACATCCTGTGCTGTCGCGATGTCGCCGTGTCCGGAAACAAAAGTGGCTGCGGGATGCTGCTGCAGCAGAGTGTCCAGTGTCTTGACCCACGCATCGGTTGTTGCATCAATCAGGTTGGGCAGATGCTTTTGCCAGACGAGATCACCTCCAAACACGACATTCGCGTCAGGTATGGTGACCACTGAATCACCCCCGGTATGGCCGAGCATGTAGCGCACCTGCACCACTCGCGACCCGAGATAAATATCAATCTCATCCTTGTAAAGAATGTCGGGCTGAACCAGCGCATCGACTCTCGCTTTGGCCTCAGGTTTAGGATTCGCTCCAAAAAACTTCAGGTTCTCGGTGTGCAGCCAGCCGCGCAGATTGCGCTGCGCAATGATCGTTGCTCCTGCTTCGGCGAATACCGCGTTCCCACCGGTATGATCCAGATGATAGTGCGTGTTCACGACAAAGCGGATTGGCAAATTCGTCACTTTCCGAATCTCCGCCAGTAGTTCCCTGGCCGGCGCCACATCCTCGAATGTATCCACAACCAGAACAGCCTTGTCGCCGATGACAAACCCGGCATTGCTGCCGGCTTTGCTGCCATCACCGCTTACAGCGGCGTAAACGCCCTCGGCCAGCTTCTTGACTGTGAAATCGGGATTATCGGCAGCCATAGCCATGGAAGACACGAATGCGAGCACACAAATGAGTACAGGTATTCTGAATTTCATGCGGGTGATGGTAACACGGCAAAGCAGTGAATTTGCTCAGTGTAGATTTGGTATTCACGGAAACGGAACTTCCGATTACATTGCCATCAAGAGCGAGCTGAAATACTTCGCCCACAAGCCACTCCACGTCCAGGAATTTGTATCTGGTTACGCGTTATTGATATCTTGTTGAGACCGATATTCTGCGCGCAAGTAGATGCCTGCAGAAAGCGATTCCAAGGCTCCTGAACCCCAGGCGCCCGGGCCGATGAAATCCATTCAGCCGCAGTTCGCGTACTTCTAAGGAAGCAAGCAATGCGTGTGTCAGGCACCCAGATTTCCAACGCAAAAGATGACGCGGCCCTGATCGAACGCATGCGGGCGGGCGACCAGAGCGCCATGGGTGACTTGTATGATCGCTATTCGGGAGTGGTTTACGGCGTGGCTTTGCGTGTTCTCGGCAATACAACCGCGGCTGAAGATGTTGTGCAGGAGGTATTTCTGCAGCTCTGGCGCAATCCCCAGGCCTTTGACGCAGACCGTGGCCGGCTCGCGCCCTGGCTGGCCGTGATCGGGCGCAACCGGGCTATCGATCTCCTGCGCAAGCGGCCCATGGAAGATGATATCGACGAATTGCCGATTTCAACCGGAGTGAATCTGGAAGATGAAGCCGCCGAGCGCATCGCAATCAACAAGGTCCGTGGAGTGCTGGGGCAGCTTCCGCAGGACCAGCGCAGGCTGCTGGAGATGGCGTTCTTTGAAGGCTTGACGCACACAGAAATTGCCAGCAAAACCGGCGAACCGCTGGGGACGGTAAAGACTCGTATCCGCTCCGGGCTGCTGGCGCTGAGAAAAGCATTTTCATGAAGGACCACGCACAATACGCTGATACCCTTGCGCTCTACGCGATGGACGCGCTCGATGACGATCGCGAGCTGGCTGAGCTTCGCGAGCATCTGGGCACTTGCGGAGAATGTCGTCGCGAACTTGAAGCTTTGCGTGGCGATATGGCCCTTCTGGCGCTTTCCACCTCGGGTCCACATCCGCCGCAACGCTCACGTGAGCGGCTGATGAAGGCGATTGCCGCCGAGCCGCGCCTGGCGATGAAACACAAGTCCCGGTTTGTCATGGGACGCCTGCAGCCTCGGTGGCTTTCCTGGACGCCCATAGCTGTCGCACTGTTGCTGGTTATTTTCAGTGCCGCACTCGTGCGCGAAAACATCGTCCTGCGGGCACGTCGTGACGGCCTGGCACTTGAGTTAGAGCAAACCAAACGGAAAGCTGCTCTGGCCATGGAAGTCATGGACATGATGAACGATCCCCAGCTTCCGCGCCAGACTCTGGTCTCGGCCAGCAAACCTCCTCAACCGCAACTCAAGACTATTTATCAGCCGCAGAAAGGCCACGTGCTGCTCATGGCCAACAACCTTCCTGTCCTGCCTGACGATAAGGTGTACGAACTGTGGTTGCTGCCCGCAAATGGCGGCGCTCCCATGCCGGCAGGGACTTTTACTCCGGATGCCAAGGGCAATACCATGATGATGCATGCCATGGATAACGGAGGAATAGACGCCAAGGCTTTCGCCGTGACCATTGAACCGCGCGGCGGCAGTCAGACACCAACCATGCCGATTCAGTACGCACCGGCCGGTTAATCCTCTTCTGAAACTCCGCATCACCTAAGAAAATAGTTGTTCAGCTCAGTCGCTTACCTCTCCTCGCAGACTGCGTCCAAGTGAACAATCCGGTGCCCCGATAAGGAGAGCCCATGCTGACGCGATACGCTTCTGTCCTGCGGATTCCATTGGTGCTTGTGATCTCTTCGATGATCCTCGGTCACGTCTCCTTAGCTCAGAGTTCAACAGACCAGATCAAGGCTGAGATTGCCCGGCTTCAGCAGTCATTGAAGGAAAAGCCCATCAGCAATCCTGCTTTCCCCGAAGCCTCTGGGAGGATCCAGAACTCCCTTCGAGACGCGGATAGCGCCCTTGCTGCCGGCTTGCCCTATGCTGCTCTCGAGAAACTCGGCCAGGCAAGTGATCTGCTCCACGGCGTGCGCGAAACCATCGACAAAGCTGATGCGGTAAAGGCCGGGCTGCCCGCCTTTGAGAAGGAGTGGAGCAAAGCAAATCTCGAACTCACGTCCACAGACAGCAAAGCCCGAGAAAGAAGCTGGAGCAAATCGCCCGCAGCGTCGCGCGCCATCTCTGAGACTGCGCAAACCCGGGTTATGCCATTGCTGGAAGGCGGCCGTGGCTTTGCGAACTCCACAAAACCCGAGGATGGCCTGTTTTACGTGGGAGAAGCTCAAGGTGAAAGTGCCTTTGCGGCTTTCGTCATCTCTTTGAATGGACAAAGAAGAGTTCCATCGATCGCCCTGCGTTCTTTTCTCCCCGAACTGCACCGTTTACAGGAGAAGACGAATGCGGCATTTCAACCTCCTCGCTCCGTTGATCAGCATCCGAGATTTATCGCGCTGAACAGTACACTCAAGCTCGCGGGCGAACTCGATGCGGAAAAGTCCTACGCCGGAGCTCTCTATCAATACCTGGAAGCCACCCGGCATTACGGCATGCTGGAGGCGTCTGTTCCCGATGCAACGGCAAAAGAAAATCTGAAGCGATCCATTGCGGCAAAGCTCAGCGAAATCCGGAACTCGAAACAAGACGACTCAATCGCGCAGATTTTTCTTGAGCGAGCCCAAACCTATCTTTCCCACCCTGACGGATCCGTTACATCCGACGATGAATGGCGCAGCGCTCAGGTCATCATGGATCAGGTGCTCCCCGCTTATTACGCGGCCCTCAAGCCTGCTGCGCCCCTGAAGCGAGCATCGGGAAAGACCGTGACTCTCACACTGGTACGGTGGCCCTACACTTGAAACATTTCTGATCCGGCAAGTTTGCTGGTACAGGAAGTTGCAGCCAAATATCCGGGAAAGGTCACCTTTGTCAGTGAAAACTTCGGCGCCTCCCAACTGGCGGATCGCTTTGGTGTAAAAGGCTACCCCGCGGTGTTTGTGGATGACGTGCTGGTGGCCGCGCCCAGAGAGTTCGGTTATTTCGGTGAGGTGGAAGGCAGCGGGCGCTACGCTCCATGGCGCAATGCGGACAACCAGGCAAAGTTCAAGGCCGACCTTGTGCGCATGATCGATCTCATTCTCGCCGGCAAGAAAGACATCGTGGCGCGGGAGCACGCAAATACCAGCGTTGCTGCCGAACTCCAGGCGCTTCCAAAATTCTCTCTGACCGATTTAAAGGGCAATCCTCTCACTGCTGACGCGCTTACCGGCCGCGTGGTGATGGTGGAATTCTGGGCGACATGGTGCCCCCCGTGCCGTTCTACTCTCGAATGGCTCGGTGATCTCAAAAAGAAATACGGCGACAACATTGCTATCGTGGCGCTGGCGGTGGAATCGCCCGAAGACAAGATCCGCGAGACCGTGGCGACTCTCAGTCCTGATCTGCGCTGGGCGATTACGGACGCCAAGACCGCTCAAGCGTTTGGCGATATCACCTCAGTACCTACCATGTTCCTCTTCGACCGTTCCGGGAAACTGGCGCGCGTTTTATACGGCGCTCCTCCTGACCTGCATCAGCAGGCGGAAGAGACCGTGAACTCGCTGATGCCGGCAAGCGGAAAAGGCTCATTCTGAACAGAACTGCTGCGCAAACAGTGCACGTCGCATAAATACCTCTCGGCACGAACAGCCTAAAACTGGCCGAATTTTTCCCAAAACTGTCGATCTCCTTGGCTGCCCAACAACTTACCTCGAATTTCTGTGTTGACATTACCATCCCGCAAGCTGCATATTTATACATAAGCACTGAATAAATATTCGTATATTGTAAAGCTAGTTCGACAGCAAACGCTTCTGCAAGTCGCACATGTAGGGCCCCTGCCCAATCAGCAGGAGCTCTGCAAGGTGCTGGCGCGTCGCGGGTTCCAGGTAACGCAGGCCACTCTGTCGCGCGATATCAATGAATTGCGGTTGGTGAAGACCACGGAAGGCTACATTCTGCCCAATGGCGACGCACCGGTTGAGCCCATGCCGGCCGTCTCGCGCGTGGTGCGGGAGTTTGTACGTGAAGTGCGGCGGGCGCAAAACCTGCTGGTCATCAAGACTATACCGGGAAGCGCGCAGCCCGTTGCCGTAGCCATTGACGCGGAAGGCTGGGACGAGGTCGTCGGCACCGTGGCCGGCGACGATACCATTCTCATCATTTCTGGAAACAACAAGAAGGCCCGGCAGTTACAGACTCGATTGGAGGGACTGCGAGCCTGATGCCCGCGAACGTTCAACCTGCTGTAGTCGGGGCTACCGGCTATGCCGGCTTCGAGCTGGCGCGCCTGCTTTATCGCCACCCGCAGGTGAAGAAGCCTGTGCTGTTCACGCGCGACAGTGAAACCAGCGGACCGGCCCAGCTCGACGGGCTTTATCCGCACATCGCCGGGAACGGCGGCTTCCCTCTCGAGAAATTCTCCTGGGAGACGCTGCAGGCCAAAGGAATCAACGTTCTTTTTCTGGCGACGCCGCATGAGGTCTCACGCGAGTGGGTACCGGAAGCAATACGGCAGGGCGTACACGTTATCGATTTGAGCGGGGCATGGCGGTTGGCGAAGCCCGCTTCGCGCGCGGTTTATCAATTTCAGGATGCAAATCCTGAACTCGCCGATCAGCTCACGGCCAAAGCCGTTTACGGCATTCCCGAACTGCATCGCGAAAGGCTCAAAGAAGCGGCACTGGTAGCAAATGCCGGTTGCTATGCAACATCCGTCATCCTTGCCCTGGCGCCGCTGGTTCGCGCCGGGCTGGTTGACCTTGAACACGGCATCATCTGCGATTCCAAGTCCGGAGTTTCCGGCGCAGGCAAGCAGCCCACCCAGAAGACCCATTTTGTAGAAGTGGCGGAGAACCTTTCTGCGTACTCGGTCTTCAACCATCGCCACACCGGAGAGATCCTGGAGCAGCTTGAGCTCACTGACGATCAGCTGATCTTCACGCCGCATCTGCTGCCGATTCCGCGTGGAATTCTTTCCACCATTTACGTGCGGCTGAAGAGCGCGGCACAACCGGCTGACATTACGGATTGCATGCGCAGTTTTTATTCCGAATCGCCCTGGGTGCGGATCTTCCCTCACGGCAAGCTGCCGCAGATCCAGTATTCGCTGCACACCAACTATTGCGATATCGGCTTCACACTTGCTAACGATCAACGCCGCATGGTGATCGTTTCCTGTCTCGACAACCTGCTGAAAGGTGCGGCGGGCCAGGCAGTGCAGAACATGAACCTGATGTTTGGATGGAATGAACAGGAGGGCCTGAAATGAAGGTCGTCGTCAAACTTGGAGGCGCAACGCTGGAAGACGCTGATCTTCTGCATCGCGCCGCACTCGCGGTAAAGCAACTGGCGCGCGAACATCAGGTCGCCGTGGTCCATGGCGGCGGAGCCGCGCTGACGCGCGTCCTCAGCCAGATGGGCAAGACCAGCGAATTCATTGATGGCCTGCGCGTCACGGACGCCGAGACGCGGGATTACGCCGTGATGGTACTGGCCGGACACATGAACAAAAAGCTGGTTGCCGCGCTGGCCAGTGTGGGCCAGCCCTCCGTGGGTATGTGCGGCGGTGACGGCATGGCATTTCGGGCACGCAAGAAAGCGCCGAACGGTCACGATCTCGGCTTTGTCGGCGAAATTTCTGCCGCCGATCCTCGCTGGATTGAGACCATCTGGCAGGCCGGCTGCATCCCCGTGATTTCCAGCGTTGCCCTGGGCAGCGATGGCCAGTACTACAACGTGAATGCCGATCAGATGGCGTCGGCCTGTGCCGTGGCGTGTCACGCCAATGCGCTGATCTTCATTACCGACGTTCCCGGCGTGAAAGATGCTGATGACGTCGTCATTCGCTGGCTGGATCTGGGGATGGCAGCCGAACTGACGCAGAAGTCGGTCAACCGGGGCGGCATGCTTCCCAAGCTGGATGCCTGCAGGAACGCGTTGTTACACGGCGTCAACCGCGTGCGCATCCTTCCCGCGGCGGAA
>Ga0134126_10012004_pt1 | contig 10937 bp, 14 predicted proteins | sample KB31752_FD_96881 | JGI IMG/M metagenome (GOLD analysis project Ga0134126, IMG submission 96881) | Terrestrial soil microbial communities with excess Nitrogen fertilizer from Kellogg Biological Station, Michigan, USA - KB3-175-2 | ecosystem: Environmental > Terrestrial > Soil > Unclassified ...
CCCCGGCTGGTCGTTTGAGCACTTAGCCAGGCCAAGGTTTGAGAGCTGCACACCATGAACTGCTTCACGCAAGTCTGCCGCGGACGCTGGCAACTGGGAGCCGTCGAGTTTATCGAGGGCCTCGAGCCGCATAGGCCAGGAAACGGCGACGAGACCTGCGTTGGAACGCTTGGCCGAGGGCACCTCAGCCAGTGGGACCGACTGGGCCGGCGAGCGTATCGCGACGCTTGACCTGGAGGCGAAAGCGATCGTGGTGAAGCCAGTGTGCCAGCCGTTTGCCGATGGTCAACCGCAGGAGGAAGAGAATGCAAAGTCCGATCGAGGTGGTACGCAGATTCTGTGCTGCATGGTCCGAGAACAGGGCGGCGCACGAGCTCGTGGAATTCTTCACCGACGACGCCGTCTACCACAACATTCCACTGAAGCCGGTCGTCGGGAGAGATGACATCGAAAACACGATCGCCACGTTTATCCGCCCAGGTCGGCCAGGTATCGAAAGCATCGACTTCCGGGTCATCAACATCGCAGCCAACGGTCCGGTTGTGATGACCGAGCGAGTTGACGTCTTCACGCTCCCTGGCAGGTCGTTCGAGCTGCCCGTCATGGGAACTTTCGAGATCAGTGACGGCAAGATCAAGGCCTGGCGGGACTACTTCGACATCAACCAGTTCACCACTCGGATGGGATAACCCGCGACCAGGTGAGTCGCGGGCTCCCCGACGTCTGACCTCTTACGTTTCGCAGGTATTTCGCTGCGGATGGTCCCCGATGGCCTGCCATGGCCAGGGCGATCGTGTCGGCGTGTGGGTCGCTAGAGTTCGGCGGAGCTGGTCAGCCTGCCCGGTGGAACCGGGCGGCTCAAGGGCGATGTATCTAGCGGTCCTATCAGGCCGGTCCAGGGATCACCCGCTGACATCAGCGGTCACCTCGAGGCGATGGAGAGCGCCGGCGCCATGTATACCCAGCGCAGCGGCAGCGGGCCGCGGCGGTTGCCGTAGACCAGTTCGTCCAGCCCCAGGCCAGCGGTCGCGCGACGTGCGGACTCGCATGCTTTGCGGTGTGCCTGCCGGACGGTGGCGATGGTCTCGTCGTCCCGAAGAACGAACGACTCATCTGGGGTCGCCGGGATGCCGATCTCAGCACGTGACCGGCCGGTGACGGCTTCGTCGAACCACACCTTCTCGACGAAAGTCGCGAAGAGCAAGTCAGCGGTTACTGCCGGACTGATCGCCGATTGGGTAGTTGAGCATCTGCTTCACGGCTTGGATCAGTCGGCTGGTGGTTTCCGGGCGGCGCGGGCCGAAGAGATCTGCTTGCTGGAGCGAGGCGAGGGTTCTTCCCGCGCCGAGGTCGAAGTCGGGGATCTCGCAGTTGTCGAACCGGACTGGGATGAGCCAGGGCGTGTCCGGGCGGCGGAGCCGGATCTGATCGATCGCCAGGAGCAGTTCTTCGTTCTGGTAGGTCTTGAGACGGCTGGCGCTGTTCGTTGAAAAGCATGCAAGGAATACCAGTGAGCCGTCGCTAATGGCACGCCGGATCACGGTGCGCCAGTTCTGGCCCGGGAACAGGTTGTCGGTGTCACGCCAGACCGGGATTCCCGCCGCGGCGAGTTCCTGCTGCAAGTCATCGACGCGAGAGGCGTCTTCGTGAACATAGGAGATGAACACGTGCCCGCGAGGTGAGCTGTTTCTTGCTGTCACGCCGAAAGAGTACCGTCAGCGCCGACATCGACTAATTTGGTGGCTCGCGCTGACCCTCTTTCCCGCCTATCGGAGCCGATGCCAACTCAGCGGACTGACTACCGGGTGGCGCCGGGCGGGCCTGCAGCGGTGGCATAGATGTCGGCGAGCAGGGGCGTCCCTTTGGTCGCCCGGTCGTGGGCCAAGGCGACCACACCCAGGTCCCGGCCTGACGGCAGGCGGATCACCGGGTGCCCGTTCGGCCAGAGCCGCCAGCGGGCGCCCGGAACATTGACGACGAGAACGGTGCCCAGGAAAAGGCCGCCTTCATGTCCTAGCAGGCACGCAGTTGTTCGCACAGGCTGAGCAGTCCGGCGGCCTGGTGCGGGTCCGGCCGGGGCTTGCCACCGACCGCCACTGTGCGTGCCAGCCCATGCTTCGCGGACCGGTAAGGACCGCCGGTCAACATGACCGTCACGTATTGGTCGTGAATGATGAAAGCATGTCGGCGGGGCATGTGTTCATCTCATATCGCCGTGAGGATTCAGCCAGGGCGGCCTGGCTGCGGTCCGCGCTCGAAGCCGCCGGAGTCCGGGTGTGGCAGGACACGGCAGGCCTGTGGCCGGGTGACGACTGGCGCCTGGAAATCCGGCGGGCCATCGCCGATCGGGCGCTGGTGTTCCTGGCATGCTTCTCCGCGCGGAGCATCGCGCGCGAGAAGAGCTGGCAGAATGAAGAGCTCAACCTGGCGGTCGACCAGATGCGCTTGCGTCCCCCGGACAAACCATGGCTGATCCCGGTCCGGTTTGATGACTGCGAGATTCCCGACGTCGACCTCGGGGGCGGTCGGACGCTCAGGTCGATCCAGCGCAGTGACCTGTTCGGGTCCGGCACGGATGCCGAGCTGGTCAGGCTGGTCGCCGCGGTACAGCGCATCCTGGGCCGCCCGCCGGGTAACGTGGCTGCCGGCAGGCCCTGGCCGTCGCGGTCGCGCTGGCGACGCGTTGCTCTCGCGTCCTGCGCTGCGCTGATCATCGCACTAGCAGCAGTCGTGACGGCCAGGCAGATCGGGGGCAAAGCCAGTCCGGCTCAGCGTCCGCCATCGAGCCGGGCGGCTCCGGGCACCCGCTCCGGGAGCCATCGGCCGGGCCTGACCACAGTCACCCGTTGTCCTGCAGGCCGCAGAGCGCCGCACCCGGAAACCGGCGTTATCGCCGACGTCAGGGTAACCGCAATCAATGCTCAGGAAATCTGCGTCTCCTGGCTGAATCCCGATGACCCGGACGTCGGCGGATTCATTATCTCGGAGTACCCGGAAGCCTCTGCCGGCGACCAGGAGGGCAGCGGCGCCCCGTATCCCACCCCGGCGTTGTCATCGCAACTCATCGACGTCGCCGCATTCGTTCCGAGCCTGCGTCCCCGGCCGGGCGAGCCATGGGAGATGTGCGTGACGCCAATCGGCCATGGCGTCGCCAAAAACGGGCTTTACCACAGCTTCGACTCCCGCCAGGGTTGCTCAGCAACCTTCACCTGGCCCTCGCATTAACAACCGCCAAGCTGCAGGTGTCGCAAAGAATGTCAGTTCTGTATCCGGTTAGCTATTTGCAGCATCGCCGGGGTGGTGTGGCGTGCCAGAACGAGCCCTCGGCGCGGGCTCTACAAACAGAGCTTGATCACGATGAGTTGGCACCTCGGCCGTGAGTTTCGTCGAGACGAGAAATGTTTCGTCTCGGTTCGATGGAATTCGGGTTGGGAACGGAGGTTTGCTGGGACTGGCGCGTGCGGCGGCGGTTGCCGGCACGGGGCGTGACTTTGCGCCGGCTTCCGGTCCATGCAGCGGCTCAGACAGGCTTGGATGCCACGAGCAGGAAGCGGCGCCCTCTGGTCATGACCGGCCAGGCGCTGGCGTCCTGGTGCAGGGCGCGGAGGCGGTCTCGGTGCTTGCCGAGGCTGTATTCCGGGATCGACCAGCTCACGGCCTTGAGGTAGTAGACGACGGCCGCGATGTCATCGAAGTAAATGCGTTCATCGGCCCTGGCAGCTTCTTCGATCACTAGCCCGGCGTCGGTGACCTGCCGTTCGGCCAGCCCGATCCAGCTGTCCGGCTCCTGCGGCATCTCGATGCTGAGCAGCTGGGCCAGGTCGTCGCTGTCGTGGTAATCGACTTGCTGGGTCACGAACGTGGCGCCCGGCGCGAGAACCCGGCTCACCTCCGCAGCGAGGAATGACTCGTGCCGGTTGCATATTAGGTCCAGCGACCCATCGCGGAACGGCAGGCGACCGCCGTCACCAGCCCCGTCCTGGTCCATGTTGTCGCGAGCCCCCTCGTTCTGGATCACGGGGATGCCTAGCGGCAGCAGGCGCCTCCCGGCCACCGGCACGTTGGGCGGCCACGCCTCGGTCGCGACGGTCCTGTGTGCCCGGGTCGGCAGCCGACCCAGTGCTTCGCCGCCACCCGTGCCCATGTCCAGCATCGTCCGGGCACCGCCGGCCAGGGCCGCGACTCGGGCGCCGTAGTCCCACGGCAGCGCGTCACTCCTCCAGCGGCGGTCCAGCCAGGAGAAGTCCCAGCCGGAGAACGGCGCGGTCATCGCCTCGGCCACCAGCTCATCGAAGTCCGCCACCCGACAGAGCCTGCCACGACGGCACCCGCGAAAGCTACGGCGAATCCGCCGGAAAGATTCACTACACTGCCGGCCGTGTAGCTGCGCAGTGGCCACCACGGTGAGCAGTCGCCCACTCGATCAGCGGCATGAGCGGATGCTGCTAGGCGCGGCGGGGATGACCAAGCATGTTGGCGAGGTCAGGCAGATCTCGGTGCGACGGCCGCCGGTCACGAGCTCCCGTTGACTGTCGGGCGCGCGGAACACGTCGGCGAAGACGTCGGTGCTGGTGTCGATGCTGCGCCGGAGACCGTGGTCGAGCCAGGTCTCGAACAGGCCTTTCTGCGTGGCGATCACTTCACGGGTGCTCGCGGTGACCGAGCCGAGCAATTCGAGCGTCACCGCACGCAGCTGCCCCGGCGCGGCCATGCGGTTGATCAGGCCCTGGGCAGCAAACTCGGTGACCGGGTAGAGGTCGCCGGTGAGGATGATTTCCTTGGCCTTGGACAGGCCAACATAGTGGTGCAGCAGCGCGGCCTCGTAAGGGCCGCGCTCAGTGTTCCAGCTGTTGTGAACGGCTAGCGCCACAATAATCAATGTTGCCCAGATTGCCATGGGCTACGAGCGCCCAGAACAAGACCGCGAAGTAAGTCGCCTGGCGAGGATGGCGATCACGCCTATCCCAAGATCAGGAAAAAGGTGCCACTTACCATTTGGGACATTTTGCTCCAATTGATGCGCCAGTGTCATATTCACCATCCACGCATGCGAGGCAACGGCCAGCTGGTATGACAGCGGATCCTGATGTTACGAACCGCTCGCCATGGGCATCTACCACCACCTATCGTGAGAAGGGCCGCAACGGTGCTTTCCCGCCCGACCGCAGGATCGTGAGCATCAAATTGGCAGGAGCCAAGTCTCGAAGGGGGAGGAAGAAGATGTCCAACCGACGTGAATTGGCCCGGCTGCGTGCAGCGGCTAAGGCCGGCGACATGGCAGCCGCGGGCGAACTCTCGGAAATACTCCTGGATGACGACGACTTGGCAGGCGCTGAGTACTGGTCACGCATAGCGGCACCCTCCGGCGACATTACCGCGAAGATGGTTCTCGGAATTCTGCTCTGCGATAAGGGAAACGACGAGGAGGGAATTTCGTGGCTCAAGGCGGCAGCCTCATCGAAAGATCTTAAATTCACAACGGTGGCCGGGATGGCCGCTGCCGTCCTAGGGCGGTCCCTGCTGGAAAGGATCCACGCAGGGCACATCCCGCGGGAGCAGAAGAATCTCGACGAGGTCGAACACTGGATGAAAATAGCGATCGCAGCCGGCTATGAGGTGGCGCAAGGGGATCTTGAAGTGCTCGAAAGAACCCGCCGGGGCGAGACTCAGGGCAGAGCGAGCCAAGGCTCAGGTGGAGACGTGCTGCAAACGTTCGATGTTTCGTTCGTCACTTTCTACGACGGAAGCGGTCATTGTCTTGGGCCATCTATGTGCACCCTGACCAGGACGAGGTTCATTATAAATGATGCCCGCGGCGGAATCAGCCAGATTCTGCTACGCGACATTAGTGGCGTGAGCACTCCCAGCAGGATTGCTGCGCCAAAACTTCTGAGAATCAAGGCCTCAGCTGTCGCATACGACATCGATTGCCGGAGTAAGGATCAGAAAAACCTGCTTGAGGCATGGCTGTCGAGGGCGATCTGCGGATGAGTCACGCCGTTGACTTTGTCAAGTTGCTATGGCCAAGGGATCGGGCAGTGCAGCTAGAGGTCGCTATTGACTTATCAAGACTGATGTTTCGAAGCGCTGACCACCAACGTGACCACAACAGCACCGGATCGTATGCCACATTTGGCCGCATGGCTTTGTGAGTCATGCCAAGCCGCCATACAATTCCACAAGCTGGCTCGATATGGCATGCAAGAGGCTGAGTTCCAGCCTCATTACAACCACTCCGAGGGTCGCTGGTAAACGCTTGACATTGATTTAGGCGTGAAATCAATGGCCAACGGTATCGGAGGGCGACTATATCCATCGGCCAGAAGCCGGAAAATCATCTTCGGTGGCTCATTCGACTTCAAAGGATGGAGACCCCTGAAGTTCAGCTCAGGAAGGTGTCGGGGAGACCGACCATGAATAGCGTAATTCGGCCCTCCGTCCCACTGAACGGACAAAACCTTATTCGTGTTGCGTTCGCGCGCTACAGGCGTCCAATTTCCGGAGGCAGAATAATACTCTGGATAAATCGCAGCATTGCCAAATTCGATGATCACAGCTGGAGCCCGGGCGGCATAGGTACTGAGGTTACTTACGACGATGTTCGCGACACAGTTAGCGCCCTCAGCTATGGCAGGTTTGCCGTCGTCAAATAGAAATATTATCTCGTTAGGAGGCAAGTTTGGCAGCGAAAATTGTAGCTTAAGCTCAGGACGACCGGTAGCCGCAGAGAAAGCGGCAATGGCAACTATCGCCGCGACCAACGCGAGCAGAAGCGTCCCGAACGAAAGGAAGTTGCCGATCACTACTAGGCGGTCACTGCTTGACGACAAGAGCCAGTACAGCACACACGCCATGATCACGACCGTGATCACACTGAGCAACCCTGAGTAGACAATCAGCATCGGACGCTGACGGACCTGAGCATGCGATAGCCACGCCTTCATGTGGGCTGATACTAGGGTCTTTAGCCCGTGGCCGTGTAGTCGAGGGCTAAGCAGGATCGTCAAGATGTCGATGCTGATCGTCGCCTTGTTTGTGCGCCGGTCCTCTTGTAGGTTCCTGTAGGCGCAGCGGGACAGCAGTCGTTTGAGGCGCGTGGCTCACGCGGAGCCCGGCCGAGGCTGACAACAATGTCCGTCCACAATCTGGCCGGAAGCGGATCTACTTCGGCCGACCAAGGAAAAGCAAACTCGCAGGCCAGCGATCGTTTCCGACAGCAGGGACGTGCCTCGCATTCCGGCAAATCAAAGCGGCAACGTGAATCGCTGAGCCGAAGAGCTTTGCACTTTTAAGTTATCAAGTAGCTTGCGCTCAGGCGCGTCGAAGGCGGGCGTCAGCTTTGGTTGCAGTCTAGCGAAGTGTTGCCGACTTGACATCTGACAGCACAATCGGCCGGGCAATGATCGGGTTAGTACCGGCGTCACCGATCTGGGCTCAAATCAGAACTCAGGCTGACCACCACAGCAGTCGACTCCCAACCAACTCGGCAGATCGGCTATGAATGCCGCAGCAGGTGGTGATCGCGCCGTCGGCCGGAACCGGCAGTTATTTCCAGCACCCAGAGAGGAGTATCAGATGGCGTATGCCGAGAAACGCGGTAAGGGCACCAAGCCGTGGCGCGTGAAGTACAGACGGCCAGACGGCAGCGAGGGCAGCGAGTCCGGGTTCGAGACCAAGGCGGCGGCGCTGCGGTGGGGCCGGGACCAGGAAGCCAGCATCAGCGCGGGGAGCTGGACCGACCCCGATGCGGGCAAGATGCTGGTCAGCGAGTGGATTGAGTACTGGCAGCCAGCGCAGGACGTCGGCCTGAGCACGACCGACACCCGCGGTTACCTGATCCGCCGGTTCATCCTGCCCGCCTGGAGGAACTGTGCGCTGGCTTCCCTCGGCGCCGATGAGATCGGCGCCTGGGAGAAGGCCATCCCGGCCCGCACCGGGGTGTCACGGAGTACTGCGGCCGATGCCCGCAGCCTGCTGTGCACGATCCTGGGCGATGCGGTCACCGGCAAGCTCATCCGGTACAACCCGGCGCTGCGGCCCAGGAACCGCGGCCGCAGAACCGGGCGCAAGCTGGAACGAAGCCCGCAGCGCGCCTGGGTGACGCCGCTGCAGACGCTGCTCCTGGCCGAACGGGCCGCGCTGATCACAGGCCGGGCCGGCGACTTCACGCTGATCATCGCCATCGGGTACACGGGCCTGCGGTGGGGTGAGGCAATCGGCCTGGAACGCCCCTTCCTCCGTAAGACCGCCGTCGAGGTCGAGTGGCAGCTCCGCGAGATTAACGGGACCTTCCATCGGATCCCGCCCAAGGACGACTCCTACCGGAGCCCGAAATGGGAACCCTGCCTCCCGGTCGACCTGCCCGATTTCCTCGCCGGCTTGCTCGCCAGCCAGGCCAAGGACCCCAGCGGTCGGCGCTGCTGCTGCGCCAGGGCACACGGCGGCAGCGGTCAGTACCTCTTTCTCGGCCCGGACGGCGGCCACTACCGGCGCAGCAACTACGCCCGGCGGATCTTCCGCCCCGCCTGCGACGGCCGGTACGAACCGGCCGGAGCCAAGCCCGCTAAGATAGTCATCGTCGACGCCACCATCGCGCCGGGCATCCCGACCGCGTTACTGGCCTGCTGGCTGCCGGTAAAGCCCGGCCTGACGCCACATGGGCTTCGGCACAGCCACAAGACCTGGATGACCGAAGACGGCATCCCCGAGATCCTCGCCGAGCGGCGACTCGGCCACGAGGTACCGGGCATGCGCCCCCCTCCTCGACGCCCTGATGGCCCCGCACCGCGCGGCAGCCAGCCAGGCGCAGACACCGCTGGCCGTGCCCGCCGTTGTCCACAACCAGCCCGGCGGCCGCTCCCACGTAAAGATGATCGCCCAAATTCGTCCCAACCAGGGGAGGGCAGCCGCTATCCGCGGCTAGTGTTGGACTCACGTGAAGAGACTCTGGCCTGGTCAGACGACCAGACCTCTGCGTGGGCCTAACGTCCCACCATGCGAACCGCCCTATCCTTATCGAAGGTGACCCGCTGCCGGTGCGTCTGAGCAGGTCACGCATGACCAAGGCGGCGAACTGACCGGCTCGCGCCGACGCCCCGCCGCACAGTGGCAGGTCGGACGGCTGGGCGAAGTGCTAGCTTGATCGCGGGCCGGTGTGGCTGAGAGAGCATGTCAGCAACGGATCGTGAGTGAGGCGTCGGTGACTGAGGAATGCGGTGACCGGTCGGTCATCAGTCATCTTCAGGGATTCACCTGGTCGACCGGTGAGTCGGTAGCGTATGAGGCCGCTGTTGAGGCGATCAATGAAGCGGTCGGTGCCTTTAGCGCGGTCATAGCCGCCGAGGAAGTCAAGAAAAATCCTAGCCAGCGGGTTCTGGAGCGGGCCCGGGCCGGGCAGGCTGCCTGCGCCCGCAGCCGCGAGCAACTGGACCCGTCCGATCACGTCGCGGTGGCGTCGGCCCGGCAGGAGTTCTCTGCCCTGTCACGCCGGATCCGTCAGGGCCGCTGGTGAGTGATCAGGCGTCCTGGCAGATCTATTCCCAGCGCCGTCCGGTCGCCGATCCGCGCGCCGCTGATTACCTGTTACCCCCGGAGGCCGGGCGCCGCATTTTTGTGCAGCGGATCGTGCCTGACCTGCTGGTGCGGCCAGCCCCGCGGGCCAGGCCGGTCGTCGTGTTCCTCGTCGGACAGCACGGTGCGGGCAAGACCCGGGTCGCGACCATGGCCGCAGGCCGGCTCGGCGGCTACGGCGGGTTCGCTGACCTGGACAGTGACCTGTACAAGCCGTACCACCCGCGATACGACGAGCTGATCAGGGGTGACGACAAGCTCATGGTCGCCCACCTGGGGCCGGACAGCTGGGCGTGGCTGGCCCAGGCGCACGACTACGTGCGTGCCCGCAAGATCAACGCGCTCAAACCCGAGACCGGGCAAGACCACCTCACCGCCGCCCGGCACATGAGGGCCTATCGTGAAGCGGGCTTCCGCGTCGAAGCCATGATCCTGGCCGTTCCCGCCGCCATGAGCAACCAGGGCATCATCGCCCGCTACCACGAGCAAGTCACCGACCGCGGCCACGGCCGGCTCCCGGTCCGGGCCAACGCTGACCGGGCCTACGCCGGAATCCTCGATCTCGCCGACCTCATCGACACCGGCCACCTCGCCGACGAAACCGCCGTGTTCCGCCGCGGCGAAGCAGTCCCCCGGTACCACAACACCCTGAACCAAGCCCGTCAGCGGACAGCAACGCCAGCCCTGCGCGCAGCAACAGAAGCCGAACGCAGCCGCACCTGGACTCCCGCCGAAACCACCGACTTCCAGATCACCCAGGCCAGGCTGCGCAGCGAACTCGGACCGGAATGGGACGCGCGCCTCGACGAGATATCCAGTCGGGCCCAGCCACTCATCTCCCCCCTCCGGCATGCAATCCAAGAACGCGAACCAGCCGATCGACACCACGACCCGAATCTCCCATGGCACAAGCACCCGGACCCGCAAGCCGACATCGAACTAGAAGCAGGTGCCTAAATCTCAGCCGCGTCACGACCGGCCAGCCGGCAGCGGCCGTGGCCAACTGGTTCGCACAATGAGCCATTCCCACCGACGGAACCGCAGGTAACCGCGTTAGTGGGCCTAACGTCCCACCATGCGAACCGGATGATCTTGGTCGAAGGTGAACCGCTTGCGGTGGGTCTCACCAGGTCAGGGGTCAGTAAGTCAGTTAAGAAGGCCACCCGATGAAGGGACGTTGCGCGACTTCACTTGATGTCGTCAGCGTCGCGACGGCGGGCAGCGAGCACTTTCATCGCCAGCAGGTTTCCTCCACCACCACGCTGTGCGGCTCGAAAACGGCATCGATATCACGGGTCGCGCGCCGCGCGTCATACGCCAAGGCCATGGCGGCACCGCCGAAGACATACACATCTGCAGTCAAGCCG
>Ga0134126_10012005_pt1 | contig 10936 bp, 10 predicted proteins | sample KB31752_FD_96881 | JGI IMG/M metagenome (GOLD analysis project Ga0134126, IMG submission 96881) | Terrestrial soil microbial communities with excess Nitrogen fertilizer from Kellogg Biological Station, Michigan, USA - KB3-175-2 | ecosystem: Environmental > Terrestrial > Soil > Unclassified ...
GCATCTCCACCGCTGTGGCAACGACATGCTGGAGGCGAAAAAATTTGCACCGAAACACGCCTCCTGATAACTTAGAAACTGCTGCTTTTCACCAAAGCACGCCCATTCTTGTGCGCCCCTAGCTCAGTTGGATAGAGCGTCTGGCTACGAACCAGAAGGCCGGGAGTTCGAATCTCTCGGGGCGCACCATCATATCCAACAATTTCTGTGAAATCGGTCCGGGCTGAGATCTACGTTTCGCTTTGCGGGAAGGCTGTGATGCGTAGCTTGGCGACCCGTGTACGAATCAACGTGATTGTCTTCTCCGGTTCCTCGCTCACCACCGGACTAGGCGGCAGCGGATTCACGGCGCTATCTTCCGCACGCAATTCGATCACGTACTGGCATTCAACTCCAGGGCAACGTGAACGCTCAGCGATCATCTAATTGCGCCGCGGTCGCATTGTCATGCAAATGCCGAAACCCGCCAAGGAGGCGGGTCTCAGGTGTGGGATCGAAGCGGCAGCATGGAAAATGAAGCCGCTTCGAGTTGTGGGAGGAGGATTGTGGAGGAAACAATCTGCCGCTTTACTGTCCCTTTAAACTGCAGGTGTGGGTGTAGCCACTGCCAATCGTGACAACCGCCGTCGAATAGGCCACACAACTTACCGTTGGATTCGGAATTGAATCCTTGATCGTGATCAGGGGAGGAGCCCCGCCCGCTTGTCCGTACGTATAGTCTTGAGCGACGACGGTCGGACCGCTGGCACAACTCCATTTTTGACCCGCTGCCACGGTGTACGAGCCGTAGGGGATGTCTCCATCGCCCCCTACAAGCACGCAGGTAGGTGCCGTGAACTGGTTCGTTTTGAAGGTGATCTTTGCAGCGTTGATAGCTTCAAATCCAAGAGCGTTTGCTCGTCCGCCCGCTCCGGCTGGAGCCGAGAAACTGTTCCCTGAGACCGTTCCGGATACCGCAGAGTTCATATCCGTCAGGTCTAAAGCGGTTGACGGGCAATGAGTTGCCGGGACGGTCACGTTGTTGTTGGTGATCTGGAAATTGGTCGATGCTGAGACCCCGGATTCCGTGCTGTTCGGCCAATCGTAATTCTTCACTCGAATGCCGTAGGTACCATCCAACTCGCACCCGCCGTATTCGGTGTTGCCGGTTCCCTCGGCGACATTCACAGTGTTGCCGTTGAAGATGAAACCGGAACTCTCCCCATCCAGGCCACGCCCTTGACCCGTAATCGTGTTGCCATGGATATTCTGATTGTTCATGGTCGCAATCACGCCATAATCATTGCTGTATGTACTGGTCAGTTTGATCGTGTTGTTATAGATCTGCGAGCCCGCCACGCCATCTGCAATCCCGCCCTGCGGCGAACCGTTGAACGTGTTGCCGGAAATGGTGTCTGGCGCCGGGGAGCCCGTGCGTTCTTGATCTGTGTGGATCACATAGCCCTGGAAATGCCCTCGCGCACCCAACGGGCTCTGCCCAGAATGTTGAATGTTCTTCACGTTGTCGTTGATGACATTGTTCTGAATGGTGTATCCGCCGCCGTCAATCTCACCGTGGAAAAACTGGCTTCCGGCCGATTGAAACGTCGCATTCAGATCGTGGATATACCCGCCGCCGGTGCCGCCTTGCCCGATCCAAAATACCGGACTGAAAGGTGCCGCGTTGGTCGATTGCACAATTTTGCCGCCGTAGACGGTCAAATTGCTGTCCGAGCCTTCCACGCACTGCGAAGCCCTCAATCCCGTATACCAGGGGGCGCATGCAGCAATCGCCGGAGTCGGTGACGATCCTCCGCCCGTGCCATACGTAATGGTGTGGCCGTTCAGGTTCAAGGTAATGTTGCTGGCTCCGATCGGAAAACATGTTCCAGGGCTCGACACATCGTTCGCCAATGAATACGTTCCGGCCTTGGTGATCGGCTGGCAATCCGTCAGCTCGGTCCCGGTTCCTTTGGAGGCCGGCCCCGAAGATACAGAGACAACAACGCTGCTACTCACTGAACCGGCGCTATTCTTAGCCACTAAATTGTAGGAAGTCGTTGCAGAAGGCTTCACGGTCATCGGACTCGTGGCTGCAGCCCCATTCAAAGTGACCGTCGGACTGGTTCCCGTCACTCTCCAGCTCAGCACAGAACTTCCGCCCGCCGAGATCGTTGGAGCCGATGCAGTGAAGCTGGCGATTACTGGCGCTGTCGCCGAGGAGGAAGGCTTGGTCACCGCAGGTTGCACCATGACCGTGGTGCTTTTTCGCGCCGTCCCTCCCGGTCCGGTGGCCGTCAGAGTAAAGGTGGTTGTCTTACTTAACGTGGTGGAACCGGAATCACTGGTAGCCGGAACGGATGCTGTCTGCGCGCCATTCGATAAGGTGGCCGAGGTTGCTCCTTGCAACATATAGGCGACGTGGACGGTTCCTCCCGCTGCTACGGTTGTCGGGCTCACCGTTAAACTTATGGAGGGCGGCGCCGTGGCGGCCGCGGCGTTCATGGTGAATGCAAACGCGAGCAATGCCGAACAACATAGGATCGCAAAGGCATTGAATTTTCGAAAGTGAATCGCAGGGGCGTGAATTACATCCTGCGCCTGTGGAATTGACATAGAAACTCTCCGTGTTCCATCGGTTAAGCCGTGGGTACCAGCAGACACACTTCGAGCATCAGCGCCCTTGAATAGCTTTCAGGGCCATTCACGACCACGTCGAACGTCACTGCCGTTTAGCCACGAACTGGATTGGGGGGATTCGCAATGCGCTTACAGAGTCATTGCGAAACGAACACCGCTGCGAGTCCGCTCTAAATGGTTTTAGGAAGTTGTTTCTCGGGCAGAAGTCACCGCAGAACGATCGTCCATTGATAGGAACTACTCACGCGAGCGAAGGATGCGTTGGAGTATGTGGTGAACGGTGAGAAGTGAGAAAGGGGAATCCGCGATCGCCAACCAATTCGATTCGTATCTGTCACACCTGTCTGATTGCCGGGTGGCTTGTGACATACAACACTTTTCATAGGGGGGTTACCTTTGCAAAATAATTCGATCTCTAAATTGCTGGATCGCTCGAGTAAACAAGGATGCAAAAAAATGCACTTATGTCAAAATTATTTGCACGCGCTATGCCAATTCTCGCTTTGCAGTTTCCAGTTCGACGAGCGACTTCATTTTTCTGTTCTAAAGTGCTCGCATAACAAGAAGAACTACCGTGGAATTGTGTTTCCGGCGATGACTTCTATACGGCAGGAAATTGTTTCGGGATCAAGCAACCCTGCAAAAGCTTCAGCATCGAGTAGTTTTTACGCAGGAAATGCGCGGTCGCAAGCGCGAAATGACTGAGCGTGTGATCTCTGTTGAGCAAAGAAACGAACGGCGCGCATTGTAAAAACCTGACCTGACGAATTCAGTGACGCGATCACCACCATGTGCCTTAAGTAACCACGAAAGGGCGGCAAAAACTTCCTATGGTTACATCGCGAAGGTTACTCAGGCAAACGAATGATGCTCTACCGTGATGTAATCGCAGGATTGATCATCGCTGCCTGGAAACGGCGCAACGGAATTCCACGGCAAGATAATTTGCTCTACACTCTCCTGCAGGAGTCTTTCCATGCCCAAATTTTTGATCGAACGGGAAATTCCAGGAGCAGGCTCGATGTCGCCGGAGCAGTTTCAAGGGATCGCTGAAAAATCATGCTCGGTTCTGCGAGATCTGGGGCCGAAGATTCAGTGGGTGCAGAGCTACGTCACCGACAACAAAATCTATTGCGTCTACATCGCTCCTGATGAGGAGATGGTTCGGGAGCACGCCGTGCGCGGAGGATTTCCCGCCAACCGTATCTCCGAAATCAAAAGTGTGATCGATCCCACCACTGCTGAAACGATAGGTTCGCGCTAAACTCCCCAGTGCCCCTCTTCAGCGAGCGACCGTTCATGGATGCGCTCGAGCCATCAGACCCAACAGACGACCCGGGAAATTCTTGTTCTTAAGTTGGCAAGATTGGAAACGCGCAGTACACTCCAGCCAGTATGCAAGGTTCTCATAAAGTCATTGAAGAGCTGAATAAGGCATTGCGGGAAGAACTCACCGCCATCAATCAATACTTCCTGCACGCGGAGATGTGTGAAAACTGGGGCTACGATCGTTTGGCCGATTACATCAAGAAGCAATCCATCGGCGAAATGAAGCATGCGGAGTCCCTGATGGAGCGCATTCTCTTTCTGGACGCCACACCAAGTATGCAGCCGCTCGATCTTACCGTTGGCAAGACGGTGAAGGATATGCTGCAGAGCGATCTAAAGCTGGAGATTTCCGCCGTCGCTCAATACAACGCAGCCATCCAGGTGGCCGTTGCAGAAAAGGACAACGGCTCCCGCGATCTATTCGTAAAGCTGCTGAAAGATGAAGAGAATCACGTCGACTGGCTGGAGGCTCAGGTGCATCAGATTGGTGAACTCGGCTATGAGCGGTATCTCACCATGCAGATGGGCAATCTGGAAGAATAGCCGGCTTAGAGGGAAGCCTCTGAGAGAACTGCGAAAGCGCTGAATGCGTTTCCGCCGTTCTCTCGGGTGCGTTAGTGGATGACAGACTGAAACAACTGTGAGTTCAGCAGAGAGGCGAACTGATCGTCCGAGGTGGCGAAGCGCACCTCAAGCACGTTTCCGCTGGATGTAATATTTGTTGCTGCGATCGCCTGTTTCTCGGTCGGAGTGGCGTTCATTTTCTCCATCATCGCGGCAGCTCCCATCAAGGACGACATCGTCGCAGCCGTGACCGTGTCCGGGGTGACGACATCCAGGGAAAACTTAACCCCCTGGTTGAAGTCCATTGTGTATCGCGAACCGATCAGGCTATTCTTCACGGTGCTGTAATCGGCCACCTGTGCAGCCTGCCCCAGCACCGACTTCATCATTTCCTGCGTGCCCTTCTGATCAAGCACGCTCCAGACCGCCTCATCCTGCAGCACAGGCAGCAGGTTCAGCATGGCTTTATTCGTCAGGAAGCTGGGCCTGACGCCGTCGCGCGCGTCGAGAGAATCCTTGATCGCATCCAGAGAGCCGAAGATCATTGTCGTCTGATCCAGAAACACAACACTCAGGCCGGTGTTGCCCATGGGATAGATCATCTCGTTCCGCACCTGGATGCCTTTGATGTGATGCTTCTTGAAGTTCTCAGTAAACTGCTGCACAGGAAACTGGCCGGAGGCAATGCCCACAATCCGAGTAGAAACATCCCGCGGCACGCGATAGGAGGCGAATGTCAGTTGGACGACGCTCTGGCCCACGTTCATGCCAGACTGCTGCAATGCGTCCTGCAGTCGTTTCAGCTCCGGCGGCAAAACTTTGGCACGCAGTTGCATGGCAATGTCAGAGTTCTCCATCGCCTGATAATCAACGACGATCAGTTGCTGCACGTCCGCAGGGATGGCAGCCTGGGATTCCGTCGCAAGTTGCGATGCTGAAGCCGACAGCGTCATCGTCGCGAGCGCAATGGCACCGACACTGCAACTCAGAATTTTTTTCCAACGACTCATGTACATCTCCTCAAGAATTTTAGCTGCGGGCCTTCGCCGCCTGCCAACATTACAATGCTTTCATCTTCGACGCGCGAGGACTGCCGAAGTCACCCTCAAATCGTCGATCTAAGCTATTTATGGCCAGATCATAGGTGTTTCCAGTCTACTCTCCAGCGTCCTTGCAACCGAGAAGTTGGTGGCCAGATCCATCCATTCACTCCCGGGTTCGACGGCTGCTTCCGGTACCAGCCCGATCAACTCCACTCGTTCCGGTTGCGCGCCCAACTGAGCCGCGGCATCTTTCACCGCCCGGTATACCTTGCTCACAGGCGTGGCATGAAAGTCTGTGATGTTCATCGACACCTGCGCCTTGCCGCTGACCAACACACCCATTGCCTTCAGCCCCGCAAGCCCGCCGCTCGCTCCACGAATATCTCGCGCAATAGAACGTGCGATGCCAACATTTCCGTTACTTAGAAACACGTTGCAGGCAATCAACAGTTGGCGTGCTCCTACCGCAACCGCGCCTGCCGTTGGGTGCAACGAAGGACCGCCCACATCCGGCCGGCTGGCCGCATCCTGCTGCACCTTTTTCCGCAGGCCCTCAAACTGACCATTGCGGATATTCTCCAGCAGTCGCCTGTCCGGGCGCAGGGCCGCCGCTTCATAAAAGTACACCGGAACGTGATAGAGCTTCCAGATTTCCTGTCCCAATTGATGTGCCAACGCCGCGCATTCCGGCAACGAGATATTGCGAATCGGCACCAGCGGAACCACGTCCGCCGCTCCAATGCGAGGGTGGACTCCATGCTGCGCCGTCATATCGATCAACTCAGTCGATTTGCCAACTCCGCGCAAAACCGATTCCATCACCGGTCCAGGAGCTCCTGCGAGCGTGACGACGGAGCGGTTGTAGTCGGGGTCGAGGGAATAGTCCAGCAGCGAAACTCCGTTGACCTGCATGGCATGCACAATCTCGCGCACTGCGAAGACATTGGTTCCTTCAGAAAAATTCGGAACACACTCGATTATGGATTCTTTGGTATTCATCAAGACGCGATTGTCACTTCCATACTGTGTAGCCAATTTGGAATTGGACAGTTGCGTTGACACCTGGGTTGGCGTCTCCCAGGCTGGCGTTCGATATGTGAACCGCATTCGCGCCAAAGGTAATGGCCCGGTTTGGCTTCACAAAATAGTGGAGGCCAATGCCAAATTGCGGCTCGAAATTCCACACGCTGGTGCCGCGTGAACCATTCGGCGGAAATTTGTGGTTGGTCCAGATCAGGCCGCCGCCGCCTTGCAACCACGGCATCACGCGCTGCCAACGAACCAGGTTCCAACGAAGAATCGCAGGTGTCATGCTCAGCCCGGTGTAAGTTCCGCCAGTCGTGACCGAAGGCAATTGTGGTCCAAGCGGGTAAGTCTCTTTCGGCGTGAACGCCTGCCAGTAGGGCATCAGCTCAATTGCGTATTCGAATTGCCCCCGTAATATTCCAGGGCCGGCTGCATCCGTCAGCACTTTTCCGATCCGTGCGCCAGCGTTCAGGAAGTGGTCGCTGGTCTCGCCCGATGTTCCAAATCCGCCACCGATGAAAACTCCAAGATCCCATGGGTCGCGCCTCATAACGTGCGAAACAAAATCACCGTCAGAAACGGCCTCCATCGACGCATTCTGCCCTGCATTCGAAGCGATGGATGAGGAACTTGTCTGGGATCGAGTGAACGGCGCCAAGCCAAGCAGAAATACAGTGAGCACAGCCAATTGCTTCTTCAAGAGCGCTCCAACGCACAACAGCCGTCGCCCAGGCTGAGCGTCCGAAAATCCACCGCGTTTATTTTCACATGTATCAGGACAGGTCGACCTCAGCCTGCAACTTCTTCCATCTGCTTGGCGTCGATGTCGAAATTGGAATACACATTCTGCACATCATCCTGATCTTCCAGCGCCTCCAGCAGGCGAATCATCTGCGCCGCCGCCGAGCCTTCGAGCTTTGTGTATGTGGAGGCCAGCATCGTCACTTCTGCCATCTGTGTCTCAATCTTCGCATCCTTGATCGCTGCCAGAACCGCTTCGAAAGCTCCCGGCTCAGTAATGATTTCCCAGGAATCGCCTTCATCGCGAATATCGTCGCCGCCAGCTTCCAGCACAAGGTCCATCAGTTTGTCTTCAGCCGCAGCCGACTTAGCAACGGAGATGAGGCCCTTCTTTGAAAACATCCATGACACGGAATTCGATTCGCCCAGGTTGCCGCCATTCTTTGAAAATCCATGGCGAATTTCGCTGACGGTGCGATTGCGATTATCGGTTGTCGCTTCGACGATTACAGCGACGCCACCGGGACCGTAGCCCTCGAACGTGATTTCTTCGTAGTTCGCACCTTCCAACTCACCCGTACCGCGCTGGATCGCACGCTTGATATTATCCTGCGGCATATTTTCTGCCTTGGCCGCGGCAATAGCACCACGCAGCCTCGGATTGCCATCTGGATCTCCGCCGCCGGCCCGGGCAGCCATTGTAATTTCCTTGATCAGGCGCGTGAAAATCTTGCCGCGTTTAGCGTCGGTCGCGCCCTTCTTGTGCTTAATTGTGGCCCATTTTGAATGGCCGGACATGGTAGACCCTCGTGAACTGCTTTCAATGGAAATTTAGCTGCTGCAGCGGCCGCAACTTGTCCGCACAAACCCCAATTTTACCATGCTGGGAAGGAACCGTTTCAGGCCGTTCCTTGAGTGCAGTGAGCCGGTTTGAAGGTCAGTTTTTGCGCTTTGCGGATGCGCCGTCAGTCGCCAATCGCACGAATCACTCTTGCCGGACTTCCTCCGACCAGGGTATTTGGCGGAACATCTCTGGTGACGACCGAACCCGCTGCGACGACCGAGTTTTCGCCCACAGTTACTACGCCAATGATCGTTGCGCCGGCCGCGATCCATACGTTTCTTCCAATCACGATGGGTTTTGCCATCACGATTTCGCGCCGACGAGAAGGTTCGATGGGATGACCGGACGTGATGAGGCTCACGTTGGGCCCAATCATGACATCGTCCGCAATATCGAGGCCGCCAAGGTCATAAAACGTGCAGTTCTGATTGATGAAAACATTGCGTCCCACACGGATATCCGCCCCGCCAGTTGTGTAGAACGGCGGGATCAAGATAAAACTGTCGTCCACCTTTTGGCCGATGAGTTCACTGAACAAGGCTCGGACTTCATTCGCGTCGTTGAACGTCAAGCGGTTGAGATTCGCTGTGATGGCCATCGCTCGCTTGACGCGTGCCAACATGGCCGCGGATTCCGGCGTTCCTCTTGGGATTATTCTGGTGCGCTCGTCATTCTCCAATCCTATTCCTCCTGTTTGCGGTTGACCGAATGTTGCTGCGCACGAGTACCTCGCTATGTCTTCTGCGATGGAGGCTTACGGAACGCGAAGATGACCGCTAACAGTGGAGGCGCCAGCAACACTCCCCAAAATGGGATAACGATCCCCAGCAGTATCGGTCCGAAGATCGACGCCCAGATCGGCACCCGAGTCGTCCTCTTCATGATCCAGGGCTGCAGTCCCAATTGGTCGATGACCACGATGACAGCATAAAGCCCCAGCAGTAGCCCGAAATTCTCCCATCCGCCGCCTGTAAAAAGCAGCGTCAGGCTCGGCCCGATCAATGCCAGCATCCCCCCGAATTGGGGAATGAACTGCACCAGCGCCGCAATCGCAGCCCAAAGCGGCGCCAGCGGAATATGCAGCAGCCACAAGCCGATCAGCCATAGAACTCCAACCAGAATGGCGTCGATGAAGGTCGCCCGCAACCAATGCACGAGCGCCCTTCCGGCTTTCGCCGCAGGAGGGCCGAGCCTTGCCGGATGGAGATTGGATCGCCGAAACTGTGTCTGGTTCATCGAAAACTGTCCAGATCGCAACGCTAAGAAAAGCCGCGCCTCATGGAATTCTGTGATCATAGCAACACGGAATCCGCTGATAAACTACAAGCAAATGAAATTTGGCGTGCTTGTATTTCCCGGCTCCAACTGCGATCACGACACCTACCATGTCATCTCTGAAGTGGTGGGCGAGCCCGTCGTCTTTCTGTGGCACGAAAGTGAGCAGCTTGAGAACTGCGATGCGATTCTTGTGCCCGGCGGCTTTGCCTATGGCGATTATCTTCGCACCGGCGCCATCGCTCATTTCGCTCCCATTATGCAGCCGGTCAAGAAATTTGCTGCAACCGGCGGTTTGGTGCTGGGCATCTGCAATGGATTTCAAATTCTGACGGAGAGCGGTCTGCTGCCCGGCGCACTCATGCGCAATTCCGGCCTGAAATACATTTGCAAACAAATTTATCTGCGCACAGAAACCAGCGATTCCCCGTTCACCCACCTTTTGCAGGAAGGTCAGGTGTTGAAAATACCGATCGGCCACATGGAAGGAAATTATTTCTGCGATGCAGCCACGCTGAAACAACTTGAAGAGCAGAGCCGCATTGCCTTTCGCTACTCGACCGCCGCAGGCGAAATAACGCCGGAGGCCAATCCGAACGGATCGCTCCGCAACATTGCCGGCATCTTAAGCGAAGGACGCAACGTACTGGGAATGATGCCTCACCCTGACCGCTCAAGCGAATCATTGCTGGGCTCGGCGGACGGGCTGCGTATTTTTCAGTCAATGGTGGCAACACTGGCAGGACAGGATTGAAACAGGAACGGCCGTTCGGCACACTATGATCGACATTCATCACCACCTGCTGGCCGGGCTCGACGACGGCGCGAAAGATCTGGAGACTTCGCTCGAAATGGCGAAGATTGCCATCAAGGACGGCATTACTCATATTGCGTGCACTCCCCACTCCAACAGCGACTATGTCTTTCGTCCGGAAGAAAATGCAGCGCTGCTGGCGGAATTGCAACGGAAGCTTGGCGACCGCCTGACACTCGGCCTGGGCTGCGACTTCCATTTGAGCTACGACAACATTGAAGACGCGCTGGCCCACCCGACAAAATACACGGTCAACGGCAAACAATATCTGTTGGTGGAGTTTCCCGATTTCGGCATCCCGCAGAATATATCGTCCAGCTTTTACGAGATGGCCGTCGCCGGAATGATTCCCATCCTGACGCATCCGGAACGCAACCTGACCCTGATGCAGAAGCCGGAGAAACTGGCGCAATGGCTGCGCATGGGCTGCCTGGTGCAGGTGACCGCAGGATCGCTTACCGGCGGATTTGGACGCGGACCGCAGCGCATTGCTCGCGAGCTTCTCGACTGGGGCTGGGTGCACATCATCGCCACGGACGCACACAACACCACATCGCGGCCTCCCGTAATGAGCAAGGCTTTCGAGTTTCTATCGCAACACTATGGAGAGGAAACTGCAGAACGCCTGTGCGTGCAAAATCCCGAGGCGGTATTTGAGGGCAAAGGGTTGCCGGAACAACC
>Ga0134126_10012006_pt1 | contig 10936 bp, 14 predicted proteins | sample KB31752_FD_96881 | JGI IMG/M metagenome (GOLD analysis project Ga0134126, IMG submission 96881) | Terrestrial soil microbial communities with excess Nitrogen fertilizer from Kellogg Biological Station, Michigan, USA - KB3-175-2 | ecosystem: Environmental > Terrestrial > Soil > Unclassified ...
GAGCGCGACACCCGTCGCGAAGACGGCGATCGTGGCGGCGACGAGGACTGGCGCGACGAGCATTCTCATGAGCAGCATGGGCGGTCCCTTGCGCACGTACTCGTCAGCGCGCAGGTAGTAGCGCGCGAACCGATAGCCGGTCACCGCGAGCTTGAGGACGACCGGCGGGATCAACATCAGCCCGATGAAGACGTGCAGCGACAACAATGGGCGAATCGCGAGGATCGTCACTCCTTCGACCGCCAGCAGTACCAGCAGGAGTACGCCCGTCGACGCAGTCAGCCGCGCGTTGCCTTCGGTGCCGCCGCGCAGCAGCCGGAATCGAGCCGAGAGCTGACCTGTCTTCACGCGCCTCAGTGCAGCACCCACGACTAAGGAACCGATGAGAGCTAGCCGCGCTGCACCCGGGAGCCGCCGGCGGTTGATCGAGTTCATCCGGAGCCAGGGCTGACGCTCACATCCGGCTCGTTTCCGAGATCACAACAGAGTAAGGTCACTCGAGATGCGTTTTCTGCTGCTCGACGCGGCTGCGGGCATCGGCTTGCTCGCGACCATCACCCTTTCGGCGCGAAGGGCGCCGCAGAAGCGCTCGCGTCACATTCGCGCGCTCGGCTGGGCGCTCGTCGCCGGGCCCTTGCCATTCGCCGTTGCTCTGCACGCTGGCGGGCGCCTGCCCCCAACGGCCGACCAGGTGACCTTTCTCTCGGCTGTGGCTGCCTTCGCGATTGGAGCTGCCCTCGTCCTCAGCGTCGACGACGAACAGGACCAGCGCGGCGATGCGGACGACGATTCGCCGCCGTGGTGGCCGGAGTTCGAGCGAGAGTTCCGCGCCTACGCACGCCGGCCGCCCGCGCGGCGGCGGACCATCAATCGGTCCTGACGCTCAGTAGACGAGCGGAATGAGCTTGTGTCGTACGGACGAGCGATAGCGCTCGTACGAAAGGTCCGACCGCAGGAGCCGCTCCTCTTCCCTGATCCGCACGAGCTGGAACCCCGTGCTCAGGCAGAGCAGCGCGAAGTTCGCAACCGACGGGTTCTCCACGACGTAGCCCAGGTAGCTCACGAGATAGCCGAAGTACGCCGGATGCCGGACGAGGCGGTAGGGACCGCGGGTCTTGACTCCCCGGTTGGCCGCGACGATTCCGAACGACCGTCCGAGCGTGCCGAGGCTCGCCAGTGCAATCAGGAGGCCGGCGAGCTGCACCAGCTCGCAAGCGAGATGCGGGAGGCCGCCGTCCGTCGGTCGCGCGAGGAGCATCGCGAAGCTACCGATGGGCGCGGCCAGCCAAGCGACCGGCCGGACGCTCAGCTCGACCGGGGCGCGCCTAACGAGGAAGAGGACCGCAGCCCAGCCCTCGAGGAGGGTGACCCCGAGCCCGGAGGGCGTTCCCGTGGCACGCCATTGCGAGAAGTTCGACCAGGCGAAGAGCGCGAATAAGCCGACCAGCAGGGCGCGCGAAAGGAGCGCACCGACACGGCGTCCCGTCAGCTCGGATCGTGGTCCCGCTCCCGAACCCCACCCGTTGCCGGGCCACCAGGTGGCGTCAAAGGACGCCATGTGATCCGAGGAATGCCGGAGCGAGAATCAGGACGAACAGCACGGGCAGGATGAAGATCGCCATGGGCACGAGCATCTTCACCGGCGCTTTCTGCGCCCGCTCCTCCGCATAGATCTGCCGGCGATGGCGCAAGTCGCTCGCCTGCGACCGCAGAATCGACCCGAGGGGAGAGCCGAGCTGATCCGATGCGAGCACGGCATTTGCGAAAGCCATCGCGTCGTCGCTCCCGACGCGTAGCGCGAAATTCCGTATCGCAGCCCTGCGGGACTCGCCGACGCGCAACTCCGTCAACACCCGCTTCATCTCTTCCCCAAGTGGGCCCTCGCTGACGTCTGCCAGGTAGGTGACGGCAGCATCGAAGCTCATGCCGGCCTCGATCACCAGCGCGAGCTGATCGACGAAGTGCGGCAACTCCTGGTCGATCCGGTCTGCGCGCCGTGTAGCCGCCTTGCTCAGGAAGAAGCCCGGAAGGAGGATGCCCGCGGCCCCGAACACGAGCCCGAGCAAGATCCGTCCAGGCCCGTGGGCGATGAGAAAGCCCGCGATGAAGCCGAGGACGGCGAGCGCCACACGACCCGCCATGAAGAGCTCCGCAGTGAGACGCCGCGAGGCACCGGCTCGTGCAAGCGCGGTCGCGATCTCGTTGTCGTCCTGCTTGCGCCAGAGCTTGCGATGAACAGCTGCAAGGAGCGGAGCAGCCTTGGTGGCGAACAACGATCTGCGCGGGGCGTCGGGCACGACCGCCATTGCGCCGACGGCTGTCCGGACGCTGGTCAGAGCCAAGCGTCGATCGCGGTCCGCGACCGTCCGTGAGCGCGTCAACTGAAAGCCGCAAAGGGCCAGGCATCCGATTCCCGCGATGAGCAGCATCAACATCGCTTAGTACCTCACGTTCACGATTTTTCGAAGGAGCAGTCCGCCGATCGCCATCGACGTGATGCAGAAGCCCATCAGGAACTGTCCCGTCGAGGTCTTGTAGAACGGCGCCATGTATCCCGGGTTGATCAGCGTCATCAGGGTGGCCAGCCCGAATGGAAGACAGACCAGGATCGTCGCCGACGTTCTGCCCATCGAGGTCAGCGCGCGGACCTTCCGCGCATGCCTCTGACGCTCGCGAACGGTCTCGGAGAGTGTGTCGAAGAGCGTCGCCAGGGAACCGCCTGCCTGCGACTGAACGTTGATCGCCGTCGCGACGTAATCGAGGTCCTCCGATCCGATTCGCTCGCACATCGCCGCGATCGCTTCGTGCAAGGGGCGACCCAATCGTTCCTCGCCGAGGACACGGGTGAATTCCTCCGAGGCGGGAGGACTGCCATCGTCGGCGACTGCACGGAGTGCGATCCGGAGGCCGTGACCTGCGCGAAGCGTGGACGCAATCGTCGCCAGCACATCAGGCAGCTGTCGGTCGAAGGCTTTCTTGCGCTTCCCGGCCGCCACGCTGAAGAGCACGAACGGCAACCCAAACCCGATCAGCATCAAGAAGACCGCTGCAATCGGCCCGGCTCCCACGATCGTTCCCACGATCCCGAGGAAGAACGCGCTGATCAGCGCGAGGTACGGCACGTGCCCGAGGCGTACCTTCAACCCTGAACGCTCGACGGAACGCGTCATCCTGTCTGCGCCCGGGAGATCGGCGAGCGCGCTTTCCGTCCAGGTTGTCAGCGCCTCGAGTCGGCCCCCTTGAGCCTGCCCCGCCTGTGTCTCGTCGCGCTGCTTGACGTGAGGCCGGAGCAGTCGCGTGATCTCCGTGCCTCGCCGTTGCCGGGTGACGGCCGTGCCCGCGGCGGCCAGCAGTAGAGCAGCGAGGATCACCAGGACGGCGGCCGTCGCTCCCGTGTTCGTGAGGGAAGCCGGCAGCGGCCCCTCGCTGGTGGCGTTTCTCCCAGGAACCCGGAGCTGCGAAACGGCGGTCGCCGTTCCCGCCTGCAGCCTGAACGTGAGCGAATCGCCGGGCCGTGCTCGCGTCAGGTAAGAGATCTGCCAGGTACGGTCGAGCTCGCGGCCGAGCGCTGCGTAGATCGCACCCAGCTGAGAGATGTCGCTCGCATCGAAGAGCCTGCCTCCTGTTTGACCGGCCATTCTCTCGAGCGTCTGCGAGTCGGCTCTGCCCCCCGCAGCGATCGCATAGACCACGACACTGGCACGTTGTGCGGCAGCGATCGCCCGATCGAGGGTTGCCTTCGACCCGACATCGTGACCGTCGGTGAGCAGCACGAGAATGCGCGTGCCCGTGGACATGCGCTCCAGCCGTGACACGGACGAGATGACGGCGTCATAGAGCGACGTACCTGTCTCGGGATCGGGCGCGAGCTGCCCCAGCGTCCGAAGCACATCGGCTTTCGTTTCGTTCTGCCGGGTGAGGGCCAAGGATTCATGGCCAAACGCAACGAGACCTGTGGCGGTCGCGCCCTGTTCGCCGGTGAGGAATGCCCGTGCCGCACGCTTGGCCTCCTGCAACGGCACACCGCGCATCGATGCCGAGTTGTCCACGGCGAGCACGAGTGCCTCTGCCGAGGCGAGCTGGCGCACGGTTGCAAAAGGCGCGGGTCGACCGTTCTCGAACAGGACGGGCCGAGCTCCTGCGGGCGCGATTGCTGTGATCCGCAACTGGGGGAAGCCCTCAAAGTCGACGCGGCGGATCTGAACTGGTGTCTCAGCCGCGGCAGCCGTCGACACGGCAAGCACTCCGGCCGCGAGTGTGGCGAAAGCAAGGCGTTTCATGCTGCGCCGATCCAGGCGGTGGGGTTCAGATCGACGCCGTTCGCCTTGAGCTTCATGAGGAAGCCGGGCCGCAGGCTGGTGGCCTCCAGCGGCTCGAGGAGCCGTGAGTCCCAGCCGATTTGCGAGTCCGGAGCCTTGGCGACGAAGAGGTCTTGAAGCGTCACGACGTCACCCTCCATGCCGGCGATCTCCGTGATTTGCGTCACCCGTCGCGAACCATCCACGAGCCGCGAGATGTGGATCAGCAAATCGAAGCCACCGGCGATCTGCTCGCGAATCGCCTTCATCGGCAGCTCCACCCCTGCCATCAGCACGAGCATCTCCAGACGATGCAACGCGTCCCGCGCGGAGTTGGCATGAAGGGTCGTGAGGGATCCGTCATGGCCAGTGTTCATCGCCTGCAGCATGTCGAGCGCCTCTGCGCCACGGACCTCACCGACGATGATTCGATCGGGTCTCATACGAAGGGCGTTACGGACGAGATCTCGAATCCGTACTTCACCTTCACCCTCGATGTTCGGCGGCCTCGACTCGAGCGAGACGACATGACGCTGCTGCAATCGGAGTTCGGCCGCGTCCTCGACCGTTACCACTCGCTCGGCAATGGGAACGAACGCCGAAACCGCATTGAGCAGCGTCGTCTTGCCCGTGCCGGTACCGCCGGAGATGAGGATGTTCAGCTTCCCGCGGACGCACTCTCCGAGAAACTCAGCCGCTTGGTCGGTCATGGTTCCGAGCGCGATCAGGTCCGGCAGCGAAAGTGCGTTCCGAGCGAATTTCCGGATCGTGAGCGAGGGTCCGCGCAGCGCCAGCGGCGGGATGATCGCGTTGACGCGGCTCCCGTCAGGAAGCCGAGCGTCCACCATCGGCGAAGACTCGTCGATGCGCCGCCCGACTTGCGACACAATTCGGTCGATGATGCGCAAAACATGGGCGTCGTCGAGGAATGCGGCCTCCGTCTCCTCGATCCGGCCATCGCGTTCGACGTAGAGCTGGTCGTACCCGTTGACCATCACCTCCGTGACGCTCGGGTCCCGGAGAAACGGCTCGAGGGGTCCGTAGCCGAGGATGTCATCCGCGATTTGCCGCTCGAGCTGTGCGCGCTCGCTCGGGCTGAAGGCGGTGTCTTCGAGCGCGAGCTGCTCCCGGACCAGATCTCGGACACGTGGCCCGAGCTCTTCCGATCCTTCGATGTTGAGAAAGGCGGCGCCCAACCGCGCGATGCACGCCCGGTGAATCTTCGTCTTGATCTCGGCGTGCGGGTCACGCGCCCGGGCCTTCAGCTGGCCCGAGTCGACCTGGAGCCGCTCCGCGAGCACCGACGCATCTGTGCTCGGAGAGAAACCGTTGCCGTTGATGCCGTTCATCGCCGCCCCCTCAGCAGTGTTCGCTTGGGCTGCGCAGTCGCCATGGCGACCGGCGCTGCCTCGAAGACCGACGTAGCCAGAGCGGTGACCGCCCGCGCGAAGCGGCTCTTTTCGTCGGCAAGGACGACAGGCGTTGCACGGTTGATCGCCGACGGCACAGCCGCGTCATCGGGTAGCTCGAAGGCGATTTCCGCTTCCAATACGTCCTCGATCTCTTGCCGGCTGACGCCCCCCGCCGCGCCAATTCGATTTGCCACGATCGAGACGCGATCGCGCGGGAAGCCCAGCCGGTCGATTGTCTCCAGACCAATGCTGACGTTCTTCAACGAGGTCACCTCGGGGTTGCAGACGATCAACAGCTGGTCAGTGCGGTCGAGCGCTGCAAGCATCGGCCCGTCGAAGAGCGGCCCGGTGTCGATGACGATCGCACTGTAGGCCTTGCGAGCGGTGTCGAGAATGGCGGCCAGGTCCGCCTGCCCCACCATCTGTGCCTCTTCCGGACGCTTGGGAGCAGCCAGGAGAGCCAACGAGGTTCGCGGGTCCGTGCAGACGAACGCCTTCAGCTTGTCGATGTCGACGTCGCCGCTCGCCGCAGCGAGATCGGCGATCGTTGCACGTGGAGGAATCGCGAGCGTCAAGGCGGAGTCCCCGAATTGCAGATCGAGGTCGATTAGGAGCGTCGACCGATCCGATTGCATCGAGGCCACCGCGAGGTTCGTGGCGATGACCGTCTTGCCGCTCCCACCCTTCGGCGAGAAGACTGTCACTACCTTGCCCGTTGCCCCGTTCGCGCTGTTGGCGATTGCGGCCTTCCGCAGCGCGAACAACAACGTTTCGACCGGCTGCGGCAGCACGAGCACGTCCGCGGCGCCGACCTTGAGCCCGGCCTCGACGATCCCGTTTGGCTCGCCGTAGGCCGCAAGGATGAACGGTGCCTGCGAAAGCGTGCGGAGTTTGCCGATGTCTTCGGCCATATCTCCCGACGACGAGGAGACGACGTGGAGGGCGACGTCGACCGACGAGGCAAGACGCCGGCCGTTGCCATCCGTTGCCCGCACCATCGAGAGCGTCGGCTGATCGGCCAAGCTCGGTGCGAGCTCGTCGGCCGCCGGGCCGCTCAGGAGCACTCGAAGCGTTGGGTTATGACCGTTACGGTGCATCGATGCTCTCCGGGAAGTTTCCGGCGATCTGGCCGGGAGCACCCGGAAGACCGCGGCTGAAGACGGAGAACAGGGTGTCGGCGGTGCCAGGACTGTTCGCCGGCTTGCTCGTCGGCCGGAGTGCGAAGAACCAGGTCGTTTGCTTCATCGCCCAGGCCATGACCTGCGCCTCTTTGTCCGTCATGACCAGAGTTGCCGTCACCGCCGGAGGTGCACCAACCGATGCCGCCTTCGGGACGCCGTCAGGTGCCTTCAGCACGAGGAGATTTCGCAGGATCACACGTGAAGTGGCCCGAGCGACATCGTTGACGTGATACTTGGTCGTCGCAACCACGTCGACTCGGTCGCCGTCAGACAGGGTTCCGGCGAGCATCTGGTTCTGATCGCCTGGAATGATCACCAGTCGCTGTGCGCCGGAGAACTTCGCGAAGACCCCTCCCTGCGCAACGGGCACAAACTGACGTAGCGTGACCTGCTGCCCCTCGTAGATCTGCCCGGCGGTGACCTTCGCCGTCAGGGGCGCGGCAGTGGTGATCGACCCGGGCACGACCGCACGACGGGGCACGGTCTGTGACTTGAGATATCCCCCACCCGCGATGGTCGAGCCGTCGGTGCCCGCCGGGATGTCGCGCGTCGCAACCAGGACGTTGACGAGGCCTGCGCCGTGCGTCACGCGATTCCGGTAGCTGATGACGTACATGCCGATGAGCACGGCAGCAAGAGTGGCGAGCCCGAGCGGCAAGGCGAGATTTCGAATTCGCGATTTGGTCACGAGAGCTTCCTTTCGGTCCTATTGGATGAGCGAGATGACATGGACGCCGAAGTCGGTGGCGCCACTGGCAGGGTCTCCTGCCGCAAGATCTGATGCGATGTACGTCACGAAGTGACCTGTGAGCTGCCGGCCCCCCGGCCCCCACGAGTCGACGCTTTCGATCACGAAGGCGGCCCAGCCGATGATGTGGAAGAAGTAGCTCGAGCCGCTGTTGGCAGTGGTGTCGAAGACCGGAAAGAACAGCGGCGTCCCGATCTTGTCGGTGAGCCCCTGCTTGACGGGGCCGACCGTCTCCCCCGTCTTGACGCCGTACCACTGGTTGGCGGGTAGAGCGTCGACGTATCCGTTTTCGATCCAGTCCTTCAGCTGGCTACCGCCGATGCCGGCGGACGAGCCGCAAGCAGTCGAAACTGTCGAGTGGCAGCTGAGGTTGATCAGCCCAATCGTGCTCGAGGACACGTTGCTCTCGTCGAAGTTGAAGGTCACCCTCTGGCCGTAGCAGGCGGGACTCGTGGCCGCGCACGCCACCGTCCTATTGACCGCGATCGGCGCGACGTTCTTCAGCATCGACGGGACGAAGATGCCGGCCCGCGCGTGCGCGGTGATCGTCACGTTGTTGAACGCTGCGCCGAAGATCTTCGCGAGATAGCCCGGCGCGGTGGTCACGGCTGCCACGTCGATACACGTGTTCGTGGCGCAACTGGGCGCGGTCGACGGAAAGGTGACGGTGGGTGCCGGTAGCCCCGTGTAATTCGTCTGTGCGTACGTAATCGCAGTGGACTGCGCGGTTGCCGCGAACGGCAAGTTCTGGGCGCCGGCGAGTGCAGCGGCATCCGCGGACGTCTGTAGATGCCGCTGGGCCCTGAACCATGAGCCGCCGTCGATGACGAGCGCGCCCATCCCGATCAGGATCGTGAGGATGGCGACCACAAACACGATGACCTGGCCGTCTTCCGCACGCAGCTGGAGGGCGATTGCCTTCATTCGAGCCGCTCCTGCGCGATGCCTTGAATCGTGAAAGTTCGAGAGAGAGCCGGCACGCCGAAGAACCCCGGCAAGCCAATGCTGAAGGAGTAGGTGATCGTGACCCTCACCGGCTGCCCGGTGACTGCTCCGCCACTGAGTGTGCAGCCAATAGTGCTGCCCGCCGGGATGATTCCCATGCTGTTGATCTTGGTCGACGCTGTGGCGCAAGCCGTCGTGCGGTGCGTGGCCGCTTCGCGGGCGCCGACACGAGCCGCATCGGTGATCGAAAGGTAGTTGTGCCACGCTCGCCCGAACTGGACGATGCCCAGCACGAGGAAAACGAGGAACGGCATGATGAAGGCGAACTCGACGAACGACTGTCCGCGATCCTCGTTCCAGCGCCTTCGCATTCCGTTCCCTCCTTTCTTTTCTCGTCAAGACTCCAGTCAGAGCCCCCGCCGATCTGGCGGAGGCTCTGGACTTGAGTGCTCCGTCGCTTAGATCGCGGCGGTGACCGCGTCGATCGCCGTCTGAATGGCGCCGCCGAGACCGCTCCACGTGACAGCGAGAAGCACGCCCACCACGACCACAGCGAGGATGAGCGCGTACTCCACGAACGTCTGGCCCTGCTCGTTGCGTACACGCGTGAGCAGAAGATCAACCAGGGACATTAGGAACCTCCCCGTTACTCGTTTCGGGGCTCTTCACCCCCTCGCTAGAAGGTGTAGTCGCCGCCGAGCGCCCGCTGAACGAACGAAGGGCCGGACCGAGCTAGACCATCAGACATCGCTTCCGGCCCCTCTCGCGCCGCTCGGTCGGACGTCGTGCTAGACAGCTCCCGAGACGCTGTCGATCGCCGTCTGGATCGCATCGCCCAGTCCGCTCCACGTGGCCGCAAGCAAAACGCCCACGACGACCACGGCCAGGATCAATGCGTATTCGACGAACGTCTGACCGCGCTGGCCGCGCACGTGCGCGCGTATCGCGTGAATCAGGGACATCACAACCTCCCTGCTCTCTAGTGTCGAAGCTCAGTGGCCCTTGGTGAATGTGTACTTGCCCGCAGGATTGCCCCTAAGCTACGAACCGCCAGACCGAGCTAGACGATCCGATACGGCTTTGCTGCTTTGCGGCTGCTCAGACAGCCGCGGAGACGGCGTCCATCGCCGTCTGCATGATGTCGGTGAGGCCGACCCACGTCACCGTAAGCAGGACGCCCACGACGACGACCGCCAAGATCAAGGCGTACTCGACGAACGTTTGAGCGCTCTCCTGGACGGCACGGGCGCGCCCTGCCTGAAGCCGGGACATGTGGGACTCCTCGTTGTCGATTCGGGCTCTCGCCCCTTTCGCCACCAAAGATGTAGTCGGTGAGGCGCCCTTGCTGAACCGCCGAACGACCAGACCGAGCTAGACGATCAGTTGCGGGCTCGACTCAAGTTCAACCGACCCCCGGCCGAGAATCGGAGTAGGCTTGGCCTTCGTTCAGGGGAGAGAGAGCATGAGTCCTCACAGCTTCGTCCTGGTACTGGTGGGAGCGAGCGCAGTTCTCGCTTTCTGGTTGGGCGCGCGCTTCCCCGGCCTCGGTCCGACCAGCCTCGCGTTCGGCGTCCTCCATCTCCTCTGCGGGCTCGCAGCGGTCCGCGCCATCTCCGGGCTGACGAATGCCGCGGTCGCTTTCTCCCCCGACGTGGCTCGCTTCCTGGCTCCGTTTGGGATCGCGCTCCCTCTCTTCACTTATGCGTTCCTCACAGGCTTCTGGCTGACGCGGCTGATTCACCGCGCGGCGACCGGCCACCCGCTCTGACGGCCGGCGCGGCGACTCTTCCCGAGGACTAGCGGGAGGTCGGGCTGGGGCTAGCCCTGCGATCAAGGACAGGCTCGCGCCGGAAGGCTTAGATGGACGGCGATGGCACGAGCTGCCGACTCGAGTACGGCTGGAACCGATCCAGCCGCGAAGGTTCACCGACTGCGGCCGCTTCGCGTCCTCCTGGCACTGCGCGACCGAAAGTTCATGAGGGTCACCTGCTTTCTGCTCGAACAGCGCGGGTACGACGTCGTCCAGGACCGGAGCACGAGAGTCGTCGAGGCTGCCGCCCGTGTGCAGCCAGACATCGTCGTGTTCGAGGCCGAAGCCTCGAGAGGGTCTTCGGCGCGGATTCTCGCCGGACTCGCCGCTCTTCCCAGGGCGCCCGGAGTGATCACGATCGTCGAGCAGGAGCTGCACGGCAGCCTGCTCGGGGTGGCAGCAGTGGCGAAATGGACGCCGGTGGATGAGCTCGCGCGGGAGATCGAGGCGGCTTCTCTGTCCAGAGGCCGGACGATCGCCCGAGAGATCCCCGAACCATGACCGCAAACACTCTCCTGCCTGCTTTCGTAATCGCCATCCTC
>Ga0134126_10012008_pt1 | contig 10934 bp, 10 predicted proteins | sample KB31752_FD_96881 | JGI IMG/M metagenome (GOLD analysis project Ga0134126, IMG submission 96881) | Terrestrial soil microbial communities with excess Nitrogen fertilizer from Kellogg Biological Station, Michigan, USA - KB3-175-2 | ecosystem: Environmental > Terrestrial > Soil > Unclassified ...
GCACGGGGGGAATGGCGGCGGGGGCCGGCGCCAGCAGGGCGTCGATCGCCGGCGAGCGCATGACGGTGCCGTCGCGCGCGAAGGCCTCGTGATTGGCCTCGATCGTATCGGGATCGTAGAGATAGTTGACCATGAGGCCGAAGGATTCCTTGATGCCGCGCGGCGCGACGTTGCCGAGCCAGTTGACGCGCTCGAGGCGCGCGCCGTTGCCGAGATGGAAACGCGCCACCGGGTCCGAAGCGCTGCCGGCGCCCACCGGGCTGGCGAGGTGGAGGGCGCAGAGCCGCACCAGCGGCCGGCGCAGCGCCTCGACCACCGCGGAATCCTCCCACCATGCCTCGCGCTTAAGCAGCGACAGCAGCGCGGCGCCGCCATCGACCTCGTCCGCCATGTCGACGGCGCGGCGCAGCGCGGCGCTCTCCTCCGGGTGCAGCAAGTCGGCAGCGTCGGAGACGGCGCGCTGCTCGAGCCAGCGGCGGAAGCTCGGCACCGGCGACAGCGTCGCGAAGCGCGTCAGATGCGGCAGCTCGTCCTTGAGCTCCTCGACCACCTGCTTGATCAGGAAATTCCCGAACGAGACGCCGCGCAAGCCCTCCTGGCAATTCGAGATGGAATAGAAGATCGCCGTATCGGCGCGGGCGGCGCGCTCGCGCTGCGCCTTCTCGTCGCGGTCGCGCATGAGCAGCGGCTGCACCGCCGTCGCCAGCCCCTCGACCAACGCCACTTCGACGAAGATCAGCGGCTCGCCCGGCAGCGAGGGATGGAAGAAGGCGAAGCAGCGCCGGTCCGGACCCAAGCGGCGGCGCAGATCGTCCCAGCCCTGCACCTGATGCACCGCTTCGTACTCGATGAGCTTCTCCAGGACCGATGCCGGCGTCTCCCAGTCGATGCGGCGCAGCTCGAGGAAGCCCCGGTTGAACCATGAGGCGAAGAGATGGCGCAGATCGCCGTCGAGCGGCTTCAGCGCCGGCTCCTGGCGCAGCCGGCCGAGCAGCTCCTTCCTCATCGCCACCAGCGCCGCCGTGCCGCCCATCGACATGTTCATGCGCCGCAGCAGCTCCTGCCGCGCCGGCTCGGCCGCCTCGGCGAGCAGCGCCGCGCGCTCGGCGCTGGGCTGCGCCAGATAGGCCTCGGCCGCGGCGCGGAGGCGGCCCTCGTCGGGCAGGAACCCGGCGGCGAGAAAGCGGTAGAAGCCCAGCCGCTCCTCCGGGCCGAGGTCGCGCAGCACGGCGTGCAGCTCGCGCGCCACCGCCGCGCCCGAGGCCTCGCCACGCTCCGACAGCAGCGCCATCGCCAATCGGCGGGCGCGCTCGAGCGGCGCCAGCGTCGTCGACGGCACGGCGATATAGGCCCGGCCGCGCTCGGCCACGGCGACCCACAGCCGATCGATCCACGAGCGCGGCTTGGTGAGCGATGACACGATCGTCGACCGCAACGGTGACGCCATGGGGACTGAGCCTCCTAAACACCTTTGCCGCGAGCAACAACGGGCGCGGTCATAGGGAAGATGGGGACTGCGCCGCGTGCCCACCACAGCTTGACACCGCAGCCACGCCAGCGGAAGGCCTGCGCCGTGCATGATTGACGCGCGGGCTTCCGGTGCGGGGCGCGGCCAGCTGTTGCGGCGTGACCAACGCCAAAAGCGCGCAACTAACGTACTGCGCGATTTTTCGGATGATCGATCCGGCCGGGCGTTCTCCCCAGCCAGGGAGGTCGATGATGGACATGCCGGAGGACTCGACACGCCAGAGCTATCGTGAGTTGGCGGCAAAATGCCGGGAAATGGCGGCGCACAGTGCCAAGCCGGCACCGCTGGTCATGCTCGCCGAGCACTACGAGGCGATCGCCGCCGAGGACGAGCCGCGACCGCGCTAGCGCGGCCGCCGACCAACGCCCATCCTAAGCGAGGCAAACCATGACGCATCGGGAATCGCTCTCGCTGTTGCTGCCGCTGCTGCTCGTCCTCGCCGCGCCGGCCGGCGCGCAGATCAAGCCCACGCTGCGCGAGGAGATCGATCGTGTCACCGCCGCCGGGCGCAATGACTATGCGGCCTGCGCGCAGCATATCGCGCTCGAATATCAGTGGAGCAGGTTCCTGCACAGGGCGCCGGGTCCGGCGATGACGAAATGCGCGCGCGACCTGCACGGCAAATACGACGCCGAGATCGGCCGGCTGGAGACGGCGCTGCGCCACGACAAGAAAGCGCAAGCCGCGCTGCGCGCCTATCACGCCGAGTGGCTCGAGACGGTCGACGGGCTGAAGCCCGGGCCACAGCCGGCGCTGCACGCCAATCTCGACCGTCTCGACAACAAGGCCGCGGCGATCCGGCTGCGCCAGGCCGACACGAAGCGGGAGCTGCGCGTCGGCGGGTCGGCGCATCCGCCCTCCGACGAGCAGGCGGCCAACTGAGCTGGGCGCGGCGCCATCAGCCGCGCTGCGACTGACCCGCCGCCCTCTATTCCACCACGCCGCCGCGTCGTAGAGTGGCGGCATCAGACACCACCGGGCGGGCACCATCATGCGCGGTATCGTGTTCCCAGGCGAAAGAGCGGTCGAGCTGCGGCAATTTTCCGATCCGGCGCCGGGTCCCGGCGAGGTCGTCGTCGAGATGAAGGCCTCGGGCATGTGCGGTAGCGATCTCCACCAGTATCGCCGGCCCAAAGGCGGCGCCTCGGTGGGCGGGCTGCCGGTCAATCCCGACCCGGTCATCGCCGGCCATGAGCCATGCGGCATCGTCGCCGCGCTGGGCGCCGGCGTCAGCGAGAAGCAGGCGCGCATCGGCCAGCGCGTCATGGTGCATCACTACCGTGGCTGCGGCGTGTGCAACCATTGCCGCTCCGGCTGGTCGCAGCTCTGCCAGCGGGAGCCGATCGCGGTCTACGGCAACAACGCGCATGGCGGCCACGCGCGCTGGCTCAAGGTGCCCGCCTTCACCTTGGTGCCGCTCGCCGACGAGCTCAGCTTTTCGACCGGCGCGGCGATCGCCTGCGGCACCGGCACCGCCTATGGCGCGCTGCGCCGCATGAAGCTCTCGGGCCACGACACCATCGCCATCTTCGGCCAGGGACCGGTCGGCCTCTCGGCCACGCAGCTGGCATCGGCGATGGGCGCGCGCGTCATCGCCGTCGATCCGAGTGGCGAGCGGCTTGGCCGTGCCAAGGAGTTCGGCGCCGACGCCGTGGTCGATCCCGGCAGCGACGATCCGGTGCGCGCCATCAAGGACCTGACCCAGGGCGGCGCCGACCTCACGCTCGACACCTCGGGCGCCGAAGCCGGCCGCCTCGCCGCCGTCAAAAGCGCCAAGGTGTGGGGCACGGTGTGCTTCGTCGGCGAGCGCGGCAGCGTCACGCTCGACGTCAGCAGCGACCTCCTGCGCAAGCAGCTCACCTTGATCGCGTCCTGGACGTTCTCGAGCATCGGCCAGGCCGAATGCGCCGACTTCGTCGCGCGACGCCAAATCGACGTCGACCGCCTGTTCACCCATCGCTGGACGCTGGACCAGGCCGCGGAGGCTTATCAACTGTTCGACCGCCAGAGCGCCGGCAAGGGCGTGTTCTTGATGTGAGCCCGCCGTGACACTCCGGCGCCGCGCCGCGATCGGGTGATCGCCCGATCCGAGGCAGTGATCTCCGGTGGATGAGCCGCATCGAGACCCCATCGCGTAAAATACGCGGCGATAGTTTACCCGGGCGCCAAACACCCTGATAAATTGCGCATGACTTGGCCGACGCGGGTACCAAGCATGGCCGGAAGCGGCGGAGAAAAGCGTTCGATCATCATCGACGGGGCCGTCATCGAGCGGGCGGCGCGGCTGCTGAGCGAGCATGCGGAAGCGCGGCAAATCCTGCCCGTGTTGTGGCGCAAGGGCGATTCCGACACCGTGCAGCAGGGTCTCTTCGGCCACTTCCTGGCGCGCTGCGTCGCCGCCCTGGAGAGGGGCCAAGTCAAACCCTGAGCGCACACAGCCGGAAGAGACGCGGCGGCTAAAGCGTTGCCCGATTAGGTGGATCCTTACCTCGTCGCCCCCGCGAAAGCGGGGGCCCAGGGCGGACGCACGTCGCTCGCCCTTGGATTCCCGCTTGCGCGGGAATGACGGTGAATGATTCCACTTGCTCGGGCCATGCTCTAGCCGAAAGTAAGCGCGATGGCCGTTCCGAAGGAGAGGAAGAGAGCGGCGAAGGCACCGCAATCGGGCACGTAGAAGCTTGCCCACAGCATGAAGACGCCGGCGCTGCCGAACAGCAGCGACATCACCACTCCGAGCAGACGCAACGCGTCATGAAACATGGGGCTTACCTCGAGCGCGGCCGTTGGTATTGCCGCTGTTGGCGCAGAGGATCGAGCGCCTCGAATCCATAGCGCCAGCGGTCAAGGTTGACAACAGATTTACGCCGCTCGAGCAGCCGCGCGAGCATCAGCAGATGCAAGCGGTCGCGCCGCCCCTTCAGTGCTTCGAGCCGGCGCTCGCCGGGCGCCGACCCGACCTGGCGGGACGCCGCCGCAATCAAGCGATCGAGCTGGCCGATCGCCGCTTCTATCCTCTCATTGGTCACGATCATGCCCGCACGCGTCTTGGTCTCCCGAGCCGATGAACGGCACCGGCCGCGCCGAAGTGCCGCTGCGCGCCGCGGCTCTAAAGTATCGGGCCGCCCGCCCCAAGGAGCGATGGTCCGGGCCCTATGCTTGACGCGCTGCGCCGCTGCGCCGCACCCGCCCCTTGAGCCCGTGCCGCGAGATGGCGATGATGATGCGGGGCGCCTCGCCGACGAGGCCTCCCGTCGGCAGAGAACGGAAGCCGCGATGGCGGAAGTTGAGCTCAAGCTTGCGGTGAAGCCGCAGGACCTCGCGCGGGCGCGCGACATCCTCCTCGCCCGCTCGGGCCACCGCCCGCCCGCGCCGACGACGCTGGTCAGCGTCTATTACGACACGCCCAAGCGCGGGCTGGCGCAGCGCGAGCTCATGCTGCGCGTCAGGAAGCACGGCCGGCGCTATATCCAGACCGTCAAGGGCCGCGCGCCGGGCGCGCCCGATCCGCTGGCGCGCGGCGAATGGGAGGACGCCGTCGAAGGCGAGCGGCCGGACCTCGCCGCGCCGCATGGCGGCCCGGCGCTGCAGCGCGCCGCCACGGATGCCGAGCTCGAGCCGCTGTTCAAGACCGTGGTGCGCCGCACCGCCATCCCGCTCGAGCCGGGCTCGTCGACGCGCATCGAGGCGGCGCTCGACGAAGGCGAAGTGCGCGCCTTGGGCGGCGATGCCGCCGAACGGATCAGCGAGATCGAGCTCGAGCTTAAGAGCGGCTCGCCTGCCGTGCTCTACGACATGGCGCTCCGCCTGCTCGAGGCGATGCCGCTCAGCATCGAGACGCGCAGCAAAGCGGAGCGCGGCTATGACCTGGTCGACGGCGCGCGGCGCCGGGCGGCAGTGCATGCGCAGCCCGTCGCCATCGCGCCTGACATGACCGTCGACGACGTGCTGCATGGCATCGGGCTCGCCTGCCTCGCGCCGGTGCTCAAGAACGCGCCCGCGGCGCTTGCCGGCGAGCCCGACGCGATCCACCAGATGCGCGTCTCGGCGCGCCGGCTGCGCTCGCTGCTCTCGGCGGTGAAGCCGATGCTCTCGGTCGAGCATCACCGCTGGGCCGATGACGAGCTGAAATGGCTGCTCGACGCGCTCGGCAGTGCGCGCAACTGGCATGTCTTCGCCACCAATCTGCTGCAGCCGCTGCAGACGGCGGTGCCTTCGCCGCAGGGTCTGGCGCCGCTGCAGCGTGGCGTCGAAGAGGCGCAGGGCGCCGCGACCGAGCGCGCCGCCGAGACGATCCGCTCGCGGCGTTACACCGACAGCCTGCTCAAGCTGCTGCGCTGGTTCGAGGCGCGCGGCTGGCGCGACCAGCCGGTCTCGAAGCAATCGTCCCGGCTCATGGCGCCGATCGGCGAGGTCGCGCCGGCGCTGCTGCAGCGCCGTTACCGCCAGGCGAGGAGGCGCTCGAAGCGCTTCCGCACGCTCGATCCGGGTGAGCGCCACAAGCTGCGCATCGCGCTCAAGAAGTTGCGCTATCTGAGCGAGTTCCTCGGCGGCCTGTTCGACCGGCGCAAGGTGAAGGCGTTCCTGCGCGCCTTGAAGCCGCTGCAGGAGGCGCTCGGCTCGGCCAACGACGTGCGCACCGCCCATGAGCTGCTGGCGACGCGCGACGCCAACGGCGACGGCGCCGAGATCGAGCGCGGCGCCGGCCTCGTCCTCGGCTGGCACGACCGCGGCCTCGCCGAGGGCGAGCCCAAGCTGCGCAAGCAGGTGCGCCGCTTCCGCAAGGCCGACCGGTTCTGGTGACGGCGGCCGATCACCCGTCGTGCGTTGGACCGTCATCGCGGAACGGATAGGGGCCCGCGAAGTTGCCGATGACGCCGGTGTGGCTGACGACCCCGGCGCCGGCACGCCAGAGATGAAGCTGATAGCCCGGCGGCTCCATCATGAAGCGCGACGGTCCGGCCGCTCTGAGGTCGAGCGCCATCTGATGCGCCGTGCCCGGCGCCGTGCTGGCAATCGCGTGGCGGCCGATGCGCGCCTGGATCGAGCGATGAAGATGGCCGCACAGCACGCGCTCGACCTGCGGGTGGCGCGACAGGACGGCGGCGAACTCGGCGACACCGGACAGCCCCATGCGATCCATGTACGCAATGCCGGTGGCGAAGGGCGGATGGTGCATGATGATGAGCGTGGGCCGCTCCGGCGCGGCCGCCAGAGCATCGTCGAGCCAGCGCAGCCGCTGCTCGCAGAGACGGCCGCCGGCCTCCCCCGGCACCAGCGTGTCGAGTGCCACCAGGCGCAGCGGATGATCCTCGACCGTGTAGTGGAGGAAGCCGCTTGCCGGCAGATAGCCGGCATCGGCGAAGGCGCGACGCATCGCCTCCCGCTCATCGTGGTTGCCCGGAATCAGATAGACCGGCTGCTTGAGCGGCGCCAGCAACTCGCGCAACAGCGCATATTCTTCCGGCCTGCCGGCATCGGTGAGATCGCCGGTCGCGACGACGATATCGGGCATGGGATCGAGTGCGGCGACGGCGGCGACCGCCCGGGCAAGGCACGCGGCGGTGTCGACGACGCGATAGGTGACCCTGCCTCCGGCCTTGAGGTGGAAATCGCTGATCTGCGCGATGAGCATCGTCGTCTCGCAGGCTGCCTGGGCAAGGATCACCGCCAGGAGCGGCCTCGTCAACCGCGCTCAGGCCGGCGGCTGGATGTCGCAAGCGGCCATTTCCGGCTAAGATAAAACGATGCAGCCGCTTGCCGTTACCGTCGGCGATCCCGCCGGCGTCGGGCCCGAGATCACCGCCAAGGCGCTCTGCGACATGAGCGCCGCCGAGCGCGCCGGGATCGTCGTCATCGGCAATCTCAGGACGATGGAGCGCGCCATGGCGCTCGCCGGCGGCGGCCTCGCCTTCGCAGCGGGCCTCGGCCCGCATCCAGGCGGCGCCGTCGCCGCCCTCGATATTCCCATCGCCGGCGCGGTGCCGGACGGGGAGATCTCCGCCACCGGCGGCGAGGCGGCGTTCCGCGCCGTCGAGCAGGCGGTGAAGCTCGCGACGGCGAAGCGCATCTCGGTCATCGTGACCGCGCCGCTCAACAAGGCGGCGCTCCATGCCGCCGGGCACGAATATGACGGGCATACCGGGTTGCTCGCGGCGCTCACCCACTCGTCCCCCGGCTACATGCTGCTGGCGTCGGAGAAGCTCTCGGCGATCCATGTCTCGACGCATGTCTCGCTTGCCGAGGCGACGCGGCGGCCGACCAAGGCGCGCGTGCTGGGCGCGATCGCGGCCGGCGACCGCCATCTGCGCCGCCTCGGCCTCGCCCGGCCGCGCATCGCCGTGGCCGGGCTCAACCCGCATTCGGGCGAGGGCGGCATCTTCGGGCGCGAGGAGATCGACACGATCGGTCCGGCCATCGCCGAGGCGCGCGCCCAGGGCTTCGCCGTCACCGGGCCGCTGCCGGGCGACACCGTGTTCCACCGCGCGCTCAAGGGCGAGTTCGACCTCGTCGTCGCGCAGTATCACGACCAGGGCCACATCCCGGTGAAGCTCGTCGCCTTCGATACGACGGTCAACGTCACGCTGGGCCTGCCGATCGAGCGCACCTCGGTCGATCACGGCACCGCCTTCGACATCGCCTGGAAGGGCATCGCCGACCACACCAACATGAAAGCGGCGATCGCCTACGCGCGGAGGATGGCGGCCGAGCCGGCGCGATGAGGCTCGCCATCATCGCCGATGATCTGACCGGCGCGATGGACGCGGCGGCGCCCTTCGCCGAGCGCGGCCTCGCCGTCCGCCTCGTGCTGTCGGGCGCGACGGCGCCGTTGCCGCGAGAGGCCGACATCGTCGCCTTCGACACCAACTCGCGCCACTTGCCGCCGGCGGAAGCGGCTGCCGCGGTGGCGCGCTGCGTCGCCGCGTTGCCGCCGGCGACGCCGCTCTTCAAGAAGATCGATTCGACGCTGCGCGGCGCCGTCGTCGAGGAGAGCCGCGCCGCCGCCTCGGGACGGAGCACCGTCGTCATCGCGCCTGCGGTACCGAGCCAGGGCCGCACTGTCCGCGGCGGCCAAGTTTTCGTCGACGGCGTGGCGCTCGGCGTGACGGCAAGCGCCGGCGACGCGCGACGACCATCCTTCACCGGGTCGCTCGTGAAAGCGCTGGCGCCGCTCCGTCCCGTCATGCCCGATTGCACCGATGACGGCGATCTCGCCGAAATCGCACGCGCCGCGCCTGCCGATGCGCTGCTCGTCGGCGCCGCCGGGCTGGCCGAGGCGGTGGCGCAGATCCGCTTCGGCGATGCAAGACCGGCGGTGACGCCCGCGCTCGCCGGCCCGCCCCTCTTCATCGCAGGGTCGCGCACGATGGTCGTCGCGCGGCAGCTTGCGCAGCTACGCGACGCACGGCCCGATGCACTGATCGTGACAGCGCCGGCGCCGTTCGAGGCCGATGCCGACGCCGTGGCGCGCCGGCTCGCGCAGCAGGCGGTCGCGCAGTTTCACGCGAGCGGCGCCGAGGCGGTGGTGCTGGTTGGCGGCGACACGGCGCGCGCCATGCTCGATGCGCTCGGCGTTAAGGCGCTGCGCGTGCGCGGCCATATCATCCCCTCGATCCCCTGGGGCGAAGCGGACATCGCCGGGCGCGCCGTGCTCGTCGCCACAAAGGCAGGCGGCTTCGGCGCAATCGATGCGCTGTCGCGCACCGCCGAGCGGCTGGCGCCCGCTAACCCTCCATGGCGCGCTTGATGCCGGCGACGAGATCGTTGGCGCGGAACGGCTTGGCGAGGTAGGGCACCTTGCCGTTGGCCGGCTTGGCGCTCTCCAGCGCCTTGTCGGGATAGCCTGACATGTAGACGAGGCGCAGATCGGGCCGCTTGGCGCGGGCGCGCCGCGCCAGATCGAAGCCGTTCATCGAGCCGGGCATCATGATGTCCGTGCATAGCAGGTCGATGCGGTCGGCGGCGGCGATGATCTCCCAGGCGGCGTCGCCGTCGCCCGCCTCGAGCACGTCGTAGCCCAAGCCGCGCAGCGTCAGCACGACGAAATCGCGCACGAGATCATCATCCTCGACGACGAGCACGCGGCCGCCGCGCCCGGCGCCGGCGAGCCGCGGCAGCGCCGCGATATGCCGCGTCGCCTCGCGCTCGGCGAGCGCCGCCGCCGACGCCACCGGCAGGTAGAGCGTGACCGTGGTGCCGCGGCCGACGGCGCTTTCGAGCAGAACCGCGCCGCCCGCCTGCTTCACCACGCCATAGGTCTGGCTGAGGCCGAGGCCCGAGCCCTCGCCGACACCTCTGGTGGTGTAGAACGGCTCGAAGGCGCGCGCCTGCACTTCCTCGCTCATGCCGGCCCCGGTGTCCGTCACGGCGATGCGGACGTAGCGGCCGGGCGCGATGCCGCCGAGCCGCGCATTGGGCGTCGCGACATCGCTGGTGGTCAGCGCCAGCGTCAGCTCGCCCGCGACCTGGCCGCCGGCGTCGCGCATCGCCTCGCGCGCGTTCAGCACGAGATTGAGGATACCGAGCTCGAGCTGGCCGCGATCGATCAGCACCTGCTCGCGCACGTCGTCGAGCTCAAGGTTGAGCGGCGCGCCGGCGCCGAGCGTCGCCTGGATCACGTCGCGCATGTTCTCGATGAGTGCGCGCGGCTCGATCAGCTCGGCCTGGAAGCTGCGCTTCCGGCCGAAGGAGAGCAGCTGCGCCACGAGCTTGCGCCCGCGCTCGGCGGCCATCGCCGCCCGCTCCAGCATGCGCGCGACCGGCGGCTGGCCAACGACCTTGGCCGCGGCGAGGTCGAGATTGCCGATCACGGCGGTGAAAAGGTTGTTGAAGTCGTGCGCAATGCCGCCCGCCATCTGGCCGACCGCCTCGAGCCGCTGCGACTGCACGGCGACGCGCTCGGAGAGCCGCCGCTCGGTCGCGTCGTGCACGGTGTAGATGGCGCCGCCAGTGGCGAGCGCCGAGCCGGTGGCCTCCAGATAGCGCGTGCCGACGACGAACTCGGTCTGCTCGTCCGAGCCCGTCGTGAAGATCTTCGGCGCGGCCTCGACGCGGGCGGCGAGGTCGGTCTGCAGCTCGGCGCAACGGGTCTTGCCGCGCACCAGCGGAATCCGCGTGCCCAAGAGCTGCGGCAGCCGCGCATTCCATTCGGCGAGGCGGCCCTGGGCGTCGCACAGCAGGATGCCTTGCGGCACATTGTCGAGCGTCGCCCGCAAGCTCGCCGATTTGCCCTGGATCTCGCGCTCGGCTTGGCGCAGCAGGTAGGCGCCGTAGACCAGGGCGATGAGCGCGAGCACCGCGCCGATGATGCCGGCGCGCAGGAAATTGGCGTCGGCATTGGCGGCGGCCGCCGAGCGCTCGTTGAGAAGGCGCGCCTCGTCGGCGCGCATATCGGCGAGGACGCCGCGGA
>Ga0134126_10012009_pt1 | contig 10934 bp, 5 predicted proteins | sample KB31752_FD_96881 | JGI IMG/M metagenome (GOLD analysis project Ga0134126, IMG submission 96881) | Terrestrial soil microbial communities with excess Nitrogen fertilizer from Kellogg Biological Station, Michigan, USA - KB3-175-2 | ecosystem: Environmental > Terrestrial > Soil > Unclassified ...
CCGGAGCATGTCATCGCAGGCCATCCAGGAGGTTCAAGAGATCGGAGTTCCGGTTCCGGATGGCCCGTTCACGGACGAGCAAACGCGTTTTCTGGAAGACTTCTTCTCGGCGCTGCGGAATCGGGCGCCAATGGGGCACCCCGTCGCCGCCGCGGACGAAGGCGTAGCCGGCGCGGCCGAAGACGCGGCGATGTTTCATGGGACGCCGGTGGAAGACCTCTGCCGAGAAGAGCTTTGGAAGTATGAGCAGAACCCGCTCGACCTATGGGACAAGCTGCTGGGCCATGCCGCGGCAGACCGTGCCCCTGCCCCCGACGATCTGTTTCGCTTCAAGTTCCATGGGCTGTTTTACGTGGCTCCGGCGCAGGACTCCTTCATGCTGCGCATGCGCGTTCCGGGCGGCGTCTTGACTTCGGCGCAGCTTCACGGGCTGGCCGAGATGGCAGAGGACTGGGGCTCCGGGCGCGCCGACATCACGACGCGAGCGAACATGCAGATCCGCGAGTTCCGGCCACGCGACATTGTGCGCGTACTGGACAAGGTGCAGTCGCTGGGGATGAGCTCGCGGGGATCGGGCGCAGACAATATCCGCAACATCACAGCGTCGCCGACGAGTGGGATCGATCCGGAGGAACTGCTGGATGTAAAGCCATACGCACAGGCGCTGGAGCGCTACATCCAGAATTCGCGCGACCTGTATGGGCTGCCGCGCAAATTTAATATCGCGTTTGATGGCGGCGGTTCGATCAGCGTGGTTGCCGACACGAACGACATCGGCTTCCTTGCGGTCCGTGTAGCCGAAGGCAAGGCGGTACCGGCTGGGGTCTATTTCCGCGTCGTGTTGTGCGGCATCACTGGGCATCGCCAGTTCGCGAGCGACTGTGGGGTCCTGGTCCGGCCCGAGGAGGCTGTCGCAGTGGCGGCAGCGATGGTGCGTGTTTTCAGCGAGAGCGGCGACCGCACCGACCGCAAGAAGGCGCGGCTGAAGTATCTGGTGGACCGCTGGGGCGTCGAGCGCTACCTCGAAGCGACGGAGCGGCTGCTTCCCTTCCCGCTGCTGCGGGTGCCGGCGGCCGAGTGCGAGCCGCGCAAGGCGATCGATCGTGTCGCGCATCTTGGCGTGCATCGTCAGTTGCAGCCGGGGCTGCACTATATCGGCGTGTCAGTGCCCGTGGGGCGGCTGCGTGTTAACCAAATGCGCGCGCTGGCTGCAATCGCCGACCGGTTTGGGTCCGGCGAAGTGCGGCTGACGGTGTGGCAGAACGCGATCGTGCCCAACATCAGGGCTGAACACGTCGAACCCGCGCAGGAAGCGCTGCGCGCCGCCGGGTTGAGTTGGACCGCGGGACGTGTGCTCTCCGGGACCGTAGCGTGCACAGGCAACAAGGGCTGTCGCTTTGCCTCAACCGATACCAAATCTCATGCGGTTGCGCTGGCAAACCATCTCGATGAGCGTTTCAAGATTGTGCAACCCATCAATCTGCACGTCACGGGTTGCCCGCATTCCTGCGCGCAGCACTACATCGGCGACATTGGGTTGCTCGGAGTTAAGGTCAACGGAGAAGAAGGCTACCAGGTAAGCCTGGGCGGCGGCGCGGACCAGGACCAGGGCATGGCGCGCGAGCTGATTGGCGCGATCCGATTTTCCGATCTGCCGCCAGTGCTGGGCCGCCTGATGGAGGCGTTCGAGCGCACGCGCAGGTCAGAGAGCGAAACCTTTTTGTCGTTCACGCGGCGCCACTCGATCGCAGAGCTGCGCGCCTTCGCAGAAGTTGCCGGAGAGGAGAACTGACCGATGCAATCAGCACCCATCATCCCGGATTCCGCGCCGTTTTCGCCGGAGCAGCGCGCATGGCTGAACGGATTTCTCGCGGGAGTATTTGCCACGACGCAACAGACAGTCACAGCGGATCCGCCGCCGTCGCTTAAGATTGCGGTGTTGTATGCGACGCAGTCCGGCACTGCCGAGGGACTGGCGCGCAAGGTGGCGAAGGAGCTGAAGTCGCGCGGGCATATTGCATCACTGGCGTCGCTTGAAGGCTACACGCCGGCGGCGCTGGCCGAGGAGCGCTATGCGATTCTCATTGCCAGCACCTATGGCGATGGCGAAGCTCCGGATTCTGCAGGTCCTTTCTACGAGAAGCTATGCGTCGAGCATTTTCCCCGCTACCAGGACCTGACGTATGCGGTGCTGGCGCTGGGGGATTCGCATTATGAGCACTTCTGCAAATTCGGCGCGGACCTGGACCACAAGCTGGCTTCGCTGGGTGCGCTGCGGCTGCTGGACCGCGTCGATTGCGATGTCGATCTGGACGAGGCCTTCGCGGGCTGGAAGCAGGCACTATTTGCGCGGCTGACGGAGGTTGTGGCCACACGCCCGGCGCGCAACGGGCCGCCTTCGCCGCCCGCGCTTCCGTCGGCTACGCGCGGGGCTTCGGTGGCGAGTACGCATGGGCCGGCTAGCACGCCGACGCGCGAGAATCCGTTCCTTGCGCCGCTGGTAGAGAAACACCCGCTGACCGGCGACGGCTCAAGCAAGCTGACGATGCACATGGCGTTCTCGATCACGGATGCCGATCTGAAATATGAGGCCGGCGATGCATGCGGCGTGATTCCGCAAAATGACCATGCCCTGGTGGGCGAGATTATCCATGCGCTGAACTTCAGCCCGCAGGCTCCGGTGCAGTTGCCGAAGGCCGGCACAACGTCGTTGACAGATGCGCTGACGAACCATCTGCAGGTGACGCGGCTGACGCGCAAGATGATTGAGGCTTATGCGACGATCGGCAACTGCCGCGACCTGTTTGCTCTGTTGGCGCCAGAGCAGCAAGCGCACCTTGAGAAGTACACATGGGACCGCGGGCTGGTCGACCTGATCCACGATTATCCGGGCGCACTGCACAGTCCCGCAGACCTGGTGGCGATGTTGCCAAAACTCTCCCCGCGGCTTTATTCCATCTCATCGAGCCCTGCGGCCCACGCGGGCGAGGTCCACACTACGATCGCGGTGGTGCGCTATCGCTCGCACAATCGTGAGCGCGGCGGCGTTTGCTCCACGTTGCTGGCAGACCGCACCGCGACCGGCGAGCGCCGGCCAATCTACATCCAGCCGAATAAGAAGTTTCGTCTGCCGAGGGACCCCGATGCGCCCATGGTGATGATCGGCCCGGGCACTGGCATTGCGCCGTTTCGCGCGTTCCTCCATGAGCGGCGCGCGCTTGGCGCGAAGGGAAAGAACTGGCTCTTCTTCGGAGAACGTAGCGCGGCGACCGACTTTCTCTACCGCGATGAGTTGGAGCCTATGTTGGCCGACGGCCACTTGACGCAGCTGGACACGGCGTTTTCGCGCGACCAGGAGCACAAGGTCTATGTGCAGGACCGCATCGCGGAGCACGCGGCGCAGCTGTGGCGATGGCTGGAGGACGGCGCGAGCCTATATGTATGCGGCGATGCCAGCCGCATGGCCAAGGATGTTCACGCGGCCCTACTGACGGTAGTGAAGACGCAGAGCGGCATGGACGATGAGGCCGCCGAAGGTTACGTACAGACGTTGAAGGAAGAGCACCGATATCACCGCGACGTTTACTGATCTGGCTTGTTGATGAATTTTGACCGCTGACGGAGATAAGCGATTTGGCGCTGCCGCTACATGAACGCGCGATCGAGGGCAACAGCGATACGCTGGTGCGGCTGACCGAGCATGGCGTTGAGACGGGCCGATCCTGCTCAACGCGCTTGGCCGGTGACGCTTCCGCGCCGATTTTTCCGTCGCTGATTCCAGCGCGGCCACTCATCGAGGGAGAACAATACAGGTTCCACTTCAACATGACGAAGTGTATCGGCTGCCGCTCCTGCGAAGTGGCATGCAACGAGCAAAACGGCAACCCGGCGGGCATCCAGTGGCGGCGCATCGGCGAGCTCGAAAGCGGCTCATACCCTGATACGCATCGCCACTACCTCTCGATGGGCTGCAACCACTGCCTGGACGCAGAGTGCCTGCGCGGCTGCCCGGTGAATGCCTACAGCAAAGACCCGGTCACGGGCATTGTGCTGCACTCGGCGGATGCATGCATCGGCTGCCAATACTGCGTGTGGAACTGCCCATACAGCGTTCCGCAGTTCAATCCGGAACGCGGCGTGGTGGGCAAGTGCGACATGTGCCGTGGGCGGCTGGACGAGGGGCTGGAGCCGGCCTGCGTGAATGCGTGCCCGGAGGCAGCGATTGAGATTGAGATCGTGAATATCGGCGAGTGGCGCGAGAATTATTCCGCCGCGGAGAGTCCGGGCATGCCTTCGGCGGGGCACACGGTTTCCACTACTCGCGTCACACTGCCGGAGCAGACCGGGCCGGCCTTGGAACGCGTGGACAGCGGGCAGATCCGTCCCGAGCACGCGCATCCGTCGCTTGTGGTGATGACCGTGCTGATGCAAGCAGTCGTGGGCGCGTTGATCGTGATCCTCTTGCGCCGGCAAATGGATGCCGTTCGGCTGATCGTGCTTCTGGCGATCACCGGCGTTGCACTTACTCTCTCCACAACACATCTTGGACGGCCCGCATACGCATGGCGCGCATTGAAGATGTGGCGGCGCTCCTGGCTCAGCCGCGAGGTGCTGCTGTTCACCTTGTTCGGACTTGCGCTGAGTTTCGCGACGCTTGTCGCCGTTGTCTCCGCAATACATGGAAAGGCCTCACCGTTGCAGATGCCGCTGGACTGGATCGCCGCTGCGCTTGGTATCGCCGGGACTCTGGCCAGCGCATGCATCTATCTTGTGCCGGCGCGACCTTCGTGGAACATGCTGCACACGCCTATCGATTTTTTTCTGACCGCAGGTTTCCTTGGACCAGTGTTTGCAAACGCGCTTTCTGGCTCTGGGGAGATGTGGTTCTTGCCAGCCAGTGTTCGAGGGATTACAACGCCAACGAATGACACCGCGACTCTACTGCTTGCAATCGGCTTCGCGACGGCGTGGATTCTCAATCACGCCCTGCGCATTGTTCGCCTACGCCACTCCCCGTTATTTGAAGCGCGCGCGAGTCATTCGCTGCTGGCGAGCGAGCCACTGCGCACGCGGAACGCGATCTCCTTCGCGCTTGCGCCCGTGAGCCTGCTGATTCTCGCCGGCGGTCATCCGCTGCCTGCGCTCGTTGCCGGCGCATCTGCTGCGCTGCTGGCGCGGTATCTCTTCTTCGTCTCCGTGGTGCCGCTGAATATGGGCATGACGTTTATCCGCGCGAGGGCTGCATGAGCGCCATGGGCCGCATTCGCCGGATGCTGGGGATCGATACGGCGCAGGCGCGCTACGCCTACGGCGAGGACGCCCGCTACGGGTATGTCTCCGCTTCGCGTGTTGCGGACAAGTGGGTGAAGACGACGTGCGGCTATTGCTCGGTAGGCTGCGGCATGCTGATCGGCGTGAAGGACGGTAAAGCCGTGAGTGCGCACGGCAACCCCGATCATCCGGTTAACCGGGGCAAGCTGTGCCCTAAGGGACTGAGCGAGCACCACGTGCTGGACGCACCGGGCCGTGCCACTACGCCGCTGTTACGGAAGAATGGCAAACTCGAGCCGGTGTCATGGGACGAAGCGCTGGAGACGATGGTCGACCGCATTGGCGCGATCCAGGCAAAGCATGGGCTCGGCGCGCTGGGCGTAATCGGCACCGGCCAGCTGCTGACGGAGGAGTTTTATACGTTGGGCAAGTTGGTGCAGCTCGGCTTCCGCACGCCGAACTACGACGGCAACACTACGCTGTGCATGGCCAGCGCGGTTGCCGGGTACAAATTGAGCTTCGGCAGTGACGGCCCCCCGGGCAGCTATCGCGATATTGAAGTTGCGGATGTTGTAATCCTGATCGGCGCGAACATCGCGGACAACCACCCGATCCTGTGCAATCGGCTGGAGCGCAACAAGAAACGGACGCTGATCGTCGTCGATCCGCGCGTGACCAAGACGGCGATGATGGCCGACATCCATCTGCCCGTGAAGCCGCGCGGCGACATTGCGCTGATCAACGGCATCGCTCACATCCTGATCCGCGATGGATTGATCGACCGCGACTATATCGCGGCACATACCTCAGGCTTCGAGGAACTCGCTGCCTACGTGCGCAGCTACAACCCGCAGCATGTTGCAAAGTTGACCGGGCTGAGCATTGCGCAGATCGAGCATGTCGCGATGTTGTATGGGCGGGCAAAGGCCGCCTTTATCGGCTGGACCATGGGTGTGAACCACTCCACGCAGGGCGCGGTGACGGTAGCAGCGATCAACAACCTTGCGCTCCTCACCGGCAACATCGGCCGCGCGGGGGCAGCGCCCTTCTCCATTACCGGGCAATGCAACGCGATGGGGACGCGCGAAGCAGGCTTTGCCTCTTCCCTGCCTGGATATCGCAAGTTTGAAAACTCTGCCGACCGCGCGGACCTTGCGGCCCTTTGGGGCATCAGCGAGCGCCACATTCCAAGCGCGCGGGGCCTTGCGTATCCCGACATCATCGAGGCCGCGGTGCAGGACCGCGTCAAGGCGCTGTGGTTCATCGCCACCAATCCGGCGGTCTCATTCCCCAACTATTCCGTGCTGGAGCAGGCATTGCGCAATGTGGAGTTCCTGGTGGTGCAGGACGGCTTTCATCCCACGCCTACCAGCGAATTCGCCGACCTGGTATTGCCCGCGGCGATCTGGGGAGAAAAGGAAGGCACCTACACCAACTCCGAGCGCCGCGTGAGCAAGGTCAATCGTATTGTTGCACCGCCAGGCGAGGCCCGCGCGGACTTCGACATTTTTCTTGAACTCGCCAAACGCTTGGGCGTGCATAACGCGCTGTTTCCCGGCTGGACCTCAACGCACGATGCCTTTGAAGAATGGCAGCGCGTCTCCGCTGGGCGCATGTGCGACTACAGCGGATTCACCTGGGAAGAACTGGAAGAGGCGGGCGGTATGCAGTGGGGCGGCGAGCGGCTCTACTCAGATGGCGTCTTTCCAACCGCCGATGGCCGCGCCAAGCTTCACTGTGTTCCCTGCGAGCCGTTCCTTGAGCAGCCAAACAAGGAGTATGACTTCATCCTGAACACCGGCCGCACGGTGGAGCACTGGCATACGCGCACCAAGACAGCGCGCGTAGAGCAGCTTCATGCCATGGTGCCCAATGCGTGGCTGGAGATGAATCCGGCAGACGCGAAGCGGCTCAGGCTCAACTCGCACGACCGCGTCACGGTCGTTTCGCGCCGCAGCCGCGTTGCGAACCTGGAATTGCGCATCACGGCGATCGTCGCGCCGGGTCAAGTGTTCATGCCGTTTCACTTCAGCGAGACCAACTCCAACCTCGTGACACTGGGAGCGTTCGATCCCATCTCACGCGAACCGAACTTCAAGCAGTGCGCTGTCCGCGTAGAAAAGACGGCGAACGTCTGACCATTTTCTCCGGCCCTGATGCCGGTGTCTGCCAGCCGAACGCAGCAACCGCGATGTTGCCGCTTGAGGCCCGACAAACACACAGCACCACTACTTTTTCCGGAGGACTGTCATGGCAAACTACAAAGCATTTCTGCGCTCGGGGCATCCGTCCACACTTCTCGCTGCATTCCTTTATTTCGACTTCAGCTTTGCCGTCTGGGTCATGAACGGCGCGATGGGTCCGTTCATCACCCAGAACTTCCACCTCTCACCGGCACAGACCGGCTTCATGGTTTCAGTGCCCACGCTCGCGGGCGCATTCATGCGCTTCCCACTGGGCGTACTGTCGCAGTACATCGGACGCAAGAGAGCTGCGATTGTAGAAATGTCCGCCATCGTCATCGCACTGCTCTACGGCTTCTTCTTTGTGAAGACGTACCACAACGTGCTGGCGATGGGGGTGTTGCTGGGTATCGCGGGCGCAAGCTTCGGTGTCGCGCTTTCCCTGGGTTCTGGATGGTTCCCGCGCAGGTACAAAGGCCTGGCTATGGGTATCGCAGGGGCCGGCAACAGCGGCACTGCGATGGCGGCACTATTTGCTCCGCGCCTGGCTACGCACTTCGGATGGCAGCATGTCTACGGCTTTGCCGCGCTGATGATGCTGTTGCCGCTGGCGGTGATGGTCCTGTTCGCCAAAGAACCGCCGGATGTGGAGCACCAGTCTTTACGCGAACACCTCAGCTGCCTGTTCGAGGCCGATGGATGGTACTTCAACCTGATTTACATCATCACCTTCGGCGGCTTCCTCGGCCTGGCGACATTCCTGCCTTCGTTCTACTTCAGCCAGTTCCATGTGTCGAAGATTGAGGCGGGTACGCTGACCGTCTTCGCGACGCTTACCGGAAGCCTGACGCGTGTGCTGGGTGGCTGGTTCGCGGACCGCATTGGAGGCATCACGACCCTCTCCGTCGTCTTCCTTGTGGCTATCGCCGCGCTCTTTGGGCTGATGGGCTCGCCGTCTCTCGTCCTGACTACCGTACTATTTATGCTCTGCTTCGCTGCACTGGGCGCGGGCAACGGTGCTACTTTTCAACTGGTGCCTTTGCGCTGGCCAGTTACGACGGCGGTTGCGGGCGGGATGATCGGCGAAATTGGAGCATTGGGTGGCGGCATCCTGCCCAACGTGTTGGGCTTGTCTAAGCAGCATCTCGGAAGCTATCGGATGGGATGGATATGCTATGCGGGCTTTGCGTTCTTGGTGCTGGTGGTGATGCGGATCGTCTCGCGGAGCTGGACGCGCACATGGGTCGGCAACGGAGGCCGGGCGCTTACGCCGACGGAAATCCTTTCGGCGGACGCGGAAGACCCGACCGAACCACTGGCAGCGGCCTCCTGAGCGCCGCTGCTTTGACACAACTCAGCGCGGAGGGTTCCTGGCCCTCCGCGCATTTTATTGCTGGCCCCCCGATCCGCCGGCAAGATGAAGCAGCGGCGGTGCCAAACAGGGCTGCGGGACTCCGCTGCAAAGCCGGTGATAGCGACAGAACAAAAAGAGGTGCGGCGAAGGCGATGGCAGACGCCTTGCCGCACACGGGGAATGGCACTTCCATCAGGAGATGGGGAGGGCCGAAATAGTTGAGTCGCAGCGTTGTTGCGACCCACAACTAAAAGGCGTTACAGCGCGGCGTTAGAGAGCAACGTCGCCGCGCTGACGGTTGCGAATGCGGATGGCATCCTCGGCCTTGTAGAGGAAGATCTTGCCGTCGCCGATCTCACCCGTGAAGGCGCTGCCGATGATGGCGTCAATTGCGGGCTCGACGCGATCGTCGGAGATCACGATCTCCAGTTTCAGCTTGGGCAGCAGTTGGATGTCGTATTCGCGTCCGCGGTAGGTCTCGGTCTGGCCCTTCTGGCGGCCGTGGCCACGGACCTCGGAGACGGTTATGCCCTCGACACCGAGGCCGTGCAGCGCCTCTTTTACCTGGTCAAACCGGTTGGGCCTGATGATTGCTTCTAGTTTCGTCATGGATCGCTCCTTATGTGTTGGTCATGATCTGCCCGCTCTCGGCGAGCGTCGAATTACCTGGTTGCCTTCGGCGCTGGAGATTCACGGCGGAGATGGCGACAATGTGCGAAGCCATATCCGCCGCAGATTACTTCTCCGAAAGACCGGCAGGCGAGCCGAGCGTGGTGATCACGTACTCGGGGTAGGCCGAGATGCCGTGCTCGTGCAGGTCGAGACCGTGCAGTTCTCCCTCCTTGGAGACACGCAGCAGACCCATCGCATTGACCGCATACATTAGCACCAGAGAAACAACGAACGTAGCTAGTGCGATGGTCACGTTTCCGATGACCTGCGCCTTCAGCAACGTAAGACCGCCGTGATAGAAGAGGCCGGTGAGCGGCGCACTGTTGTCCGGAGCAAAGGGACCCGTGGCGCCATACTGTCCGCTGGCAAAGAGGCCCAGCGACCAGGTTCCCCAGATGCCGCAGATACCGTGGACGGGAACGGCGCCGATGGGGTCATCGATGCGCAGCCACTCCATCAGTTCCACGCCGAACACCACGATCACTCCGGCGATGCCGCCCAGGATGATGGAACCCAGTGGGCTGACCCAGTAGCAGGGGCAGGTGATCGCGACCAGGCCAGCGAGGAACCCATTGACGGTGAAGCTGACGTCCCAGATCTTCGTCATGAAGTAGGCTGCGAACATGGCGGTGAGACCGGCGGCGCACGCTGCCAGCGTGGTGTTGGCGGCGACGCGGCCAATGCCGACAAAGTCCATGGCAGAAAGCGTCGAGCCGGGGTTGAAGCCGTACCAGCCGAACCAGAGCAGCAGTCCGCCGGAGGCAGCGATGGTGAGGTCGTGCGGCATCATCGGTCCCCCGCCATCGCGCTTGAACTTGCGTCCAATGCGCGGTCCGAGGACGATGGCGCCAGCAAGGGCCACCATGCCACCGATGGTGTGAACGACTGTGGAGCCGGCAAAGTCGTGGAAACCGGTGCCGAGGTTCGGCAGGAAGTTGCCGGCCGAGCCCATCAGCGCGAGGAAGCCATCCGGACCCCAGGCCCAGTGGCCGATGATCGGGTAGATGAAACCGGAGACGCCAAGCGAGTAGAGCAGATCACCGACGAACCCGGTGCGGCCAATCATGGCGCCGGAGGTGATGGTGGAGCAGGTGTCGGCGAAGGCGAACTGGAAGAGCCAGAAGGCGAGGAACGCGACGCCGGAGGTCTCATAGGTTGCGGGCGCGCCCTGCAGGAAGAACCAGTGATAGCCGATGAAACCGTTGCCGTGGCTGAACATGAAGGCGAAGCCAATGGCATAGAAGAGGAGGCCGCAGAGACAGGTGTCGACAATGCACTCCATCAGCACGTTGACGGTCTCACGCGAGCGGCAGAACCCTGCCTCCAGCATGGTGAAGCCGACCTGCATGCCGAAGACAAGGAAAGCGGCGACCAGCGTCCAGACCGTGTTGATCGGATTGACGATGTCGTTGCCCTTGAGGCTTGGGTCGGCGGCAAGGACCTTGTGGCCCAGG
>Ga0134126_10012011_pt1 | contig 10934 bp, 4 predicted proteins | sample KB31752_FD_96881 | JGI IMG/M metagenome (GOLD analysis project Ga0134126, IMG submission 96881) | Terrestrial soil microbial communities with excess Nitrogen fertilizer from Kellogg Biological Station, Michigan, USA - KB3-175-2 | ecosystem: Environmental > Terrestrial > Soil > Unclassified ...
GAAGCCGGCGCCCGCCGACATCCTGGAGCTGTACCTGGGCTCGCTGGAGGCCCTCGGCTTCGACCTGAAGAGAAACGACGTGCGCTTCGTCGAGGACGACTGGGAGAACCCGACGCTGGGCTGCTGGGGCCTGGGCTGGGAAGTCTGGCTCAACGGCATGGAGGTGACCCAGTTCACCTACTTCCAGCAGGCCGGTGGCCTGGAGTGCCGGCCGGTGCTGGGCGAGATCACCTACGGTCTCGAGCGCCTGTGCATGTACCTGCAGAACTGCGACAACGTCTACGACCTGGTCTGGACCTACGGCCCCGATGGGCAGCCGGTGACCTACGGCGACGTCTACCACCAGAACGAGGTGGAGCAGAGCACCTACAACTTCGAATACGCCGACGTGGAAGAAATGTTCCACCGCTTCGATGCCTGCGAGCGCGAAGCGCAGAAGCTGGTGGAAGTGAACCTGCCGCTGCCGGCCTACGAACAGGTGATGAAGGCAAGCCACACCTTCAACCTGCTCGATGCGCGCCGTGCGATCAGCGTGACCGAACGCCAGCGCTACATCCTGCGCGTGCGCGCGCTGGCCCAGGCGGTGGCCAAGGCCTACTACGAGCAGCGCGAGAAGCTGGGCTTCCCGGGCGCGAAGAAGGCCTGACGGCCCGTTCTCCCATCACGCGTTTCACCTACTACCCCAGGGGCGCCGGCCGCGTCGCGCGCTGCGCCCCCCCCACAGGATCGAACCGATGAGCCACTTGTCTCCCCTGCTGATTGAACTGGGCACCGAAGAGCTGCCGGTCAAGGCACTGCCGGGCCTGGCCCAGGCCTTCTTCGACGGTGTTGTCGACGGCCTGCGCAAGCGCGGCGTGGAACTGGAGCTGGGCGATGCACGCCCGCTGTCGACCCCGCGCCGCCTGGCCGTGCTGCTGCCGGGCGTTGGCCTGGAGCAGCCGGAACAGCACAGCGAAGTGCTGGGCCCGTACCTGAACATCGCGCTGGACGCCGAAGGCCAGCCGACCAAGGCGCTGCAGGGGTTCGCGGCCAAGGCCGGGATCGACTGGACCGCGCTGGAAAAGACCACCGACAACAAGGGTGAGCGCTTCGTGCACCGTGCGGTGACCCCGGGCGCGCGCACTGCTGCGCTGCTGCCGGAGATCCTGCGCGAGGCCATCGCCGGCATGCCCATTCCCAAGCCGATGCGCTGGGGCGACCACAGCTGGGGCTTCGCGCGCCCGGTGCACTGGCTGGTGCTGCTGCACGGCGGTGACGTGGTCGAGGCCGAACTGTTCGGCCTGAAGGCCGACCGCATGAGCCGCGGCCACCGCTTCCTGCACGACAAGACCGTGTGGCTGACCCAGCCGCAGGACTATGTGGAATCGCTGCGCGCCGCCTTCGTGCTGGTTGACCCGGCAGAGCGCCGCCAGCGCATCGTCGCCGAGGTGGAAGCCGCTGCAGCCACCGCCGGTGGCAGCGCACGCATCACCGAGGACAACCTGGAGCAGGTGGTGAACCTGGTCGAGTGGCCGTCGGCGGTGCTGTGCAGCTTCGAGCGCGCGTTCCTGGCGGTGCCGCAGGAAGCGCTGATCGAGACGATGGAGATCAACCAGAAGTTCTTCCCGGTGCTGGATGACGGCGGCAAGCTGACCGAGAAGTTCATCGGCATCGCCAACATCGAGTCCAAGGACGTGGCCGAAGTGGCCAAGGGCTACGAGCGGGTGATCCGCCCGCGCTTCGCCGATGCCAAGTTCTTCTTCGACGAAGACCTGAAGCAGGGCCTGCAGGCGATGGGCGAGGGCCTGAAGACGGTGACCTACCAGGCCAAGCTGGGCAGCGTGGCCGACAAGGTCGCGCGCGTGGTGGCGCTGGCCGAGGTGATTGCGCCGCAGGTCGGCGCCGATCCGCTGCTGGCCAAGCGAGCCGCGCAGCTGGCCAAGAACGACCTGCAGTCGCGCATGGTCAATGAGTTCCCGGAACTGCAGGGCATCGCCGGCCGCCACTACGCGGTGGCCGGTGGCGAATCGCCGGAGGTGGCGCTGGCCATCGACGAGGCCTACCAGCCGCGCTTCGGTGGTGATGACATCGCGCTGTCGCCGCTGGGCAAGGTGCTGGCGATCGCCGAGCGCGTGGACACCCTGGCCGGCGGTTTCGCCGCGGGCCTGAAGCCGACTGGCAACAAGGACCCGTTCGCCCTGCGCCGCAACGCGCTGGGCCTGGCCCGCACGATCATCGAAAGCGGCTTCGAGCTGGACCTGCGCGCGCTGCTGGCCAGCGCCAACGCCGGGCTGGCCGCGCGCAACGTGCAGGCCGACGTGGCCGAGTTGTACGACTTCATCCTCGACCGCCTGAAGGGCTATTACAGCGACAAGGGCGTGCCGGCCAGCCACTTCAACGCGGTGGCCGAGCTGAAGCCGGCCTCGCTGTACGACTTCGACCGCCGCCTGGACGCGATCGGGATCTTCGCGGCGCTGCCGGAAGCCGAGGCGCTGGCCGCGGCCAACAAGCGCATCCGCAACATCCTGCGCAAGGCCGAAGGCGATATTCCGGGCCAGATCGATGCGGCCCTGCTGCAGGAAGATGCCGAGCGCGCGCTGGCCGAAGCCGTGACTGCCGCCATCGACGATACCGGCGCCAGCCTGCACCAGAAGGACTATGTGGCCGTGTTGGCGCGCCTGGCCCGCCTGCGTCCGCAGGTCGATGCGTTCTTCGACGGGGTGATGGTCAATGCCGAGGATCCGGCACTGCGTGGCAACCGCCTGGCACTGCTGACGATGCTGGGCGAGCGCCTGGGCAAGGTCGCGGCGATCGAGCACCTGTCCAGCTGATCGCCCACGATGGGTAGCGCCGGGCCATGCCCGGCGGCTTTTCTGCAGGCCGCGCTGCGCGCTCGCCATGAATCAGACCGTATCCACGCATGGCGTGGATCTACTGGGTAGCCGGCCGCTGGCCGGCAGCGACGCGATGCCGATATTTCCGCATGCGGCCGCGATGATCGCCACAAAGGCGCGTATTTTGACCGCCACTTAACAACCGATCCGGATTGGCGTGATGCATTTCGCATCGTCACCTCCGGTCGGTATGCTGTGCCGCATGCAGCCAACGAAATACGCCCTGCCGCTGATGGTCCTCTCGCTTTGCGCCACCTCCGTGGCCCATGCGCGCGGCACCATCGACAAGGTGGACATCAAGGGATTGGAAAAGGGCGACGACGCCGCGATCATCGAGAACATCCAGGAATCGCTGTCGTTGTTCGACACGATCGGCAAGGAGCAGGGCGAGTCGCGCCTGGAATACCTGCTGTCACAGGCCGAGCGGCAGACCCGTCAGGCGCTGGAACCGTTCGGGTACTACAACCCGGTGATCAAGGTCGAGGCGCCACGCCAGGACGAGCACGTCACCGTGCTGATCCATGTCGACAAGGGCCAGCCGGTGCTGGTGCGCCGCGAGCATATCGATATCACCGGTCCGGCGATGTACGACCAGTACCTGCAGGACGACCTGGCCGCGTTCAAGCCGCGCAAGGGCCAGCGCTTCGAACACACCCAGTACGAAGCCAGCAAGATCACCGTGACCCGGCGCCTGGCCGAGCGCGGCTACTTCGACGCCGACTACACCCAGCGCCAGGTGCAGATCACCCGCGCGGACAACGCTGCCGACATCGACCTGACCTGGGACAGCGGCCGCCGCTACAACATGGGCCCGGTGACCTTCGAGCAGAACTATTTCGACGACAAGCTGTTCGACCCGCTGGTGTACTGGGACCAGGGCAGCTACTTCCACGAAGGCAAGCTGGACCGCCTGCGCGAGTCGCTGACCAAGCTCGATTACTTCAGTGTGATCGACATCCAGCCGCGCCCGGACCAGGCCGATGAAAACGGCGAGGTGCCAGTCGATGTGAAGCTGACGCGGGCCAAGCGCAGCATTTATTCCTACGGCCTGAGTTACGGCAGCGAAAGTGGCGCCGGTGTGCGTGGTGGCCTTGAACGGCGCTACCTGAACAGCCGCGGCCACAAGATGAACACCCAGCTGGACTATGCGCAGAAGCGCAAGAGCCTGATCACCAGCTACCGCATTCCCGCATTCAACTGGCTGGATGGCTGGTACACCTTCGCCGCCAGTGCCTATGACGAACAGACCGACTACATCGATCTGCGCAACTTCAAGCTGATCGCCAGCCGCAGCGGCGAGATCAACGAGAACTGGACCGCCATCGCCTCGATCAACGCGCTGCGCGAGCGCTGGCGCTATGCCTCGGGCACCGAGTTCACCGATGCGGTCTACAACACGTCCACGCTGGTCTACCCGCAGATCGTGGCCGACTACGTGAAGGTGGATGACGAGCTGTTCCCGCGCAGCGGCATCAGTGGCACCGCGACGGTGCGTGCCGGCGTCGAAGGCGTCGGTTCGGACACCAGCTTCGTGCAGGCCAATGCCGTGCTGCGCTGGTACATCCCGGTGGGGCCGACCAATCGCCTGATCCTGCGCGGCGAAGGCGGCACCACCTGGACCAGCGACCTGGTGGCGATGCCGCCCAGCCTGCGCTACTTCGCCGGTGGCGACCGCAGCATCCGGGGCTATGCCTACCGTGAGGTCGGCCCGCGTACGCCGAAACCGGACAAGTACGCGCTCGGTGCCAAGCACCTGGTGGTCGGCTCGGCCGAATACGAGCACTACTTCAATGGCGGCCCGTGGGGTGCAGCGGTGTTCGTCGATACCGGCAGTGCTTTCGATACCAACATCGACCTGCATACCGGCGTCGGCTTCGGCGTGCGCTGGAAATCGCCGGTGGGCCCGGTGCGGGTCGATATCGCTCACGGTCTGAACAACCCTGATTCGCAGTTCCAGCTGTACCTCAACATCGGAGCGGACCTGTGAGCACGCCCGCACCGACTCCGTCGCCGAACACGCCGCCGCGGCGCGTGCGCTTCTACCGTCGTCGCCGCTTCTGGGCATGGTCCGGCGCGGGCGTGGTCGGCCTGGTGCTGGTCGCCCTGTTGGCCGTGTACTGGCTGCTGCAGACGGTGGCCGGCCGCGATGTGCTGCTGGCGCAGGTGGTGGCGCGCCTGCCGGTGGGTGCCAGCTTTACCTGGGACAAGGTCGATGGCCCGGTGGCCGGACCGCTGACCCTGTACAACGTCGACTTCCGCTACGACGACATCCATTTCCACGCCGAGCGCGCGCACCTGGAGCCGGACCTGCGCCCGCTGCTGGGCCGCAAGCTGCTGCTGGACAAGCTGGAGCTGACCAACGCTACGCTCAATCTGGCCAAGAGCGATGAGCCGTTCAAGCTGCCGTCGTGGCCCGATTCGCTGCCGCAGATCGAAATGCCGCTGGCGATCCAGGCCGATGTGATCGCCATCGACAGTTTCCGCATCAGCCAGGCCAACGAGCCGGTGATCGACATCAGCCGCGTGCGCGGTGGCATCGAGATCGCCAATGGCGAGTTCCAGGCGCGCAAGCTGGTGGTGGACAGCGACATGGGCAATTTCACTGCCCAGGGCCGCTACATCCCGGCCAAGGACTACGACACCGACGTCACCGTCACTGCGGTGCTGCCGGCACCGCGCGGGCGTACCGCGGCCACGGTCGGCCTGGTCGCGCGCGGTGACCTGGCGCATATGGAAGTGGCGCTGGCCGGTCGCGCACCGAAGCCGCTGCACGCGATGCTGGTGTTCGATGGCCGCACCGATCCGACCTGGAACGCGACTGTACGCAGCGACGAGCTGGACCTGGCGCTGTTGTCGCCGGCATTGGCCAGCTCGGCCATCGCGCCGCTGGCATTGGACTTCACCGCCTCCGGCAAGGGCGGCAACGCCAACCTGCATGGCCGGGTGAAGCAGGGTGAGCAGGAACTGGAGCTGGCGCCCTCGGTGGTTTCGCTGCAGGACCAGGTGCTGAAGGTCTCGCCGCTGGTGGTCAAGGGCCTGGGCGGCGAAGCACGCCTGGAAGGTACCGCCGATTTCAGCCAGGAAGACCAGCAGAAGCTGAACTTCTCGGTGATCGCGCAGGACCTGACCTGGGTGCCGGCACCGGACCCGAACACCGCCGGCAGTTCGCCGGTGCCGGTGACGCTGAAGGAAGCGCGCTTTGGACTGGCCGGTACCTTGAAGGCGTGGGCGGCGATCGGCCGTGCCGATGTCGAGCGCGAAAAGCAGAAGGCGCAGCTGCGCTTCGATGTGCGTGGCAACGATCAGGCTGCGGAGATCCGCGAACTGCAGGCGCAGACCCCGGGTGGCCAGCTGCAGGTGGAAGGCAAGGTGGCCTGGGCACCGCAGCTGGACTGGGATGCCAAGGCCACGCTGAAGGATTTCGACCCGGGCTACTTCGCACCGGGCTGGGATGGCCGTCTGTCCGGCAATCTCGCGTCCAAGGGACGCCAGCTGCCGCCGCCGGCCAATGCGCCGCCGGGCACTGCGGGCACGCTGGAGGCCACGGTGGACCTGCCGTCGCTGAAGGGCATCCTGCGCCAGCGCAATGTGGATGCCCAAGGCAAGTTCGCCCTGCAGGGTGAACAGGGCCAGGGTGAATTGAAACTGGCCGTCGGCAGCAGCCGGGTGACCGCCTCGGGCAAGGTCGGCGACCGCCTGGACATCGATGCGCGCTTCGAGCCGTTGCAGCTGAGCGATCTGCTGCCCGGCGCCGATGGTGGCCTGCGTGGCCAGGTGCAGGTGAAAGGTCCGCGCGATGCACCAGAGATCACTGCAGATCTGGTCGGCAACAATCTCAACTGGGACGGCTATGGCGCTGAAAGCCTGAGCATCAAGGGCCGCCTGCCGTGGCGTGGCGACAGTGGCACGCTGGCGATACAGGGCCAGCAGGTCAATGCCGGCATGCTGCTGGAACGCTTGAACATCGATGCGCAGGGCAGTGTCTCCAACCTGCGCCTGGCCGCACAGACCCGCAACGAGCTGGGCGCGATCGAGCTGCAGGGCAGCGTTCGCCAGCAAGGCGAACAATGGCGTGGCGAACTGGCCACGCTGCGCATCGCACCGGTGAAGGGCGATGCGTGGGCACTGCGTGCGCCCGCGGCATTCGCCATCAACGGCAGCAACTACACGCTGGGCGAAACCTGCCTGGGCGCTGCGACCGGTGGCGCCCTGTGCGCACATGCCAACTGGCCGCGCGAAGGCCTGGTGGTGCGCGGCGATGCGTTGCCGTTGGCGCTGGTGCAGCCGTGGTTGCCGCCCCAGTCCGGCCGGCGCATCTACCTGCGTGGCGAACTCAACCTGGACGCGCAGATCCGTCCGCGTGGCAACGCATGGGAAGGGCATGTGGAAGTGCGCTCAGCCGAAGGTGGCGTACGCCTGGGCGAGAACCGCAACACCGGCGTGGGCGATGCCAACCGTGGCGAGCTGGTGCGTTATGACCAGTTCTCGCTGAAGCTGGACATGACCCCGGCCAGCATCAAGGGCTACCTGGGCATGGGCTTCCAGGGCAACGGCTTCGTCGATGCGAAGATGCAGACCGGTTGGGAGCCGAGTGCGCCGCTCAACGGCGAGCTCTACCTCAACATGTCGCGCCTGTACTGGCTGGAACTGTTCTCGCCGGATGTGGTGCGCCCGACCGGCCTGATCGAAGGCCACGTGAGCCTGCGTGGCACGCGCGGCCAACCGTCGCTGGGCGGTGATGCACAGCTGAGCAACTTCAAGGGCGAGTTCCCGGCGCTGGGCCTGACCTTCGACCAGGGCAAGGGCAGTTTCGTCGCCCAGCCCGATGGGTCGGCCAAGATCACCGCACAGGCCAATTCGGGCAAGGGCACGCTGTATGTCGACGGCGGCCTGTCCTGGTTCGGCGATGCACAGCCGCTGCAGCTGAAGATCCACGGCGAGAATGTGCTGCTGTCCAACACCAGCGAGCTGCGCATCATCGCCAATCCCAACCTGGACTTCACCCTGGCCAAGGCCGCGATGGAGCTGCGCGGAACGGTGCACGTGCCCGAGGCCGACATCGATCTGGAGCGCCTGGACCGTGGCACCTCGGTGTCCGAGGACGTGGTGGTGCTGGACCCGGCCGATCCGGAAGAGTCGCGCACCTCGCCGCTGGACATGGAGCTGGCCGTCAGCCTGGGCGACAAGGTCAAGATGAGCGGCTTCGGCCTGAAGGGCGCGCTGACCGGCAAGATGCAGGTCTGGGCCAAGCCCGGCCGCGAGATGACCGCCAACGGTGGCCTGGAAGTCAGTGGCCGCTACAAGGCCTATGGCCAGGACCTGACCATCACGCGCGGCAACCTCAACTGGAACTACAACGCGGTGTCCGACCCGCGCATCAACATCCGCGCCGAGCGCCGGATCGGTGATGTCACCGCCGGCATCGACGTGACCGGGCGCGCGCAGCAACCGCGCGCCGATGTCTGGTCCGATCCGGCGATGTCGCAGTCCGAAGCACTGGGTTACCTGGTGCTGGGGCGCAGCCTGACCGGTGCCAGCAGCGACCAGACCCAGCAGGTGAACGCCGCATCGGCCGCGCTGTCGGCGGGCAGCGGGCTGCTGGCTTCGCAGCTGGGTGCCAAGCTGGGCCTGGACGACGCCGGCGTCAGCCAGTCGCGCGCGCTGGGCGGCTCGGTGATCGGTGTGGGCAAGTACATCTCGCCCAAGCTCTACGTGGGCTACGGCGTGTCGCTGGTGGGCGCCGGTTCGGTGATCACCCTGAAGTACCTGCTGCGCCGCGGCTTCGACGTGGAAGTGGAATCGAGCACGGTGGAAAACCGTGGCTCGTTGAACTGGCGGCGGGAGAAGTAGAGCCACGCCATGCGTGGCCGCGGTGGCGCCGAGCCCGGCGCTGCCGTAATCCACGGTTGGGCCAGCGCGGACGGCCGCACTGGACATGCAGGCTTTTCATCCAGCAGGCCTGCACCAGTGCCTGCGCGATCATAGCGACTGCGTCCACCAGCCCCGGTCTTGGTGCGTCCTGCCTCATCGGAGCGAAGCGTTGCAAGAAGCACTGGTGGATGATGCCGAGTACAGTGCCGCTGCCGATCAATCGCTCACGTACTGGCGGGTGCCTGCAATACCAAGCGATCTCCCCTTGTATCGCTGGGGCTGGCGATAGAAGCCCTGTGGGCTATCGCCAAGGCGCCCAGCAGGGTGCACGCCAACAGCAGCGCCACGACAACACGCTGCCACAGGGGCAGTCGGCGGCGCGGCGCTGAATGCAGCCGATTACCGGCCGCTGCCGCCCAGAACAGGACTTGCTTGCGCTGCAACGGCGGCGGCGGAACCACGAACCACATGATCGGCTCGCCGACCAGGTAGTGCAGAGTGTCGCGCATCTCGCGTCGCGTGTGCGCTGACCGCGCCTGCCACCGTGCACGTAGTGGTCGCCAGCGCCCACTCAACCGAGCCACGCGCACGCGGGCCTGTGCTACGGAAACCGGTGCATCATCGCGATGCATGTAGCGAGCAAGAGCAACCTCGTTACCTCGCAACAGCAACCAGCGCACGTGCATGCTGTGGCCAAGGGCGGCCATGTCGTAGCACTCGCGGATATTGCCCCGGTCATACCACTGGAAGCGGTCGGCCAGCTGCTCGAAGTTCGCCTGCGGAAACGGCGTGGTGCCATTCATCAGCCGTTGCCAGGTTGCCAGCTTCACTGCGCTGGCATCCGCGGGTGCCTGCAGTTCCGGGGACTGCTGCAGCCAGGCTGCGAAATCTGCCGGATCGTGCTGCTGCCCGTGGCGGACGATGCGGTCGGCAAGCGCTTCGGCGGCAGATGACCCCGTCACTGCGGCTTCATCATTCATGCGTCGTGATTTCCTTGCGGCGTGCCACGCAGGATTTCCGCTGCCGAGCTGTGCGTAGCGGGCCTGTTCACAGAACTGCCCCATCGGCGCGTTTCACGCCGATCAGCGAATGCATGGTGCCCAGATCGATTCCTGCGATCATCGGTCCTTCCCTGGTATCCGCGCCTGATTCTAGCCAGCATCGGTGCCCCCAACCATCGGCCGTTGCCCCATCCGGCCCCAGCAGCTATGGTCCCGGGCTGTTCTGTCGTACCGGATTGCCTCATGTCGCCACGCAAAGCCCTCCCCACCGCCCTGGCCCTGGGCCTGACCCTCGCCGCTGGCGCCCACGCCGATGAAGGCATGTGGATGCCGACCCAGCTGCCGGAGCTGGCCAAGCCGCTGCAGGCGGCTGGCTTCAAGGGCAACCCGGCCGATCTGGCCAACGTGACCGCGCCGCCGCTGAGTGCGGTCGTGCGTGCCGGCGGTGGCACCGGCTCGTTCGTGTCGGCCGATGGCCTGCTGCTGACCAACCACCACGTGGCGATGGGCGTGATCCAGTACAACAGCTCGCCCGAGCACAACTTCATCAACGATGGCTTCATCGCCAAGGGTCGCGCCGACGAGCGTCCGGCCAATCCGGACTTCCGCGTGCTGGTCACCGTCGGCTTCGACAAGGTGACCGACCAGGTGCTGGCACAGGCCAAGGGCAAGACCGGCCGCGCGTACTTCGACGCGGTGGATGCAGCCAGCAAGCAGATCGTGGCCGAGTGCGAGAAGGACGGCAGCGTGCGCTGCTCGGTGGCCAACATGTATTACGGCACCGACTTCTACCGCATCGCCCAGCTTGAGCTGAGCGACGTGCGCCTGGTCTATGCGCCGCCGCGCGCGATCGGCAACTACGGCGATGAGATCGACAACTTCATGTGGCCGCGCCACACCGGCGACTTCACCCTGCTGCGTGCCTACGTGGGCAAGGACGGCAAGCCGGCCGCCTACAGCAAGGACAACGTGCCCTACCAGGCACCGGCGCACCTGCAGATGTCGGTGGAAGGCCCGAAGGAGGGCGACTACGCGATGCTGGCCGGTTACCCGGGCATCACCTACCGCCATCGCACCGCCGCCGAATTCGCTGGCCAGATCGATACCGTGCTGCCGCGCCGGGTGTCGGTGTTCCAGCAGATGATCGACACCATCGAAGCGGCCAGTGCCAAGGATGCGCAGGCACGTA
>Ga0134126_10012012_pt1 | contig 10934 bp, 7 predicted proteins | sample KB31752_FD_96881 | JGI IMG/M metagenome (GOLD analysis project Ga0134126, IMG submission 96881) | Terrestrial soil microbial communities with excess Nitrogen fertilizer from Kellogg Biological Station, Michigan, USA - KB3-175-2 | ecosystem: Environmental > Terrestrial > Soil > Unclassified ...
AAAAGGGAGTGCAGCAGGCGATCCTCGGAGCAAGCCGTCAGCATCTGCACGGCTTGACGAATGGCGTTGAGGTTCGCCTCGTCGGTCACGCGCTGGCGCAATCGGCCAGCCTGACGCACAATCTCCTCCTCCGTGGCCGACGGATCGAGACGCAGGATTTCAAAGGGATTGGCAGGCATAAGTAGGATCCTCGAAGTCAGTGCGGCGGTTCCAGTTCGGCCAGCAGATCGTGGACGTTGTTATTGGCGGGGTTGAAGCGCAGTGCTTCCCGATAGAGGGCGGCCTTCTGCTCGCGGTCGGCGGCGAGGAAGCCGCGAAACTTCCAGAAATCCGCCAGCGCCGCGCGGGCCGGCAAGTCGCCGGGGCGCTCGTCGATGCGCCGCGCCAGCTGCATCGCAAAGGGTGTGAAACGATTGACCTGCTCCCGCAACGCCGCCGGATCGCCGAGGTGATACAGATCGAGAAACCAGTCGTTGCAAATCTCGATCAGGGCGGCCAGCAAGCGCGGATTGTCGCGGTCCAGGCTGAGCAGGCGACGCAGAGACCCCAATCCCTTCTCATAGTCAGCCCGCCAGCCTTCAGGGATAGCGCCGAAGCGCATCGCCTCGCGCGTGGTCAGCAGATACTCCGTGGCCAGGTCTTCGCGGAAATGCTCGATGCGTTCGCTCAAATCGCTTTCCAGCGCTTCCGCGACTCGACTTGCGCAGGCCGGCAATTCGCGCACAAGGTTCCAGAGTCGCCGCGCCGCATCGATAGCGTTGCGCGCCAGCAGGTCGTTGATTCGATGACGATGCAGGTCAAGCAAGAAATCGAGAACGATCCGGCGAGCGCCGGCGTCCGGTGAAGCGGCGAAGAACCGCAGCCAGCACAACCATGAGCGACGCCAGTAGGCTTCGGCGTTGTCCGTCCGCTCGCGCTCCTCGCAAGCGCAGGCGGCACGCTGCATCAACAAGGCGAGATGATGCGCCAGACGCGGCGGAAGATCGGGCTGTTCGCTCAACTCATCGAGCCGGGCGCGAACGGCCGGCAGATCGCCGCGTGTCAGCGCGTCGCGGATCGCCGCGCCATCGGGCAGCGCGGAGAGTGCCTCCACGACATCCGCGAATACTCCGGGGAGTAGCGCAATGGGAGCGCCCGCCGGCTCGGCAACAGCGGCGAGGGTTTCAGCGCGAACGCGGCGTTCCAACTCCGTCACTGCCTCACGCACCACGCCCGCTTGCGGGATGCCGGCAAGGTCGGGATCGAGAGCTAGAGCGCGGCGTATGAATGCCAGTGCTTCCTTACCATCGTCCCGACTCAGCGCTCGCGATGCCTGATGCAGAAACCAGGACACGGGCGCGACGCCGGGCGGTGGCTCGGCCGTATCGCCGCGCACCGCCGTCAAGCCGGCGTGCGTCGCCAGAGTCGTTCCCACCGGGCCAAGGGCGGAGAGATCCCACAAGGGCAGCCAACGCGATAAAGCGCGTCGCCAACTGGGATGGCTAGGGTGGGCGGCGAGAATGCTTTCAAGGGCGCGCAATACGAAGCGCGGCGGCGTGCGCAGACTTCGCCAGGCGTCTACCTCGTCGAGCAGCGCGATGACAGCCGTGACATCACCGCGCCGAGCCGTTTCTTGCAGCAGCAGCGATTGAGCCAATCCCTTCCAGCGCGCATGCGAACGCAGTTCACGCATCTCCTCACGCCAGCGTTGCGGAGGCACAGATTGCTCGTCGATGGCCTGGGCAGCGTGCCATAAACGCACGGCGGACGAACTAGCCTGAAGCGCCGGCGAAAGGTTGCCTTCGGCCGGCAGCAGGCGATCAACGCCCGCACGCGCCTCATCGTTTGTTCCCTCAAGCAGCAGCAAGCGTAGTAATTGCCTCCCTACGACCGCACGCAGTTCGCCTTCCAGATCATCGCGTTGCGACCACTCCATGAGCATCTCACGCGCGGCGGCGGCAGGTAAGCGACGCACGGCCAACTCAAGGGCGGCCCGAAAGTTGTTGCGTGCTGCCGTGTCTGTGTTCGGATTCGCGGCCAATTCACGAACGGAAGCCGCATCGGGTTGGCGCTGTTGCAGCGCCGTGGCGATGCGCTGGAAATGTTCGGTGGCCGTGTCCTGATAGCCGGTAACGGCAGCTTGTTGAAGCGCATCGAGATATTCCGCCGGGCTGGCCTCACGACGACGAAAGCGTTCGAGAACCAGCCGGAGTCGGCAGCGTACCGCGATAAATAGTCCCGGCTGGCTTGCCAGTACCGCAGCGAGATCGTCTTGCCCCAAACATGCCAAGGCATAGCGCGCGAATGGCTGCGCCGCCGGACTGCTCAGCGCCGAGCGATAGGCGGCGATCGCCTCTTCCGTCCGTCCATCGCAACGAGCCTGCTGCCCTATCAGGAAGTTCCGCAGCGCCGGCGATGAACGTCGCGCGTCTTCCGTGGCGGCTGGCTCGCCGGTAATCCGTTGCTCGATTGTTGCCATCCAGGTTTGTAGCGCCCTCGCTGGATACGGCCCCTCACGCGCTTGCCGCAATAGGTTCCGCGTCTTGTCGTGTTGTTTTTGGCTGACAGCGATCCACGCCAACAGTAAAAGTCGTTCGACCCACACAACGCCGCTGGATGGTGTCGCTTCATTGAGCAAACGCTCGGCTGGTGTCCTCTCACCCCGACGCAACAGCGCCCGTGCTTCGAGCAACGGTCCCTCGGCGCAGTCGGCTACACGGCGATTGCCGCGCACCGATTTCCATACCTGTTCGGCCCGATCCACGCGCCCCGCACGCCACAGTAGATCGACGAACCACGCCGTCGCGCGCGGCGAACCGCCAAGCGTGCGTAACACGCTCTCGAACTCGGTCAACGCCTCCGCTCGCCCCAGCAGCAGACGTACCCGCGTACACCAATACGCCGACTCCGCCAGCGCCTCAATGGCGTTTTCTTCACGCGCGCGACGCATCGCCTCGGCCAGCAATGGTTCCGCTGCCGTTCGATCATCATTGAGCCAACTCAGCCAGCCGAGCGCGAAAAGGCGTTCGCGTTCCAAGCTCGGATCGCTCAGCGTGGCCGCGAGGATGTCAGGAAGACATGCGTACTCGACGGGCATTCTAGGCGTGTAAGAATCGAGCAGCTTGCGAATGCGCGTGAGAACCACGCGCGCCGTGGCCTCCGGGCTGAATCCAGCGGGTGTATCGAACAAACGCTGCGCACTGCGGGGATCGTCGGCCCCGTGATACATGGAAGACCTCGATGATTTTACTCTCGCGGCAGACCAGGACGGAGGACATCAGGAACCATCCGCCATCAGCCGCCGATACGCCGCCTCCGTCAGTTGATCGGTCAAGAACTTGTACGCGAGCGCGTATTTGCGCATCCGCGCTACGTCCTTCTCGAACCGATCCGGTTGCAGGATCATGCGCGAAAGGCGCGAGTTGTCTTCCAGGTCGGCGAGTTTCACTTGCCGCCCGATCGGGTCGGGTTTGCAACGTATCACGTATTCAGCATACGACTCACCCTTGCCATGCGTGACGCAGCCCACGGCAGTAAGGATCGTTTCGCTGAAGCCCGCTTTTCGCAGATCGTCCAGAGTCACCGAGGTATCCTCGATCACATCATGGAGGATGGCGACAATCTGCGCGTCCATCCCTTCGACACGGTGCATCACGCGCAGGGGATGCAAGATGTCCGGGAGCCCTTCTTTGTCCTTTTGTCCTTCGTGAGCCTTCGCGGCGATTTGCAGAGCTGTTTCAATGGTTGCCATCTCTAGGTTCCCCAACCAGACGTCGGTATCTCTCCGTTATGCTCTCGACACGCGACCGGCACGTCAAGCAGAAAGCGAAGACACCGATTGCGGGCCACCCTGAAATCGCCGTATAATCCGCTCTCGCCCGTTTGAGGAGATGTGCCATGACCCCCACGGTGACGCCAATGACCTACGGCCGCGATGCCTCCATCGCCCGCTTTTCTGTCGCGCGCTATCAGCGGATGGTCGAGACCGGCATCCTCACAGCCGACGACAAGGTCGAACTGCTCGAAAACTATGTGGTACTCAAAATGCCGCGTAATCCTCCCCACGATAGTACGATCCAGCGGATGCTTGAGAAGTTATTTCCCTGCCGCCCGCCCGGATGGGGTCTCCGCGTTCAGTCGGCCATTGCGCTCGCCGACAGCCAGCCCGAACCGGACTTCGCCTTCGTGCGCGGCTCGGCAGCCGACTACGAGAACCATCATCCCGGTGCCACCGAGACGGGTCTCGTGATCGAGGTGGCCGACTCATCGCTGCTCCGCGATCAACGCGATAAGACGCGAATCTACGCGCGTGCCGGCCTGCCCTGCTACTGGATCATCAACCTGGTGGATCGCCGCATTGAGGTGTACAGTCAGCCATCGGGGCCGACCGCCGTTCCCGCCTACGGTTCGTTCCAGACCTATCAGCCCGGCGATGCCCTCCCGTTGATCCTCGACGGCATCACGGTCGGAATGGTGCCGGTAAGCGAGTTGTTACGCTGACCGAGCGCTGCTTGCTACTGTTCATTCTGAGTGTCATTCTTTCGGTTCATACTCCATGCGGAGATTGTTCATGCGTCCTCTCGGCTTCTTTGTCGCGGCATTGTTCCTGCCCCTGATTCTCGTCCTCACCACTATCGGCGAAGCGCCGGCGGATCGGCCGATCGCCTATCGCGGCGCGCGCATCCTGACTGCGGCCGGCGCGCCCATCGACAAAGGCGTGCTGATCGTCCACAAGGGCAAAATCGTCGCCGTTGGCGCGGACGCCGACACGACTATCCCCGAAGGCGCGAAGGTCATCGATTTGAAGGGCAAGACCATCATCCCCGGCTTGGTGGATACGCATTCACATATCGGCATTTGGCCACGCCCGCATGTGCCGGCGCACAACGACGGCAACGAAGGCAGCGGGCCGGTGCAGTCAACCTTGCGTGCCCTGGATGCGATTCAGCCGGACGATCCGGGCATTCGCATGGCCGTTTCCGGCGGCGTGACCACGGCCAACATCATGCCCGGCTCGGCCAACGTCATCGGCGGACAAACCGTGTACGTCAAGCTGCGTGGCCGCACTATCGAGGCGATGCGCGTGCAATCGTCGAGCGTGCTTGGTGGATTGAAGATGGCCAATGGCGAAAATCCCAAGCGCTGGAACTTCGAGGGCCGCAAGATGGCCCCGGCCACGCGGATGAAGATCGCCGCCTTGCAGCGCGAGCAGTTCGCCAAGGCCCGCGAATATCTGCGGCACTGGGAACACTATCGCAAGGCGAAAGCCGACGGCAAGGAGGCGACGCAACCCGAAGTCGATGTCGCCCTGGAACCGCTCGTGGAGGTGCTACAACGCAAACGCACCGTCCACTTCCACAGCCATCGCGCCGACGATCTCATGACGGCGATCCGGCTGGCGAAGGAATTCAATTTCGAGCTGGTGTTGCAGCACTGCACGGAAGGCTATCGCATCGTGGACGAGTTGGTCGGCGCGAAGATTCCGGTATCGCTGACGCTGGTGGATAGTCCGGGCGGCAAGCTCGAAGTGGCGGGATTGCTTGAGGAGAACGCTGCCATTCTCAACAAGGCCGGCGTCAAGGTGGCCATCAACACGGATGACTCGATCACCGAATCGCGGTTTTTGCTGCGGACGGGTGCCATCGCCGTGCGCGGCGGCATGCCGGAGGATGCCGCCCTGCGCGCCCTGACGCTGCACGGTGCGCAGATGTTGCACCTCGACGACCGGCTCGGCTCGCTGGAGAAGGGTAAGGACGCCGATTTCGTCGTGTTGTCCGGTTCGCCGTTCAGCGTCTATACGCAGGTATTGCAAACCTACATCGATGGCGTGCGTGTCTTTGATCGCGGCCGGCAACAGGACTGGTCGTATCAGGCTGGCGGTTTCGCCCTGCGCGATCGTGAACGATTGCCGAAATGCCCGCCGGCCGTCAAGCCGCTCGTGGCCGCTGGTCTGCCGAAACGTCACGCCGATCAAAAGCCGTGGAAGAACAACGTGGCGCGCTTCGCTATCCTGGCCGGACGCATCGATACCGCCTCTCATGGCAGCATCGTCAAGGGCGTCGTTCTCGTCGAGGACGGCAAAATCAAGGCGGTTGGGGCTGCCGATGACGTGAAGGTGCCCGAGGGCTGGCCGGTGTTGACGGCGACCGTGGTGACGCCCGGCTTGATTGACGCCCATACCGTCGTCGGTTTGTCGGGAGCGTTGAACATTCGCGCTGACCAGGATCAAGACGAATTAAGCGATCCGAATCAGGCGGATTTACGCATTATAGACAGCTTCAATCCGCGCGAGCCATTGCTGGAGTTTGTGTGTCGCGAAGGCGTCACCGTGGTCCACGCCGTGCCCGGTCGGGCCAACGTCATCGCCGGACAAACGGGTATCTTCCGTACCTCGGGCCGCACGGCCGAGAGCATGGCCTTGCGCGTCCCCGCCGGTCTGCTCGTCAACCTCGGTGAAGCGCCCAAGTCTTCGTACACCAATCGCCAGCCGACGACGCGCATGGGCACGGCCGGTCTGTTGCGAACGGCGTTCACGCAAGCCAAAAACCATGCCCACAAAGTGGCCACCGCGAAGAATGAAGATAAACGCCCCCCGCATAATCCGAAATTAGAGGCGTTGGGTCTGGCGCTGGAGGGCAAAGTGCCGGTGATCTTCGCGGCCCACCGATCCGACGACATGAGTACGGCGCTACGTCTGGCGAAGGAATTTTCGCTGCGTCCGCGTCTGGACCTGGCCACGGAGGGGTATTTGCTGGCCGATTCGTTGGCCGAGGCGAAGGTGCCGGTGGTGGTGCATCCGACCATGCAGCGGCCCGGCTCGATGGAGACGTATCACAGTCACCTGTGCAATGCGTCAGTGTTGACCAAACATCACATCCCCTTGGCCATCGGCACCGGCTTCGAGGCATATGTACCCAAGACGCGCGTGCTGCGTCACGAGGCCGCGATCGCGATGGTCAACGGTCTCGGTTACGATCGCGCCCTGCAAGCGATCACGCTCGACGCCGCGCGGATTCTCGGCATCGACGGGCAACGCGGCAGCATCGACAAGGGTAAGGCCGCCGATCTGGTCCTCTTCGATGGCGATCCCTTCGAGCATACGACGCATGTGACGTATACGCTGATCGACGGGCGTGTGGTCCACGATCGCGGTGAGTATCTGAAACTGCCGTTCGCACGGCGTGCGATGCCGCTGACGGGCGGTAGCGGCGTTGGCTGCTGTTTGGGGATGTGGTAAGCCAGGATGGAGCCGCTTGCGGCGTGGCAGGATAGCAACACACGCGAAGCCGCAAGCGGCGTTTGGAAAGAAGTCCCCACACGCACTGAATGCCGTTCGATGTTGATTTTGAAGGGCAGCTACGGAAAGTCCGTATTCCGGTTTCGGCTTCGCTTCATGCCATATTTGAGGCTCTGACCAGCTCTTTCGATGCGACTCAGACACTTGGTAAAATCCGTCAGATCGTGGTTCGCATCACTACGACCGGCTTGCTCCTAATAGCTGATGATGAGGGCGAGATTATCCCGCGTTGACTTGCCGACGAAGTGTCGCGTTCGGCATCCGTCCCTTGTTGGTAAGTGCGCATTTCAACGGAAGTTCATGACAGCTGAAGAATAATATACAGCGTCACCATTTTCCACCATTTTCCACCACCATTTTCCAAGCGCCGGTGGTCCCGGAGTCGCACCATCCCTCCCACCGCCGGTACCCTCGGCCCGGGCACGGCACTCCTTCAGTTGCGTGGCCGGTGGCCGCCTCGAAGGAGGCAGTGAACAATCCGTCCCGCCCCCTGGTACGTCGATAGGGTGTCGCCCCTTGCCAAAGGAGAAGCATCATGTCACGACCGCTCGGTCTGCTCTTCGCCCTATGTCTGCTGCCCCTCCTGGCAGCCCCCACCGCGATCCGGGCCGAAGCCCCTCCGCGGGTCGAGGTGAAGACGGGCCTCCGTGTTGTCGCCACCATCTTTTACACACCTGCCATGCCCCTCCGCAAAGGGACCGAACGTCCGGCCGAACGCCTGGCGGTCAAGGTCTTCCCTGAAAAGGGCAACAAGGCCGTCGCGGAGGTCAAGACGGACGACAAGGGCGTGTTCGTCGTCGCCCTTCCGGCGGGCAAGTACCGCGTCGAGGCCGTGGCCTTCGAGGACAGCCCCCTCCGCCGAGAGAAGGCGTCGGCGGGGGTGGAGGTGAAGGAGGGCGCGGTGTCGGAAGTCAAGTTAAAGTTCACCTATCACAGTCGGTGAGGTGCCTCGTGATCCTTTGGCTTGGCTGTGGCCCTCCTGTGCCTGCCGGATGAGCGATGGCCCTGCGCGAGCGGGCGCAGACCGGCGAGGGATCGGCCACACCTACGGCATCGTCGCCGGCCTGACGTTGGGGTTGAAACTCTTCCTCGGCTTCGCCCAACCACGAGGTGCGTTGAGCCGCCGCTGGAGCGGGGTCATCGAACCACTTGTTCCATCCGACCGGCGACGCGAATGAGGTTTGTCGTGCTTCAGCCCCGTGCCCTCGTGAGCCGGCGGCTGAGCAGGGAGTTCGACCGCAGAGGGCGCAACGGATGGCGAAGCGGAAGAAGCCACCATACCGATTGTCAGAAACGACCTAGGGGCGGGTAAGGAGGTGGCGTTGCCGTCGTCCCCTTCTCTCAGAACCCGCCGGGTGTGTTTCCACGCATTCGGCTCAAGTACCAGTGGCGTACGCTGAAGTAGCAGACTGCTGACGGAACAGCAGGTAATGTCTTGGTGCATCCGTGTCATGAAGCGTTACAGATCATTCAGATGCGACGAATCGCACCAGCAACTCGTTCGGCGGTTTGCGAGAGCAATGTCAGCGGCAGAGGTCAGACCCTGGCGGGCACTGCTCGGCAGCCGTCAGCCGGCAGCCGGAATCCAAAAGCGCCTCCGCGCCCGGCCCAACGTAGAACGCCCCAATCTTGACAAAGTGCTTACGCAGCGCCGCATCGAACGCCCGTTGCAGGCGCATGGCTACCTTCGTTTTGTACGCCGTGCGGACCTCGCCCTGTAGCAGCACGTTGTCCCGGTACTTCCCGCCATGCCGGAGGACGGTGCTGTCTGGGTTGGCGAGTTGGTCGATCGACCAGCTGTCTTTCCCTTCGTACCGGGACAGTGGGCGGAGGACCACCTCCGTGCCGGCCTCCGTGACGAGGTACGCGGGGCCGCACACGGCCGACTCGTACGGCTGTGGCCGGAAGAGGGTGGGGAGCTCCCGGACCGAGCGGAATTGTTCCACTCTCGGCTCGTAGACATGGTCGAACGGCGTGTACACGACAGAGTACCGTGCCTCGACGCTCAGCAGGACCGTCAGCAAGTCGTCTCCGGTCGCGAAGAAGAACGCCATCCGTACCTCCTGCGCCGAACACCCAGCTCAGCGGCCGGCTCATGCGGGATGGGACGTCATGTCACGAAGAAGCGTTATGCGCGTGGCCGGTCATCTCCAGCGATTTGTGCGGCGATTACATCCACGACACCTTCTTGTTCGACAGCCTCCTCTCAACTCATCTCTCCCTATCGCGGTAACTGGCGGCCGTCTAACCGCTCCGCATCTTCCCAGAACTCCTTCTCCAAGGCATCGACGTCGGCACCGAACATCCGACGACAATCCGCCTCAAAAGTGCCGGCCTGACACACGACATAGAATTCCACGAAACGCGCTGCGCCATATTTGCGTATCAGGAAGCTTACGAAAGCGCCGCCCACCTCGTAGACGGCACCGCGGTCACGATAATACCAAGGCATGTCGGTCAGTTCCCGCAGGTACGAGCCAGCACCGGGCGCCGAATCCCTGATTATTTGCAGCAGTCGGCGAGACCCTTCCCGGTCCGCGTAGACGTCAAGCCCGCGCTCGGCCTCCGACTTCGGGAGCTTCGCCAGTTGAGTGAGGTGCCACCGCAATCCCACGGCGCGCTCCGCCAAGACTTTGCTATCGTCCGCTTGGGACTCGGCCCAGCCTTCGCTCAGCAGTGTTGGCGGGTCGGTGGTGTGCGCGGTGTGCTGATTGATGACGGCATGGGCCAGTTCGTGTCGGTCAAGCCGACTCGCCGGACTGCGGTCACTGCCCAGTGTAATCCCGAAACAACACAAATTCCTCTGGCCGAGCAACGACCCCCGCGCCCAGTAGATCTTAGCGCGGAGGGGCCTCCCCATCCGCTCCTCCATGTCGGCCACGTGTTGGTCCATCGCCTGGAGATCCCCTTCAGGGTCCGTTACCTCGTCCGTGTAAAACATCACGAGCCGCTGGGATTCCAGCCGGTGCGGATAGAAGTAAGCCGCTTGTGCTTCCATGAGAGAATGTCCCACCCTCATCATCAGCATCATGGCGAGGTTGCGGGGGACGTTCGCTTTCTGTCCATTGCGGTATGCGTACAAGGCCAGGGCCGTCCAGCTCAAGACGGGGAGAAGCGCGACGAGAAGCCAGGTCGAGGCACCGAGGCGTTTCGGCCCCCGCAGCATACGCCAAAACCCGGTCCCCAAGGCTGCCAGCGCCGAGCCAAACGTGAGAGCAACCAGAAAAATGAAGAGAAGAGAAGGAGGATGCAGCACCCTCATCCAGTGCTGCCACCAGAGCAGCCCGATGGAAAGCAACCAGCCGGCCCAGGAAAGGGTGGCCCACCGTCGCAGCAGCTTCAAGGCGTGGACAGGCGGGTTCGAGGGCGGCTTGTCCCTTCGAAGGATTGCCCCAGACTGTTGCTGAGCATCGTACATGGCAAAGGAGAGTTCGCAACTCTTTCCGAAAGCAAAGGGCTTGCTGCCGAACACCAAGCTCAGCAGCCGGGCGGCCAGACTGGGCAAGATGACTCGAAAAACCGAAATGGCCGCCCGGTCTGCTGGTCGGGTAAGGAGGCGGCGTTGCCGTCGCCCCCTCCCCTCAGAACCGGACGTGCGCGTTTCCACGCCTACGGCTCAAGCCTTCACCAACGCCCCTCGCGGAACGCGACGCATTCC
>Ga0134126_10012014_pt1 | contig 10934 bp, 8 predicted proteins | sample KB31752_FD_96881 | JGI IMG/M metagenome (GOLD analysis project Ga0134126, IMG submission 96881) | Terrestrial soil microbial communities with excess Nitrogen fertilizer from Kellogg Biological Station, Michigan, USA - KB3-175-2 | ecosystem: Environmental > Terrestrial > Soil > Unclassified ...
GGAACGGGAACTCAGTTCAGGGTTGGAGTTGCCGCAATCCGGGTAGCGCGACTGGGCTGTTTCTGCCAGCCAGCAGTCTGGATTGTCCCGCCAAACCGGTCATGGGTTCCAGGGCTCCTCTCGCAATCCGAATCCACGTCCTGCGGAGGGAAGCATGCATTTCCGAATCGGCAAGCTGCCTTTCCTGTTTTTCCCCTTCCTGCTCATAGCTGCTAGTCCTGTGCAGGCGCGAAACGTGGAGCAGGCCGCTGCGCAGACCGCAAGCCAAACCAAGGATTCGGGGCAGTACGTGGGTTCTGAAACCTGTAAGGGGTGCCATGAGGACATCTACAAGGCGATGGAACGAACGCCCCACTACAAGATGGGATTTCAGCCCGGCGCCCCAGGCAAAGGGGTGAATTGCGAGGCTTGCCACGGTCCGGGAAAGGCACACGTGGAAGGCGGAGGCGACAAAAGCAAGATCATCGTTTTCGAAAACCTGAGCATGGCGGATGCGAACAAGCGTTGCCTTAGCTGTCACACCTACGGCAACGAGCATGCAAACTTCACCCGTTCGGCGCATGCCAGCAATGACATTGGCTGTATCAGTTGCCATTCACCGCACCACGCCAAGACGGAAAAAGCGCTGCTGGTGGAGAAGCAACCGCAGCTCTGTTACCAGTGCCACACCGAGGTCAAGGCCGAATTCAGCCGTCCCTACCGGCATCGCGTAAACCAGGGATTGGTGCAGTGCACGGATTGCCACAACGAGCACGGAGGGTTCCTGCCCAAACAGTGGCGCACCAGCGTGGCCCAGGATCAAGTCTGTTTCAAGTGTCACACCGAGAAAAAGGGACCGTTTGTTTACGAGCACCTGCCGGTCGAGACGGAAGGTTGCACCAGTTGCCACACGCCACACGGCTCAACCAACCCGCGTCTGCTGAGAGTAAGCCAGGTCAACCTGCTCTGTCTGCAGTGCCACACCCTGGCGATGAGCAACGTACCCTCGCAACCGCCAATTGGCCCAGCCCACAACCAAGCCCAGAAATACCAGGCGTGCACCATGTGCCATGCGTTTATTCACGGCTCCAATTTCAGCGAGGTCTTCTTCAAGCCCTAGAAGAAGCAAGGAGCTCAGATGATCGGAAGAGGTAGACCCGCAGATATCTTGGCTGGCGCGCCGGTGCGGCCAGCACGCGGCCTGCACGGTAAGGGGTGGTTTATGCGAAAGCACCTGTGGCTGCTCGCGGCCGTCCTGCTTGCTCCTTCCTGGGCCCTGGCGCAAACTGGCGCCACAGGAACACCCGCAACCGACGCCGCCGCGGAAGGGAAAGATCTCAGTGACTATCACGTCGAACAGAGCATTGAACTGGGCTACCGCTTCAGTGAGGTTAACGGCAGTGGCTCGATGTTCGACACCTTCATCAATCAACACGCGGGCCCTCGCTTCCTTGATCAGACGCTCTCGATGCACTCGCTGAACAACGATGGTGTATTGTTCGACGACCTCAACGTAAGCAGCTTCGGGTGGGGCGGTGACCCGGAAAACGTCGGACGGATAGGCGTCTCGAAGAACAAATGGTACGACTTCAGCTTCCTGTTCCGGCGTGATCAGAATTTCTTTGATTATGATCTGCTGGCAAACCCGCTGAATCCTCCGACGTCGAACCCCAATCTGCCAGTCGGATTTTCTCCGCATGAAATGCAGATCCGGCGGCGCATGTACGATACCGGCTTGACACTGATGCCGCAGTCAAAGGTCACGGTGCGACTCGGCTACACCCGCAACCGCTCGGAGGGGCCCTCGTTCTCCAGCTTCCATGAAGGCACCGATCCGCTCCTGGACCAGGCGTGGAACGTCACCCAGAACGACTACCACTTCGGCGTAGATTTCAAGATGCTGTCGAAGACCACCCTGAGCTATGACCAGTTCCTGGAATATGACAGGAATGACACGGATTACACTTTGAACCCGTTTAACGTCTTCCTGCTGCCCGATGGGACTCCCGTTTCCCTCGGCCTGCCCATCAATTCCGATGCTGCCCAGCCGTGTACGCCGGTGTTCAGAAATGGCTTTGTCAATACTCGTTGTAACGGATACTTTGCCTATACACGCAACCAGCGAGTTCGCACCACCACGCCGACCGAGTCGCTGAGCCTGCAGTCAACCTACTTAAAGCGTGTGAATCTGGTCGCGCGCGGCACTTACAGTTCCGCCGACATGAACTCGCCCTACGCGGAATTCTTTGATGGCCTGGTGACACGCACCAATGAGCGGCAGTTCACATTTTCCGGGCCAGCGTCCTCGCGGCGGATAGCCGCCACTACTGACCTCGGTGTAACCGTTGAGCTGACCAGCAAGATTAATCTGAGCGACAATTTCCGTTATGACAACTGGCACATGCCGGGCACCTGGAACTCGCTGGCCACAGCGACGGAGGGGGTGGGTGCACGGGTGACCCTGCTCAGTCCCCTTGGTCCCACAGAGACCACCACCGCTTTTATCGGCAACTTCCTCGGGCAGAAGTCCTTCTTCAACCTCATGCAGGTGGAATACCTGGCGTCGAAGCACTTCGGGGTGAACGTCGGTTTCCGCTTCCGCCACCGCCGGGTGTTCAAGGCAGAGCCGGAGACGGTTCCCGATCCTGAGTCTGGCCTGCCGGAATTTGAAGGCGACACCATCAGCGTAAACGAGTACGCGCCCGTAGTTGGAGTGTGGTTCCGGCCAACGTCATCGTTGCGCATCAATCTGGAAGCGGAAGCGACCTCGGCGGATAATTTCATTACCCGCATCAGCCCACGGCAGCGGCAGAACTATCGCGCGCGCACAAGTTACCGCCCGGTGCGCTGGGCCAACCTTGCCGGAAGCCTGAATATTTGGGAAAGCCGCAATGGTGAGTCCGACACGCAGTTCAAGCAGCACTATCGTAACGTTGGTTTTGTCGCCTCTCTGCTGCCCAAGGAACGTGTTGGATTCGATGTGAGTTACAACTATACGAATGCGTTGCAGCAGGCGTTGATCTGTTTCAACTTCAGCGATACCGTTATCCCTGTGGGCACGGTCGTGGACGGGTGTCCGACTTTTAGTGCGGATGAAAATAACAATCCCGATCACATTCTTTCCACCTATGTGAACCACACGCATTACTTTATGGCTAACCTGATGGTCAAGCCGGTGAAACAAGTCACGGCCAAAGTGGGCTACGGCCTCACCAGTGTGAACGGCACTACGACCTTGCTCAACCCGCTGCAGCCACTCGGACCACTGGATTTCACCTACCACCAGCCCCTGGCGGAGCTGAGCTATGACATCGCCAAGTACTGGAGTCTGAATGCGTACTGGAATTACGACCAGTACAATGAAGGCTCATTTGTTGGCCCCACCAGTCCTCGCTACTTCCATGACAACCGGACTACCCTGTCGGTGAAGTACGCGTTCTAGGCTGAGGCAGGGCTGAGGGTTTAATCGTCAATGCCTCGTTGAAAAGCCCGTGCCACCGCCCGCTGGCCGAACTGCAGTATCATCTTCCCCACGGTTCGACGGGCCAAAGCCGCATGGAACTTATTACGGCGACGGCGAAAAGAATTGGCCTGGGTCCGATGCTGCCTCGGAACTTCCATGCCAACGCCGTGACGCTATCCACCATTTGCACCTTCTAAGTTCGGGCGACGAAGAGGAGCATGCGCACAGGAAAAAACGAAACTTCACCCGCTGGGAGCAGTGCGCCGGGGCTGACGCGAAACCTGCTGAGCATCATCGGTCTGGCCATGGCAGTCGTGGCCGGCGCCAATATCGCTTTCCTGGTTTTTCTTGAGGCGCTGCGTCCCAATCCCTACATCGGCATTTTCGCCTACATGATTCTGCCCGGCATCATGGTGCTGGGCCTGATCCTGATCCCCATCGGCATGGGGCTGGAAAGGCGCCGCCGCCGTCGAATGGCGCCGGGCGAGGTGGCGCGCTTTCCCCGCCTCGACCTGAACGTTCCCTCCCAGCGCAGCGCGGTGGCTTTCTTCTTCAGCTTCACCGCCGTTTTTGTGAGCCTGAGCGCCGTAGGCAGCTATCGCGCTTACGAGTTTACCGACTCGGTGCAGTTCTGCGGCCAGCTCTGCCACGCCGTCATGGAGCCGGAGTACACCACCTACCTCAAATCGCCGCATGCCCGCGTGGACTGCGTAGCCTGCCACGTAGGGCCGGGGGCCGGGTGGTATGTGCGCTCCAAGCTCTCCGGCTCCTACCAGGTGTATGCGGCCATAGCCCACGTTTACCCGCGCCCCATCCCCACGCCTGTGGCCAACTTACGCCCGGCACAGCAGACCTGCGAACAATGTCATTGGCCGCGCATGTTCTATGGCGCCCAGCTTAAGGTGTTCACCCATTACGCTCCGGACGAGAAGAACACGCCGCGCCAGATCCGCATGCTGCTCGACATTGGCGGCGCCGAGCCCAGCGCCGGCATCCCTTCCGGCATTCACTGGCACATGAATATCTCCAACCAGATCACCTACATCTCGACCGACAGCCAGCGCCAGGTGATCCCCTGGGTGCAGCAGAAAGACGAGTTCGGTCATGTCACGGTTTATCAGTCCAAATCATCTGCTTTGACTCCGCAGCAGGTAGCGAAAGCTTCCAGGCGCGTCATGGATTGTGTGGACTGCCACGACCGACCTAGCCACATCTTCCTGCCTCCCGATGAGGCCGTAGATAACGCGCTGTTCGCCAAGCGTATGGATGCTTCTTTGCCCTTTATCAAGCAGCAGGCGGTGGAGGCGCTGACCAAAAACTACAGCAGCAAGCCGGAAGCGCTGAACAGCATCGCCTCCGCGTTGCGCACGTTTTATTCCAGTAAGTATGCTCAGGTCTACAGCGCTCAGCACACGACCGTGGAGGCCGCCGTCACCGAGGTGCAGAACATCTACGCCGCCAATTTCTTTCCTTACATGAAAGTGGACTGGCGCACTCACCCCAACAACATCGGGCACTTTTATTTCCCGGGATGCTTTCGCTGCCACGACGGGCAGCACGTGAGCGCCGACGGCAAAGTGATTCCCAACACCTGCAACACCTGCCATACCGTGTTGCAGCAGGTGGAGAGCGGGGTACCCGTGATGGGCAATGTGGCCGCGGTGCAATTCAAGCATCCGGCGGATATTGGCGACTTGACCCAGGTCACCTGCAGCGACTGCCACACCGGCGGCACCGGCCCGTAAACACGGTGTCTGTCACAGTTCAGACTTTTTTGAGCCCGATCCTCACCGCACCACGGTGAAAATTCTCTTTACATTCAAGCAGGCCGAGGCCAACTCCCGCAGCATCCAAGCGCAAAAATTATGTTCTGCGACGCAACAATCTTTCCTGTGCCGGGTTTGCAACTTATTTCGTGTCCATTGTCAGATGTGAGATGATTGATGCCATTGACGCGCGAGTGTAGAAGTACAATTCCAATGTTTTCAACCAGTTCTGTACATCTCTGTGCATCGTACGCACCTAAGCGGCATCCTAAGGTGGAAACAGAACCGCCCAAGTGGCGTGAGAGCGCGGCGAGTTAGCGGCAATAGGGGAGGGTTCATTTGAGAAAGCTGAGCGTAGTTGCCATTTTTTTCGGCTTGTTCGTGATGGTGAGCACTGCTTATGGGCAGCAGTTTGATGCGGCGTTTGGATTGGGCGGCCTGTCGGCGCCTTCCAGCACCAACGCCAATGCGGCCGGCACTCCTGTTTCCCAAGGCGGCGGCGTATATCCCACCTTCAGCGGCGATTTCCTGTTCCACAAGAATTTCGGTCTTGGAGCTGAAGTTTCCTGGCGCGGCGGCCAGGCTTCCTATGCCGGCATCGCCCCCTACCGGCCCATTTTTTACGATGTGGACGCGGTTTATTCGCCCACTTTTGGCAAGGTAGCGCCAGAACTGCTGGCGGGATTCGGCGCCGAGAGCCTGCGCTTTTACCAGCCCTACTTCAACTGCGGCTTCACCGGTTGCACCAATTACACCAGCAGCAACCACCTTATGGGTGTAATCGGCGGGGGCTTGAAGTTCTACGTTTGGGGACACATGTTCGTGCGTCCGGAAGTGCGGGCCTACCTGATTCGCAATAACGTGGAATTTGATACCAATCACGTGATCCGCTACGGCGCCTCCGTGGGCTATACCTTCGGCAGCTTTAATCCGTAGGGCGAAGCAACACCGGGCATAACCGCCCCGGAAGATCTGTCGCGCAGATGAAACTTGAAGCCGTACCTGATGACATGTCAGGTCCGGCTTTTTATATGCCTCCGGGCTCTTTTGCGTTATGCTTGCGCCTGAGCTATGAAGTCAAAACTCATTTTGCTGGCCGCCCTTCTAGCCTTCTTCGTTGGCCTGGGCGTGCTGATTGTTTCCTGGCAGGGGAATTCATCGGTTTCCGTAGCTTGGCCGGTCAGCGGCAGCACGGTGCAAGTGACCGGCAGCGCCAAAGGATGGCGGGCTGTAATTGGCCTTGCCGGTCTGCTGCTGGCACCGATCCTGTTCCTGTGGGGCTTAATCAGCGTGGCCACCGGCGGCATGCGCCGGGGAGGCAAAGAACAGATGCCAGTGCTGCCTCCTGAGTCAGGCGTCAAAAGGGAAGCCGCCTCTCGCTGAGCGCCATTCCGTCGCCCGCGCTTATTTTTGCGACGCGGTTCGGGGTTCGGCCGCAGGTGCTGGTCCCATCGCCTTTTCCAGAAAACGAACCAGGCGTTGCCGCGCGTCGAAACCATGCCACGGTTCCATGCTCGGCCGACCCAGCATGCCGATGGCCAGCGGCCCGTGATTGTCGCGGGGATACTGCACCATCTCCACCGGCACTCCCATCTGGCGCAGGGCGCGGTACATTTCCAGCGATTGGCCCAGCGGGTCGGTGGTGTCGCCTTCTCCCTGCAGCAGCAGGAAAGGAGTGCTGGCGTGGGCTGCGCCGGAGAGCGGGCTCTGCCGCCAGGCGTCCGCCATGTGCTCCCAGGGTTTGCCGAAATACCAGCGGTCGTACCAGGAATCGCCTTCCGTCCCGTACTCGCTGAACTGGTCAATTACCGGTGCGCCGCTCACGATAGCTTTGAAGCGATTGGTTTTTCCTTCAGCGAAGCCCGCCATCTCGCCGCCATAGCTGTAACCGATGAGCGCCAGGCGGCCAGGGTCAACAGGAAACTGCTTCAGAACGGCATCCACGCCCGCCATGATGTCGCGATAGTCTCCCCCGCCCAGGTCATTCTTGTTGGCGGCGGCGAAAGCCGCGCCTCGTCCCGAGCTGCCGCGCGGATTGGCCCGCAAAACCGCCCAGCCCTGTCCGACCAGGAAATTGGTGAACTGGTTGTAACCGTCGGACCACGCCCCCAGCGGGCCGCCGTGTACGTCCACCACCAGCGGCACACGCCCTTGCGCCGCCTGCGGAGGCAGCGAGAGCAGGCCCTCAATGACGCGGCCGTCGCTGCTCCAATGCACGAGTTGCGTCGCCACCGCCTGCATTTGAGGCGGCGTGATTGCCGGCGTGGACAGCGCCCGTCCGGCCGTGCCCAGCTTGTCCGTGTAGTAAAGCGTGTCGGGCTGTGTGCTGCCGCTGGCCAGATAAACCCAGCCGGTGCGGCGCGCGTTGGTATCCAAGCCGCGCACTTCCGGAAGAGCAAAATGCAGGAGCTGGGGAGGTTTTTTGGAGGCGAAGCGCCCTACAGTGACCTGCGTGTGATTTTCAACTGCAACCAGAACGGAGCCATCCTCCTCTGCCAGCGGGTTCTCGTAGCCAATGCTGCTTTGCAAACCGTTGCTGAGGTTTTGCACCGTGTTACCGGCAAAGGTGAATTCATAAAGGTCCTGGTATCCCGGAGGCGCGTCTTGCTGCGCTTGTGCCAGAAAGTAAAGGCTGCCGCCATCGCGCGACCAAATCACTCCACGGGCGGTGGCGGGAGCAGCCTTGATCCTGCTGGGATGCTGCGCATCGTTGAGCGCCACCAGCCATACGCTGCCCGCGGGCCCCAGATCACTGGCGCCGTTTGGGGCTTCTGTCTCGGCGATCAGGCGGTCTGACTGCTCGCTCCACGCGACGCGCTTCACGTCGTCCGGCAACGCCACGGGGCTCAGCTTGGAAGTTGAAGGATCGAGCAAGTAAAGGCGGGTGAGATGCTGATCATGATTGACCCAGACGGCATCAGCCTTCTCGTCGTGCTGCTTCTTTTCTCCCGGGGTCTGGGGGTCTTTAGCCCAAACCGCCACCGTCTTTCCGTCGGGCGCGATCTGAAATCCGGAGATATCAATGGACAAAGGCTCGGCTGGCTTTGCCGGCGCCTTGTCTTTCTCCGCTCCCGGCGGGGGCACAGCATCCGCCGCTTTCGACTCGTCCACGGGCGGCGTCACCTTCAGGTCAAAGGCAACGGCTTCGCCGCCCTGCATGGGCAGGCGAAAAAGTTGCGTGTGTTCACCACGGTGCGCCAAAAACAGGATGTCGCCCCCCGGCATCCACCGAGCTGAAGTCTCACCGTGGTCTTTGTCATCCTTCTTGCCGGCAGGCGAAAAGGTGAGCTGGCGGGCGGAACCGCCGGCAAGATCCACCAGCCACAGATGAGAGCGGCCGCCGTCAGCGGTGCTGTCGGCAATTTCCACCAGAACGCCCCGGCCATCGGGCGCCAGCCGGGGCGCATTCATAGAACGAAAGTGCCGCATTTCCTCATTGTTGGGAAAATGGTTCTGGTTCGCGGCGGCGCCGCGCAGAGCACACCCGCCAACCAGGGCGGCAAAGCTGAGCAGAAGTCCAAGTTTGCGCATTTGGGTAAGAGCAGGAAGTGTGGTGCGCCGCGGCGGTGGCTGTCAAGTGGAACTCCTCAGCACACACTCGGGGATACTTTGCGAGACGTTGCTCGCAACGTACCGTTGGCGCCTGACCGGGATGCGAAGCTAGGCGGTGCGCCGGACTTTACGGCGGGAGGCTGCGGCGACGCCGCGGCTTTTGCGCCGGCTGCGACTGCCGTCTACCTCGCCGGCCGGCTTTCTGGGCACGCTGCGGCCGTCGGCAGGAAGCAGGTTGCGTAATGTCTGCAACAGCTTATCAGCCGGCTCTCCCTTCACTACAAATGCGTTCACCGATCTCCTAACTTCCTCCGGAACGTCGGCGGGATAACCGGTAAACATCAGCACCGGCAGTTCGGGCCAGCCGCTCTTGATGCGGAGCGCCAGTTCAGCCCCGTCCATTTTGGGCATTTCGTAATCCAGGATGACCGCATCCACCGGGTTGCGGTGCAGCAGTTGCAGCCCACGCTGTCCACTGGGTGCAGTCAGGACCGAGTAGCCAAAAACGCGCAGGAACTCCCCCATGATAGAGAGCACTTCGGGGTGATCATCCACACAAAGCAGACACTTGGCAGGCTCAGACGATTCTGGTGGGATGGAAGGTTGCGGGGAACGAGTAGCCACAGGATTTCTCCGCCTAGTGAGAAGCAGGATGCAGGCGCCCGGGTTGCTAATTGGTGTCTGGAGCGGAGCAGCCGGATACTGTTCCCAGGGGGAGGTGGTCCATGCGCTGGCAATCTTCCGCTACCATCCTGGATTACCCGCTGTTGTCGGTCGCCGTTGGTCCTGATGCCGCCAAGAATGAAATGCGGGGGCATGCCCGCGGAATCATTGCGATCGGTGATATCGCCATCGGCGTTGTCGCCGTGGGTGGTTTGGCGCGCGGCGTCGTGGCCCTCGGCGGGCTGGCGGTGGGCGTAGCCGCATTCGGCGGTGGCGCAGCCGGCATCCTGGCCCTGGCAGGATTTGCCGTAGGGTGGATCGCTGCGGGTGGGCTGGCCATCGGCTATGCCGCTGTCGGTGGCCTAGCCATCGGCTACTACGCCATGGGTGGCGTTGCCCTAGGCAAGTTCGTGGTCGGACCGCTGCATCGCGACCCCCAAGCTGTCGAATTGTTTTCCCGGCTCAGGGCTGCGCTTCCTTTTTTGCCCTGGCCGGCCCCGCCGAGGTAAGCGGGGAAGCATGGCCCGGACACCTGCCGGCGCGCGCTGTTTGAATTGCCAGCCTCTTGCGCTTTAACGCGAAGCAAATGTCCTGGGGTCACGCCTGCTTAGCACAACCCGGCTGGCGCCCGCTGAGCCGCCATTCCCCTGCTACACTTGTAGGTTCTTCTGGCCGAGTTGGAACTCCATGAAAGCTGCTACGAAGCCCTCACGCGCCGCACTTCTCGCCTTATTCCTGCTGTCGTTTCTGACCGTCTTTGCACAGGAGAATTCGCAGCCGGCCACGCATGGCATTAACATTGCCAACCTCGATACCACGGTCCAACCCGGCGACAACTTTTACGAATACGCCAATGGCGGCTGGCTCAAGCGCACGCAGATTCCGCCGGATCGTCCTTCGGTTGGGGTGTTCAGCGCGCTGTTCGATGTGGCCAACCAGCGCACCGTCGGCCTGATTGAGGAGGCCGCGAAGTCCAACCCGCCCGCCGGTTCCAATGCCCGCAAGATTGCCGACCTCTACAACTCCTACATGGATGAGGGTGCGATCGAGAAGCAGGGTCTGTCACCGCTGCGGCCGCATTTGCAGGCCATCGCCGCCATCAAGGACAAGCGGGAACTGGCGCGCGCCCTGGGAGAGGGCCTGCGCGCCGACGTGGATCCCCTGAACAACACCAACTTCCACACCTCGAATCTCTTTGGCATCTGGACCGCGCCCGGCTTCGAGGATCCCGACCACTACACTCCCTACCTGCTGCAGGGCGGGCTGATGCTGCCCGACCGCCAGTATTACCTGGATAACAGCGAGCACATGCGCGAGGTGCGCGCCAAATACCAGACGCACGTGGCGGAGATGCTGCGGCTCGCGGGTTTCAATGATGCCGCCGCGCGCGCCACCCGTATTGTGGAACTGGAACACAGCATCGCCGAAAAACACCTCAGCCTGGCTGAGAATCAGGACATCCACAAGGCCAATAATCTGTGGACCCAGGCGGACTTTACCGCCAAAGCTCC
>Ga0134126_10012015_pt1 | contig 10933 bp, 10 predicted proteins | sample KB31752_FD_96881 | JGI IMG/M metagenome (GOLD analysis project Ga0134126, IMG submission 96881) | Terrestrial soil microbial communities with excess Nitrogen fertilizer from Kellogg Biological Station, Michigan, USA - KB3-175-2 | ecosystem: Environmental > Terrestrial > Soil > Unclassified ...
CGTCGGAATCGCCGCAGGGCTTCGCATCCGACTTGAGATCTCCGGCGCCACGTCAAGGAATCCCGTCCATGATTACCGTTCCTCAAGCCCGGATGCTCGCCCAAGAACACGCGTATCGACCGATCACGGTCAAATTCATTTGCCTCGGCCGCCAGTGGATTCGTTTGACCCATGAAGAGGCCATCGCGGTGCTGCGCGAAGAGGGAAAGATGGTTTTATGAGTTTTCTGTTAGGTAAAGACTGGAACGTCCTGACGATCACGTTCGAGCGGGCCGATCTCTACCGCATCAACGGAAACCGCACCAAGGGACGCGACGCCAACAAGATTCGCGACAATGCCAAGCGGCACGCGCGAACGATTTTTTGGGGAATCTTCAACCAAAAAGGCAAGCTGCTCGACAGCGGGCCGGGCGCCTACGGCACGATGATTCCGGCGGCGGCCTTGGAACGCCTGGGCCGCGAGTGGACGAGCAACGCGGCGATCGTCGAAGTCTTGGAGCAATTGCAGCGCGGCGAATCGGACAAGGCCGCGAAAATCTTCTCCTGGGGCGACAAGGCCGAAACGCCCTCGCCGACGCCCCCCCAGCCGAAGCCGCCAGCGAACAACCCGCCAGCGAACAACCCGCCAGCGAACAACCCGCCAGCGAACAACCCGGCGGCGACAAAATCAGCAGCGGCGCCCCCAAGCGAGCTGCCGCGCGACACGACCGGCGTCTACAAATTGGTGATCGCCTCCGATGAGGGAGACGAATTCGAGTCGACCCTCAAGCTGATGAAACAGGCCGGGCAGTTGACCGGAACGCTGCTGTCGCCCGACGGAGAAGAGGCGCCGATCGAGCATGCCCTGCTCGACGGCTCGGCGTTGTCGTTCAATTTCTGTCTAGGCGCCGGCGAGGAAGCGCTCTCGCTGAAGTTCCAAGGCACGATCGACAAAGACCGGGTGCAGGGCAAATTATCCTGACGCTCCGCCGCGAGCGGAGAGGCGCGGACCTCTCGCGCGCCCCCCGGCCGTTCGATCTCCTCGCCCGGCGCCACGTCGTAAGTTGTAGACCTTGACTGGTTTCGATTCACGGACTTATACTCCGTGTTTCGCTCGGAAACGCGGATAGAACCAGGCAAGATCAGCATGAAGACCGAACGCCGGCACGAGCTGGCCACCAACGACCTCTCCGATTGGCTCGGCGACAAGATCGAGGAGCTAAAGCCTTACTCGACGGCCATTTGGGCCAGCGTGCTGGGCGTGTTGGTCTTGATTGCCGCCGGCGTCTATTGGTCGCGGCAATCGGAAGCTTCGCTCGAACGAGGCTGGGACCGCTTCTTCCTGGCCCGCGCCGACACGACGACCGAGAAGCTGCGCGACGCGGCCGACGATCATCCCACGTCGGCGCCGGCCCTTTGGTCGCGGCTGTCGCTGGCCGACCGCGAACTCGCCAAGGGGGTCGATTTGCTGTTCGAGGACCGCGCCGCGGCACAGGAAGCCCTGAAGGACGCCGCGGACGCCTACCGATACACGATCGAGCACGCGCCGAGCGGTTCGTTGCTTGCCGAGCGCGCCACGTTCGGACTCGGGGAAGCATTCGAGTCGCAAAACGAGCTGGAAAAGGCCCGCAAGCAGTACGCGGACGTCGAGTCGCAATGGCCCGGCGGGCCGTTCTCGATGGAGGCCCAGCGACGGTTGGCCGATCTCGATCGGGCCTCGACCAAGGCGTTTTACGATTGGTTCGCCAACCAGGAGCCGAAGCGCAAGCCGCCCGCGAAAAAGGGTCTGCCCGGCGCCGGGCCGGACTTCGATCTCGACAAGCTGGAAGAACACCCCTTCCACTCGCAGATCGACTTGGATTCGAAAACGTTCGGCGGCGCCGCACCGAAAGCCACCGAGAAGCGAGCAGCCCCTAAGAAAGCCGCCGAAGAGAAAGAGGGCGAGAAGCAACTGACCGACGAGAAACCGGCGACCGGCGCCGCCCTGGACGACAGTTCCCCGGATAAAACGCCGCCCGCGGACAAAACGCCGGAAGAAAAATAGCCGTCCATCGACCATGTCGAGCGATGAACCTTCCGCCGGGCCGGTGGAACTGACGGTGGCCGAAGACCAGGCGGGCAGCCGGCTCGATTGGTTTCTGGCGCGGCAATTTCCGACCTACAGCCGCACGCACTTGCGCCGCGTGATCAACGCCGCCTGCGTCAAGGTCAACGGCAAGCGCACCAAGGCCAGCCATCATCTCGTCGCCGGCGACCTTATTTCGCTGGTCTTGCCCGAAATGCCGCGGTCCGGCCCCGAGCCAGAGGAGATTCCGCTTGAAATTCTCTACGAGGACGAGGCCCTGGCCGCGATCAACAAGCCGCCGGGCATGGTCGTGCATCCGGCCAAAGGGCATTGGAAAGGAACGCTGGCCAGCGCCTTGCAATTCCATTTCGACAAATTGAGCAGCGTGGGCGGACCGACGCGGCCGGGCATCATTCATCGGCTCGATCGCGACACCAGCGGCGTGATCGTGGTCGCCAAGAACGACCGCGCCCACCAACGATTGGCCCTGCAGTTCGAGCATCGCAGCGTGACCAAGGAGTATTTCACGATCGTCGCCGGGCGGCCGAACCTGGATCGCGACCTGATCGATCTGCCGATCGGCCTGCATCCGCAGCATCGCGAAAAAATGGCGGTGCGGCGAGACGACCCGGCGGGCCGGGCGGCGCAAAGCTTCTACGAAGTGCTCCGGCGGTTCGACGGCTTCGCCAGCGTGCGGATTACGCCCAAAACGGGACGCACGCACCAGATTCGCGTTCATCTGGCGAGCATCGGCTGTCCGGTGCTGTGCGATCGGGCCTACGGCGGGCGGGCTCGGCTGACGCGCGGCGAGGTGCGGCGCCAACCGGGCGACGAACAGGTCTTGCTCGAGCGGCAAGCACTGCACGCGGCCCGCTTGCAATTGACCCATCCGGATTCCGGACGACCGCTTGAGTTCGTCGCCCCGTTGCCGGCCGACCTGGAGCGAACGCTTTCGGCCCTGGCCGAGTTTCGCGGCTTGTAAGCGGCGGGCGATCGGCCCAGAATGCAACAGTTCCACCGTCCATCAACGTCGGAGTCGTGAATGAAACTCGTGAAGTACGCGCCCCGCGGCGGGCAGGATTCGATCGGGCTGCTGGAAGGCGAAGAAGTGCTGCCTTTGGCGTCAACCGGCGGCCAGTACCAGTCGCTGACCGATATTCTGGAGGCCGACGATCCGGCGGCGCTGGTCGAACTGCTCTTCGATCAGGCCGGCGAGCGGGTTCCGCTGCACGCCGTCACGCTGCTGCCGCCGGTGGACCGGCAGGAGATTTGGGCGGCCGGCGTGACCTACACTCGCAGCCGCAAGGCCCGCATGGAAGAGTCGGTCGGCGCCGCGGTGTTCTACGACAAGGTTTACGAAGCCCCGCGGCCCGAGTTGTTCTTCAAGGCCAACGCCCACCGCGTCGTCGGGCCCGATCGACCGGTGCGCATCCGGCATGACGCGAATTGGAACGTGCCCGAGCCGGAATTGACGCTGGTGCTCAATTCTCGGATGAAGCTGGTCGGCTACACGATCGGCAACGACATGAGTTCTCGCGACATCGAGGGCGAAAATCCGCTGTATTTGCCGCAGGCCAAGGTCTACGACCAGTCGTGCGCGTTGGGGCCGTGCATCGCGCTGGTCAACGCCATGCCGCCGCGCGAGCAGATTGGCATTCACATGGCGGTGATCCGCGAGCACGCGATCGCCTTCGAAGGCTCGACCGACGTCGGCCAGATGGCGCGCACGTTCGAAGATCTGATCGACTACCTGGGCCGCGACAACACCTTCCGCCACGGCGCCTGCCTGTTGACCGGCACGGGGATCGTGCCCGGCGACGACTTCACCCTCCGCCGCGGCGACATCATCAACATCACGATCGACGGCATCGGCACGCTGGTGAACTCGGTCGTCCAGGGCTGAAGCACATGTCGGTTATGCTTTCTTACTTGAACTTGTACTCCGGATTCTGCACGTCGAAGTCGAGATCGCTGAAGCGGCGGTTCGGCTGGAATTGCAGATAGGTGTATTCCTCGGCAAGCTCCGGCTCGCCGCCGGGCTGGGCGGACCATTCGTAGGCTTCGTAGCGCACGGGCAGCCGCAGTTCGGCGTCGATGAACAGCCGCGTGATTCGAAACGGCGAGTCGTGATGATGCTCCAATCGCGTCAATTCGACGCAGGTGCAAGGCCGCTCGTTCACCTTCGCCCCCGGGATGATCTTGGCGGAGCAACGCACGAATTGCACATCGCGACGGGCCTCTTCGAGCCAACTCTCGGCCATCCGCTTCACGCCCAGATCGGTGATCGGATAGCGATTGCCTTCCATCGCCATCTTCCCTTGCGGATCGAGCTTGAACGTGCCGACGAGCCGGCCTTTGAGGCCGTTGGGATGCGCCAGCAAGCGATTGTCGTTGTGGCCGTGAACGTAGATCGCCTCTTGGCCTTTGACTTTGTCCGGCGCCAGGTAATTCACGTAGACGCTGAACGGGTCGTGACGCAGCTTGATGGCCAGACGCTCGGCATGGGTGAGACGGCCGGCGATCCGCTCGCGCTTGATGAGCACGCAGGAATAGTCGGCCACGGGCTCGAGGGCCGCCAGGCTGGCTTCGACGACGCGAATGGCGTCTGCCGGCGTCGGCGGGCGATTCGATGGGCCATTCGTCCCAGGCGCCCGATACGGCTGCCGGGCAAGTTGCCCAGGGAGTTGCGAGGCGCCCGCCGGCCGGCGCTCCAAGGGACGGTTGGGTGGCTGCTGTCCCAAGGCGCTTGCGGTCCACAGCCAAACGGCTGCGCAAACGATGGCGCCGGCGCCGCGGCGCCGAAAGACGAGGGTGGTCATCGTGAACGCTCCATGGTCAGCAGTCGTGGCGGCGGTCAACTTAGGCTTTTCCGAAGCGCCAAGACAAGACCGGTTTTTGCGGAGCGGCGGACGGGGGGTTGAGGGTTAGTGGTTGGGGGTTGAATAATCGCCAAGCCGGCTGGCTCTTCACTCCCTCACTCCCTCACTCCCTCACTCCCTCACTCCCTCACACCCTCACTCCCTCACTCCCCGTCAAAGCATGTCCAGCGGATCGACGTCGACAATCCACTGCACCTCGGCCGGCGTCTTGATTTCGGCGGCGACCTCGGCCGCGGCGGCCCGCAGCCGGTCGCCGTGGCGGCTTTGCACCTGAAGCTGAAAGCGATAGCGGCCGCGCAGCTTGGCGATCGGCGCCGGCGCCGGGCCGAGCACGCGGGCCTCGGCCTCGTGGCGCTTCAGGGCGGCCGAAAGCTGCTCGCCCAGCGCGTCGGCGAACTCGCGGGTCGCCGTTTCCTTCTCGCCGCGGATCACCAGCCGCAGCATCGACGCGAACGGCGGGTAGGCCAGCATCTCGCGGTGGGGCAGTTCTTGCGCGGCGAAGGTCTGATAGTCGTGCCGCACGGCGGCCTTGATCGCGGCATGGTCGGGGTTGAAGGTCTGCACCACCACCCGGCCCCCTTTCGGCCCGCGGCCGGTGCGCCCGGCGACTTGCACCAACAGATGGAACGTGCGCTCGGCCGCGCGGAAGTCGGGCAAGTGCAACGCAATGTCGGCGTTGATCACCCCGACCAGCGTCACGTTGGGAAAATCGAGCCCCTTGGCGATCATCTGCGTGCCAAGCAAGATGCGCACGTCGCCGTTGCGGAACGCCGTCAAGGCCCGCTCGTGGCTGCCGGGGCCGCGCATCGTGTCGGTATCCATCCGCAGCATGGGATATTCGGCGAAGCGGGCCCGCACTTCGCTCTCCAGCCGCTGCGTCCCCAGACCGCCGTAGCGAATGCCCGCGAACCCGCAGGCTGCACACTTGCCCGGCGCCGGGATTTCGTGGTCGCAATAATGACACAGCGCGATGTGCGCGTCGCGATGGTGCGTCAGGGCGATGTCGCAGTGCGGGCAGCGCAGCACTTCGCCGCAACTCGAACACTGGATGTGCGTCGAAAAGCCGCGGCGGTTCAACAGCAAAATGACTTGCCCGTCGGCGTCGAGCGCCTCTTTCATGGCCGCCGCCAGCGGGCGGCTGATGGCGCCCGCGTTGAATTGATCGCGGCTTTCGTTGCGCAAATCGATGGTCACGACCGCCGGCAGCGGCCGGTCGAACACGCGCCGCGGCATGGCCAGCAGGCGGTATTCGCCGATCTGGGCCTTGTGCCAACTTTCCAGCGACGGCGTCGCCGAGCCGAGCACCAGCGGCACGCTTTCGCTCGCGGCCCGCTGAAGAGCCACGTCGCGAGCGTGATAGCGCGGCGCGGTATCTTGTTTGAAGCTCGATTCGTGCTCTTCGTCGAGCACGATCAGCCCCAGGTGCGGAGTCGGCGCGAAAACGGCGCTCCGCGCGCCGACCACCACCGAAACCTCGCCGCGCACGATCCGCTGCCATTGCCAGTGCCGCTCGGAGTCGGTCAGATGGCTATGCAGCACGGCGACCTGGCCGAACCGCGCCCGGAATCGCTGCTGGGCCTGCGGCGTGAGACTGATTTCGGGGACCAGCACGATCGCTTGCCGGCCGAAGGCCACCACTTCTTGAATGGCGCGGATGTAAACTTCGGTTTTGCCGCTGCCGGTCACGCCGTGCAGCAGGATCGTTTCGTGCCGACGCGACTGCATCGAAGCCAGGATCGCGTCGAGCGCGGCTTGCTGGTCGGCGTTCAGATCGTGATCGTCGTCGAGCGGAACCTCGGCCGTCTGCCGGTCGCCGCGAGACAGGCGGCGCGCCACCGAGGCAATCAGGCCCTTGCGGCGCAGCACGTTGATCGGCCCCAGCGTGCAGCCGGCGCCGTTGGCCAGTTGCGCCGGCGTGAGCGGTTCGGGGCTGGCCGCCAGGTAGCGCAGCACGTGCAGTTGTTTTTTCGGCAATTCCAATTGGGTCAGCTTCGCGGCGACCTTGGCCTCGACCGAAAGCAGCGTCGTCAGCTTCGTGCCGGCCCGGGCGCGAACGCCGGCGGGCACGACCGTCTCCAACACTTGCCCGAGCGGGCAAAGATAGCGCTCGGCGATCCACTCGGTCAGCCTGAGCATCGAGGGGCTGACGAGCGTTTCTTCGTCGACCACTTCCGCCAGCGGCTTGAGCCTGCGCGAGCCAACGGCGCGGCATTCCAAGCGGGTGCAGTAGCCGATCACCGGGCGATTTCCGCGGCCCAACGGCGCCGCCACGCGCCGGCCGACGGCCACTTGCGGCCGCAGGTTCTCGGGCACGAGATAATCCAAAGCTTGCGGCGGACCGCCCGGTACGACGACCGTCGCCACCCAGCCCTGCTGCGCGTCGTCGAGTTCCCACGGCGCCGGCTCGGAATCGAAGAGTTGCTGTTGTTTGTCGTGAGACACGGTGCGGCGTTCGGCGGTGTTCTTTCCCGAATCTTACCATGATTGGTCGCCCCGCGTTTCGGCCTCCGAGAACTCCCTCTCCCTCTGGGAGAGGGCTGGGGTGAGGGCGTGTTGATGAGGCGATTCTCCCTCACCCTAACCCTCTCCCAAAGGGAGAGGGGATTGGCGCCGATTGCATCGCGGCAACATGTTATATTGGCCGCGCGGTCCGCGGGGCGGAAGGGCCGCGAAGTAGCGTTGTTTCCTTTCCAGGGGCTTGGTGAAAGGAGGTCCGTGCTATGCGAAGGTTGTGTAGTTACGGCGTCGCGGCCATGTTCGTGGCCGGCGCCGCGGCGGCGGTCGCCGCCGAGTTGAAAAGCGGTTTGCAGGAGGGCGACTTCGTCGGCGCCTTCGACGTGGTGAAGTGCGCCGGCGCCGAAGAGGATGGCGTGAAGCTGGGCCAACAGCTCTGCTACCGCTGAAAATATGGCGGTAAGCCCGTCGTCATGATTTTCGCTCGAAAATCAGACGCGGCCTTGGCCAGTTTGGTCAAGCGGCTCGATACCTTGGTCGCCGAGCACGCCGACGAAAAGCTGAGCGCTTTCGTCAATCTCATCGGCGAAGACCGGGAGGCCTTGGAGGCGGACGCCAAAAAGTTCGCCGTCAAGCACAAGATCGCCAACATCCCGGTGGTCGTACCCGTCGAGTTCGACAATGGGCCCGACAATTTCGGCATCAGCCCCAAGGCCGACCTCACGGTCATGCTCTACAAGGGGATGAAGGTCCAGGCCAACCATGTTTACGGCTCGGGCCAGTTCAAGTCGAAGAACGCGTCTGAAGTGCTCGCCGACGTGCCCAAGCTGCTGGAATGAGCGGCTTGCGGCAAGTTGGATTGAACCACCGCCGTCGGAGGATGGCCTTCGGCGGCGGTTGAGTTTTGTAGCAGGCATACTCCGTATGCCGTCGCCGACCGCGGAAAGCGAGCCGAGTTGCCGCGAAGCCGACAGGCAGATGGGGCGCGCGCCCGACGCAGGCGGACGGCATATGGAATATGCCTGCTACTTTGACCATTGCGACACGCTGGAAGCCTGCAGCACCTAATTTGACGCCAATGGCTTGGGAAAGCCGGCGTTCCATGGTCGCGGTGATTTATATTTCGGCCGATTTATTTATATCGCCGCGCGGCGCGAGTGCGAATCGACCCCGTGTTTCGAAATCCTCCGAGAAAACAAGGGTTTCGCGCCGCGGGCCGGCTAAAACACCCGATAATTCATGCCCGACCGGCGCCCATTTGACGCCCGTTTTGACGCATATCAATAAATCGTCGCGATCGGCGTTTTTGCCAGCGGGCCGAGGTTTTGGCCCTTTCCGTGCAGCGCGGCTGTTTATCATTTCGTGGGGCGTATAAATCATGATTTCTCGCTTTCATGCCGCGACTCAGACTACCGGCAAACCGAACTTATCGTGCCGGCGGCTTGGTTAGCAATCGCAAGCGATTTGCGCGAACTCCCAAGGAAACGCGCGGCCTTGACTTCCGGCTGCGCGGCGCGCATACAAGCCTCGGACGACGGCGAGGGCCATGTTTGCAGCGAGCCGGGCGGGGGCGCCCGGCCCTCCATGATGAGACGTGCGAAGGTATTCGCTCCCCCTTTTTCAGTCAACGCCCTTGAAGGAGACTCCTCATGGATAGGCGGACTTGGTTCAAACAAACTTCATTGGGCGCGGGGGCGATGGGGCTGCCGTGGTTGGCGGGCGGAATGCTTGGCCCCGGGGCGCTGCGGGCCGCCGCGCCCGATAGCCCCGCCGCCGCGGCGGTCGACGGCAAAAAATTGCCACCGCTGAAAATCACCGATATCAAGACGATCCTCACCGCGCCAGCCAAAATCCGGCTGGTGGTCGTGAAGGTGCTGACCAATGAGCCGGGCCTCTACGGACTGGGCTGCGCCACGTTCACGCAGCGGCCGCGCACCGTGGAGACGGCCGTCGAAAAATACCTCAAGCCGTTTCTCGTCGGCAAGAACCCGCTGGCCGTCGAAGATGTCTATCAGTCGTCGTTCGTCAGTTCTTATTGGCGCAACGGCCCGGTGCTGGGCAACGCCATCAGCGGCGTCGATCAGGCGCTGTGGGACATTCTGGGCAAGCGGGCCGGAATGCCCGTCTATCAACTCTTCGGCGGCAAGTGCCGCAAGGCGGTCGATACCTATCGCCACGCCAGCGGCACGACGCTCGAAGAGGTCGAAGATTCGGTGCGGGCGCTGATGGAGCAAGGCCAGCGGCACGTGCGGGCCCAGATCGGGCTGCCGAAGCTGGCGACCTACGGCGCCGGCGGGATCGCCGATCGCTCGAAGCCGCCTAAGCCGTGGGAGCCGGGGCCTTACGTGCGCGCGGTCCCCAAGCTATTCGAGCACCTGCGAAACAAGCTGGGCGACGAGATCGAACTGCTGCACGACGTCCACGAGCGCGTGCCGCCGATTCTGGCGATCCAATTGGCCAAGGACTTGGAGCAGTTCCGGTTGTTCTTTCTCGAAGATCCGTTCAGCCCCGAGGACGTCGGCTATTTCAAGCACTTGCGCGAGCAGACCAGCACCCCGATCGCGATGGGCGAGCTGTTCAACAACCCCAACGAGTTCGTGCCGCTGATCGCCGACCGGCTGATCGATTTTATTCGCATCCACATTTCGCAGATCGGCGGGCTGACGATGGCCCGCAAGGTGGCGACGCTCTGCGAATTCTTCTCCGTGCGGACGGCCTGGCACGGGCCGGGCGACGTGTCGCCGGTCGGGCACGCGGCGAACGTGCATCTCGATCTGGCCACGCCCAACTTCGGCATTCAAGAGGCCCGTAATTTCACGCAGGCCGAGCAAGACGTGTTCCCCGGCTGCCCCGAGTTGAAAGACGGCTATTATTGGATCAACGACCGGCCCGGCTTGGGCATCGATCTGGATGAAGCGCTGGCGGCCAAGTTTCCGATCCGCGACGATCCGAGCTTCGACATGGACTGGGGCGAGCTGCGGCGCAACGACGGGACGATCGTCAAGCCATGAGGAGTGAGGAGTGAGGAGTGAGGAGTGAGGAGACAGCGGGCGCGTTGTCCCCTCTCCCTTTGGGAGAGGGTTAGGGTTAGGGTGAGGGCCTTCGGGGCAGGCGTGAGTTTTGCTTTAGCCTAACGCTTTTGGAAAGCGCGGATATGCTAGAGCATAACCTGCGGCTCCCTGGGTGATGGACAACAACATGACCGAAGCCTTCGATCCCTATCGCCGCTGGCTGGGCATTCCGCCGGGCGAGCGCCCGCCGAATCATTATGCGCTGCTGGGCTTGAGCCTGTTCGAGGAAGACGCCGACGCGATCTCGAACGCCGCCGACCGTCAGATGGCCTACGTGCGGACGCTGCAAACCGGGCAGCATGGGGCGCTCTCGCAGCAGTTGCTCAACGAGCTGGCGGCCGCGAGGCTGTGCTTGCTCAATGCGGCACGGAAAGCGCAATACGACGCCGGGTTGAAGGCGAAGCTGGCGCCCGTGGCGCAGCCGGCGCCGCCGAGGGTCGCATCGGCGATCGTGCCGGCGCCAATCGCCGCGCTCGTGCCAACGC
>Ga0134126_10012016_pt1 | contig 10933 bp, 8 predicted proteins | sample KB31752_FD_96881 | JGI IMG/M metagenome (GOLD analysis project Ga0134126, IMG submission 96881) | Terrestrial soil microbial communities with excess Nitrogen fertilizer from Kellogg Biological Station, Michigan, USA - KB3-175-2 | ecosystem: Environmental > Terrestrial > Soil > Unclassified ...
CGCTTCGTGGTGACGGGCGAGAGCGTCGAACGCTGGGCGGACCAGGCGCCGGCCGCGCGACCCTTATTGGCCGGCGCCGCGCTTGTCATCTTCACTTCCGGCTCGACCGGCGCACCGAAAGGCGTCGTGCTCGGCCACGCTGCCTTCGCGGCGAAGCTCGCCGAGATCGACAGCGCGCTCGACTTTTCGCCGCAAACGCGCGCGCTGCTCGTGCTGCAGATCACTTTCGTCTTCGGCATCTGGGTAACGCTGCTCACACTGATGAAGGGCGGCAGCGTGTTCATGGCGCCGCGCTTCGATCCTGTCGCCGTCATTACAGTGCTCGCCGAGCGGCGCATTACCGACGCCGCCTTTGTCCCCACCATGCTACGCCGCCTCGTGGCGGCGGATGGATGCCCCGGCCCCCTCCAGCGCATCCACACCGGCGGCGAGCCGTTCAGCCCGGCGCTCGGCCAGCGATTACAAAAGATGTTTCCGAAAACGGAAATCATCGACATCTACGGCCTGACCGAGACCGCGAGCTCTGATTTCTTCGCCTTCACCACGCGCGATAAAGCGTTCAACGGCGGGATCGGACGGATTTCGAAAAGCGAACGGTTTCGCATCGCCGACGCCGAAGGCAATGAAGCACGGCCGGGCGAGTCCGGCGAATTGCAGATCTGCACGCCGTTCATCATGAACGGCTATCTCGACGCGCCGGAGCTGACGCGCGCCTCCTTCTGCGGTGATTATTTCCGCACCGGCGATCTCGCGCGCGTGCGGCCGGACGGTACCGTCGAACTGGTCGGGCGTGCCAAGGACCTCATCATGCGCGCGGGCGCGAAAATATCGCCGCTGGAACTCGACGGCCTGATCGCTCGGCATCCTTCCGTCGCCGCCGCGCTGACGGTCGGTGTCGCCGATCCGTTAGTGGGCGAGCGCATCCATGTGCTGGTGGTGCCGCGCGACGGCCAGACTACGGACGAAGCCGCGCTGCGGCAGTGGGTCGCTGACCGTGTCGAGCGCTACAAGCGGCCGGACGTCTACCACTTCGGGAGTGAGCTTCCGATTGGGCGCACCGGCAAGGTCGACCGCGATGCCCTGCGGCGAAGAATTGCTGAGAAGGCGTAAAACGCCAGGAACCGCGCGCGGGCGGCCGGCGTTTTCCTGCGCACGCGCGGGTGATAACCGGCCGTAACAGGGAAGATGGACGCGGCTGATTTTGCCGGTTTCTGGCCGCGACACCAACGCATTGGTAGGCGTGGCGTCTAACCTGTTCCCTGCGCGTGCACCCTTACCCGATCGCCTTCAAGTGTTTGTCAAAAACCGGTCGCTGCGCAGGACGGCAAGCGCGAGAAGCTGCGCGCGGGGAACCACCGTCTCAATCTCGACGAATTCGTCGGGGCTATGAGTCCTGCCCCCGATAGGACCCGTGGCGCAGATCGTCGGCGCGCCCACCGCACAGGCAAATCCTGAATCCGCGCAACCACCGGTGAATACACCGGTCACCTCCTGGCCGAGCGCGTGCCCGCAATCGACGTAATGCTCGAACAAGCGCTTGCTCGCGGCACTCTGCACCAGCGGCAGGAACTCGGCGTAGATTTCGAGCGACGCGCTTGTGCCCGGCACGGTCGGTTGCGCCATGATGGCCTTGATCTTGTCGAGCGTGGCATCGCGATCGGCGGGCTCGATGTAACGGAATTCGACTTCGCCGCGCGCATTCGGCGCGATCGTGTTCACCGTCTGCCCGCCGGCGATGATGCCGACGTTGACGGAAACGCCCTTCTTCAAATCGGTGAGCGCGTGCAACGCGACGACCTTGTGCGCCGCTTCGCCGATGGCGCTGATGCCCTGCTCGAAATTGGCGCCGGCGTGTGCTGCTTTTCCGATCACCTCGAAGCGCATGAAAACGCAGGCCTTGCGGCCGGTGACGACGGCGTTGTCCGGCCGGCCGGGTTCGGCGTTAAGCACCAGCCGCGCGCGGCGCGCTTCGGCTTCGATGGTTGCGCGCGAGGAGGGCGAGCCGATCTCCTCGTCGGCGGTGTAAAGCACGACGAGCGGCGCCGGCGCGCCGCCGAATTTCTGCATCGCAGCGGCGACGAAGGAATTCATCACCAGCCCCGCCTTCATGTCGGTCACACCGGGGCCGTATGCACGCGCGCCGTCGCGTTTGAAAGGACGGCGTTGCGCCTCGCCGTCCGGAAAGACGGTGTCGCGATGACCCATCAAGAGAATGTTGCGCTCGCCTCGCATTCCGACGGTAGCGCGGATGGCGTCGCCGAACTTTTCGTTGGGAATGACCTCACAGCCGACGCCATGCCGATCGAGAAATGCGCGGATCGCCTGCCCTGCCTCATCGACTCCGGCCTTGTTGTAGGAGTTGCTGTCGATGTTGACGAGCTGCGCCAGCAGCGCCTGCATCGCCTCTTCCTGTGAAGCGAGCCAGTCGAGGACCTGGCGTTCCGCCGCGGAGAGTTCTGCGGTCATGCGCCGCAACCCAATTTCTGCTTCGCCTCGCGCGCGGCGTCTTCCATGGTCATGAACACCGCGCCTTCCTTCGCGAGCCGGTCGACCAGCTCTTCGAGAGCCAGCATGCGGTAGCCGCGCCCGATCACGTAAGGGTGCATCGTATAAGTGAGCACGCCCCAATCGACCGTCTTCTTCATGTAGAGGAATTCGTCGAGCCAGTTCTGCATGACCGCGCGCGCCGGCTGCATGCTGGCGAGGATGGTCTGCGGCTGGCGCACAAACTCGAAGTGCGGGAAATCGTCGAGCGACCAGCTTATCGGCATTTCCATGAGCGCGGTCTCTTCGCCGAAATGGAAGGGGTCGCCGAGCTTGGCCACATCGCCGCGGCGCGCACGGTAAGGGTGATAGTCCGCCCCCATCAGGCTTGTGTCGTAGAGGAAGCCGTGATGCAGCAGCAGTTCGATCGTATGCTCGCTCAAGTCCCACGACGGCGAGCGGTATCCCCGCGCCTTGCGGCCGGTGAGCCGCGCGATCGCCTCGTTGGCGCGGACGAGGTCGGCCTCCTCCTCCTCGCGGCTCTGGTTAGCGGGTGGAATATGCGCCCAGCTATGGTGGCCGACCTCGTGGCCGGCAGCCGCCACAGCCGCGCATTCCCGAGGCCAGCTTTCGATGGTAAAGCCGGGGATGAACCAGGTCGCCTTGATCCCACGGACGTTGAGGAAATCCAGAATCCGGCGCGAGGCCATGGCTCCGAACTCGCCGCGTGAGAGCGGCGTCGGCGTAGTCATCCCGCGCGCGATGAAGCCGGATTGCGTATCGAAATCGTAGGTGAGGCAGACAATGTGGCGGGGCATGCAAGCGACCTTTGAAGTTGAGGCATGATAGAAAGCGGATGGTGAGGGTCAAGGATATGGCGGTCAAGGAAGTCGGTATCATCCTCAACGGCGCGACGGGTCGCATCGGCTCGACGCAGCATCTCGCCAATGCCCTGGCGCCGATCCGAGCCGAGGGCGGGCTTGCGGCCGGCGCAGACCGGATCGTTCCACGCGTCCTGCTGGTGGGGCGCAATCGCGACCGGCTCGCCGAAATCGCGAAGGAGCACGGCATCTCGGAATTTACCACCGACCTCGACGAGGCGTTGGCGCGGCCAGAGTTCACCGTCTTCTTCGACGCGGCGGCGACGCGGCAGCGCCTCGCGACGCTCACCAAGGCGGTCGCGGCCGGCAAGCACATCTATAGCGAGAAGCCGGTGGCCCCCACGGTTGCCGAGGGGCTCAAGCTTTTGCATGCCGCAAAAGAGCGCGGCCTCAAGACCGCCGCGGTCGAGGACAAGATCAACCTGCCCGGCTTCCAGAAGCTCAAGGCGCTCTCTGAGAGCGGCTTCTTCGGACGCGTAACCGGTTTCCGGCTCGATTTCGGCTGGTGGGTATTCGACGGCGGGGAGCGCGAAAGCCAGCGGCCGAGCTGGAATTACCGCAAGTCCGGCGGCGGCGGCTTGACCTTGGACATGGTGCCCCACTGGCGCTACGTGGTCGAAGGAATCCTAGGACCGATCCGCAAAGTGGTGACCGCGGCGACGACCGCCCTTCCCGATCGCGTGGATGAGGAAGGCAAGACCTACACCGCGGATGTTGACGACACATCTTTGACGCTCGCCGAGCTCGAAAGCGGCGCAACCGGCGCCATCCTTTGCTCGTGGGCGACGCGCGTGCGCGGGGACGATCTCGTGACCTTCCAGGTGGACGGCACCGGCGGCTCCGCGCTCGCCGGACTGCACCGCTGCTGGATACAGGCCGCCGCGGAGACGCCGACGATCCGCCGCTTCAATCCGGATGTCGATATCGGCGCCGACTACCGCGCCGATTGGAAGGAGTACAGCGGCAGCGATGGCAGCTATACCAATCCTTATCGCGTCGGCTGGGAGTATTTCCTGCGCCACATCGTGACCGGCGCGCCGCTGGTGAGCGACCTCGCAGCCGGCATCCGCGACGTTCAACTGGCGCAAGCCTGCTATCGCAGCGTCGCCGAGCAGAGATGGATTGCTCTCGATGAGATTACCGGCTGAGCGCATGATTCGCGTGGTTCGATGAACGGGATGATACGTCGCCCCCAAACCATTGATCCGGTATCGCGGCTGGCCGTCTGGTCGGCCCGCTTTGCCTGGTTCGCGCTTGCCGTCGCGGCTCTCTCGCTCATCATCGTGCGCACCGGTGTCCTCGAGACGATGCCAGCGCTCTCCACGTTCGGTGCCGCATTGATCTTCGCCGCTTTGGCCGTGCTGCTGGCTTTTGCGGCTTTCGTCGTTATCTGGCGCCAGGGCTTTCGCGGATTGGGCCGCGCGGTCTTGGGCCTCGTGCTCGGCCTGCTGCTGCTCGCCTACCCGGCCTATCTTGGTGCCATTGCAATCCATTTGCCGGCGATCAACGACATCAGCACCGATACAGCCGATCCGCCCGCCTTTGACGTGCTGGCGCGGCTGCGCCCGCGCGGCAGCAGCGACTATTCGGGCGCAAAGAGCGCCGCGCTCCAGCACGCGGCCTATCCCGACATCGTGCCGCTCGAAGAGGATGCACGTCCATCGGTGGCCTATCGAATCGCATTGCAGATCGTCACCAAGCGCAAATGGCTGATCGTCGATGCCCGCGCGCCGACGCCGCGCCGCGACGGCATCATCGAGGCTGTGGCGCGCACGCTCATCATGGGTTTCCGCAACGACGTGGTCATCCGCGTGCGCGGCACCGAGGACGGCTCGCGCATCGATGTCCGCTCCGCCTCACGCTACGGCAAGCATGATTTCGGCAGTAATGCCGCGCGCGTGCGCGCCCTGCTCTCGGACATTGACGAGGCGGTGGGCAATGCGCCGCCCGACGTGCGGAACGAGCCGGAAAAGCCTCCATCCAAGCCGCCAACGCCGAAGAGACCAGCCCGGAGGCGGTAGTGCCTGTCCTTGCGCTCATTCCCGCGAAGGCGGAAATCCAGGGCCGCATTGAAACACCAACATTTTGTCCCTTGGTCCCCGCTTCCGCGGGGACGATGGGACCACTGTCGGCTATCCCTTCAAACGATAGACCGCATCGATCGCCGGCGGACCATCGGTCTCCACCACGCCGCGCGCGACCAAATCCTCCATATGCGCCAGCACCGAAAGCCCAGCGGCGCCCGTGAGCCGCGGATCAAGGCCGATATAGATCGCGCGCACGATGGTCGGGATATCCGAGGCGCCCTTGCCGAGTCGATGCAGGATCGAGGCTTCGCGCGCCTTGCGGTGCAGGATGTAGTAGCTCACGAAGCGTGATGCGTCGGGGATCGCCGGTCCGTGGCCGGGCAGATAGAGCGTCTCGCCTCGGCGCGTAAGCTTGTCGAGCGAAGCCATGTAGTCGTTCATCGCGCCGTCCGGCGGGGCAACGATCGTGGTCGCCCAGCCCATGACATGATCGCCCGAGAAGAGCAGGTTTTGCTCGCGCAGCGCAAAGGCCATGTGGTTGGCGGTATGGCCCGGTGTCGTCACCGCTTCGACGCTCCAGCCCTCGCCGGCGACGACCTCGCCATCCTTGAGCATCACGTCGGGGCGGAAGTCGCGATCGCCGCTAGAGTCGAGCGGGTTGTGCTCGCCGATGTGCAGCGGCCGCGCGGCACGATGCGGACCCTCGGCATAGACGGTCGCGCCCGTCGCCGCCTTCAAAGCCGGCACGCCCGGCGAATGATCACGATGGGTGTGGGTGACGAAAATATGCGTCACCGTTTCGTTGCGCACGGCGTCGAGCAGCGCCGCCGTGTGCGCCGGATCGGCAGGGCCGGGGTCGACGATGGCGACTTTCCCCTTACCGACGATGTAGCTCATCGTGCCCTTGAGAGTGAACGGGCCGGGATTGTTGGCCATCACTCGCCGCACGCCGGGCACGACCTCGTCCACCGTGTCGGGGGCGAGGTCGAGCGTCTTGTTGAATGGGATGTCTTCACTCATTGGACAGCAGATGCCCGGCGGCCGATGGCTTCGTCAATGGGGTGCGCGCGGGGAAATGACGGAACGCCTTTTTCGCCACAGTTCGCAGGTAATCGCGCGCCTATGGAAACGTCGGCGCATTTCATCATTCCGCTGCTGTGGCTGTCGTGGCTCGCCTATTGGATTTTGGCGGCGCGGAACGTCAAGGAGACCGCGCGTAGCGAAAGCGCAGGGTCGCGCATCACTCATCACATTCCGCTCATCATCGGCGCGGCCTTGATCGCCTTTCCGAATGCGTTCGGCGGGTGGCTCGAAGGCGACTTCGTTTCGCGCACGGCGGGATGGCAGTTGCTGGCGATGGCGCTGATCGCGCTTGGCCTCGGCTTTTCAGTGATGGCTCGATTATGGCTCGGCCGCAACTGGAGCGGCACGGTGACGGTGAAAGCCAATCACGAGCTGATCCGCAGCGGGCCCTACGCTTTCGTTCGCCACCCGATCTACATAGGGTTGCTGCTGGCGCTGGCCAGCACCGCGCTTTCGGTCGGCAAATGGCGCCCTCATCGGCTTTGCGTTGATCGTTGTCGCAATAATACGCAAGCTGACCATCGAGGAGCGGTTCATGATCGAGCAGTTCGGCAAGTCCTATCTCGATTACCGCGCCGAAGTGCCGATGCTGCTCCCGTTTTTGGTGTGAGATTGCGCAACTTTCGCGGCGGATTTTGTCTGGAATCGTAAAATTTTGACCACGACTTTGCCGAATGCCACCCACGAAAAAAACGCGAGGCCTTGGTCGATTGAGACCTCCAAAGGGGGATTTCGGAGGCGGTATGCGTGGACTTATCGCGGGCTTCCTGAGCCTGCTCATTTTAGCGTCGATGCCTGTGCCCACATGGGCCACGCGGCTGGAGTCCACCGATCTCGTTTCGACCAACGCCGTGCTGCGCTGGATCAACCTCTATCGTAAGCATCCCGACCCCGCCGGTGTGCCGACCGCCATGCGTGCAGTGAGCCGTCTCGGCGCCCTCAACGATCCAGAACATGCCGGCGTCTATGCTGGATTTCTGGCCGGCGTGCTGGCCAAAAATCCGCGACAAGCGGAGAACATCGTCGCCCGGACATTGTCCATGCGCGAGGAAGACCGTTGGATCGTCATTCGCGCCATCGCCTATTCGGATCTGCCCAATTGGCAAGCCATGCTGCGTCATTTTGAGCCGCGCCTGCAGCGCTACGATGAACTTAGCAAGCGCTATACCTCCGGCAAGATGGCGAGGCTCGCGCAATTTTCCGTGCCGCCGACCCCAAGCGGGCTCGAGCGCATGCGCAAGCAGCTGCATCTCGACAAGCTGTTTGGAAAGAAGCCAGAGCGCGTCGTGCTCAAGCCGAACCCTGAAGTGCTGGATACGCTTTGGGGATACTATTTTGCGACCGGTGACTACGGACCGGTGATGCACATTATCGCGTTGCTGCCGCTATCGAAGGACCATAACGACGCGGACCGGCTGACGGTCGGCAGCATGGCGAAATACACGCTCGCCAGCAACGCCATGCACGATCAAAAATTGCTCGCCATGCTCAAAGCCTCGCGCAAGGCTCGCGGTGAGTCCAAGGCGACCGTTGCGGTGCTTAATGACGTGATTGACGCCGCCGAGACGGTGGACACGGCACGCATTCGCAAGGAAGCCCTGGCCACGATCGACGAGTTGCGCAGCAAAGGCCCGGCATTCAAGCGCAATGTATCTTGGTGGGGCTTCCTTGGGGAAAGCGCCATCGCCGGAGGTTGCCTCGCCGCGGCCACCGCCGGGATGATCGCGCTTGGCATCCCTTGCGTGGTGGGCGGCGCGGCTTCCTCGGCGGCGGTGAACTTCTGGAACAATAGTCCGTAAGAGAAAAAACTTACGTCAGCGCACAACCAGGACGCCAGTGGTCTGCTGGTGGAAGTCGTCGAAGAAATTATAGCGCCCGGGCGAGAGCGGCCGCAGCCGTATCAGCCCCTCGCCATTGCCGGTGACGACCTTTTCGACCCGCAGGCTGACGCTCTCGAATTCCATCGGAGTGGAATCGAGATTCTTCACGTGCAGCATGATCGGGACGTTGGCCGGCGCGTGCAGCTCCGCCGGCTGGAAGCGATGGTTCTTGACACTGATGGTGACGGAAGCTGCCTTTTGCGGCTGCGCGACGGCCGGCATGGCCGCGCCAGACAGGAAGACAGCGGCAGCGATGGCGATGGCTGTTCTCATGATGGTTCCTCGTCGATGCTTCCGGCGGTCAGAATTCGACCGCAAATTTGAACTTCGCCCGATTGTGCGAAAATTCTTCGAGATTGAGCCCGGCATCCGGATTGTCCTCCTCGCTCCCGTCGACCTGCACATTCCAGGCCACGCTGATGAACATCTTGGGATTGAGCTGCACGAAGAGCGTCGGGCCGACATAGACGGCATCGCCCTCGAATTCGTTGAACCAGGCGCCCGCGTAGTGGCGCAGATACCAGACCTCGCCGCCGATGAAGACCGACGGCGTGATGCGGTAGGACAACGCGCCCGAGACACCGCCCATGGATTCCATCTCCCAGCCAGCCCCAATGCCGTCAGGATCCTTCGTCGCCTCCGGCTCGTACAGCAGGTTGGAGCCGAGGTAGAGACGGTTCTTGATGAGCTCGACGTCAGCGTTCACCTTGGCTTCGAGTTCGAAGCTGTTTTCGTGCTCGCCGCCGTTGTCGCCGATGCGACGCCATTCGGGCTCCAAAGACAGGGTCACTGACAACGGCTGTCCGGCAGAGCGATCGAGCAGCAGATAACGGATCTCACCGAACACGCCGCCAAAGCCGACCTGGCTCTGGTCGTCGAAGCCGGTCACGTTGTGAATGCTGTCGATGGACATGAATGGTCCGAGCTCGAACTGGACGTATTGGCTCGGCGTGAATTCGTATTCGAACTTGGTTTCACTCGCCCAGTAGCGACCGTCGCGCTTGCCGATCTTGGCTTCGGTGTCGAGCGAGAATTCCTTTTCGCCTTCGAGGCCGATGCCGGAGCCTTCGGTGAATCCGAAGATGTATTTTGTTTCGACGTCGCGAAACACGAGCGCATTGTTTTGCGCATTGTCTTGAGCGTGGGCCACGGCGCCGGTCGCAACGAACAGCAGCGCGGCGACGGCCGCAGTCGGAGAAGAAACGAAACGCATTGAAACAGTCCTTGTTGCCTCGCCTCGGCTTATTGCCGTTCGAGCCAACAAACGCAATTGCAAATTATTTCATCGCGCCTCCAACATTGGAGGCGTTCTATTTCGTATCGATTCTAATTTAGGCGCTAATGGATTTCCGGCTCGGGAATTTCGCCGAGCGGTGCGAGAAAATCGAAATCGCAGCCTTCGTCGGCTTGTCCGATATGCGCTGAATACAAAGCTCCGTAGCCGCGCGGGTAGCGGGGCGCGGGTGGCGTCCAGGCAGCGCGGCGGCGCGCCATCTCCTCATCGCCGACGTGCAGATGGATGCGGCGCGCGGCCACATCGACCTCGATCTCGTCGCCGGTCTTAACCATAGCGAGCGGTCCGCCGACAAAGCTCTCCGGCGCGACGTGCAGAATGCAGGCGCCGTAGCTGGTGCCGCTCATGCGCGCGTCGGATATCCGCAGCATGTCGCGCACGCCCTGCTTCAACAGCTTCTTTGGAATTGGCAGCATTCCCCATTCCGGCATGCCGGGCCCGCCTTTGGGGCCGCCATTCTTGAGCACGAGGATATGGTCGGGCGTGACGTCGAGATCATCGCGATCGACCTCGCGCGCCATGTGGTTGTAGTCCTCGAACGCAATCACCGGCCCACGGTGCTTCAACAGGCGCTTCTCGGCAGCGGACGGTTTCATCACGCAGCCGCGCGGCGCGAGATTGCCGGTCAGCACCGCGGTTGCTTCCGCGCTCGACACCGGATTGGACAGAGGATGGATGATATCGGGCTTGTAGACTTCGGCGCCGGCGATGTTCTCAGCCAACGTCTTGCCGGTGACCGTGAGGCAGGAGAGATCGAGACGCTCGCGCAACTCGTGCATCAGCGCACGCAATCCGCCCGCATAGAAGAAATCCTCCATCAAGAATTCGCCGGAGGGCCGCACATTGGCAAGCACGGGGATTTCGCGCGAGAGCTTATCGAAGCGCGCCATGTCGAGCGGAATGCCGGCGCGCCGCGCCATCGCCACCACATGAATGATAGCGTTAGTCGAGCCGCCCATGGCCATGTGCACGCGGATGGCGTTGTCGAAGGCGGCGGGTGTCAGAATCTTCGGCGGCGTCAGGTCGTCCCACACCATGTCGACGATCCGCCGCCCGGCGGCGGCGCACATGCGCGGATGGCCGGCGTCGGCGGCGGGCATCGAAGACGCGCCCGGCAGCGAAAGGCCAAGCGCCTCGGCGATCGCCATCATGGTTGCCGCCGTGCCCATCACCATGCAAGTGCCGAAGGAGCGCGCGATGCCGCCCTCAAGCTCCGCCCAATCGGCCTCGCTGATGCGGCCGGCGCGCTTCTCGTCCCAGTATTTCCAGGCGTCGGAGCCGGAG
>Ga0134126_10012017_pt1 | contig 10932 bp, 12 predicted proteins | sample KB31752_FD_96881 | JGI IMG/M metagenome (GOLD analysis project Ga0134126, IMG submission 96881) | Terrestrial soil microbial communities with excess Nitrogen fertilizer from Kellogg Biological Station, Michigan, USA - KB3-175-2 | ecosystem: Environmental > Terrestrial > Soil > Unclassified ...
CAGCGTTGGAGCGCGAATGGCGCGCGCTGGAGCGTGTAGCGGGGCGCGGCTTCTTCCTCTCATGGTCGTGGATCGGGACATGGCTCGCGACGTTGCCGCCGGGGATCGAGCCGTTCGTGCTGCGCGCCCAACGTGGTGGCGCGACCCTCGGTATTGCCCTGGCGGTCGAGCGCCCTGCCACGCGTGCTCTCTATCTCAACGCGATGGGCGATCACGATCTCGATGCGATCTATATCGAGCATAACGGCTTCCTCTGCGAGATGAGCGCCGACCATGCGGTGCTGAACGCGCTCGCCGCCTGGTTCGCGCAGAGTGAGCCACCGCTCGACGCGCTGCATCTGCCGGGCATTGCCGCTTCCGCAAGGCGCGGGAAGCTGATCGAGGATGTGCGGGATGCGCCAGGGTTTGCGATGAATCTGGCGCGCGTCGCGGAAGCCGGCGGCGACGTCGGTGCCGTGCTTAGCGGCAAGGTGCGGCAACAGCTACGCCGCGCAGTCCGTGCTTACGAAGCGCGCGGCACGCTCGAATTGAGCGAAGCGGCGAGCATCGGCGAAGCGCTGGCGTTCTTCGATGCGATGAAGCAATTGCATATCGCTTCGTGGCAGCGCCGCCGCCGCCGCCATGCTTTTGCCTCGCCGCATTTCGAGCGCTCTCATCGCGCGCTGATCGAGCGCGAATTCGGCAATGGGGCGATCCAGCTTCTGCGGATCGCCGTCGGCGGCGCAGCGATCGGCTATCTCTATAATTTCCGCAACAACGGCATCGTCTATGCCTATCAGAGCGGCTTCGATGACGGTCATCGCGGATTGAGCCCGGGCGTGGTCAGCCACGCGCTCGCTTTGGCACATAACGCCAAGCGCGGCGAGCGGCTGTACGATTTCCTCGCCGGCGCCAATCGTCTGAAAGAGAACTTCGCGACCAATCGCTACCGGCTCGTCTGGCAGGTGCTACACCGGCCACGGCTCGATCATCGCTTGCGCGCGGCGGCGCGTCACATCAAGCGCAAGATTGCGGGCTGATCAAAACGTGTAATTGAGGGTGGCAGCGACAGTCCAGCCCCACTCCGTTTGAACGATCGGGCTTCCGGTCGCCGAGCCTAGGAGGCGCTCGACGCCGAGATCCCCATCGATGAGCCAATGATCGTTAATGTGATAGAGGCCGGTGATGCCGAGCTTGGCGTCCTTCAACCCACCACTGGCGCTGTAATTGTGGAAATTCGATTGCGCGCTGGTATTGCCCGGGTTGATGCCGAAATAGGCCTGCATGTAGCGTGAATCGGCGAAGGTGACTTGGGGACCGACGAAGATCTGGACCTTCTCATTCGCGACCACCGGCATATAAGCACCGATATCGGCGGTAAGTCCCTGATAGCTCGTCAACGCCTGCTTAACATCGACGCTGACCACGACGGGAACGAAGGCGTATTGCACGAAGGCTTTAAAGACCGGTGCGGGATCGATATTGCCGGTTCCGGCGAGGCGTGTCGCGGCATTGTGCTCACGTCCGTAATCGAAAGCGAGCCCGATGCCGGCGCGGTAATTGGTGCCGCGGAAAATGTTCACGCCGATACCTTCGCCGATCGAAAGATAGGCGAGATCCTTGTAGCGGATATCGACCGTCGGCGCGGGTGAAACCCGCTGCTCGTTCGAGCCTTCGTAAGCAGGAATCGCAGCGACGCCGCCCCCGACCGTGACCTGCCAATCGGGAACCGGTCCGCCGAGCGGCCGCATGACGATGCCGGAGGAATTCTGCCAATCGGTGAGGGTCGATGTTTGCGCAGACGCCGTACCGGCGATCATTGCCAACGCTAGGCCGCAACTACCACCGATAAATGCCCGCAAGACGCCGCGCATTTTCTACTTCTCCCGATGATGACCGCACCAGTGACGAAAGCTTTTTGGCGAAATCATGACGCTGGCGCCAGAACCGAGATGATTCGTTCGGCGGCCGAAACAGCGGTCATGTAGGCCGCATGCGCGGTGCCGAAATGGTCGTTGGAGCAGGCTTCACCGGCGAAGAACACACGATCGTCGATCGGTCGTGCCAGGATGGTGCGGTCATCGGCATGGCCGGGCAATGCGCAGGAGTACGAGCCGCGGGCGAAAGGATCGCTGCCCCAGGCCGAGCTCGCCAGCAAGCGCAGGCGGCCTCGAATGTCGTTTCCATAAATGCCCGCGAGCTCGTCGATGGCAAAAGCCGCCATCGCCTCGGGTCCGTCTTTCTCGAGCCGCAGCGAGAGATGCCCGCCGAAATAACATGAGATCATCGGCCAGCCATGGGGCCGGATCTGGTAATTGCCGGTCTCGGTTCGATCGGTGCGGCCGATGAGGTGGCGATAGCTTTCGGCTGGTTCGGTTCCGTCGAGGGCGAGGAAGCATTTATTGGCAACACCGCAGGGGAGCCCCTGCGCGGCGTCCGTGATCTGCGGCAGCGCCGGAATGAAACGGATCGCGTCCTCGGCGAGCAGATTGGTGGAGATGGTGACGATGACAGCGGCCGCGGTGAGCTCGCCGCGATTGGTGCTGATGCGGATGCGCCGGCCGCTGTGATCGATCGATTGCACCACGGTCTCGCGCTCGATCGGCAGACCCGCGGCATAGGCGCTCATCAGCGCGCCATAACCGTCATAGCAGCGCCAGTTGAGCGCGGTATTGTCGTAATTCTGCCGGTCCTTCACCGAAACGTAATCGAGCTCGGCGCCATTGGCCCAAGTGCTGATTGCATCGAAAAGCTTGTTCCAGCGCCCATTCGGCGGCAGCAACGCCGAGGCCGGCTGATCGTAGGGCAGCTTTGCGGCGCGCTCATAGGCGTCCTCGAATTCGTCGCGGACGCGTTGCCATTCCTCATTCGCCTCTTCGCCATGATGGATCGCGATGCGACTGGTCCAGTCGGGCGGCGTCTTGTCGAGGGTGAAGCCGAGCGAGACGGCGATCTCGCTCCACGGATTGATTTCGGCCGAATGGAGCCACTCGCAGCCGAGATCGACCGGTTTGCCGAGCGCCGTGGACACAGTCCAGGCACGGCCGCCGAGCCGGTTACGTGCCTCGAGCGCGACCACACGTAGCTTGGCCGCGGCGAGACGCCGACAAGCAACGATGCCCGCGGCGCCGGCGCCCACGATCACGACATCGAAATCCTGTCCGCCGGCCATAGAAATCCTGGTCCTTTCGCTCCATCATGACACAGATGATGGATCCGGAAAGTGTCGCAAATTACATTCGCGAGACAGCGCGCGCTGTGATTCTGCCGCGCTTCCGCGCCTTGGGGCAGGGCGATGTCCGCGAGAAGAAGCCCGGCGATCCCGTCACGATCGCCGATACCGAGGCCGAGCAGGAGCTCACGCGCCGCCTCAAAACGGTGATCCCCGGCGCCAATGTCTTGGGCGAGGAAAGCGTCGCCGAGGATGCATCGCGCCTTGCCTGGCTTTCAGCCGAGGCACCGGTCTGGATCATCGATCCGATCGACGGCACCGCCAATTTCGTGCGCGGCAATGCCGGCTTCGCGGTCATTGTGGCGCTGGCGCGGCAAGGCGCGGTCGAGGCCGGCTGGATCTACAACCCGCTTGGCGATGTGATGATCTCGGCACTCAAAGGCCAAGGCGCGTGGAGCGCGGGCAAGCGGCTGCACGTCAATGGCGACGTGCCGCCGGAGAAGCTGACTGGCGCCGCTTACGGTCGCACCAAATCCGGCGTGCGTGCCGGGCGCGCGCTCAACGACAGCGGCCGTATTCGCGGTACGCACAATCAAGGTTGCAGCGGTCTCGAATACATGTCGATCGCGCAGGGCATGGCGCAATTCTCGCTGCATTCGCGCTCGCTGCCCTGGGATCATGCCGCCGGGATGTTGATCGTGCATGAAGCCGGCGGTATCGGCAGCTTCCTCGATGGCGGCGTTTATGACACGCGCATCATTGATCGCGCCGTGCTCGCGGCTTCGAGCCCGCAAGCCTGGCAGACCGTGCAGGATGTCGTGACGGTGGCATGAGCCTGTGAAGGGCAAGACTTGCATCATTACCGGCGCGACCGACGGTATTGGGCTCGAAGCGGCCGCCGGGCTGGGGGCGCTCGGTGCGCGGCTGGTCCTGGTCGGCCGCAATCCGGCGAAAGGCGAGGTCGTGCTGGCAGCACTGCGGCAGCGCGTTCCGGGCATCGAGGTCGAGATGCATTACGCCGATCTCTCGCGCCGCGACGAGATCAAGCGCCTGGCGTCTGAATTGCTCGCTGTTGCGCCGCGCATCGATGTGCTGCTCAATAATGCCGGCGCGTTCTTCGCCAAGCGCGTGGTGGTCGAGGACGGGATCGAGCAGACTTTCGCGCTCAACCACCTAGGCTATTTCCGGCTGACCGCCCTGCTGCGCGAGCGGCTCATTGCTTCGGCGCCTTCGCGCATCGTCAATGTCGCTTCCGAAGCGCATCGCAACGCAACGCTCGATTTCGACGATCTGCAGACCGCGCACGGCTATAACGGCTGGAAGGCCTATCAGCGCTCGAAGCTCGCCAACATTCTCTTTACGCGCGTGCTGGCGCGGCGTCTCGCCGGCACCGGCGTTACGGCGAATTGCTTGCATCCGGGCTTCGTCAGGACCAGCTTCGGCGACAACAATCGCGGCTTCTGGGGCATCGGCATTCGTCTCGGCAAGCTCTTCGCGGCGGTTTCCGTCCCGCGCGGCGCCGAGACACTGGTCTATCTCGCCTCGGCGCCCGAGGTCGAGGGCATCACCGGCAAGTATTTCGACAAGTGCCGCGAGCGTGAGCCCAACGCGGCGGCACGGAACGATGCGGACGCCGAGCGCCTTTGGAAGGAAAGCGAGCGCCTGGCGTGATCTCGTTGGTCGCTTCTAGTCTAAGGAGAGAGCATGGCAAGGGATATCGTCGTCATCGTCGGCAGCCTGCGCAAGGAATCCTTCAATCGCAAAATGGCCAACGCGCTGCGTGAATTGGCGCCGGCATCGCTCAAGCTCGAGATCGTCGAGATCGGGCAATTGCCGCTCTACAACCAGGATCTCGATACCGATCCGCCGCCGGCATGGAAGGAATTCCGCGCCCGCGTGAAAAAGGCCGATGGCGTGTTATTCGTGACGCCGGAATACAATCGCTCGATCCCGGCGCCGCTCAAGAACGCGATCGATGTCGGGTCGCGCCCCTATGGCCAGAGCGCCTGGGACAAGAAGCCTTGCGCGGTCGTCAGCGTCTCGCCCGGTGCGATCGGCGCTTTCGGCGCTAATCATCACCTGCGCCAGAGCTTCGTCTTTCTCAACATGCCGGCGATGCCGCAGCCTGAAGCCTATATCGGTGGCGCTGATAAGCTCTTCGATGCGAGTGGCAAGATCGCCAATGACGGCACGCGCGGCTTCATGACGAAATTCATGGAAGCCTACTCCGCGTGGGTCGAAAAACACGCGGCGTGAACGCACAGTCACCGCAGCAATAACGCGCCGGCAAAGAGCAGGTAGAAGATGCTGGCCCAGGATAGACGTTTGCCGGTAACGTGCTCGCCGCGAAACATAAAGAATAGCGCCAGTACCGTGATCGCGGTGACGCCGCCGGCGAGGATCAACGGCCGCTCGAATAGCCATGGCGTGCCAAACAGGCCGAACGCAGTCGGGATCGTTGCCTGAATCATCATCGCGCCGCTGATATTGGCGAGCGCCATATTTTCCTTGCCTTGCCGGACCCAGATGATGGCGTTCATGGTTTCGGGCATCTCGGTGGCAATCGGGCTCAGCAACAGCGCGACGAGCTGCGGGCGCAAGCCGAGCCATGGCCCGATAGTGTCGAGCTGGGCGACGAAGATGCGTGACGCGACGAAAATCAGGATAAGGGCGATGCCGGTTTGCAGCGCCGACCAAAATAGTGATGGCTGAGACTCGTTTGGCCGAAACTTCAGCGGCTCGAGCTCGGTTTCGTCGACCGTGCGCTCGTCGCGCCGTAATTCCTTCACGACGTAGAGCGCGTATGCCCCGATAAAGAGGAGGCCGAGCCAAGATTTGCCGGGAAACGCAACCAAACCGAGCGCGAGCTTGCAGATGAAGATGCTGAGGAACCAGGCTTGGTCGCGGCTGAGGCGGCGGCTGTTGACATCGAGAGCCTCCTTGCGGCGGACTTTAAGCCGCGCGGAGCCCATCAAGGTCAGCCCGACTACCCCGTAGGCGAGCGTGCTGAGCGCCAAGGGCCCTCCGAGGGCCGCGCCAATACCGATCTCGCGCTCAGCATCATTATGGCCGAAGACCACGGCGACGAAGGTCACGACACTTTCAGGCAATGCGGTTCCGAACGCCGCCAGGATGGTGCCGGTTGCGGTCTGGCTGACCGCCAACCGCTTGCCCAACCATTCGACTCCGTTGACGAAATATGTGCACGAAAAATAGATCAGAACGGCGGAGCCGAAGAAGAGGATGAGAGTCAGCGCCATGAAGGTCGTCGGGCTGGGCGGTTGACCATGACACCGGCATACCGCCCCCAGCCGGGCGGTAGCGATGTCTATGGTCTCGCCAAGCATGCGGCCCGCTAAACATGCGACTGACCGCGTGCCGATCGCGCCATGCCCCGCAAAGAACGATGCGGTGACAAGTATGTTGGCGCGAACCCCTCTCAGGCGAGGGCGGCTACTCCCCAATGACGCGGCAACCATAACGGAAGCTCGGGCGGCAAGCAACGAGGAGAGACCCGGGGGACGACACTTGGGACGGGCCGCAAGACTACCTATATGCAGGCGGCTGCTTTCGAGAAGAACATGGCTGCACGCAATCCCTACGAGGTGCTGGGCGTCAAGAAAGAGGCGATGGCGGATGAGATTCGCACCGCCTATCGCGCGCTCGCCAAGAAGCACCACCCCGATCTCAACCCCGGCAACAAGCAAGCCGAGGCGCTCTTCAAGGAAATCTCGGCTGCCTACGATCTGCTGTCGGACGCCGATAAGCGCGCGCGCTTCGATCGCGGCGAGATCGACGAAGCCGGCAACGAGAAGCCGCGTGCCTATGCCTATCAGGATTTCGCCGAAGGCGCGCCGGGCGCGAAATACCGCACCAGCCACGAGAACATGTCGCCGGAGGATCTCGACGATCTCTTCTCCTTCTTCGGCCGCGGCGGAGCGCGTGGCGGGCACGGCGGCGAGGGCGCGACCATCCGCATGCGCGGCGGCGACCGGCAATATGCGCTGACCGTCGATTTCCTCGATGCGGTGAACGGCGCCAAGCAGCGGCTGGAGCTCGCGCCAGGCAAAAGCCTTGATGTGACGATCCCGGCCGGCGTGCGCGATGGCCAGGTGCTGCGTCTCGCGGGACAGGGCGGCCCGGGCCTCGGCGGCGGGCCGGCGGGCGACGCGCTGATCGAGATACGTGTTGCGCCTCACGCCTTATTCAGGCGTGAGGGAGATGACATCCATCTCGATCTGCCGGTGACTCTGGGCGAAGCCGTGCTCGGCGGCCGTGTCACCGTGCCGACGCCGACCGGCGCGGTCACGATGACCGTGCCGCCGCATTCCAATACCGGCACGGTGCTGCGCCTTCGCGGCAAGGGTGTCGCCGGCAATGGCGATGAACTGGTGACACTGAAAGTCGTGCTGCCGAGCGATAGCAATGCCGAGCTCGATACTTTCCTCAAAGACTGGGCGGCGAAGTACCCCTATGATCCGCGCAAGGGGATGCGGACATGATCGCGCTCGAAACCCTGCTGCGCCAGGTGCGCGGCCTCGACGCCGCCGAACTCGAGGAATGGATCGAGGCGCGCTGGGTACGGCCTGAGCGCGTCGCCAGCGGCTATGTCTTCCAGGAGATCGACGTCGCGCGCGTGCATCTCATCGTCGAGCTGCGTCACGAGCTGCTGGTCGACGCCGAGGCGATGCCGGTGATCCTCAACCTGCTCGATCAAGTCTATGCGCTGCGCAACCGCCTGAAGAGCGTCGCCGCCGCGATCGAAACGCTGCCACCGGAAACGCAAGCGCTGATCCGCGAGCGGTTGAAGGATTAGGTCCTAAATCGTCACTGCGAGGAGGGCGTCAGCCCGACGAAGCAATCCAGGGATCGCGCACGATTCTGGATTGCTTCGCTTCGCTCGCAATGACGATGATGCTAAACTCCGCGCCATCATGATTCCTTCGCTCCTTTTCTTCCATATCCTCTCCGCCGTCGTCTGGGTCGGCGGCATGTTTTTCGCGCATCAGATGGTGAGGCCCTCGGTCGCCCCGCTCGAAGCGCCAGTGCGGCTCGCGCTGTGGCGCCGGATCTTCGAGCGCTTCTTCGCCTGGGTCTGGGCCGCCGTCGTGCTCCTCTTGATCACGGGCATCTGGATGGAGATCTCGGGTGTGCAGGGCCTCCATGTAACGATCATGGAAGCGCTCGGCGTGATCATGTTTCTTGCCTTCGGACATCTCTTCTTCGCGCCGTGGAAGCGCTTTCGCCGTGCCGTCGATGCCGGCGATTTCCCGGCCGCCGCGGTGCAGCTCAACCAGATCCGCCGTATTGTAGAGCTCAATCTCGTGCTCGGCCTCATCGTCGTCGTGGTCGGGGCGACCGGTCGCTATTGGGGTTAGCAATGTTGAAGATGTACGACCTCGCCGGCGCCGAGGCCGATCGCCGCTTCAGCCCGTATTGCTGGCGCGTGAAGCTCGCCGCGGCACATAAAGGCCTGGACATCGAGACCATTCCCTGGCGCTTCACTGAAAAGGACGTGATCGCTTTCAGCGGCCAAGGGCTGGTGCCGGTGCTGCTCGATGGCGAGCGCGAGATTCACGATTCCTGGGCGGTCGCCGAATATCTCGAAGAAAAATATGCCGATCGGCCGTCGATCTTCGGCGGCCCCGCTGGGAAGGCTTTGTCGTTCTTTCATGCAAGCTGGGCGAATGGCTTCCTTCAGCCGGCGATGATGAAATTCGTCGTGCTCGATATCTGGAATCATGCTCACGCGAAGGACAAACCCTATTTCCGCGAAAGCCGCGAGAAGCGGCTCGGCAAGGCGCTCGAAGCCGCGGTTGCCAATCGCGATAACGAGATTGCCGGCTTTCGCGAGAGTCTCGTGCCGTTGCGTCTGACCCTGCGGGTGCAGCCGTTCCTCGGCGGCGTCCAGCCGCTTTATGCCGATTACGCGGTCTTCAGCAGCTTCCAATGGTGCCGTTGCATCAGCGACTATCCGCTTCTGGCGCCCGACGATCCGATCTACGCCTGGCGCGGCCGCATGCTCGATCTCTATGAAGGGCTCGCCGGCAAAGCGAAAGGTTATCCCGTCTAGAAATAGCGCAGCCAGAGATAGAGCTGGCAGATCGCGAGGCTGACCAAGGTCAGCGGCGCGGCGTATTTCGTGTAGGTCAGAAAATCGAAACGCACGTTGTTGCGCTGCGCGATGCCGGCGACGGTGAGATTGGCCGAGGCGCCGATCAGCGTGCCGTTGCCGCCGAGACAAGCGCCGAGCGAGAGTGCCCACCACAGTGGCAGCAGCGCTTGCTCGCCGCCGAAGCTCGGCGCCAGCACTTTGATCAGCGGGATCATCGCGGCGACGAAGGGGATATTATCGATGATTGCCGAGATGATCGCGGAGGCCCAAAGGATAACGGAAGCGGTAACCGCGAGATTGCCATGCGACAAGGCGACGAGCGTCTGCGCTAGGTCGGCGATCGCGCCCGTCTGCTCGAAGCCGTGCACGACGATGAAGAGTCCGACGAAGAAGAAGATCGTGATCCAGTCGACTTCGCCATAGGTCGCGGTGATCTTGCCGGGCTGCTCGGAGCGGTGATGGACGAGATTGTCGAGCAGCATCAGGCTCGCGGCGCCGATCATCGCAATCGTGCCCGGTTCAAGCCGCAAGAGCGGGGCGAAGATGAAAGCCAGGAGCGTCGCCGCAAAGACGACAAGCGAGAGCCGCAACAGCCGGCCATCGACAATCGCCGAGCGGGCGCTGATCGCCATCACCGCATCGCGTTCGGCTTGTGTCGCCTTCGTCGAGCGGCCCCAGAGGAGCTGGACGAGCACGAGTTGTACCGCCATCACGACGATGACGACCGGCGCCAGGTTGAGGATGAAAGCATTGAAGCTGATGCCGGCGGCGGAGCCGATCATGATATTGGGCGGATCGCCGATCAGCGTCGCCGTGCCACCAATATTCGAGGCCATGATCTCGGCGAAGAGGAACGGGAAGGGCGGCACGCGCAGCCGCTGGGTGATCGAAAGCGTCACCGGCGCGATCAGCAGCACGGTCGTGACATTATCGAGCAGAGCCGAAACGATGGCGGTGACCAGCGCCAGCAGGCAGAGCACGCCGGCGGGTGAAGCACGCACAAGCTGTGCCGATGCGATGGCAAGGAATTCGAATACGCCCGAGCGCCGTGCGATCGAGACCAGGATCATCATGCCGGTCAGCAGTGCAATGGTATTGAAGTCGATGCCCCGGACCGCCTCTTCCTGGGTCAGCAGGCCGGAAAAGATCATTGCGCCCGCGCCGAGCAGCGCGAGCAGCGAGCGGTCGAACCGGTCGGAGATCACCAGCGCATAGGTGACGACGAGGATGACCGACGCCGTAACCAACGGATCGAAGCCGAAAATCACCTGCACGCGCTACGTCGCTCCCAATACGGATGCCGCAGCGCGCAAGTCTGCCATCTGCGCGGCGACAAATCATCCGAAACCGCATGCGAATCGGGCGCTGCGCAACTCTCGGTGCCGTGACAGTTGACCCCGTCGCGCGGCGCATGGTAACCGGGCGACAAAGATTGCGGCCGCGCGCCGCGAGAAAGGATCGTGGGATGGAAGGGCCGCAGCGCTCGCATACGGGCTGGTACGTCGTGTTGGGCCTGTTCTGCCTGCTCGTCCTGTGGGTACCGCTCTACAACCGCGCCGAGCCCACCTTCATCGGACTGCCGTTCTTCTACTGGTTCCAGCTCCTGCTGGTGCTCGTAGGCGCCGCGCTGATCGGCATCGTCTATTTCGCCACCGAAAAAAAATAA
>Ga0134126_10012018_pt1 | contig 10932 bp, 7 predicted proteins | sample KB31752_FD_96881 | JGI IMG/M metagenome (GOLD analysis project Ga0134126, IMG submission 96881) | Terrestrial soil microbial communities with excess Nitrogen fertilizer from Kellogg Biological Station, Michigan, USA - KB3-175-2 | ecosystem: Environmental > Terrestrial > Soil > Unclassified ...
AACGCCACGCGCGCCTCGGACAGGCGATGGGGCAGGAGATAAGGCTCGAGATGCCGGCGGGCAGGCGTGAAGTCGGGTGCGTCGGCCGCGAGACAGATGAAAATGTAGCCGGCCACCGTCTCACAGTGCAGCGGCTTCAGTCCGAGCTGCGAGCGATCGAACCCCGGACCCATCTGCCGGGCCGCGAAGAGGCGCCCGTCGAGGTGATAAGTCCACTGATGATAGGGGCAAACGAGCTTTGCGGCCTTACCAGCCCCCTCGGGACAGACGCGTGCGCCGCGATGCCGGCAGGAGTTGACGAAGGCGCGGATGTCACCATCGGCCGCGCGCGTGAGCAGAATGGGATATGCCCCAACCTGCAGGGTGAGATAGCTGCCCGCCTCCGGCAGCTCGGCGCTGTGCGCAACGAACAGCCAGTCCCGGTGGAAGATCCGCTCCAGATCGAGCGCGAAGATCTCGGGGTCGGTATAGAACTCCCGCGGCAGGCTCGTGCCAGGCACGCGCTCGTGCAGGCTGCGGAGCACACGGCTGCTGATCGTGCTCATACTCACTCCGGTGACGGCGAGGTAAATGATAGCGGAGGCCTTCGGGCCCACCTTGCGGAAACCCGACGCCGCCCATCGTCTGCGCGACCTCGCTGGGGATCGTTCCTCCTGTCGGGATTGCGCAAGCGCTTGTCGCGATTGCGACATACCGGCCAGGGCACGCCTGCCATGCTGAGGCCGACCCATGAAACCGCATGCGCCCATCGGGCGGGACCGCGCCTCGGTCGCGGGCAAACAGCCGCCCATCGACGAAACGACCGACTTGCTCATCATCGGCGCGGGGCCGGCCGGGATCTCGGCCGCGCTCACCGCCGCCGCAGGCGGTGGCGTGCGCGTCACGCTGGTCGACGAGAATCCGGTTCCTCTACAAACCATGGGGGAGGAGGTGCCGCTGCACTTCGGCGGCCGCATGGCTGCGAGCGCGGGGAATCGCAACGCGGCTCTCGAGTCGGTCCTGCGAGCCCGACCGCAGCTCGAAGAGGTGATCGAGGCCGGGGTCGACGTGCGCCTGGGCACGGCGGCCTGGGGCGTGTTCCCACGACGCCGCACCGCTGGCTGGATCGATGGTCATGTCGCGGGACTCGCCGATGAGGATCGCGCGTACCTGTTGCGCTTCAAACAGGTCATCGTTGCCGCGGGCTGCCGCGACATGGGAGTCGCGTTCGACGGCTGGCAGCGTCCGGGGGTGATGGGCGCGAGCGCAGCGTACCGGCTGACGGCGATTTACGAGGCACTGGATTCCAGGACGGCAGTGCTCGTAGGCGGCGGCACTGAGGCACTGCAGATCGGCAATGCACTGATGGATGCCGGCGTGCGGATCGCGGCGATTGTCGAGCAGGCGGAGGCGATCAGTGGCCCGGCGGGGCTGCTGTCACGACTGGTAGCGGGCGGCGCACGTGTATGTACACGCCACATCGTCCAACAGACGGTGGGTGATCCTGGAGGCGTCGCAGCAGTCCGGCTTGCCCGCATCGACGGGGAGGGGCAGCGCCTGTCGGACGCCCTCGAGCGGATCGAGTGCGATACCGTGCTGCTGGGGCTGGCCGCGATTCCGGCCATCGAGCTGATCGAAGCGGCCGGGTGCCGGGTGAGCTTTCAATCTGCACGCGGCGGCCACGTCGCCGTGATTGACGACTTGCAGCGAAGCTCATTGCCTTTTCTCTATGTGGTCGGCGACTGCGCCGGCGTCTGGCCGTCAAAGACACTGTCCGAAGACACAGCTCGCCGCGAGGGTCGAATCGCTGCGATTGCCGCGCTTCGGGCCCTCGGTGTGGACCTGGATGAGGCTGATGAGGAGCCGGTATCGCCTGATCCGGCGGTGAGGGATATTGCGCTCGAACGCCAGGCGTGGGTACGGGCGATGACTTTGGGATCAGCGGCCGGCCCATTCGTGTGCCAGTGCGAGGAAGTGACGGCGGCCGACATTCTCGAGTTGAATCCGCCTCGTTATCTGCGATGGCGGGGTGCCTCCGAAGGCTGGCGCCTCGGCTCGGTGGATCCGGAAGGGACGCCCCATCCTGATGTGGTGAAACGACTCACCCGGGCCGGCATGGGACCGTGTCAGGGGCGGCGCTGCCGCGAGCAGATTGCGGCGCTCATGGCCCTGGGCTCCGGCAGGGCGCTCGCCGACATTCCGCTTGCGACGTACCGCCCTCCGGTGCGGCCTCTGCGGCTTGCGCAATTGGCCGGGCTGCCGGAAGCGGCGGCAATGAGGGAGGGGTGGGAGAGTTGGTTCGGGATACCTTCGCAATGGATCCCCTTCTGGCGTCTCCAGCCCCCATACTCGGCGGCCGAATGTGCCACGGATGAGCCAGTGGCGGGCGAATGAGCTCGCGAAACGGAGCGGGTGCCGCGGTCATCATCGTCGGCGGGGGCGTCACCGGGCTGAGCGCCGGCTGGTGGCTCGCCCGTGAGGGAGTCGATACCCTCGTCATCGAGGCGGCTGCCGCGGGGTGGGGAGCTTCGGGGCGCAACGGTGGTGGCTGCTCGCATCATCACAGTCCGCTCTTTCAGGAAGAGCAGCGCCTGTGGCCTCTCATGGACGAGTTGCTCGGTTACCCGACCGAGTTTCAGCCGCATCGGATCCGCATCGCACTCGATGAGCGACAGCTCGGGCTATATCGGCGTGCGCTCGAGAACGGCACCCGACAGGGTTACCGCTCCGAGGTGTTGGATCCCAAGCAGGTCCGGGAGCTCGTGCCGCTCGCTGGCGACAATGTCTTCGGTGGCTATTACCATCATTTCGGCGGACACGCGAACCCGCATCGCACGCTTCAGGCTTATGCCTGCGCAATGCGTGACTGCAGAGGGCGGCTTCTGCAACACACTCGCGCGTTAGGGTTCGACATGTGCGGTAACCGTGTCGTGGGCGTACGGACGAGCCGCGGAACCTTTGCATGTGACCATGTCGTCATCGCCGCGGGACCTGCGACCGGAGAGCTCGCCTCCCTCCTTGGAGTCACGGTGCCCCTGATGAGCGCCCGAGCCGAGATGATCGTGACGGAGCCGCTGCCGTTGATGAGGCTGGGCGGAGTGGACGGCAACGGCCTTTATGGCCGACAGACATTGCGCGGTAACCTTGCGTACGGCGGTGGCCCGCATGAATGGATCGATGTCGCCGATGTGGAGGACGGGCGGCCCTATTCCACGCCGCTTCTGGCCAGCATCGCTCGCCGGCTGAGCGAGCTCCTGCCGAAGGCCGCTCACGCTCGTGTGATACGCAGCTGGGCGGGGTTCATCGAGAATACGCCCGACGGGCGGCCGGTCATCGACCGGCCCACCGCGGTCGAGAATCTGACCATTGCGACGCTCTCGAGCGTGGGATTCGGGCTCTCACCGGCGGCCGGCCGCGCGATCCGCGATCTCGTCACGACGGGGAGTTGCAGCTTCGCCGACCTCTCGACGCTGACGCTCGCCCGCTTTGCACGCCTGGAAAGGGACTGGCAGATGCTACAGGGATGGTTGCCCAGCGCCGTCTGCGCCGGCGAATGAGCGCCGCTCGTGCGTAGGGGGAATGCCGTAGCGGCGCTTGTACGCATGACAGAAATGAGACGGCGAGCCGAAGCCGCATTCGAGCGCTATGGTGCGCAGCGAGTCCAGGGTGCGGCGCAGCAGCGTCCGCGCCTTGGCGAGGCGCAGATCGAGATAGAACGCCTTGGGCGAGGAGCCGATGTGCTCGCGAAAGAGGCGCTCGACCTGACGGACCGAGATGTTGGCGCGCTGCGCCATTTCCCGCAGCTCCATCGGCTCATCGAGCGCGCCTTCCATGAGCGAGATCACCTGGATGAGCTTCGGGTTCTCGATACGATAGCGCGCATGCAGATCGAGACGCTGCTGCTCTTCCTGGGTCCGCACCTGCGGGTGGATGAACTGCTCGGCAACCGCCAAGGCGAGCTGGCTGCCGGCCACCTGGCTGATGAAATGCACCATCAGGTCGAGCGCGGCGGTCCCGCCGGAGCAGGTGAACACATTGCCGTCGATGACGTAGAGATCCTCCGTGACCTCGAGCTGCGGATAGCGAGTGCGAAAGGCTTCGAGATATTCCCAATGCACCGTGCAGCGTCGCGCGGCGAGCACTCCAGCCTCGGCGAGAAGGAAGGAGCCACTGCTGATGGCGCCGACGATCGTGCCGTGACGTGCGAGCCGCCGCAGTTGGTGATGGACCTTGATGCTGCGCTCAACCTCGGGCGCCTCGAGACCCGCGCACGCGATGACCATGTCGGCCTTGTCGAGCCCGGCGAGCGAGCCATGAGTGGCAACGGAGATTCCGTTGCTCGCTTCCACGGGGTGGCCTTCGGCCGAGACCAGATGCCATTCGAAGAGTTGCGACCCGCTCAAACGGTTGGCAGCGCGCAGCGGCTCGACAGCGGCTGCGAACGCCATCATCGAGAAGCGGGGAACGAGCAGGAATGCTATTCGAACAGGCTTGCCGGAGGTTCCGAGTGCCATCGTGCCGCCTTCCCGGCAGGTGCGATGCCGGACCGCTGCGCTAATGTAGCACGCCGGGCGCGGGGCGGAGCGGGGCTGCAGGCGGGTAAGATGGGGTCCCATGCGCTATTCGCTCTTTAGCCTGGTGCGACAGGCCCTGGGGGGGCACCGAGGGTGGGAGCCCGCATGGCGCGATGCCAGTCCCAAGCCCGCCTACGAGGTGATCATCGTCGGTGGCGGCGGCCACGGGCTCGCGACCGCCCACTACCTCGCCAAAGTGCATGGCATCACCGAGGTGGCGGTCCTCGAAAAGGGATGGATCGGGCTCGGCAATGCAGGACGCAACACCACCATCATCCGCTCGAATTATCTGCTGGCCGGCAACAATCCGTTCTACGAGCTCTCGATGAAACTCTGGGAGGGGCTCGAGCAGGACTTGAACTACAACACGATGGTGAGTCAGCGGGGCGTTTTGAACCTGTATCACTCGGACTCGCAACGCGATGCCTACGTGCGTCGAGGTAACGCGATGCGCATGCATGGAGTCGATGCCGAGTTGCTCGACACTGGCGCCGTGAGGCGCATGCTGCCTTTTCTCGACTTCGAGAATGCGCGTTTCCCCATCCAGGGGGGGCTGCTGCAGCCTCGCGGCGGCACGGCGCGGCATGATGCCGTCGTCTGGGGCTATGCGCGCGCCGCGAGCGGGCGCGGGGTCGACATCGTTCAGAACTGTGAGGTCACCGGATTCATCTTCGAGGGCGGGCGGATCGCCGGCGTCCGGACCTCGCGCGGTGACATCAGGGCGCGAAAAATCGGCATGGCGGTCGCCGGCAACACCTCGACGGTGGCCCGCATGGCCGGACTGCGCCTGCCGATCGAGAGCCACGTGCTGCAGGCTTTCGTGTCCGAGGCCATCAAGCCGATGATTCCCTGTGTCGTGACTTACGGCGCCGGGCATTTCTACGTCAGCCAGTCGGACAAGGGCGGCCTCGTCTTTGGAGGCAACATCGACGGCTACAACTCCTACGCCCAGCGCGGCAATCTCCCGACCGTCGAGGATGTGTGCGAGAGCGGCATGGCGCTGATGCCGGCGATCGGGAGGGTGCGCATGTTGCGCTCCTGGGGAGGCATCATGGATATGACCATGGATGGCTCACCGATCATCGTCCGCACGCCGATCGAGGGGTTGTACCTCAACGGCGGCTGGTGTTACGGCGGGTTCAAGGCGACGCCGGCCTCCGGCTATTGCTTTGCCCATCTGCTCGCGCGCGAAGAGCCTCAGGAAGTGGCGCGCGCTTACCGCCTCGACCGCTTCGCAACCGGCAACCTGCTCGATGAGAAAGGGCAGGGACCGCAGCCGAATCTGCACTGAGTCGCCATGCGCATCGAATGCCCTTTCTGCGGCGAGCGCGATGTCAGCGAGTTCAGTTATCTCGGTGATGCCGGTTGCAGGCGTCCGCCGGCGGATGCCGAGGGGCTCGCTGACCGCTTCTATGAAGCCGTGTATCTGCGCGACAACCCGGCGGGGGTCCATGAGGAGCTGTGGTGTCACGCGGGCGGGTGCCTCTCCTGGATGCGGGTCACTCGCAACACGCGCTCGCATGAGATTCTAAGCGTGCAGCCGGCAACCGCGACCCCACACCCATGAGCGCCAATCGCCTGGTGAAAGGCGAGGGAGGTATTCGGCGCGACCGGATCCTCTCTTTCACGTTCGATGGCAAGCGCTACGCCGGGCATCCGGGCGACACGCTGGCTTCGGCACTGCTCGCATCCGGAGTGCGGCTCATCGGCCGCTCGTTCAAATACCACCGGCCGAGGGGAGTCCTGACGGCCGGCTCGGAAGAGCCCAACGCTCTGGTGGAGCTGCGGACCGGGGCGCGGCGCGAGCCCAATACGCGGGCGACCGTCGTGGAGCTGTTCGACGGCCTCGAAGCCCGCAGTCAGAATCGCTGGCCGTCGCTCGCTTTCGACTTCGGCGCCATCAACTCGCTCCTGTCTTCCATTCTCATCGCCGGCTTTTACTACAAGACCTTCATGTGGCCGGCGGCCTTCTGGGAGAAGGTGTACGAGCCGGCCATCCGTCGTGCCGCGGGTCTCGGCCGCGCGAGCCTCGAGGCCGATCCGGATACCTACGAGAAGGCGCACGCCTTTTGCGACCTGCTGGTCGTTGGCGGCGGGCCGGCTGGCCTCGCCGCCGCTCTAACCGCCGGCAGGGCCGGCGCGCGCGTGATCCTTTGCGACGAGGACTTTCTTCTCGGCGGGCGACTGAATGGCGATCGGCATCGGATCGACGGCGAGGACGGCGCGCTCTGGGCGAGGCGAGTCGCCGATGAGCTGGCATCGCTCCCGGAAGTGCGGGTCATGACTCGGACCACGGTCTTCGGCGCCTTCGACGGCAACACATTCGGAGCGCTCGAGCGCGTGGCGGACCATCTGCCGGTACCTGCTGCGTACCAGGTCCGACAGCGACTTTGGAAGATCGTCGCTCGCCGGACGGTGCTCGCCGCCGGCGCGTTGGAGCGGCCGATCGTCTTCGGCGGGAATGACCGTCCCGGTGTCATGCTCGCCGCGGCTGTGCGCACCTACGTCAATCGCTTCAGGGTGACGCCGGGGCAGCGGACCGCGATTTTCACGACATGCGATGATGGTTGGAAGACCGCTTTCGATCTGAGCGATGGCGATGTCGATGTTCCCGTGATCGTCGATGCGCGCAGGGAAATTCCGGCAGCCATCGTGAGCGAAGCGTCCCGCCGCGGCCTGCGCGTCATGTTGGGGGCGCAGGTCCTCGATGCTCACGGAGCCAGGGGCTTGAGGGGGATCGATGTCCGCGACCAACAGGGACGCACGACTCGCATCGCAACAGACGCCCTGGCGGTGGCCGGCGGTTGGAACCCGAACACCGCTTTGTCCACCCACCTGGGGGCGCGGCCAGAGTGGTCGGATGCAATCGCCGCGTTCGTGCCCGCCGGCCTACCGCGGGGAATGACTGCCGTGGGCGCCGCGGCGGGCGATTTCTCGCTGGCGGGCGCGCTGGACGCCGGAGTAGCGGCCGGCAGGGAGGGGGCGAGGGCAGCGGGATTCGAGGGGCCGACGCAGACTCTCGCGCGCGTCGATGACGAGGCGGTCGGCGGCGCCGCACTCTGGTTCGTACCCGGCTCCCGCGGGAAGGCGTTCGTCGATCCCCAGCACGACGTGACGACCAAGGATGTTGCCATCGCGACGCGCGAGGGTTTTCATTCCGCTGAGCTGCTCAAGCGGTATACGACCCTCGGGATGGCCACGGATCAGGGTAAGACATCGGCTCTCAATGGGCATGCGCTGGTGGCCGCGCTCACGGGACGCTCGCCCGCCGACCTCGGAACGATTGCCGCCCGGCCGCCATACACGCCGGTAGCAATCGGTGCGCTCGCGGGGGTGCATCGCGGCCCGCAATTCAGGCCCTGCCGGCTCACGCCGAGCCATCGCTGGGCCGAGAGCCGCGGCGCGACCTTCGTGGATCTCGGCGAGTGGCGGCGGGCGAAAGCATTTCCACTGAGCGGCGAGAGCGACTGGAAAACCACCTTGATACGGGAAGTCCGTGGTGTCCGCAGCGGTGTTGGGGTCTGCGATGTCTCGACCTTGGGAAAGATCGACGTGCAGGGCACGCAAGCCGGCGATTTCCTCGACCGGGTCTATGCGAACACGATCTCGAGTCTGCCTGTGGGAAAGGCCCGATACGGCATCATGCTGCGTGAGGACGGCATCGTATTCGATGACGGCACCGCGGCGCACCTCGCGCCCGGCCACTTCGTGCTTTCGACGACGAGCGCTCATGCGCTCAAGGTGTTGCAGCACCTCGAGCATGCGCGACAGGTGCTCTGGCCCGAGCTCGATGTACAGCTCACACCGATCACCGAGCAATGGGCCCAGTTTGCCGTCGCGGGTCCCCGCTCGCGAGCGCTCCTCGAGCGGCTGCTCGGCGGCGCCCTCGATGTCTCGAACGCGGCTTTTCCCTATGTGGCCTGCGCGGAGTTTCAGTGGCAGGGGCGGCCCGCGCGACTGTTCCGCATTTCCTTTTCCGGGGAGCTCGCCTATGAGCTCGCGGTGCCGGCGCGCTGGGGAGAGGCCACCATGAGGGCGATCATGACGGCCGGTGAGGATCTGGGGGTCATTCCGTACGGCATGGAGACCCTCGGGGCGATGCGCATTGAGAAGGGCCACATCGCCGGCGCCGAGCTCAATGGCACGACGACTGCGCACGACCTCGGCTTGGGGCGGATGCTCTCGGCACAGAAGGACTACATCGGCCGGGTGCTCGCCGGCAGGCCTGGTTTGAGCGCACCGGAGCGGCCGGCGCTGATCGGCGTGAAGCCGCTCATACCTGATGCAAAGCTCACCACGGGCGCCCATTTCCTGCGCATCGGCGCACAGCCGAGCCTCGAGAACGATGAGGGCTTCATCAGCTCGACGACTTTCTCGCCGACGCTCGGCCACTGGATCGGGCTCGGCTTTCTGCGCCGCGGCCAGAAGCGCATCGGCGAGCGCGTCCGGGCGCACAATCCGCTGCTGCGCGACGACCTCGAGGTCGAGATCACGAGTCCCGTGTTCTACGACCCCGACGGCAAGCGGCTGAGGGCCTGAGCATGCACGCGGACTCAGCGGACATTGCAGCTTCGGCCTTCGCGGGAATGCCGGCGATCGTCGGCAGCGGTGACGGAGTGATCGCCACCGAGCGCATCGGGCTAGGAATCGCGCGCATCGCGGCGCGCAGCGGGCGGGCGGCCGGCATGGCGGAGCTCCTGCGCGCGCAGCTCGGGCTGGAGCTGCCGGATGGGCCATCGTGCACGAGCCGCGGTGATGTCAGGATCGCAGGTATCGGCCCGGCCAGCTGGCTCGCCACTCGCAACCAGGCGGGCAACGCTTTTGCGGCATCCTTGCGGTCCCTGCTCGGTGACTGCGCGTCGGTATCGGACCAGAGTGATGCCTATGTCATCCTCCGGCTCGCAGGCCCGAAGGTGCGCGAGACCCTCGCCAAGCTGGTTCCCATCGACGTTCACCGCCGAAGCTTCGAGGCGGGTGATGTCGCGCAGACGGTCTGCGGATACCTGAATGTCATCTTGTGGCGCCTGGAGGACACTCCGCAGCGCGATCCTGTATTCGAGATCTGGGTCGGACGCAGCCTCGCGGTCAGCCTACATCAGGCAATCTCCCACAGCGCGGCGGAGTTTGGCTTCAAGAGGCACACCACATGAGCGACATACAAGCCGGCACGGGCCCGGTGTTGGCACCGCGCGAGCACACGGGGTCCCGTCAGACCGCTTCGCTGGCGGAGCGGTGGTACGCCGCCATCATGATGTGCGTCGTCTACACGCTCAGCATCTGCGATCGCTACTCGATATCCACGGTGCTCGAGCCCATCCGACGGGAGCTGCATCTCTCGGATGCGAACATCGCCTTCCTCACCGGTGTGTCGCTGGCGATCTTCTATGTCACTTTCGGCTTTCCGCTCTCCTGGCTGATCGATCGCCGCAATCGCCGCAACATCATCGGCGTTTGCCTCATCATCTGGTCCGCACTGACGGCCGCCACCGGACTCGCGCGCAATTACTGGCAGCTGCTCTGGGCACGGATCGGCGTGGGCGTCGGTGAGGCGGGTGGCACACCTGGCGCAAACTCCATGCTGTCGGATTTCTTTCCGGCACCGCGCCGGCCCATGGCATTGTCGGTCTTTGCGCTGGGCGCGCCCATCGGCGCCTGGCTCGGCTCGCAGGTGGCCGGAGCGATTGCCTACCGGTTCGGGTGGCGCGCGATGTTCCTCGCCCTCGGGATACCGGGAGTTCTGGCGGGCCTCATCGTCCTCATCAGCATTCGCGAGCCGCGGCGCGGCTGCCTGGATGAGTGCGAGGATCGCGGCGCGGCCCCGTCGTTCCTCGAGACGATGCGGTTCCTCCTGCGCCAGCGCTCCGCCGTGCATTCCATCCTCGCCCAGGCGGTCACCGCCCTCTGGGGGTGGGGGCTCATGTGGTGGACGCCCGCATTCCTGATGCGCAGCTACTCGCTCGACGTCGCGCAGGCCGGCGGGATTCTCGGGCCCATTCACCTGATCGGGGGAAGCGCTGCGATGATCGGGAGCACGTGGCTGCTGTCCCGCCGATGGCTCTCCGACGAGCGGCGTGTCATGCGGCTGCTCGCCCTCAACATCGCGCTTGCTACTGTAGCGACGGCCATCATCTACTCGACGCATTCCCTGGCCCTGACGAAGGCGCTCTTCTGGCTGTATGTGCCGTCCATCTACATATATCTCGGTCCAGGCTTCGGCATCCTAAACAACCTTGCGCAGCCGAAGATGCGCGCCATGTACTGCGCCACGCTGCTCTTCCTCGCCAACGTCTGCAATCTCGTGATCGCCCCGCAGATGGTCGGGATCCTGAGTGACTGGTTTGCGCCGCACCACGTTGCCGACGCGGAGTCGCTGCGGCTC
>Ga0134126_10012019_pt1 | contig 10931 bp, 7 predicted proteins | sample KB31752_FD_96881 | JGI IMG/M metagenome (GOLD analysis project Ga0134126, IMG submission 96881) | Terrestrial soil microbial communities with excess Nitrogen fertilizer from Kellogg Biological Station, Michigan, USA - KB3-175-2 | ecosystem: Environmental > Terrestrial > Soil > Unclassified ...
AAAATCGCAAAGGGTTCAATAAAACAACTATTTATATGAGACAAGCATCAACATCCACAAGAGGGAGAAAAGCCGGCAAACAGGATCGCGCAGGAAAGAATGCAGCAGGCAACAAACGATCGTCCTCCCGGGCGGAAGCCCCCAGCAGGAGTAATCAGCGGAGCAATAGCCTCTCGTCCGCAGGTTTCCGGGGCAATAAGCCCGCCGCTTCCGAACGGTCTTCGCGCCAGGGCACGCAAAGAGGAGACCGCTATTTCGAGAAATTCTTCAACGACCAGCTGAAGGACATTTATTATGCCGAGCAGAAGCTGGTCGGGGCGCTGGGCAAAATGAGGGACGCCGCCACCACGGAAGAATTGCAGGAGGCCTTCGAGGACCACATGCACCAGACGGAACGGCATTGCCGGCGCCTCGAGAAAGTGTTCGGGTCGATGAGCATGCGGCCCGAAGGAAAACGTTGCGATGCCATCGAAGGGATCATCAGGGAAGTGGAAACGATCATCGATGAGACGGAGGAAGGGACCATGACGCGCGATGCAGCGCTGATCATGGGCGGACAAAAAGTGGAGCATTACGAGATCGCCACCTATGGCGGGCTGGTAACGATGGCCATCACGATGGGAATGTTCGAGCAGGCCGATCTGCTGGACAAGACGCTGGTCGAGGAGGAACAAACGGACTTCCTGCTGACCGATATCGCAGAGAACTATATCAATATCGTTGCGGAACTGGAAGGACAGGGCGAAGAAGAAGGAGAAGAAGAAATGGAAGAAGGAGGGCGGCCGGACGAGGAAGAAGAACAATTGGAGGATCGGGGAATGTAATTCAGCAATCATGGCGACAAAAAAATGGTCCGCAGGCGTCACCAGACACAGCAATGCGCTGGACCTCGAAAAGGGTGTCTTCAGAACCGGTAACCCGGAAAAAGTAGCCAGATCGCTCGAGCGGTCCGCGGCAAACAGCCGGAGGAAGAAGGGTACCGCCTATCAGTCGGCGATGTCGATGTTGAATTTCTATATCAACCGGGCGGGCCGGAACCTGCCGGCATCGAAAAAGAAGGTCCTCGAAAAGGCAAAGGAGATCCTCCGGGAGGATCATGCCAAAAAGTCCGGCACCCGGGCGAAAAAGCGCGCAACTCACAAAAAAATGAAATAGAGCATGGCCGCGGCGGCGGCGGTCATCAGGATCAGCGTCAAAAAGCCCAGACAGTTGGACAGGATGCTGTTGGTATATTTGCCCATGATGGCCTTGTTATTGCCGATGTGCAGGATGACGGCGATGAGCACCGGCGACGTGATCCCGTAAAGGATGGCGGTATAGATCAGCGCATTCACCGCCGAAACACCGAAGAATTGCAGACAAAGACCCGCAACGAGACTGACGATGATGACGGCATAGAACCGCCGGGCCTCGCCGAATTTCTTGTCCAGGCCCATCGAGAACTGAAAGGTCTCGGCTAGCATATAGGAAACGCTGCCCGCCAGGACTGGTATGCACAAAAAACCGGTGCCGATGACGCCGATGGTGAATAAGGCGTAGCTGACCTTGCCTGCAAGGGGCCTGAGCGCGCTGGCTGCCTGCTCGACCGTACTGACCTCTTTAATACCCGCACTGTTCAATACGGCGGCCGCGGTCAGGATGATGAAGAAGGTCACGATGTTCGAGAATAACATGCCCACATTGACATCGTCGCGCATATTGTCCAGCACCCGTTTGTCGACGTAGATCCTCTTTTTCCGGCTGTGCTGCTGGTCCTCCGCGTCCGTCGTGCGTTGCCCTGCCGCCCGCCCGCCGCGCTGCTGATCTTTGACCCCCGTCGTGGCCTGCCCTCTCTTTCGCCCGTTGTGCTCCTGGTCCTCCACCTCCATCGTGGCCTGCCAGAAAAAAAGATAAGGAGAGATCGTGGTCCCGAGGATAGCCACGAGGATGCTCAGGAATTCCTTGTCGAGCCGGACCGTTGGGACAAACGTGCGCCGGGCCACGGTCGCCCAATCCGGATGCACCAGGAAAGGCACGATCACATAGGTCAGCAGGGCAAGACAAAACCATTTGAGCAACCCCGCCATTTTCTGATAGGGATACCGGATGATCATATAGAGGAGCACAGCGGTAAAAAGGATACTGAACGTAAATGCAGGGATGCCCGGCACCAGCAGGTTGGCGACCGCTCCCATGCTTTGGATATCGGCGCCGATGTTCAGGATCGTTGCGGGAAAACAAAAAAGGACCATGCCGTACAGCACCCATTTCGGGTAATGCTTGCGGAGGGTGCCGGTAAGCCCCTGGCCCGTGACGAGCCCGATCCGGGCCGCCATGGCCTGCATCGTCGCCATGAGTGGAAAAGTGATGAGTGCCGTCCACAGTGTCGCCAGACCGAACTGCGAACCGGCCTGCGTATACGTGACGATGCCCGAAGGATCGTCATCGCTGGCGCCCGTGACCAGGCCCGGACCCAGGACCTTCAGCCAGCGGCGCATACGCAAAAAGAGCAGGTACCGCGGGCGGCGCCTTGTCGATGAGAGGTTGGCAGGGGAGGGCATCAGTATTCGTCGAGATTGATATTCTTGTTTTGATTGTCGTTGAATTGCCGGTCCAGGTTGTAAGCAGCGCTGATCAGGCCCAGATGGGTGAAGGCCTGCGGAAAATTACCCAGGTGCTCGCCTTCGAAACCCAGCTGTTCGGAATAAAGACCGAGATGATTGGCATACCCGAGCATCTTCTCGAAAAGAAACCGGGCCTTGTCGAGCTGTCCGGCCCGCGAAAGACATTCTACATACCAGAAGCTGCACATTGAAAAAGCCCCTTCCCTGCTCACAAAACCATCCGGCGCGGCAACTTCCAGGCGATAGCGGTAAACAAGCGAGTCGGTGATCAATTCGTCCTCGATCCTTTTCAGCGAGGAAAGCCAGCGCGGATCCTTGGGACTGATGAAGCGGAACAGGACCATCAGCAGACTGGAGGCATCGACGGTCGCCGAACCCGGATATTGCATGAAAGCCTGTTTCTTCTTATCCCAGAAATCATGGTAAATGCTATCGTATACCCTGTCCCGTTGTTTCTTCCATGTTTCGCCGATAGGAAAGGACCGCATTTCGGCGATCCGGATCGCCCTGTCCAGGGCGACCCAGCAGCCCAGACGGGAATTTAGAAAATATTGCTTGCCGCCCCTCACCTCCCAGATACCGTCGTCGGGCTGCTCCCAGTTGCGGCTGAGCCAGTCCATCTGCCTGGAGAGATCGGTCCAGAAATCGTACGAGATGGGCTCGCCGTACTTGTTGTACAAATATACCGAATCCATCAACTCGCCGTAGATATCCAGTTGCAGTTGCCCATAGGCGTCGTTTCCGATGCGGACCGGGGCGCTGCATTTATAGCCTTCGAAGTTGTCCAGCACATGCTCTTTCAACTGGCGTTTGCCGTCGAACGAATACATGATCCCAAGCCGCTCGTCATTCTTCATCTCCCTGAATACCTTCTCCACCCAGTCCATGAAGCGGCCGGCCTCCTTGGAATAACCCAGCCGGATCAGCGCATAGACGGTAAAGGAGGCGTCGCGTATCCAGGTGTACCGGTAATCCCAGTTTCGCCGGCCACCGATACTCTCGGGCAGGCTGAAGGTCGGAGCGGCGATGATGGAGCCATAACGGCTGCTGGACAGGAGCTTAAGGACCAGGGCAGACCGGTTGACGACCTCCGCCCAGCGGCCCCTGTAGGTGCTTCGGGCTATCCAGCCCTTCCAGTAATTGACGGTGCGGAAAAGCGTTTGTGTGACCATCTCGGTAATATCGTCGGCGGCAGAAGACTTGTTACCGGCAATCTCGAGGACGATATCGGTGGTGCTGCCCGCGGCGAGCGAAAATTCGGCCGTGACATCGCCATTCTCTATCCGCAGCGGAATGCCAGCTTTCAGCCGGATCGTCAACCCATCCGAATGGAATAATACTTCCCTGGGCCCCACCTGCTCTGCCGTATGGCTATCCCGGCCATAGTTGAACCGTGGACGGCATTCCAGGCAATATTTCGCCTCGCCCCGGATCGTCGTCAGCCGGCGGACGAGCTTTTTTTCTTCTTCATGCCCTACCGGCATGAAATCGGTGAGCTCCCCTATCCCATCCGGCGAGAGGAAACGGGTCAGCAACACATTGGTATCGGGCATGTACAGTTGTTTGGTCCTCATCTCCGTGAAATCGGGGTGGAGACAGAAGAATCCGCCCTTTTTGTCATCCAGCAGCCGGGCGAACAAGCTTGGCGAATCGTAACGGGGAAAACAGAAAAAATCGATGGACCCATTGAGACCTACCAGCGCGATCGTATGGAGGTCGCCGATGATGCCGTAATTCTCGATGGGTTGATAGCTCACTGAGGGAGTTTATGACGGTCGAGCAAAAACCGGGCCTATGCCCGCATTCTCCAGCGGACGCCGGCCTCCGCGCCTGGATCCCTGCGCGTACACCTTATGCCAGGCGCTGCGTGAACTGCAGGCCCGAAAGAAAAAGATGGCCGACGCCTTTGCTCTGGATGAGGACCTTGAACGAATTGCCCATCTGCACCAGCAGGGTATACAGCTGCCGCAATACCGCCTGTGGCGCTACGGCTGCCGGGGTGCGGCTGCCGCCGGGGTCGCTACCCGTTTCGAGTTCCTTCAGCCGCCGGTTGAGACCCAGACCCTGGAGGAAACGTGCCTGGCTGGTATAACCGCAATACTCGAGACCTTCGCTCCGGCCCCAGTGATCGAGCGCGGAAAAATTGACATGGCTCGTAATATCCTGCTCGCCGACGAACGAATAAGGATTATGGTTAATGGAATGATGATGATAGCAGATCAGCGTTCCCGCCTTGTCGTGATAAAGACCGGAGGAAGAACTCCCGTAATCGATGGTGATGACAAATCCCTTTTGCAGCGCTGCGGATGCCTGCCGGATCCATTGCGTCGCCTCGAGATTGATCTCTGCGCTGTAACCGCCGGGAAGCATCACCCCAAGCCGGTGCATATAGTCTTTCAGTTCCGCTGCTGCCGGTCGAAGGACTTCGGTAAACGCGTTGTCATAACCGACGAAGACCTCCATCAGCTCGTCTTCCATCACCACTCGGTGAACAGCGAAATTGTCGATCAGCTCATTGGACAGGATGCATCCCGTAAAGGGGGAGAGATCACCCAAACCGTTTTCCCAGCGAACCTTGTCGAGCAACCCTTCGGAAGACAACAGTCTTTTTTCCTTTTCGCGCATCCACTGGCTTTTTTCGATCAGCACATAGTGCAAATGATCGAAGAGGGTCTTGTTGCGGCGGAGCCGTTTGAGGATATCCGCGCAGAGCAGACCCGTGCCGGGACCACATTCCACCACGGTAAACGGACAGGGGGCACCCAATACCAGCCACATCTCTTCCAGCTGGCCGGCGACCATGTCTCCGAAGAGATTGGTGAGATAGGGACTGGTATAAAAATCCCCCGACCGGCCGGTCCGCTCCCCGGGCGATGTGTAATACCCCTGCCCAGGGTAATAAAGCGCCATTTCCATAAAATCGTGGAACGACAAAGGGCCCTGCCGAAGGATCGTTTCGGCGATGATCTCAGGAAGAGGCATGACTATTGAGGGTTTTTCAGGGACTAAATTCAATTGTTATGCCTGCAACCACTATGGCCCATCCAACACCTGTAAATACGAAAGATATCGAGCAGCAATGCATCGATACGGTAAGGGTCCTTTCCGCCGATGCGGTACAAAAAGCCAACTCGGGTCACCCCGGGACGCCGATGGCCACGGCGCCGATGGGACATGTGCTCTGGGCGAAGCACATGCGCTATAATCCAAAGGACCCCGCATGGCCCAACCGCGACCGGTTCGTACTCTCCGCGGGCCATGCGTGCATGCTTCAATACAGCTATCTCTACCTGACCGGATACGCCCTCACCCTTGATGATATCAAAAACTTCCGGCAGCTGCACAGCAAGACGCCCGGGCATCCCGAATACGGTCTCACACCCGGCATAGAGGTCACCACGGGTCCGCTGGGGCAGGGGTTCGCCAACGGCGTGGGCATGGCCATCGCGCAGAAACATCTCGCCGCGCGTTACAATAAACCGGGGTTCGAACTTTTCAACTATACCATCTATGCCATCTGCAGCGACGGGGACATGATGGAAGGCGTGAGCTCCGAAGCCGCCTCTATCGCGGGTCATCTGGGGCTGGGCAACATCGTCTATCTCTATGACGACAACCACATTTCGATCGAGGGGGACACGGCCATCACCTTCACCGAAGACGTCTGCCGCCGTTTTGAGGCCTATGGCTGGCATGTACAATCGATAGACGACGGGAACGACACGGCTGCGATAGACCGCGCGGTGCGGGCGGCACGCGATGAACGCTCCCGGCCCTCGCTGATCCGCGTCCGGACGCATATAGCCTATGGGAGTCCCAACAAAGTCGATACGGCAGGGGCGCATGGTTCTCCGCTGGGCGCCGACGAAGTGAAGAAGGTGAAGGAATTCTTCGGGTTCGATCCCGACCAGTCGTTCGTCGTACCGGAGAACGTACTCGAGTATTACCGCGCCGCCGGCGAAAAAGGCGCCGGTCCGGAACAGGAATGGAAATCCCTTTTCGAATCGTATAAGAAGCAATACCCCGATCTGGCGGGGGAATATGAAATGGCGCTCCAGGACCGGCTGCCGCAGGGCTGGGAAAAGAAGATACCCGGTTTCCGGACGACAGACGGCAAAGAAGGCAAGCTATCTACCCGCGTGGCGGCTGGAAAGACGCTGAATGCCATCGCAGGTCTGCTGCCTACGCTGTTGGGCGGGTCCGCCGATCTCGCCCCGAGTACGGAAACGAACCTGAAGGACTTCGCCGCATTCGGGCCCAAGACGCCCGAAGGGCGCAATTTCCATTTCGGCGTCCGCGAACATTCAATGGGCGCTATCCTGAACGGGATGGCAGTGACGAAGGGCCTGATCCCCTATGGCGCGACATTCCTCATCTTTTCCGATTATATGCGTCCTCCCATCCGGCTGGCAGCGATCATGAAGATCAAACCTATTTTCATTTATACCCACGACAGCATCGGTCTGGGGGAGGACGGGACCACGCATCAGCCGGTCGAACAGCTCGCGGGGCTCAGGAGCATCCCGAACATGACGGTCATCCGCCCGGCAGACGCCAATGAGACCGCGCAGGCCTGGAAAGCGGCGCTCCTGCACAGGGGCGGCCCGGTAGCGCTCGTCCTTACCCGGCAGAACGTCGCAATAATAGAGGCTGGCAATTACCGGAGCACCGGCGATCTCAGCCGGGGCGCCTATATCCTGTCGGAACCCGACAGGGCGCCCGAGTTGATCCTGATCGCATCGGGATCCGAGGTGGAACTGATCCTCCAGGCGCAGCTCAAGCTGAAAGAGAACGGCATCGCGGCCCGGGTGGTCAGCATGCCTTCATGGGAACTGTTCGAAAGACAAGACGACGGGTATAAGCAACGGGTATTTCCAAAAGGATTGCGCAAACGGCTGGCCGTCGAAGCGGCGTCACCGCAAGGTTGGCATAAATATATCACCGACGAAGGCGATATGCTGGGCATGACGCGTTTCGGGGAATCGGCGCCCGCGGGCGATCTGTTCAAGGAATTCGGGTTCACGGTAGCCAACGTGGTAGCCCGTGCCAAATCATTGTTGGGGAGATAGCAGACCGCCGACCGGCTGGCCGCTGCCGGCCTATCTGCATTCGAGGTTCTCACGGATGATGTCCCAGTATTCCTTGCCGTAACCTACGAGCAGCTCGCTCCCGGCCGGGATATCGCGCATGGAGTAGATGAAGACGCGAAGCCCTTCGATCCGGTAAATGCAATTGTTCCGCAACCCGTCGCGGCGGACCATGCCTCTCGCATCGTTGGCATAACGGGCCAGCGCATCGGTTGCCGGCGCCGCATCGATGACGTGATCCCGGTTGATGTAGTAGAGGTATCCGTTAAGCCCGTCATGATCATTGACGTCCTTCCACCGGGTGACTTTACCCTTGTATTCCACGATCTTTTTTCCGCGCGGGATGGGTTTTGTCGTGAAGAGTCCTTTGCCGGCACCTTTGAGCGTGGACCGCTTGACGATGAGCTGTTTCTCGAGTAACGGCATGATGCGTCTGTTGTATACCCAATTTTTGGATGAGCAATATAGGCATTATCGCTGGATGCCGACGCCGAAACCGATCACCAGGTCCCGTCCACGGGTTCGCGTGAACCGGCTATAGGCAGCGTTAGCGGTGAACTGTATCCACTTGTATAGCTTGACGGCCGCGCTGGCGTTGAGCCGCAGGATATAGTCGCTCCAGTCGGAAAGACTGTTCTGCAAAAACCCCGAACCGTCGATCGTAAAATGATCCACGATGACCCAGTGTACCAGCAGGTGCACCGAATGGCGAAAGGTTTGGTAGCGGTCCCTTCGGAAAAGATTGCCTCCGATCGGGCGATAGAGGCTGTCATAGAGATCGTTCACCTCATAAAGAATGCCATCGCTAAGCCCGGCGATCGCGGTCTTTTTGTCGATGAAATCGTATCCCGGTCCGGCGCCCGTCTGGAACTGCTGCAGGATCTGCAACGGCACGCTGTGGTTGTAGGCCGCAAGTCCCCAGTAATAGAAATGCCGCAGCGTCTTATAGAGACCGACGTCGACGGCCGAGCTGATGTCGTTGTTCGTGAGCAATCCGTTCTGACGGCCATAGAGCCAGGCGTTGTTGAGGTTCAGCTCGGCGCTCTTTTTCGCAAGACTGAACTTCAACGCATTGGAAAGCACGAATGAATGCAGGGTATTGGCATCGTTGATGGTTCCCGCTCCGGTGTACGTATAATGTACTCTGGTCGTATCCTGGTGATGCAGCGAATCCGACGCGTGTTTAGGGGCGCGAACGGCGATGTCCGGAGAACGGGTGCCCGGATCTTTGGTCGTCTGTGAATGTGCAGACAATCCCGTTAGGGCAAATACGGCGGCAACGATCAGCGATCTTCTATTTCTCATTGCCTTTGCCGGGGTGAGGGTCCCCGGAGTGACGGTCTCCCGGATGACGTCCCCCGGTCTGCCCGCTGTGTCCGGCATGACCGCTGCCCCGCGGACGTTTCTTTTCCAGCGCGTCGAACCCCTCTTCATCCGAATTATCCCTTCGCGCCAGCTCGCCTTCGTCCAGATCGTCCGAGGGACCGGGTGCTTCGAACTCAGGGTCCTTGTCCATATCTTTTTGCGCCTCGTATTGCGCGTCCTTTGTGGGGTCGGGTAGTTTTTCCTTTTTTTGTCTGTGAAGGGCCATACACCTGTTTACGAAAGGGGCCGCAAATATGGGGCCGGTCCTTTGGCATTGGCTTTGCCGCGAGCTATCTTATCAATACTTTACACGCATGCCGCTGAAAGAATATCGAGAAAAACGCTCCTTCACCGCCACGCCGGAGCCGAAAGGAGGAAAACCCTCCCCGGATGCGCTCCGGTTCGTCGTTCAAAAGCACGACGCCTCGCGTCTGCATTACGATTTCCGTCTCGAAATGGGCGGCGTCCTGAAAAGCTGGGCCGTCCCGAAAGGACCGTCGCTGAATCCCGCCGACAAACGGCTCGCGATGATGGTCGAAGATCATCCGTTCGATTACAAAGATTTCGAGGGCATCATTCCCGAGGGCAATTATGGCGCCGGAACGGTCATGGTCTGGGACGAGGGGACCTATGAGCCGCTGGCGGCCCCCGGCGGAACGAAAGCCGCGCAAAACAGGGCGCTGCTGAAACAATTGCGCGAGGGCTCGCTGAAGATCGTGCTGAAGGGAAAGAAGCTGAAAGGAGAATTTGCGCTCGTGCACACCAAAGGAAAGGAGGACAACGCATGGCTGCTGATCAAACACCGCGACAAATATGCGAGCGATACACCGGTGACGGACAAAGACAAATCGGTAGTGTCGAATAAGACGCTGGACCAGATAGCGCATAACCCCCGGGCAAAGGAATGGAAAAGTAATAAACCCCAGCGCAACGCCATCCCCGCGCCCGCAAGAAAGGCGCCTCCCGCGCATGCAACTGCTGCCGCGCGCGGCCGCAAAACCCTGCTGTCGCCTGGCGAGGACGACCAAACCGTGACGCTGAATAAACATCAGCTGTCCTTCACGCATCTCGGCAAGGTCTTCTGGCCGAAAGAAAAATACACGAAACGCGATCTGCTGAACTATTACTACGAGATGGCGCCGTACATCCTTCCCTATATGAAGGACCGGCCGCAATCGCTGAACCGGCATCCCAATGGGATCAACGGCCCCAGCTTTTACCAAAAGAACGTCAGCGGTAAAGTACCCGACTGGATCAGGACCTTTCCCTACCGCACCGCGGAAGACGACGAGGACAAGGAGTTCCTGGTCTGCACGGACGAAGCAAGCCTGCTCTATATCATTTCGCTGGGCTGTATCGAAGTCAACCCATGGAGCAGCCGCATCGGCAACCCGGGCAATCCGGATTGGTGCATCATCGATCTGGACCCGGACCAAAAGACGCCCTTCGACAAGGTCATCGAAGCGGCGCAGGTCACCAAAAAAGTGCTGGATGCGGCAGGTGTCGATTCCTGTTGCAAGATCTCGGGTTCCACCGGGCTGCATGTCTATTTCCCGCTGGGCGCAAAATACAGCTATGATCACTCCAGGGAATTCGCGCGGCTGGTCGTTCAGCTCGTGAATGCGCAAATCCCCGCGTATACCACCATCGAGCGCAGCGTCAGGGAAAGGAAAGGCAGGATGTACCTGGACTTCCTGCAGAACAGACCGCAGGCGACCATCGCAGCACCCTATTCTGTGCGGCCCAAACCCGGAGCCACGGTTTCGGCGCCGCTGCACTGGGATGAGGTCAGGAAGGGCCTCGACAGGCAAGACTTCACCATGCGTACGATGCCCGCGAGGGTAAAGGAGATGGGCGATCTTTTCCAGCCCGTGCT
>Ga0134126_10012020_pt1 | contig 10931 bp, 8 predicted proteins | sample KB31752_FD_96881 | JGI IMG/M metagenome (GOLD analysis project Ga0134126, IMG submission 96881) | Terrestrial soil microbial communities with excess Nitrogen fertilizer from Kellogg Biological Station, Michigan, USA - KB3-175-2 | ecosystem: Environmental > Terrestrial > Soil > Unclassified ...
CCGGTGATTTGAGCCGCAGCCGACCGCGAGGGTGTGACGATCCTCGAGCCTCAGCGGAAGTCGTGCGTCACGGCTTCGATTACCGGAGCGCGATTTCGCGAATAGAGCAACGCGCGGAGCGCCCCGGCGCCCGTTACGTAAACAAGAAGCTCGGTCATCCGGAATAGCGAACGCCGCGTGACCAGATCGTCAAATCCGCCATAAAAATTCAGGTACGTATGAAGGTCCTGCTGGGGCAACGGAATGTGCATCCAAATGCGATTAAACAGAAATACCAGAAGCACCATCAGGATCTTTTCCCAGAGCTGCACGGCTCCTTCCTCCAGCAGAACGATAAGGACCATGATCAGGATTGGGAGAGAGTATGTGGCGAAAATGTCCAGGTTCGTTCCTCCATACATCACCAGAAGGAAATGGAACCCCAAAAACAAGGCGCATACCAACCGGTAAGGCTGCAGCCGGTCCCAGAGCAATTGCAGCCGCCTCGTATCGAGCAGCAGCAATACCGGAAGCCACCATGAGAAATAGGCGAACACAATGTTGAAGTCTCGCCTGATGTTCGCGGGAAAGGAATAAAGCCGGCGTAGCGAAGCAGGATTGCGGAATGGGTCGATGGGGGCCACTCCGGCGTAGTCCTTGACGGCTCGTTCGACGTGAATCAGCAGCCGAGGAAGCAAAAAACACACTAGAAGAACAAGCAAAGTAATCGACAGCGGCTTGATCAGATCTTTCAGCCACTGCCTTCGGGGAAACGCCCGCCACTTTCTGACCGCGAGCGCTGCCGCCTGGGTCAGCAGCGGCAGAAGCATAAACTCTTTGAAAAACAGCCCGATTCCGGAAACGGCTAGACAAGCGTAAAATCGTTTTCTAAGAATTAGCCAAAACGCCAATAAAATCAATGGATAGATATAAATATCCACCATCGTGCCGGCAAACAAGGCCCATTTAACGATGTTGAAATTAAGCGCCAGAGTAACCCCGGTTAGAACGCCAGATACGACGCCCGCGCCAACCGATCGCGCGAAATAAAAGCAGCAGACCACGAATGCCATGCAGGCCGTGTATGCGCAGAGATGAAAGGCGATTGCCGACTCAAGATTCAGCAAGTGTGCCAGCCCGCGCACGATAAGCGGCACAGCCAGGCTATAAGCAAAGGGAGAAACCAGGTGCTTATTGCCGATGACCCCATTGCTGGCCATGTCAAGATAGCACTGCATGTCCCACTCCGGGGCCATTCGATTGGTTCTAAGAGCGATCGCAACGACCGCTAACGCAGCGATCACCGCAACTAATAGAAACGTCAGTGCAGATCGTATCGACGCACGCCGTGTTAGACCCAAAGGCTCCAGCACGTTATCGATTGTTACTGAACCGATCCCGGCATGTCAGTATTCGCCGCGTCTCTTGAGCGGCATCGGGTACCAATTGAGCCCTAGAAACTCATAAGCCTTGACAGTGTAGGATGGGGTACCACACACTCGTATAGTTCGTTAGGAGTAGCACGGGAGAGCCTTAGGCGGACTAGCATCGGAGGGCTAATGCATTTAAAGTTTTTTTCAATCGTCCTGCTGATTCTGTTTTGCGCCCGGCATGAAGCGCATGCGCAAGTAAGCCACAAAGCGCGCACCATGCTGACGCAGAGTATTAGCGAAAACAGGCTAGTTACTCTGCGCGGAAACACCCGGCCAGAGGCGAATGCAACGAACGATCGCGGCGCGGCGGCCGGCGCCTTTCACATGGATCATATGTTCCTGCAGTTGAGGCGTCCTGGCGAACGCCAGGAGGAACTCGACAAATTTGTGGAAGAGCTGCACGACGCTGCCTCGCCAAACTTCCACAAATGGCTCACCCCCAGGCAATTCGGCGAGCAATTCGGGTTGGCGCAGGATGACCTGGAGACGATCACGCGCTGGCTGGAATCGCATGGGCTGGCGGTGAACGCTATTTATCCGAACCTGGCGGTCGATTTCTCAGGAACCGCGGCGCAGGTGCGCGAAACATTCCATACGCGCATTCACCGCCTCTCGGTGAACGGGAAATGGCATTACGCCAATATGAGCGATCCGCAAATTCCCGCTGCGCTGCAGCCGTTAGTGGTTGGCATAGCCTCGCTGCATGACTTTATGCCCCGCCCGCTAAGCCACGCTACGGCGGCTTATACCATCGGCCCGGATGCCCAGGCCGTAGTGCCCGCCGACTTAGCCACAATTTATAACCTCAATCCGGCTTTCAGTGCCGGCCTCTCCGGACAGGGCCAGACCATTGTGCTTCTGGAAAACGGCAATCTGTACAGCGATGGCGACTGGCTGGTTTTTAGGAAGGTTTTCGGCATGTCGAGGAAGTACGCGCAGGGCAAGCTGGTTACTATACATCCCGGCGCCAACTGCTTTAATCCCGGATTGAGCGGGGACGATGCCGAGGCCACCCTGGACGCCGAATGGGCCACTGCCGCTGCTCCGAACGCGACTATTACGATCGCTTCCTGCCACGATACTTCCCTGTTCGGCGGATTTATCGCGCTGCAGAATCTGCTGGCAAACGCGAGAACGGTACCGTCAATCGTCAGCATTGCTTTTGGCGAACCGGAATCGCTGCTCGGTGCTGCCAAGAATGCCTATATTAGCGGCCTGTATCAGATGGCGGCCGCGGAAGGCGTTTCTATCTTCGTTTCATCGGGCGATTCCGGCGCTGCTTTCGTAGATCGCGCCGTAAACAATGCAACCCACGGCATCTCCGTCAACGGCTACGCCTCCACGCCGTACAACGTCTCGGTCGGCGGAACCGATTTCGCGGATTCGTATTTCGGAACAACCACAAGATACTGGAGTTCCACTAATTCCTCCGCCTTCGGCTCGGCGCTGTCTTACATACCCGAGATTCCCTGGAACGACTCCTGCGCGGGCGAGCTGTTAGCTACGAGCAACGGGTTCAGCACGACCTATGGGGCGAACGGCTACTGCAACCAGGGCGGCCCGGAATCGATCACGGCCGGCGGCGGGGGACCGAGCGGATGCGCGACCGGATCGCCGGATCCATCGGGAGCCGTCGGCAACACGTGCAGAGGTTATGCCAAGCCGACCTGGCAACGCATTTCTGGAAATCCGAACGATGGCGTCCGAGACATCCCGGACCTCTCGCTGTTCGCCGCAAATGGCCTATGGGGGCACTATTACGTCGTCTGCTTTTCGGACCCGGCTCCGGGTAGGGACGGCGCACCCTGTCTAGGGCCGCCCAGTGAGTGGGCCGGTTTCGGCGGAACGTCGTTTGCGGCGCCCATCCTGGCGGGCATGCAAGCGCTGATCAACCAGCAGACGCGCAGCCGGTGGGGCAACCCGAATCCGGTTTATTATCAGCTCGCTTCCGTGGAGTATGCAAACGGCGGAACCGCCTCGTGCAACGCGTCTTCAATTCCGGACAGCAGATGTATCTTCCATGATGTAACGCTCGGCGATATCGACGTAAACTGCTCCGGAGCGAATCACTGTTTCTCCGGCTCGAGCCCCGGACTCTTGGGCGTCCTCTCCACTTCCAACAGCGCTTATCAGCCCGCTTACCGGGCCACCACCGGATGGGATTTCGCCACGGGAATCGGGACCGTAAACACATGGAATCTGTTGAATAACTGGCCGGCTGCTTCCGGGGCTAGCGCGGTATCGCGCGCGCCCTCTGCAACCGGTAAATAAACGAGGAACTTATGAGTAAACGCCTGGCTTTCCTGACGGCCGCCCTGTGCGGCCTTTTCGTCGCGGTGCCGACTAAGGCTGACAACCTGGTATCCAATCCCGGGTTTGAAACCGGCGACTTCGGTGGCTGGAACCTGTCCGGCACCGACGTTCCGGACAATAGCGGATTTTTCTACGGGGTCGATGATCTGGACCCGCATGCAGGAGGATTGGCCGCGTACTTTGGACCCGTGGGAGGCATCTTGAACCTCACTCAGACGCTCTCCACGACACTTGGAGCAACCTATACGGTGAGTTTCTGGCTCGATCAATCGGTCGACACGCCCGCGCCATACGTGAACGCATTTGCTATTTCCTTCGGCGGAGCCACTCTTTTCACCGCCACGGACGCGCCGGCCAGCAGTTACTCTCAATACTCGTTTAGCGCCACTGCAGCTTCCAGTTCGACGGACCTTGCTTTTGCCTTCCGGAACGACACCGGTTTCTTTTCTCTCGACGATGTCTCCGTCACAGGCGCCAGCGCCGCTGTTCCCGAGCCTGGGAGCGCGTTTCTGGTTCTTCCCTTCCTGCTGCTTCTATTCCTCGCGCGGCGCGAGGCATTGCGGCCGGCGCGCGCTTCGAACATTTAATTCCTTCCCCATCGACTAACGGGTATTGGCCCGTTGATCCTTCTTTTTTCGCAACTCCTAACCGGCCCTGGCGCTCCAAAGCGCCGTTGTCCCTATGGATTAGTCTTGACCGGTTCCCTCTCGTAACTCGCACTTCCTGGGGAGACGGGCGAGGGAGTTAGTGCGGGCCGGTTCTTACGCGCTAACCTTATAGTTTAGGTACTCTCATCTACCCTGCCTATCGTTGGGGATAGACGAAGAAGGCAACTAACACCGTCGTGCTAGACTACTCCGTACGCTTTCGGCACTATGTCATAGATTACTAAGGAGTATTCCCTGGGGCACAATTCCATCCCCGGCGCCGGGAACTACTCCTCAGATCTGCCCGAGGGTACTAATCCTTTAGACTAGGCCACTTAACAGGGTTGTATATGCTTTGTCACGCGTGATACCTTCCTTGTCGGAGGTCCTTCCCTAAACCATTTTATGTATCTCAAGTTATTTGCGACACTCGCGACTTTTGCTCTCCCGGCGGCGATGTTTGCCCAGTCTGCGCCGGAACTTATCAACCCCGTCGGATCCAATCTGGAGGATGTTTTTCAGGTTAACTATGCATCGAATTTGAATCTTGCCGATGCCGTAGTTAACATCACCAATGCCGGCACCTCCGGAGGGGACATCTGCGCCAACGTCTATGTGTTCACTCCGGACGAACAGGAGCAGGCCTGCTGTTCGTGCCGCATTACGCCAAACGAACTGGACGGTTTTCCGGTCTCTTTCGGTCCCGGCAATCTGCTCGCTAACCCGGCGTTCGGCAGAGCCAATTCTGTCGTAATTAAGCTTCTGGCCAGCAATCCGGACGCGAGTGCGGGTTGTTCCAATAGCGTGTCCACCAATCGTGGCATCACCACCGCCAGTTCTTCCGCGGGTCTTATCGGTGTTGCGGACCTGGTTCCCGGTATGACTGCATGGGGAACCCACACGCATCCGACCAATAAAGTAGGTTTCAACTCACTGACTGAAACCCGCTTTGAACCGAAGGGCCTGAGCGCAGGCGAATTCGGCTTTCTCGTCAATACTTGCCGTCAGAACCTGACCAATGGTAGCGGTAAGGGCCTCTGCTCCTGCCCGACGAACGTTGGCGGTCTGGCCCGGCCCAAGCTGTAACTTTACACGCAGGTTTGTCTAAACATGCGCCGGGTGCCGAGGGTTCCATATCGGTACCCGGCGTACTTGTGTATTCCGTCTTATTTACGCTATAACCATAGCTCGAAAGGAATTACTTCTTATCATGCTTAGGTCACTTTTGACCCTGACTTTGTGCGCGCTCCCGATCAGCTTTCTCGCGTTTTCGGCTGCAAACGGAACGGATGCCGGGTCCGATGCAAATACGGTTGCCGCTGAAATCGACGGCGCGAAGGTAACGCTCGGCGAGCTGGAGCAGAAGCGCGCGGACAACCTGTTCCAGGCCCGCAATGGTTACTACCAGGCGGAGCGCAAGGTTCTCGAAGATTACATCAATGACTACCTGCTGTCCAAACAGGCGCAAAAGGAAGGGCTGACGGTTGACCAACTGCTGGACCGTCACGTCAAGAGCACGCTTCCCAAAGATCCCAGCGATGAGGCTCTGCGAGTCTACTACGAAGGTCTGGATTCGCCGCAACCCTTCGAAGCGATGCGCGGCAAAATTCTCGATCACATCCGTGAAATCCGCTTTGAAAAGGCGAAAGCGGCTTACATCCAGACGCTGGTCAGCCGCGCCAATGTATTGATCACACTGCCTCCGCCCAGAGCTGAAATCGCTTTGACCAATACGCCTGTCACAGGACCCGCGAATGCGCCGGTATCCTTCGTGGAGTTTGCCGACTATGAGTGTCCTTACTGCCAGCAGGTGGCTCCTGCCCTGGAAAAGCTGCAGACCGTGTACAAGGGAAAGGTTTCCTTCGCTTTCAAGGACATGCCGCTGCCCATGCACGCGCACGCGCAGAAGGCCGCGGAAGCCGCGCACTGCGCCGGTGCACAAGGAAAATATTGGGAGTATCATAACGAGCTATTTGCCAGTAAGCAGCTCGACATCACGGACCTGAAGCAGGATGCCCGCAAGTTGAACCTGGACACGGCGACGTTCGATCAGTGCTTAGACTCGGGTGCCCAGGCGGATGCCGTGAAAGTACAAGCCGATGAGGCGCAAAAGCTCGGTCTGCAAGGCACGCCGGTGTTCTTTATCAACGGCAGGATGATGAGCGGCGCGGTCAGTTACGACGAATTGCGCAAGGCAGTCGACCAGGAATTAGCGACCTCTAACACGCAGCCGAAAGAAACGGCAAGCCGCTAATTGCTAGCAACAAGCGGGAGCGGTCACTTCCGGCGGTTTCGATCCGGAGGCCGTTCCGTCTATTCCGCGGCGACCGGCATGATGCCGCCGTGGCAATCGTGAACCTGTGCGGTAGCTGTGCAACGTTCCTCAAGGTGCGAGGTGCTCTATGGGAGTTTCTAGAAGTGCGCGCCAGCAGCCGGATTCGGGTGAGCGACCCCAACGCCGCTGGATGCAATCCGAAGTTGGTCTGGTTATGGTTGATTCCGCGCTGCGGCCGATCGCTTTCAATTCGGAAGCTGCTCTCATTCTGAGCTATCCGGAGCGGCCCGGCACAGGCCAGGAGACCACCCTTCGTGTTCCGGAAGAGGTCATAGAGAGCATTCGCAGCCGGACTCCCGCGGACGTATCTTCCGTCGTAAGCTATTTCCGCGCCGGCAAGAGAAAGTACACTTGCCAGGCCTATCCAATGCTGTGGCGCAGCGAATACTTATCGGGACCCGTAACCGCCCTTTTGCTTCAGAGAAATTCCTCGACGGTCGAAGCAGTTTACGAAGTTGCGGCCCAATATAACCTCACCGGGCGTGAGCGCGAGGCGTTGGAAGGAATATCTGCCGGTCTGACCAGCAAAGAGCTTGCCAAGCACATGAATATTAGTCCGAATACGGTGAAGGCTTACCTGCGTATCATCATGGTCAAGATGAACGTAAACAGTCGCGCGGCAATGGTTGCCAAAATCCTCGAACAGAACGCGTCCAGTCAGGGAAAACTCATCTCTGCCGACGCGGGCCGAAGAGCGATGCGGACCGGCGTCTAACGACTGTTACTTAGATCAGGTTGCCTTGCGGGCCTCGCCGACACGAATACGGCTCTTAATGCGCCTGGCATTTCTTAGCACATTCCATAAGGCCAGCACGTAATTCGGTCCAACTCGTAAAATGCGAAAAGAAGACGGCCCCATTTCCAGAGTCCGATTGATCCAGGAAACAGCGACCTCCTTGACGCGATAACCGGCAATAAGCGGTTTAAGGCCGGTCTCCGCATTCGCCGCAAAGTGATCCTGATGGATCTCGATACTCTGCAACACCTCCGCGCGAAACAGCTTCAGGTTATTCGAGATGTCGTGAAACGGTAAGTGCAGCACCGTCCGCGCGAGCAAGTGAAACAGGCGGTTCGCCAGAATCTTCGGAAACGGATAATTCACCATGATGGAATCATGGGTGAAGCGGCTCCCGATTGCTCCGTCATATCCTTCGGCAACCGCATCGAACAGATCGCGCAGCTCCGGGACAATCTGCACAAAGTCGCTGTCCATGGTAAGAATGTAGGCGCCGGTAGCAGCCGCGTATCCATCCCGCAGCGCTCGTCCCACGCCGTTGGGCGGCTTGCGGCGTACCAGCCGTACTCGCGCATCCCGCTCCGCTATGGCTTGCGTCACGGCCGCTGTCTGATCGGTGCTGTTGTCGTCAACGATTACAATTTCGTGCACATAGCTGTTAAAGTGCTTGAGAATTGCAGTAATAAGGGGCCGCACGTTCATTTCTTCGTTATGGCAAGGCACCACGAAGGAGACCGCCCGCTCAAACAGCGGATGCCGCGCGAGATCCACCGCCGGCCGGTCGCGCGATCCTCCCGGCTTCCTGGCCCACAGGTACAGAGATCCGCACAGCTCCTTTATCAGAGGCGCGTGTTCAAACACAAATGCGACGGATTGCACCGCCGGAATAACTTTTTTGGGTAAAAGCGGGTGAATAATGTCATACGGTATGACATCGATATTCGTAAAGCCCTGCTGGGAGGCAATACGGAGGAAGTTATACTTGCTCATGCCGATCTGGCTGCGTGCATTGCCGGTCCAGCGGCCCACCGGAGGGATCAGCGTCTTGACAAGCACCTGCGGATTCCAGAGGTTATTTTCAAAAAATAAGATCTGCCCGCCCGGCTTTAACAAGCGATAAATAGCTTTAAGCGTTTCCGGATAGCGATTATGGCATAAGATTGCCGTACCGATTACATAATCGAATGTTTCCGCCGGGATATCATACAGGGTCTCAACCAGAATAGGACTAACATTATCCAGGCCGTCCCATTCGCTGGCATGAATAAACTGTTCGTTGAATACCGCGGCGGTTATGGGCTGCTCTCCATGCAGTACTTTGGCGAGTTCGCGGGTCCACAAGCCCCCTCCAGCGCCTATTTCCAGGATGGATTCGCCGGGTAATAAATGGAAACAATGCCGAACGGTTAAAGCCCGCCAGCGTAATTTGATGGGCGAACTTTGTGGATGAGAGCGCCAATAACGCTCCCGCGTGCGCTCCATCTCTCGTAAGTTGTCTTCCAGCCGCGCTTGGTTTGATGACACAAAGAAGTCGACAGTTTGCCGGAATTGTTAGTTATAGCAACCTACGGAGTATATTACCTTACTCACCTCTATCTGACTTGGCGTCCAGGTTGTGGAACTGTAAGTACTTTTTGGCCGTTTGACTAAGCCGAAGGGACATACCTGGCGAGATATCGCTTCGCCATAATAAAACCCATTTTGAAATCGCTGCTGAAATCGGGACCCGGATTATTATCGGCTCCGTAGAGCGGATCTTCCTGCTCGACGCTCATCGCACCCGTGTAGCCAACGCCCTGGAGCACGCTAAAAAACTCCCGCCAACTGATGGATCCCATGCCGGGAATGCGATAGCGCCACCAGGAAGCGCCGTTGACCGGATGGATACCGCCGGCCCGCAATACCGGCCACAAGATCTCGGTGTCCTTTAGATGCACGTCATAAATCTTGTCCGCGAAGTCGCGCGCCGTTTGGATAGGATCCATAAATTGGCGCACCAGGTGAGAAGGATCGTACTGCAACCCGACATAGGGCGAATCTCCGAACCCTTTGAACAGCGCTTCGAACCCCACCGGACTGGTCGCCAGATTCGGTCCTTCGGGCCACGGCTCCCACAGGATGCGGACGCGATGGCGCTGGCAGGCAGGAAAATACTTCTCGTTGTAGACACGCACAATCTCGTCGATTTGTTGCTGGAAAGGCTTCGATGGATCCTTCCCCGAGGCCGTTCCAATGTACGGAACGCCGAGTTTGCCGGCAAGCTGGATGGCTTTGACGAAATATGCGTTTTCGCGCGCCCGCTTTTGGGGGTCCGGCTGGATATGGTTTTGCGTGACCTGAAACGCCGATACATGCATCGGCGTCTTCTGCAGCGTTGCCCTTAGCTGCTCCACTTGCACGTCGGTGATCGAGGCGGCGTTCAGAGTAGACCGGGATCCTCCGTCCAGGATCATGTTCGTAAAGCCCTGTTCTTTGGCAAATGCGACATTTGCCGGCGTATAGGAGCCCAGGACACCGAGCCTAGGCTTCCATTCCTGAGGCCGATTGGGCGGCTCGCCTTTGGATAAAGATGATGCCGCCGCCGCGCTGAAGCAGCCGATGAGGGTCCGTCTTGTCATATAGGACAAGATTACAGGCAGACCACAAACCCCGATGGTCTGGTGCTGAAGCAAACGTGCTACGCACGTCTGCCCCACGCTTCAGGCGGTCATGGTGGCAAAGCGGCTGACGCGCGGGCCCGGCAAAATGATTCCGCTCAGGTTGAGGGGATCCGCGTTCGAGACTGCCACGGCCGGGGCCTTTTCCGGCTGGCGGCGCAGCAAGCGAAGCAGATCGAGCGCCTCGGGCCGGGCAAACTGTTCGCCGCCGGGTCCGGATACGAATCTGCCGCCGCGGATTTCGCCGCGAGCTTCCATTCTGCGAAGCACAGGTAGCAGATCCCGCCACGGCGGAGCGAGTGTTTCACGGACCAGCAGGTCACGCACGAGCACGCCCCAGCGCATCAAGAGCTGCGCGGCAAAACGTGCAGCGCGTTCCTCTGAATTGGCCGCGGGACCGATGGACGGCAAGAGAGCCCAGCGGCCAGCGGAATGGCGGGGACGCTTCTGGCTGCCTCGACCTTCGCCGCGGCGGCGTTTCGGATCGATCAGCGCGCGCAGGTTGTCGAACCCATCCGCGGTGACAAAACCTCCGGCGAGCAGCTCCCAGAGGCCGTCTTCCACTTCGCTTGCCAGGCGGCGAGTTTGGCGCGCGAGGTCAACGAAGAAACTCGCGCCATTTCGCTCTAAGGCAACCAGGACATCGCGAGCCGCATCGGATAGCGAGGACGAATCCCGGTCTTTATTCCCACTCATGAGCCAATCGGCATCTTCGCGGAGAAACAGAGTGACGGGCGCGATGCGGGTCGGTCTGACCCGGCGGTTTTGCGCGATGGCCGGATGCGGGGAAACTCTCGCCCACATCACGTCGCCCGAAAAGCAGAGCTCGTC
>Ga0134126_10012021_pt1 | contig 10930 bp, 11 predicted proteins | sample KB31752_FD_96881 | JGI IMG/M metagenome (GOLD analysis project Ga0134126, IMG submission 96881) | Terrestrial soil microbial communities with excess Nitrogen fertilizer from Kellogg Biological Station, Michigan, USA - KB3-175-2 | ecosystem: Environmental > Terrestrial > Soil > Unclassified ...
CCTTGGCCGCTTTCGTCAGCACTTTGTTTCCGCGCTGCGTAACCGCAACCATGTCTTCGATGCGAATTCCAAATTTCCCCGCCAGATAGATTCCGGGTTCCACCGTAACCACCATCCCCGGCCTCAGTTCCAATGTCTGCCCGGCCGCGAGCCGCGGGGCCTCATGGATTTCAAGTCCCACGCCGTGTCCGGTTGAATGTGTAAAGTACCGGGCGAGACCCACGTTGCGCAAGACCGACCGCGCCGCCTCGTCCACCTCCGCGCAGGTTGCGCCCGGCTTCACAGCCGCCACGCCCGCCTGCTGCGCCTCCAGCACCGCGTCATACGCGGCGCGTTGCTCGTTTGTCAGCCTGCCTACGCATACCGTGCGCGTCATATCACTGCAATAACCTTTGAGGATAACACCGAAGTCCAGAGTAATGAATCCGTTGCGCGCCACCTTGCGCTCTGATGCCTTTCCGTGCGGCATCGACGAGCGCTCGCCCGAAGCCACAATCGTGTCAAACGACATGCCCTCCGCGCCCATTCCCCGCGCCAGAAATTCCAGCCGCGCCGCAATCTCGGTCTCTGGGATTCCGCTCGCAATGTGCGGCAGCAACTGGTTGAACACGCGATCGCCCATCGCCGCCGCTTTCTCCATCAGCCGCAGCTCGTCCGCGTCCTTCACCATGCGCAGTTCAGAGATCAGAGGCTTCTTCAGCGCGACAAAAAAACTCCGCCGGATCTTTCCGCTGATCGCCGAGCGCATCATGTCCAGCGCGGCCACGGTCGTGTGTTCGGGATCGAACCAAGTCTTCTTCGCCACAGACTCCAGCAGCGAGCACGCTTCCTTCAGCGCGGATTGTTTCGCAATCACCACGCGCGCGCCGCGCACCTGCTGTTTCGCCTGCACCGTGTAGCGGCCATCGGTAAACAGGACTGCCGCCTTCGCCGTCACAGCCAGCGCCGCATTCGATCCGGAAAATCCGCACAGCCAGCGCACATCCGGAAGATGCGTCACCAGTAGCGCGCCAACACCGTTCTTCTCCATTGCAGCGCGCAGCGCGCGCGAACGAACTCCATCGCTCATGATGTGATTGTCTCAGATCAAATAGACATCGGGACGGTAGTCACTGTGCAACGCCCATCTGGTACGCGGTGATGATCGCCTGCATAGCATTTCCGAGATTGGTCAATTTATCAGTTCCGGCTCTCAGCTTGTCTTCTGCTGCTTTCGCAACAAAGATGCCAGCATTCGTTGTCAGATAAAAGAATACTTCTCCAGGTTTGGGCAAGCCGGTCGGTCCTGTTGCTGTGAATGCAGGTTCCAGGCTGGTTGCAAGCTTGATCGCTTGAGCCGCAGCTTCACGAATCGCGAGATTCGTCTGGCTCCCGCCAATAAATCCGCCCCCATTACTCAGATACACGCTAGCTGTGCCATCAGCGATTGCCACGGTCGTTGCAGTCCCGCTACCAACAAACCAATCCATTAGGACTGCATGCACGGCATTCTGGTCAAAATTTCGTAGCCTGAACTGGAGAGCTTGCTCCCTCAGGCCCATGTAGATTGAAGGATCTGCCGTCTTTATCTTCGTGTTCGATTCCTCCGGAATCGCGCTGCGATCCCGCTCCTTCACCTTCCGCGCCGGAGAGCCAACATAGACCCCAAACGCCTCCAAATCCTTCGACGCCACCGATCCCAACCCCAGCACCGCGCCCTCGCCCACATTCACGCCCGGCCCCACAATCGCCCGCGCGCAAATCCACGCATACGCGCCGATCTTCATCGGGCGCGAGACCATCCGGAACTCCGGCTCGTTGTAAAGATGCGTCGCCCCGCACACATACGCGCCCTGCGAAACGATCGCATGCGACCCAAAATGAATCAGGGAAGGGTTATAAATCTCCGCGCCGTCGGCCAGCGTCACGCGGTCCTCGCAGCGCAGGTTCCAGGGAGCCCACACCTTCGACCCCGGATAAAAATGGCACTGTGCGCCCGCCTTTGCGCCAAAGGCCCGCAGCAGCATCGCCCGCCATGCATGGCAGGGTCGCGGTGACGGCCGGTACAGCAGCAGCCAGACCATGCCCCACGCCAAACGTCCCGCGCGGCTCCCAAGCGAAGTCTGAGGAACCAGTGTCGGATCAACCGCCACGCTCATGCTTTCAATATAGTTGGAATGGTCCTGAATAGCCTGCGCCCAGCTCTACGAGGCCTTGGCTGCCGGGCCACGCACGGCGCGCACAGCCCGCACCGGCTTCTTCCTCTCCCGCACCAGCTTCGGCGCCAGCTGTTCCACAATCCCCGACTGGCGGTCCATCCATTCATCCAGCCGCGACCGCCGGAACCGCCAGCGGTTCCCCAGCTTGAATGCCGGAATAAATCCATCCGAGGCGTACCGGTAAAGCGTATCGCCGCTGATTCCCAGATAGTCCGACGCCTGCCGGATATCCATTACTTCCCGCAACTCATTTCCGCGCGCAGACAGAGCCCTCATAGGTGTTCCCCTACTCTCTTTTGACTTCTGAAAATCCATACCAAGGCCAGCCTACTGCTTATATCCTGTTTTCCCCCTCTTTTTCAAGGATTCTTCGGCACGCTTCCGCCAATCGAGCGCACGGCCAAAAGGCCGCCTTCACGGAATCCGCACCAATAGCGGCCCGGTTGAGCAAAATCCACAACCTCTAGGGGTTTCCCAACTTGATGCGAGGCGCGCGGCCCTCACCTGCCGAACATTCGGACATCATAGAAGAAGGGAGTCGCCGCAATTCGCCTGATCCTGGAGAAGTCCGGGTGCTCCGGGTTCAGGATCACGTTCCAGTCTCCGCGTATCGGCACAGAAGGCACTGCAAGCGCAGCCGAGCGACGGCTTTTGAGCCACTCCGTGCCGAGCCTGCGGCACTCCCGGTTGTTCAGCGTGAACCAGTCCTTGGGAAGCTTCGCCATCTCCAATTTGAGGACCGCGGAATCCGGCACATCGGCCTCAGCCATCACCAGGTCTGCCGGCGCCTGGCTGGGCTCCAGGTTGACGAAATACTCCACTGCCGCCAGCGCTCGGGAACTCGCCGTGTAAACAATGGGATGGCCCTTTTCATTCCACCGGCTGGCCGCATACAGACCGCCCTGACCGGAAAATGCCGCTTCCGAATGCAGTGCCCCGCACAGTCTCCAAACCCGCATCAGCTGTACATTCCGTATCCAATGGCATACAGAACTTCCTCCACGGATCGGTAACCCGGATCGGTCTCGATTTCGTCCAGCGGCACCTTGCCGTGCAGGGCGCGGTTGGGTGTGCGCAGCCACGACGAAGCCTTGTCCCGGTCGCCAAGAATCTCCGTGGCCAGAGCGATGATGCGCGCCATGCGGGCGGCGCGGTCCGATTCCGCCGCCGTCAGCTTCGATTGACGCGAAAGCCTGCGCGTCAGCGTACGCTGGGGAATCCCCAGGCGGCTGGCAACGTCCGTCCGATGCAGGGTTAACCGCTGTGAGAGCGCCGCAATCGCGTTGGTCGAAAACCCAGTGCGGATCGACTCAGCCAAATCCTCATAATCGTCCACTGCGTGATGGAAGGTACTCGTGCCTCCCAGAACCTCGGCGATTTCCATAATTGACATACTCGCCACCTGGCCAAATTATAAGGCCATATGACCCACAAAGGCAATCGCCCCCTTGCCCGCATATTGCAGTCAATGTAGATCCGCGGCCAGTCACTCCTCGCGAAGCACTTCCAGCGGCTTCTGCCCCAGAATCCGGTAACTCGCCCCCCATCCGGTCAGCACGGCAAGCGTCGCTGTAGCTGCCACGGCCACCACCGCTCCCCAGACATCTAGGTGATACGGAACCTTCATCCGCAGCAGCAGCACCCGCGCCAGCAGATTGGCAAACACTGCGCCCACCACTCCGGCCAGCAGTCCCAGCACGGCAAACTCCACGCTGAACACCTGCGCAATCCGAGACCGCGTCGCACCCAGCGTCTTCAGCACCACTACTTCCTTGATGCGCCGGAACCGCGTGCTGGCGATGCTCGACGCCAGAATGACCACCCCGGCCAGAATGGAAAATGCCGCCAGAAACCGCACCACCATTGTGATGTGCCCCACCACCTGCTGCACGGTTTCCAAAATGTCCGCCAGGCTCACCACCGTGACGGTCGGGTACTTCGCAAACAGCGCGCGCTCCATCGCCGCAATCTCTCCCGGAGCAATATGCACCGCTCCATACCAGGTCGCCGGAATCCCCTTCAGCGGCCCCGGCGCAACAATAAATTCGCTGCGCGAAAATGCGTGCTCCCCATCGACCTTGTAAATGGCCGCCACCCGCGTTGAAATCGTGCGGTCGCTCACCTCAAACACAATCCGCGAGCCCACCTTCAAATGCAGCCGCTGCGCCACGCGCTCCACCACCGCCAGTCCGGAGTCATCGCCCGCGCCCCACCACATGCCCTCCATCACCTTCGCACCCGCCGGAACCCCCTCCGACCAGGTAAGCGAAACCGCCCGCAGCATCCGCTTTGGATAATGCTGCACCTTCAATGACTCCACGCTCACGCCGTCAATCGTCACCATGTGCGCTGAGATTATTGGAACCGTCTCCAGTCCGCCCTTTACGCCCGGCTGCTTTTCCAGCAGCGACTTCACGCCCGCAATCTCCTGCGGCGCAATGTCCACCAGAAACACATTGGGAGTACCCGCCGCCACGTCGCTGCGCATCTCGCGCACCACCGCGCTCTGCATCAGGAACACCACCAGCGTCAGCATCACGCCCGTGCCCAGCGCCGCCAGCACCGCCGCCGACTGGTTCCCCGGACGATAAAGATTCGCCAGCCCGTGCCGAACCGACGACGGAAGCCCCATCCGCGTGCGCGCCAGAAACGCCCGCAGCCCCCGCAGCGTCACCCACGACAGCCCCAGAATCACCAGCAGAGCCGCGCACAGGCTCGCCGCAAACCATCGCCCGATCAGCCACGAGTCCGACAACGCCGTGGCAATTCCTGCTAGCCCGGCCACAATCACCACAATCGACGCCCACTGAAGCTTGCGCTCCCACTGCCGGGCCAGCCATCCTGCCGCCCCGCTCGCTTCTACCGTCCGCCGCAGCACCACAATCGGCCGCACGTGCCGCACATCAAGCAGCGGAGGCAGACAGAACAGCACCGTCGTTAGCACTCCCACGGCCAGTGCCGCCACCATCGGCTTGGCGGCCACAGCCAGCGCCGGATGCAGCGGCAGCAGCGTCCCCAGCAGCGAGGGAAACGCAACCTGCACGCCCAGCCCCGCCGCCACGCCAAGCAGCCCGCCCAGCAGCCCCAGAAACACCGTCTGCAAAAGATAAATCCGCAGAATATCCGCCGAGGTCGCGCCCATCGATTTCATAATGGCCAGCACTTCAATCCGCTGCTGCAAGTGCGCGCGCATGGCCATGCCCACGCCAATCGCGCCCAGCACCATCGCCACCAGGCAAATCAAGCTCAACAGACCGGTCGCGTGGTCCAGCCCATTCGTCAGCTCTGGATTCGTCTCCCGGAAATCCGTCACCAGCGCGTCGGGAAGAACTTTTTCAATCGCCGCGCGCACCATTGCAATGTCCGCGCCGGGGCCTAGCTTGAACAAATACCGCTCCGTCGCGCGGCTGCCCGGAGCCAGCAACCCCGCCCCTTCCATCGCCGCCCGCGTCATCATCACCCGCGGCCCCAGTCCGATGCCCGCGCTCATCCTGTCCGGCTCGCGCACCAGCACCGCCGCTATCGTGAACCAGCGGTCGCCCAGCTTCACCTGCTCGCCCACATGAGCACTCAGCCGAACCAGAAAATTGTCGTCCACCAGAATCGTGCTGTCCGTCAGCGCCGCGCGCAGCTCCCCCGCGGGCCGCAGCACAAGCTTTCCATAAAAGGGATACGCCGCCGGGTCCACGGCCTTCAAACTCACCAGCAGCGGAACCGGATCCTCGGCCACCTTCGCCATCGAAACCGTCTCCGTCACCAGCGTCCGCCGCACGCCCGCCATCGCGTCCATCTGCCGCGTCTGCTCCCCAGTCGCCAGCCGTTGCAACCGCGCCGAAAGGTCTCCGGCCATCAGCCCGCGCGCATCGCCCAGCAGCGCCTTCTGGAAAGCCTCGCTAAACCCGCGAACCCCCGTCAGCGCCGCGACCCCTATCGCCACAGACAGCAGCACAAAGGCGAACTTGGCCTTCGAGGCGCGCACCTCGCGCCACGCCACGCGCCACGCCGTCGCCCAGCTCAGCGCTGGTTTCCGGCCCTCCGCCGCGGTCGCCATTATGCCGTCACCACAGACATCTCATCCGCAACCACTACGCCGTCGCGCAAATGAATCCGCCGGTCCGCCCGCGAAGCAATCAGCGGATCATGCGTCACCATCACCAGCGTCGCGTGGCCCTCACGCTGCCGTTCCGTCAGCAGCTTCAGCACCTGCTCGCCGTTGGTCGAGTCCAGATTTCCCGTAGGCTCGTCCGCCAGCACAATCGGCGGGTCGAGAACGAAGGCACGGGCGAGCGCGACGCGCTGCTGCTCCCCCCCCGAAAGCTGCACCGGATAATGCCCCATCCGGTCCCCCAGCCCCACCGTCTCCAGCAGCGCCGCGGCCTTCGCCCTGCCATCTTTGGCTTGCAGCGGAGGCCGCGCATTCAGCTCAAACGGAAGCAGCACATTTTCAAAAGCGGTGAGCGTGGGAATCAACTGATACGACTGAAACACAAATCCAACCTTGCTGCCGCGCACGCCCGCCAGCTTGTCCTCGGCCATCTGGCTGATCGCCACACCGTCCAGCAGGACCTCGCCCTCGCTCGGCGAATCCAGCCCCGCCATCAGCCCCAGCAGCGTCGTCTTGCCCGAACCCGACGCCCCCATGATGGCCACAAACTGCCCGCGCGGAATCACCAGGTCGATCCCGCGCAAAATCTCCACCACCCGCGCCCCATTGCGAATCGACTTCCGCAGCCCCCGAACCTCAATCATCCAACTCTCCCGTGCCCCCTGCCTTGCGTGCAGGTGCCCCACTCTCGATTTGAGAGGTGGGATAACTCGAATTTCGCACAAATCCGGGTGCTCCATCCTTCGCGCGGCACTTTGCGCGAAGGGTGGGATCACACGAACGCTCGCCGGGTGCCCCACGTCTCGCTTTTGAGACGTAAGATCTCTATCCCCTGTAATCTTGCCCTTATGAAGCGCTTCTGTCTCCCGCTCCTGCTCATCTTCACGCTCGCACCCCTGACCCAGGCGCAGAAAACTATGGTCTGCTTAGGAGACAGCCTCACCGCGGGCTACGGAGCCCCCGCCGGTCACAGCTATCCAGATTACCTGCAACATCTGTTGGATTCACGTGGCTACCATTATCGCGTCCTCAACATGGGCATCAGCGGAGACACCACTAAGGACGCCGTCGCCCGCCTCCCCAACGTTCTCGCCGCCCATCCCGCCCTCGTCGTCGTCGAAATTGGAGGCAATGACGTTCTTCGCGGCCTGCCCATCGCCGCCACCAGCGCCAATCTCGACCGCATCCTAGCCACGCTCCAACAAGCCGGCATCAAGATCGCGCTCGCCGGCATCACCCTGCCTCCCAACTATGGACAGGACTATATCCGGGCCATCCACCAGACCTACGCACAGGCCGCGAAAAAGTTCCACGTGCCGCTGCTGCCCTTCATCTACATCCACGTCTACAACGTTCCCGGAGCCATCCAGCCCGACGGCATCCACGCCACCGCCAAAGGCAACGCCCTCGTGGCGAAAAATATATTCACCCTCATCCAACCCATGCTGAAGAAGTAGACGCGGCAAACGAAGTTACGCGGCAAACTAAAAATATTGTCATTCCGAGCGAAGCGCGGAGCCGAGGAACCTGCAGTTTCGCTTCAGGCAGCGTGACATTGGGTGCCCCATCCTTGACGCGCTTTTGCGGCAAGGGCGGGAGACCACCGCCGCTGGAACCATTGCCGCCACCCGCTTTTCAGCTAACCGCTCTTTAGCTGACCGGCTCATAGCTGACCGCTTCTTAGCCGGTCCCTACACCAAAACCACTGTAGGCTGAAACAGCGTCCCCGCCACCCGCCGCCCAATCGCCACAAGATCCCGCTGCCCCAAGAAAATCTTCACCAGCTCCGAGGTCGAAAATTCCGGCAGGTTCACCTGCATTCCATTCCGAAGCCGCCCCACCGTCTGCTCATCGGCGGTCACGGAAGGAATCTCCGGCAGCAAAGTCCGCGGATGCGGCAGCTGCGCCGCCAACTCCCCCGCGCGCCCCAACGCCTCCACCTCATCCAGCCGCAAAGCCTGCTCCAGCGTGAACGGCCCCGCCGCCACCCGCCGCAAGCTCGCCAGATGCGCCCCGCACCCCAGCGCCCGTCCCATGGCATGAGCCACCGCCCGCACATACCCGCCCGCCGAAACCCGCATCGCAAAAGCGGCCACGTCCCCATCCAGCGAATCAATGGAAAATTCCGCAATGGTAATCCGCACCGGCTTCAACTCCGGAACCCCACCCGCCCGCGCAATCTTATAAGCCGGCTTGCCCCCAACTTTTTTTGCTGAAATAGCAGGAGGCATCTGCTCAATCTCGCCGCGAAACCGGGACGCAACCACGCGAACCAGTTCCAGCGTCAACGCAGGCTCAACCCGCTCCCCAACCACGGCGCCCTCGGCGTCGTAAGTATCGGTCGCAAACCCAAACCGAATCGTTCCGGTATAAGCCTTCTCCGCCGCCCCATAGAACTGCGCCAGCCGCGTAAACTTCCCCAGCAGCAGCGGCAGAACACCCGTAGCCATGGGGTCCAGCGTGCCCAAATGCCCAATCGAAGTTTCGCCCGTAGCGCGCCGAACCCGCGTCACCACATCATGCGAAGTCATCCCCGCCGGCTTATCCAAAATCAGCAGCCCATTCACTTGATTAGGGTATAGGGAACAGGGAATAGGGTATAGGTATAGCGGTGAAGAACGAGACGCCAAAGCTGACCCGCTGGCCGCCTCTTCGCTGGCCGCTTTCTAGCTGGCCGCATTTTCGCTGCCCGCTAAATTCCGCTCTACGCCTGCTCCCGCACCAGCGACAAAAACTCCGCCCGCGTCTGGGGATTCTGGAAAACCCCTTCCATCGCCGAAGTCACGGTCGAAGAATTCTGCTTCTCCACCCCGCGCATCATCATGCACAGGTGACGCGCCTCGACCACCACGCCTACGCCCTGCGGATGAATCGCCTCATTGATCGCGTCCGCAATCTGCCGCGTCAGCCGCTCCTGCACCTGCAACCGGCGCGAAAACACCTCTACCAGCCGCGCCATTTTGCTGATCCCGATCACCTTGCCCTTCGGAATATACGCCACATGAACTTTCCCGAAAAATGGCAGCATATGGTGTTCGCAAAGCGAGTACATCTCAATGTCCTTCACGATCACCATCTCGTCGTAATCCACATCAAACATCGCGCCGCGCAAAATCGCCGTCGGATCCTCGCCGTACCCCTTGGTCAAAAACGCCATCGATTTTTCCACGCGCTCCGGCGTCCGCTCCAGCCCTCCGCGCGTCGGGTCCGCCGCATACCGCCGCAAAATCTCGCGATAAATGTCCTGCGTCGAAACTCCCTCCAGACCCGTTTCGCCCAACACCACTTCCTTCAGCGCCGCCGACCCCTGCCGATTGCTACTCATGCCAAACCCGCCCTTTCTCTTTCATCACCCACAATCTCAAACGAATTCTTCGCCGTCTCTTCCACCCGCACGGACACAATTTCCGCACCCGTGAACGAGGCCGCCAGCAGCCGATGAACCTCCACGCTGAAGTTCTCCGTCGTCGGCACCCGCCCCCCAAAGCCCTCATACAAATTCAGATTCGTCTGGTCAAACCGCTCCACAATCTCCCGCCGCGCGCATGCATCCAACTCCGCCAAATCACAAACCATCCCCGTCACCGCATCCACTTCGCCGCCCACCCGTACTTCCACCACATAATTATGCCCATGCCCGTACGGATGATTGCACTTCCCATACACCGCGCGATTCTCCTCCTCGCCCATTGCCTCGCAGTGCAGCCGATGCGACGCGCTCAACCGATACTGGCGTCCCAGATAAGCTCTCATCGCTCCCCACAGTAATCCGCGAACAGGTCCGGCATCTCATACACCCGCACCTTGTGCAACTTCGCGCCCGCAATCTTCCCCTCCAGCCGATTCCACACCGCGATCGCGATGTTCTCCGTTGTCGGCAGCGCCGTCGCAAACTCCGGAACCTCCAGGTTCAAATGCCGATGGTCATACACACTCACCACCTCGCGCTCCATCACGGCCTTCAGTTCCTTCAGGTCCACCACAAAGCCGGTCGTCGCGTCGATCTCGCCCGCGACCGTCACCTCCAGCGTGTAGTTGTGCCCATGCCCGTTGCGGTTCGCACACTTGCCAAACGCCCGCGCATTCTCCTCTTCCGTCCACGCCGGAACCCAGTAGTAATGCGATGCGGAAAACTCAGCCTTCCGAGTCAGCAGAATCATCTCTCCAGCTTAATCTCTCTCCTCTAATAGAGTCGCCAGCCACCCATTCCGATACATCGAGCTTGTCACAACACTGGGTGCCCCATCCTTGAACGCGCAGTTTGCGTTCAAGGGTGGGATCACGGCCGCGGGTGCCCCACGTCTCGATTTTGAGACGTGGGTCTACCCGCTTCACCAGCTACCCGCTCCATCAGCCACCCCCGTACTCCCGGCCCTTCCAGCTCACCCGCTTCAAAACCGTATGCTGAAACCAGCTTCGATACAGCAACGCCGCAAACAGCGGCAGAGCCACCGGACTCAGCACCCAATCCCGAGCCGGAAAATTCGACTTCGCCACGCGCCGATAAAACCGCCACAGCGTCCGCCCCCAAAGCAGCAGGACCAAAACCCACAAAATCCGCCGCGAACTCACGTCATAGGTCCACCACAGCAGTGCCGGAAGCCCAAACAGCAGCAAAAAATCCAGC
>Ga0134126_10012022_pt1 | contig 10929 bp, 10 predicted proteins | sample KB31752_FD_96881 | JGI IMG/M metagenome (GOLD analysis project Ga0134126, IMG submission 96881) | Terrestrial soil microbial communities with excess Nitrogen fertilizer from Kellogg Biological Station, Michigan, USA - KB3-175-2 | ecosystem: Environmental > Terrestrial > Soil > Unclassified ...
GTAAGGGAAAAACTGCAACAGCTGCACATTGTATCCGCGGATGATCTTACGAAGATGGCGGACGGACAATTGCTGAAAATAGCTGGACTGGTGCTGGTGCGGCAAAGGCCCGGAACAGCGGGCGGCATCTGCTTCATGACCATCGAGGACGAAACGGGTTATGCCAACCTGGTGATCTTTCAAAAATTGTTCGACACCTACCGAAAGCCGATCCTGCAGTCACGGCTGATCATGGCAGAGGGAAAATTACAGCGCGAAGGCGAAGTGATCCATGTGATCGTAAGCCGTTGTTATGATCTTTCGAAATTATTGCGGCATCTCAATCCATCGAAAGGAGAGGAGCTTTCCCTGTTAACCCTCTCCCGTGCCGATGAAAAATCCATCCCTCCGGCACAGAACAAAAAAGCCGTTTTGCGCGAGTCTGTGCAGGAGAAAATTTTTCCTGATGCCAGGAATTTCAGGTAAGAAGGATAGTTTTTTGTACCGGGTTTGCCCTGATAATATCAGTTCTTCCCTGTGCCGGCCAGGTTTAACGTTATAGTATTTACCTCCGGGTTTATTCTGAATACCGCCCCGTTGTCCGGCTTTGAAAAAAAACCTGTATCGGCCTTAACCCGATACTGCATACCCTCAAAACTGCAATCGAGGCTTTTCGTATTTACCTCCTGAAAGGGTAATTTTTCCTTATCCGCAGTATTCAAATCAAAGAACCAGTTGACGGCTTCGGTACTCACCAGTTTCATTTTAATTTGTTTTTCGCGCAAATCAACTTCAAAAGTCCCATCAATTGTTTTTAAAGGCCAGGTGATATGTATTTCCGAATCTCCCTTTTTGACAAACGCGGGGTTATTCCCTTCCAATGCAATTTCCTTTCTGCCTATAATTGCTTTTAATCGCAGGCCTGCAATCTGGTTTGGCCTGCTCCAGATATATCCGTCGACAACCGGTAATGTAAAAAATGCACATTCATTGGAAGTTGCCGGCTGCGTTTCATAAACAGACGGCAAATTTTCATTGAACAGGTGAATATCGCGTATTCTCAATGTCCCTTTTTCCCATAACATATTTATCCGGTAAAAACGGCTGTCAAACCATATCGTTTTGAGATCGCTGCCCGCGATGTCCCTGTCAACAGAAAATGAAGTGGCGGGAGTTACTGCGTAGTTTTTCCGGAACCAACGCCCTGATTCCTCCATTGTTTCAACCCGGATCTTATGTTCATCACGTAAACGTGCAATCAGCGGCATTTGTATTGCAAAGCCTTTAGCCATGGCATCCCAGGTAAAGGAATTCTCCTGTCCCGCCTGGGTATAGTTAAACCCCAGCGAAGGATCACGGGTGAATGATTCAAAAAACCAATGCACCCAGGCCGAATCGCCGCCGCCGAATTTATATACCGGTTCAAGCGTAACAACGCCCTGTCGCGCTGTACCCAGGCCATTGTCATATTGCCGGACCGGGTCACTTCCCAGCATTCTGAAAATCGGGACGGGAATTTGGTTCTCTGCATGCTGGGCAGGCATGTAAGCATTTACCTTACTCGGATAATAAGCCTGGTTCCAGTATCCACCCCATAGGGTATAACCATCGGTTCCATATTGATCCTTGCAATTACTTGATGCAACGATACCATACTTTTCATACATATAATTCAGGCTATAAGCATCAATAAACCAGGACCCGACAGATTTGGGATAGTAACCGAAAATCTTCCTGAAATCATCCATATAAATGTCGATCAGTTTTTTGCGTTCTTCCTGTGTATAGCCGGTTGAAAAACCGATATTCGCCCGCCAGTCCCAGGGATACCTGCCCCGCCACGGTAAACCGGCTTTTTCTACCAGCGGCTGTGGGATTTCCCACCAGGCGCCGATTTCGAAAGAATTCTTTGGAAGGCTTTTTAACAAGATCTGGTACCGCGGATCCATCAGTGCGTCGTATTGTAATAAAAAGGTTCCGCCAAGCCTGTATTTTTTCATAATGGCAATCTGCTTAACGACCGTCTCATACAAAACGTTCTCGGTAATAGCAGGATCCCGCGGCTCCAGCAGGCGGATAAAATTTACAATATTTACAATTTTTGGTGATGCTTCATTGCCTGACGGAACCTCATTTTTCCTCAGGATATAAGAGCTCAGTACGCCCAGGCAAATAAGGCCGCAAGCGGCACAGCCCCAAAACTTTCTGCTTATTTTAATTTTCATCGGAATCCGATTGTAATATTTTTTGCTGCTGAGTGGAGCTGCTGTTTATGATTCGTTTCGCTGAAGGTAAGACCGTTTGCCGTAAAATAATTCCAAAAGGGCGGAGCCGGCTAAAACCGTTGAAAATAAAAATTTGTTTTATTCCATATTAATCGTAATATTGCGATATATAAATATGGGACTCACGAAAACAGAGATATTTTCAGAAAAACAAAACAGGCTGGCTGCAATGATGAAAGTGCTGGCACATCCGGCGCGCATCGCCATCCTGCAGCATCTGATTAAAATCAATTCCTGTATTTGCGGGGACCTGGTAGAAGAGCTGGGACTTGCCCAGCCGACAATTTCACAGCATCTGAAGGAATTGAAAAGCGTGGGACTGATACAGGGCACAATAGAAGGAACCAGCGTATGTTACTGTATTGATCCCAAAGTCTGGAAACAATTGAAAATGATGCTGAACAGTTTCTTTATAAGCTATCATCCGGATGGGAAATGCTGCTGACAGAAGGACGGCGCTGCGATTTTCCCTGTCCGGTATTATCGTCATATTGCATTAAATAGATAAATAACAATATGTCAAACGCCAGACATACAGTGATGTTCGTGTGTGTCCATAATTCAGCGCGACCAGATGGTGATGACTTTCTTAAAATTATCATTCAAATAAACATATCATGCAAACACAGGAACAAATAAAAGAGATGGTCCGGCAAAAATACAGCCAGATCGCCCGGCAGGATAAAGATACCAATGCGTCTTCCTGCTGCGGTGCCGGCCGCTGTTCCACCGAAGTTTACAATATCATGACCGATGATTATACAAATCTGAAAGGGTACAATCCAGACGCAGATCTTGGGCTCGGATGCGGCCTGCCCACGCAGTTTGCCCGGATCAAAAAGGGCGATACCGTGGTTGATCTCGGTTCCGGCGCCGGCAACGATTGTTTTATCGCGCGTTCAGAAACCGGAGAGACCGGAAAAGTGATCGGTATAGATTTTACCGATGCCATGATTGAAAAGGCAAGAGAGAATGCAGAGAAGCTGAATTATCACAATGTAGAATTCCGGAAGGGAGATATCGAGAACATGCCGCTAACAACAGACAGTGCGGATGTGATTGTAAGCAATTGTGTACTCAACCTGGTTCCGGACAAAGATGCTGTTTTCCGGGAAATCAAAAGAGTGCTGAAACGCGGGGCCCATTTCAGCATTTCGGATATCGTACTGGTTGGCATCCTTCCCGCGAAGATCCGCGAAGCGGCTGAAATGTACGCCGGCTGCGTTGCAGGAGCAATGCAGAAACAGGCTTACCTGGAATTGATCGAACACAATGGCTTTGAAAATATCACAATTCAGAAGGAAAAGCCAGTCATTATTCCGGATGACATTTTAAGCACTTATTTATCCGCCGGAGAGCTCGGGGAATTCAAGGGTTCGGGGGCGGGTATTTTCAGTATTACGGTGTTTGCGCAAAAGCCTGGGGAGGAAGCCTGCTGCGGTTCGGGTTGCTGTACAGAATAAGGCTGCGTTCAGATAGTTTTCTCCCTGGCGATATGAAAGATTTCAAAAAATCCTTCTTTGGCCGGGAATGACCCCCGGGAAGCAGTGGTATTATTTGGCAAGTATGCTGAATCATAACCGTACAGCTCCCTGTATCATAAACGAACATAAACCCCAGGTTTTCCCAACTGCAACGAACTGGTTTCTAAATGCATAAAGAATGGCATCGGATTGGTTATCATAATTTTGCCATTTATTCAATGACCTGAAGATTTGTTACCCATGCTTTTTAATTATCTCAAGATCGCTTTCCGGAATATCGTCCGTCACAAAGCTTTTGCCTTTATCAATATCGCCGGACTGGCCATCGGAATGGCCTGCAGCATCTTTATTCTGCTCTGGGTGCAGAACGAACTCAGTTACGACCGGTTCCATAAAAATGCGAATGAGATCTACCGGATTGCTGCCAGTGCGGGAGATTTTAAAGTGGCAGTGAATACGGCGCCGATGCCGCCGGAGCTGAAGCTGAAAATGCCGGTTGTGAAGAATATGGTCCGCCTGAAAGGCCTGGAGCAGCACCTGTTGGGAGAGGGGATTAAAAAATTTGATGAGAAGCGTATTTTCTATGCCGATTCCACGTTCTTCCAGGTGTTTTCTTTTCCCCTCGTCCAGGGGAATCCGGCAACGGCCATGAACCGTCGCGATGCAGTGCTGATCACGCAGGATATGGCGAAAAAATATTTCGGCGATGCAGACCCGATGGGCAAAACACTTCGGGTTGACAACAAGGATTACGTGACTATTACCGGCGTTCTGGAGAATATTCCCGCTAACTCCCACCTGCAGTTCGACTTTCTCATGCCCATGTCCGCCATTGCGCAAGCGAACCAGGATCTGAAAGAAAGTAAATGGGATAATTTTAATTTCTACAGTTATCTGCTGCTGGATAAAAGTTTTCGCCCCACGGCGGCCAACCTGGCTGCCATGGATCAGCGGCTGGACAAAATATTCAAGGAGCATGTGGATGAAAAAGTGCTGAAAGTAAAATTTCAGCTACAGCCGTTAACGGCCATTCATCTCCATTCTGATCTGCAGGCCGATCTGCCGGGCCGCGGAAATATCCAGTATGTGCATATCTTCTTCGTCGTGGCTATTTTCATACTCATGGTAGCCTGCATTAATTTCATGAACCTGGCAACGGCCCGGTCGGCGCGCCGGGCAAGAGAAGTCGGCCTGAGAAAAGTAGTAGGCGCGGGACGCGGCCAGCTCATCGGACAGTTTTTAGGCGAGTCCATGCTGATCGCTTTTATTTCCTTATTGATCGCTCTCGGCATTGTATGGCTGTTGTTGCCGGTTTTTAATGGAATCGCAGGGAAAACGCTCTCTATCCATATTCTCGATGGGAAAATTCTCGCGGGACTGGTGGGCATCGCCCTGCTTACCGGCCTGGTCTCCGGCAGTTACCCGGCGCTCTTTCTTTCCGGTTTTCAGCCGGCAAAAGTGTTGAAAGGAAATATGAAAACCATGGGAGGCAACCGCATTTTCCGCAACAGCCTGGTCGTGCTGCAGTTCGTGGTTTCCATCATCCTGCTGGCGGGTACGGCTTTGGTATACAGACAACTCAACTTCATTAAAAATATGAACCTGGGTTTCGAAAAATCGAACCTGCTCTATACGGGCATGACCGGGGAACTGTGGAGTAAGCAGGATGCACTGAAAGCAGAACTGAAACAAAATCCGCTGACCAGCGATTTTGCGATATCCGGCGATCTGCCGGTAAATCTGACCAACGGTACGGTGAGTGTGGAATGGCAGGGAAAATCGCCGAACACCCAGATCGTTTTTCCCAATATGGATGTGAACGAAGATTTCTTTAACGTGTACCAGCTGAAGATGGTGAGCGGCCGGGCTTTTTCAAGGGACTTTAAAGGCGACTCCAGTAATTACATCATCAATGAAAAAGCCGCGGAGGTGATGGGCATGAATTCCTCCAGCGCCGTCGGAAAACCGCTTACGATGTGGGGCAACAAAGGCACCATTATCGGCGTGGTAAAGAATTTTAATTTCAAGCCGGTGCAATTGTCGATCGAACCGTTGATTATGCGGTTGAACCACTGGGGTGGATTCATTACAGTAAGGACTAAACCAGGTACCACCGAAGCCGCGCTGAAAGCGCTGGAGAAAATAACTGCGAACCTCAATCCGGCTTATCCGTTTTCCTATGGCTTTATTGACCAGGAACTGGCAAGCCAGTATAAAGGCGAACAGCAGATGGGCAGCCTGTTCAACATTTTTGCGGGGCTCGCCATTTTCATTTCCTGCATGGGACTCTACGGACTTTCCGCTTTTATGGCCGAACAGCGAACCAAGGAAATCGGCGTGCGGAAAGTGTTGGGCGCATCGGTCGCTAATGTTGTGTATATGCTTTCTACCAGTTTCACCAGGCTAATCCTGGTGGCTGTGCTCATAGCAGTTCCCGTCGCCTGGTATGCCATGGACCAATGGCTGCAGGGCTTTGCCTACCATGTGCAGGTGAACTGGATCGTTTTCCTGGTGGCGTCCCTGGCTGCGCTGCTAATAGCCTGGATTACGATCAGCTACGAATCAGTAAAAGCCGCCGTGGCAAACCCGGTGAGCAGCCTTCGGATGGAATAAAGCACGGCATTGATCGGAATGTTTTTTCTGTGACGGATACAGAATTGGGGAGACAATTATGAAAATAAAAAACAGTAAGTAAAAGTTCAGTACGAATTATTGGCAAATTGAGAATTCCCTGCCCGGACCGGCCGTCCGGATCTTCCGGCGCCCGTTTGCTGCAAGGGGAATAGGGGATAGCTGCTGCTTTCAACTCCAATGCTGCCTGAAATGGAAAACGTCTTTTCATCATTCACATACATAAGTCCGAGCTCTGCCCGGGAATACATGCCAAAGTTGCTGGAGTGCAGTAAGCCATATTGCCGGCCGGCCTTATTAAAATCCGGGGACATGAATGAGCGGTTGAAATTTATATAAGCAGGCGCTGCGGATACCCCCGCGAAAGCGTAGAGATTGTTGTTTAACCTGCGATTTAATTGCAGGCCAAACGGCACAGCGAGAAACCCGGCACTGCCGCCATTAAAAAAGCTAAAGCCGGTCGAGACGGCGCTATAGCGGCTGAGAAACCAGCGGTTATGGGATGTGCTGTCAGGGAAATGAGGATTCCCGAAGCTTAGCTGTTGCGAATGACCCGTAAAACCGAAGGGCTGAGGTGTTTGCGCTTTTATGCCTATAGAAAAAACCAGCAGGACAAACAACAAAACTTTACGCATGGCACCAGTTTGTGAGATAAAATTAAGCTTTGTTTGGCGCCGGGCAAAGGTTTTTATTTAAATCGTTTTACAGAGAATTGTTTATTAAAAATCAATATATAAACAGCAATGGTAAAATCCAGCGATGAACAGAACATATCGTAGCGCGATGGGATTAATCCGGGTTCTTCAAACAAGTTGTACGCGAGGTCCCAGCATCCATGCAAAAAATAACCTGCCGCAAGAATATATATGCTTCGTTTAATTCCAAAATATGCAATAAACAGGAATACGATGGCCTGTATTGAATTTACGACTAAAGCCTTTATATCTGTCCAGACAAAACCAACATAGAGGAATCCAATTCCTGAAAGGATCAGCCCATAAACTACTTTTTTGTCCAGGTTCTTCAGGATACAGATCAGTAATACGACTAAAATCCCTGACGAAATTCCGATAAATATTGAAATCATAGTTTTGTAATTGAGATCTTATGAAATAAGCCACCCTTCTTTCGGGTGGCCTATTCATAGGAAGTGGCAAAAGCGAACTATTACTGACAATTATTGCATGTGCAATTGCCACCGCAATTACAATTTTCGCAGGTACAGCCCGGGTTATCACATTTTTGTTTGTCTTTCGAAACTGTCGGACTTAATAATGATGCTGATTTCATAAATTTTGTTTTAATTATTTGATAGAACAAAAGTAGCGTGAGTTCAGGATATCATTATTACAACATCTTGTGAAAGACTTACATAATTTTGGGTTATACCTGATCGAGCATTTTGCGCCTTACAGAGCCGACTTCCTTGAAATAAGAGGGAGTAAGACCGGTAACTTTCTTGAACTGATTGGAAAGGTGGGCGGCGCTGCTGTATTCCAGCTCAAAAGATATTTCTGACAAAGACATCTCTTTATATACAAGCAATTCTTTAACTCTTTCAATGCGCTGTTCTATAAAATAGTTTTCAATCGTTCGTCCTTCTATTGAAGAAAAAAAACTACTGAGGTAAGTATATTCATGATGGAGATGCTGTGAGAGATAAATGGAAAGTTTTGTTTTCTTTTCTTTTTGCACTACTTCATTCCTGGCCTTCTTAATCACCAGTTGTTTTATTTTCTCAATCATCCCGCTCATCCTGTTATCAATTAGTTCAAGCCCGATGGAGGTGAGGCTGGCACTCAGTATTTCAATTTGTTTCTGTGTTATTTTTTTCGGCAAATGGATCTCACCTGTCATTACCTTATTAAAAGGAATAGCTGACCTTACCAAAACATCTTCAACAGCCAGGAGGCAGCGGTGGCACACCATATTTTTTACAAGCAATACTTCTGTCATGAAGCCCCGTATTTTGATATATAAATTTTGAGACAATCTGAAGAGCAAAAATATTGATCGTTTTCATTTGGATGCTGAATTGCATTTTGGGGATCCAGTATCAACATTCGGCAAACGGGATCAATATAAAATGGCCTCCTGTCCTCAATGCATAATTCAAATACTTCCTTTTCTTCGCTGATATTTTTGAAAACGTGATTTCCTTTGGATGTCAGGCTAAACACCGCCTTATCTGATAGTGCATTCACGTACTCATCAGAACACCAGTATGTTCCGGGATTTGATCTGGCGGCGATCCTGGATGTCAGATTTATCGCAGATCCAAAATAACTATTTGCTCTCTTTAAGACTTTTCCATAATGCAGGCCTCCATGTACCTGAAGAAAATTCTCTTCATTTGATGTATTCTTACCGATCATTAGGGCAGTTGCAAGTAGGAAATCCGGGGAATCAGAAACAACCATAATTTCATCACCGGTACGTTCATGGAGCCTGCTGTCTCCAACCAGGCAATGCTCCACGATTCCCATGTACCTGTCAATTAAGTCTGCAGCTGAGACAGAGCCATGCGTTTCCGTAAGGGCAGTATATCCTGATAAATCGGCCATTAGAATGGCGATGTTCTTTTCCATCCGGCAGCTGTTTACCCTGAAACTAAGCTATAATTCCGGCTTTAAAGCAGGGAATTCAGAAAAGAGTTTCCCTGCGTGATATTCCAGGCGAAATAGGTCCTAATATTTATACAAACAAACAGGAATGGACGAATACCCGCGGTCATTTACCCGGTATGTTCAATTACATAAAACCGGGAGATGGGAGGGAGGGCATTGCGATGCCCCAGGGTTTGCGTAAGGACAAATGATGCCGGGCAAAGCCGGATGATGAACAAATCAATGGCTAAGTCCGCGCTTAGTAAATGAATTGCTCCAAAACAATCTGACCCCCTTTAACTTCATATACCATAATCTGGTTCATCTGGATCCTGCCGTGGCCTGTTACGGTAATATCCACTTCCCGGGCTACAGCGAAGTGATTGCCGGCCACGACCGGCTCCGAGGTAGAGGCTCCGTGAAAGGCGGTTATGCGGCTCACGAAATCCTGCCCTTTTTTACGAACCGCGTCTTTGCCCTCGGCATAGCCCATATAAGGCGACCCGGGAGGATCCATACTTCTTACATTATCTGCAAAAAATTCGTCCTGGATCTCAAACCATTTCTCTTCCCGGGCAAGTTCATTGAAACGGCTTGCAATTTCCGGGGTCGTCCTTTCTTTATTATTTGCGTTTTTCATTGCTGATTCATTTTTATTATTTGAAATAATCACACTGCCATACAAAAATAGCACAGGTCTGTCACCATTAAGGTGGCTAAACCGACAATAAGGAGGTTGATAACGACAAATCTGGTAATTTACAGTATTTGGAAATACTATAAAGGCCCGTTAGCGTGTTAATGGTAATTTTAAATAACATTTGTATTAGTAAGATCCTTTGAAACATCAGGTATAAATTATTTATTTCATCTGGACGGGTAAAGGAATTGTTGAGTCAATTGACATCCTGACGAGTTTGTTTTTATTCTTAGTGAGCTTTACCCAATAAATCACCCAGCAAGTCATTCCGGTGAATGAGAAAATTGATCCAATAAGTTGCCAGTATGGGGACCAGTTTTTTGAAGATAAATTTATAACACCACCGAGCGTAAAAAGAACGCAATATGCCATTCCTATATTAAAAGTTGGAGACTCATTAAGGTCTTCTATTCGTCCCTGGGGGTCTTCGAGAATCGAATCTCCCAATTTTGATACATTTTCTTTCTCAATTGATTTTGCAATCCGGGTAACTACAAAAAATTGCCATATCTGGCCGAATATTGGAATGAGTTGCAGCCAAACCTGTCCTGGTATCATTACCCTGTTCTCCGGCCTGATTGCCTGTAATGTTTTCTGCTGAGTGAGTAAGAATAAAATCGCGGGAATTACAAAGGCCAATAATAGTACTATTTGTAACATTTTTTATTTCAATATAGAGAAATTAATTCGTGATTCATTAAATAGTCACGGGAATGTTCAGTACCATATCACCCGGAAAGGGAAAGCAGCAATCCCGGGGCCGGTATTCATCACTTCAGAAAAGCCCGGTACCAATAAATGAATAATTTATTTAGGCGGGACTACTGGAATTTGAGCGCTACAGCGGGCTGGCTGATATTCGGATAAACATATTTGCCGTCGGCCGGGTCTATATAATAGCCTGAGCTGCCGAGATCGAATAATTCGCCGGGCTCTTTGATCTTGTGCACATAGCGGGAATAGGTGCAGGCCGTTACATAAACGGTGTCTCCCGGGTTGAAATAACCGGTCAGGCCGGACTTATCAATATAGTCCGTATACCCTCCCGAAGACGGATCGTTCGTGACGTATTCGGAATGCATGATCAGGTAATGGGACGGACTTACATCCGCTGTATTTCCATAGAGCACGACCAGGTTTCCATAAAACTGGAGATAAGAATTGGAAGATGTATCCAGCTGGATCTGGAGCCGGTAATAAGTATAAGAATCCTGCCCGGTAATGCTGCTGATCGCCGTTTTGAC